>JADMIO012796778.1_pt1 | contig 23471 bp, 25 predicted proteins | sample 8958161 | NCBI WGS metagenome assembly JADMIO01 (sample SAMN16585339, study PRJNA669376) | soil metagenome | isolation source: Crop rotation soil | place: USA: Cullars Rotation, Alabama | collected 2011
CTTTCCCCCGGCGGGCCCCTCCTCGAGCACCTTGAAGTCCGCGATGTAGTGGTTGTCGCGCAGCAGCCGCGCCAGCTCGTTCTTGAGCTTCGACGCGGGGATGTCCACGCGCTTGTGCCCAGCGGAGCAGGCGTTGCGAATGCGCGTCAGCATATCCGCGACCGGATCAGTCATGCTCATGTGGTGCCGTTCCCTTCACTCGGCGTACTCGCGCGCAGGGCGCGCGACGACCGGATGATGTTCGTCTTCATGATGGCGCGTCTCCCTCAGGCCACACGGAGCGACTGCGGTGTCTCGCCCCGGAACGGCCAGCCGAACTCGCGCAGCAGCGCCATCGCGAGGTCATCGCGGCCTGCCGTGGTCACCAGCGTGATATCCATCCCGTGCACGTGCTCGACCTTGTCGAAGTCGATCTCCGGGAACATCATCTGCTCCTTGATCCCGAAGGTGTAGTTGCCCCGCCCGTCGAAGCTCCTGGTCGGCAGCCCGCGGAAGTCGCGGATGCGCGGGATCGTCAGGTGCACGAAGCGGTCGAGGAACTCGTACATCCGTGCCCCGCGCAGCGTGACCGACGCGCCCACCGGCATGCCGGCGCGCAGCCCGAAGTTGGCGATCGCCTTCTTCGCCTTGGTCACCACCGCCTTCTGGCCGGTGACCTGGCTCAGCTCCTCGGCGGCGGCATCGACGAGGCGCGGGTTCTTGGCGCCCTCACCGAGCCCGACGTTCAGCACGATCTTCACGAGCCGCGGCACCTGGTGCGGGTTACCGAGGTTGAACTGCTTCGCCAGCCGCGGGCGCACCGTCTCCTCATAGAAGCGATGCATGCGCGGCTTGCCGACGCTAGCCTTGGGCGCCTCGTCGACGGCCAGCGACGAGGCCGACTCGCGCCGCCCGCCACCACTCTTGGTGGCGCCCTGGGCCGGCTTCGCCCCGCCCTTGGACCCGCCGCCCTTGGCGCCGGCGCCGCCCTTGGCCCCACTCTTCGCGCCGCCCTTGGCGTCGCCCGTCTTCTTCGCCATTACCGAGTCCTCGGAATCGCCACGCCCGACCGGGTCGAGATCCGTTCCACGGTGCCGTCAGCGTCCTTCCGCCGGCGGATCCGCGACGGGGTGCCCGTCTTCGGGTCGATGAGCATGACCTTCGAATGGTGGAGCGGCGCCGCGAAGGTCACGATGCCGGCCTCCACGGTCTGGGTGGCCCGGCGGTGCTTCTTCGCCAGGTTCACCCCGTCCACGGTCACGCGGCCGGTCTTCGGGAACACCCGCAGCACCGTCCCGCGCTTCCCCTTGTCGTCGCCCGAGATCACCTGGACGGTATCGCCCTTGGTGATGTGGAGCGTCATCCGCTCGATGCGGCCACCCGCTTTGGGCCGCTTCGCCTTGCGATGCACCAGCTGCTTCATGTCAGAGCACCTCCGGCGCCAGGGAGACGATCTTCATGTACCGCTTCTCGCGCAGCTCGCGCGCGACCGGTCCGAAGATGCGCGTCGCCTTGGGCTCGCCCTGGTCGTTGATGAGGACGGCGGCGTTCTCGTCGAACCGGATGTAGGAGCCGTCCTTGCGGCGGACCTCCTTCGCGGTGCGCACGATGACCGCCTTGGCCACGTCGCCCTTCTTCACCGTGCCGGTCGGGATGGCGTCCTTGATGGCCACCACCACGCGATCCCCCAGCGACGCATAGCGCCGCCGCGACCCGCCGAGGACGCGGATCACCAGCGCCTTCCGGGCGCCGGAATTGTCCGCGATCTTGAGAATGCTTTCCTGTTGAACCATATCGGTCTCCCCGGCGCCCTAGCGCGCCCGCTCGACGACTTCGACCGTCCGCCAGCAGACGGTCTTCGCGATGGGTCGCGTCTCCATGATGCGCACCGTGTCGCCGGCCTTGGCGTCATGATCGTTGCGCGCCTTCACCTTCTTGCTGCGCGTCACCTGCTTGCCGTACTTCGGGTGCGCCAGCCGCCGCTCGAGCAGGACCGTCACGGTCTTCTGCATCGCGTCGCTCACCACGACGCCGGTGCGCGTCTTGCGCGCCGAGCGGGTGGGGGTCGTGTCCTCGGTCATCGCCATCTCCTCAGGCTCCGCGGCGCTTCTCGCCCAGGATCGTCATGATCCGGGCGATGTCGCGGCGCAAGCTGCGAAACTGCATCGGGTTCTCGATGGACTCCGTCGCCGAGCGGAAGCGGAGCTTGAAGCGCTCCTCCTTCAGTTCGCCCAGCTTCGCCTCGAGCTGTTCCACCGTCAGCTCGCGCAGGTCGGTCGACTGCAACGCCTTCATCTAGATCTCCTCGCGTCGCACGACGCGCGTCTTGACCGGCAGCTTCGCCTCGGCGAGCGCCAGCGCCTTGCGCGCCAGGGTCTCGTCGACGCCGTCGACCTCGAACAGCACGCGGCCCGGCTTCACCACCGCCACCCAGCCCTCGGGGTTGCCCTTCCCCTTGCCCATGCGGGTCTCGGCCGGCTTCTTGGTGATCGGCTTGTCCGGGAAGATCCGGATCCACACCTTGCCGCCACGCTTCATCTCGCGCGTCATCGCCACGCGGGCCGCCTCGATCTGCCGGTTGGTGATCCAGCCCGGCTCGAGCGAGGTGATCGCCCACTCCCCGAACGCCACGGCATTGCCGCGCGTCGCCACACCCTTGGTGCGGCCCTTGAACGTCTTGCGGAACTTGATCCGCTTCGGCGCCAGCATTGGTCAGTCCCCCGTGCTGTAGGTGCGGCCGGAGACGTCTTCGACGATCTCGCCCTTGAAGATCCAGACCTTGATCCCGATGGTGCCGTAGGTCGTCTTCGCCGTGCCGGTGCCGTAGTCGATGTCCGCGCGCAGCGTGTGCAGGGGCACCCGCCCCTCGCGGTACCCCTCGGTGCGGGCGATCTCGGCGCCACCCAGGCGGCCCGAGGCGCGCACGCGGATGCCCTGCGCGCCCATCCGCATCGCGCTCTGCACCGCGCGCTTCAGGGCGCGGCGGAACGAGATCCGCTGCTCGAGCTGGGCGGCGATATTGTCCGCCACCAGCTTGCTCGAGAGCTCGGGACGCTTGATCTCCTCGACGTTGACGGCGACCTCCTTGGTCGCGCGCAGCTGCCGCTCGAGCACCACCGCCAGCTCCTCCCGGAGCTTGTCGACCTCGGCGCCGCGCTTGCCGATCACCACGCCGGGACGCCCGGTATGGATCGTGACCGTCACCTTGCCCGGCTTCCGCTCGATGTGCACCTCGGCGATCGCCGCGTGACCGAGCCGCTTCTGGATGTAGTCGCGGATCAGGCGGTCCTCCGCCAGCAGCGCGGGCATGTCCTTCTGCCCGGCATACCAGCGCGACTGTGCCTGTTTCGTGACGCCGAGGCGGAACCCGACCGGATGCGTCTTCTGGCCCATGTTACTTCGTCTCCTTCGCCGCCACGGCGATCTTCACGTGGCTGGTGCGCTTCCGGATCGGGGTGGCACGTCCCTGGGCTGCCGCAGCAAACCGCTTGAGCGGCGGGCCCATGTCGATCTGCGCGTTGACCACCACGAGCTCGTCCACGTCGAACGCCTCGTTGGCGTTCTGCGCGTGCTGCTCGGCGTTGGCCACGGCCGACTTGAGCGTCTTCGCGATCTGCCGCGCCGCCAGCTTCTTGTTGAACTGGAGGATGGCGTAGGCCTCGTTCACGTTCTTGCCGCGGATCAGGTCCATCACCAGCCGCATCTTGCGCGGCGACTGGCGGACGAGCCGCTGAATCGCATGTCTCTGCATCTCAGGCCTTTGCCTTCTTGTCCGCCACCAGCTTGCCGCTGTGGCCGCGGAACAGACGGGTCGGGGCGAATTCCCCGAGCTTGTGGCCGACCATGTTCTCCGAGACATACACCGGGACGAACTTGTTCCCGTTGTGCACCGCGAAGGTGTGGCCGACGAACTCGGGCAGGATGGTGCTCGCCCGGCTCCAGGTCTTGACGACCTTCTTCTCGTTCCGGCCATTCATGCCGGCGATCTTGTCCGCCAGGGACTGCTGGACGAACGGGCCCTTCCGGATGCTCCGCGCCATTACTGAGTCGCCTTCCCGCGCTTGCGCCCGCGCACGATGAGTCGGTTCGAGTTCTTCTTGCGCTTCCGCGTCTTGGTGCCTTCGGCCTGGCCCCACGGCGAGACCGGCGGACGACCACCCGACGTCTTGCCCTCGCCGCCGCCGAGCGGGTGGTCGACCGGGTTCATCGCCACGCCACGCACCGTCGGCCGCTTGCCGAGCCACCGGCTCTTGCCGGCCTTGCCCACCGAGAGCAGCTCGTGCTCGGAGTTGCCGACCTCACCGATCGTGGCGAGGCAGCGACCGTGCACCATCCGCATCTCGCTCGACTTCAGGCGCAGCGTCACGTACTCGCCCTCGCGGGCCACCACCTGCGCGCCCTGGCCGGCCGACCGGGCCATGGTGCCGCCCTTGCCGATCTTGAGCTCGATGCAGTGCACCGAGGTGCCCAGCGGGATCTCGGCGAGCGGCATGGCATTGCCGACGCGCACGTCGCTGCCGGGACCGCTCACCACCGTGTCACCCTGCTTCAGGCCGGCCGGGTGCAGGATGTAGCGCTTCTCGCCATCGGCGTACACCAGCAGCGCCAGGCGCGCGGTGCGGTTCGGGTCGTACTCGACCTCCGCCACCCGGGCGGGGATCCCGAACTTGTCGCGCTTGAAGTCGATCTTCCGGTACATCCGCTTGTGGCCACCGCCCATGTGGCGCGACGTGATGTGCCCCTGGTTGTTGCGGCCACCGGTCTTGCGGATCGGCTCCAGCAGCGACTTCTCCGGCGTCGCGCGGGTGATCTCGTCAAAACCGGCCACCGAACGGAACCGCGTTCCCGCGGTGATCGGGCGGAACTTGCGAATGCTCATCTCAGCCCTCGAAGACAGCGAGCGAGTCGCCGTCCTTCAGTGTCACGATCGCCTTCTTCCAGCGCGGCGTCACGCCACGGGTCTTGCCGCGGGCGATCGCATTGCGGCGCATCTGCATGGTGCGTACCCGGGTCACGGTCACGCCGAAGTGCTGCTGCAGCGCCTCCCGGATCTGGCCCTTGGTGGCCTCGGGGTGCACCTCGAAGACGTACTCCTGGCGCTCCTGCCACGCGGCCGAGCTCTTCTCGGTGATCAGCGGGCGCACCAGCACGCGATAGAGATCCGACATCACTCACCTTCCTTGGTGGCACGCGGCTTCTTCGGCGCGGCCGTCTTCGCCTTGGCGGTCGGAGCCTTGGGGGCCGCCGCCTTGCGCGTGCGCGGCGCCCTGGCCTTCTCCTCGCCCTCGCTGTCGGCGGCGACATCGCCCCCCAGGGCCCCGCGCTCGATCACCAGCGCATCGGCGCGCAGGATGTCGTAGGCCGAGGCGTCGGCGAACGGGAGCACCCGGAGGTGCTGCGCGTTGCGGGCGCTGAGGTACACCGCCTGGTTGGCGCCGGCGGTGAGGATCAGCGTCTTCACGCCCTCGAGCCCCAGCGCCTGCAGCAGCCCGAGCAGCGCCTGCGTCTTGGGCGCGTCCATCGCGAACTCGTCGACCACGTGCAGCATCGACTCACGCGCGCGGGCGTTGAACGCCGAGCGCCGGGCGAGCTGACGGACCTTCTTCGGCACGTCGGTGCGGTAGTCGCGCGGCGACGGGCCGAACGCGATTCCGCCGCCACGCCAGTGCGGCGCACGGGTCGACCCCTGCCGCGCCCGGCCGGTGCCCTTCTGCTTCCACGGCTTGCGCCCGCCACCCGACACCTCGGCGCGCGTCTTCACCTTGTGCGTGCCCTGGCGCTGGTTGTTCAGGAACGACTTCACCGCCTGGTGCAGCACGTCCTCGTTGACCGTGCCATCGAACAGCGCCTCGGGCAGCGCGAACGCCTGCGCGCGCTTCTCACCCTTCGCTGAATAGTGCGGAGCTTCAATCATGGCGGCTCTTGCCTCCCTGCTTGGCCACGGTCACGATGCCGTTCTTCGAGCCCGGGATCGCCCCGCGCACGAAGAGCAGGTTCCGCTCCGCGTCCACCTTCACGATGGTCAGACCCATTTCCGTGTGGCGCGCCGCACCATGATGGCCCGGCATCCGCTTCCCCTTGATGACGCGCGACGGGTCGGTGCCCGGCGAGATCGAGCCCGGCTTCCGGTGCCGCGTGTTGCCGTGCGAGGCGGGGCCGCCACCGAATCCATACCGGTGCACCACGCCCTGGAACCCGCGCCCCTTGGTGGTGCCGGTGACCTTCACCCGGTCGCCCTCGGCGAACATCTCCACCGTCACCGTGGCGCCCGGCGCCAGCTCCATCCCGTCGACCGCGAAGGTCCGCACCACCTGCGGCGCGAAGTCGATCCCCGCCGCCTTGGCGTGACCGATCTCGGCGCGCGTGGCACGCTCCGCCTTCTTCTGGCCCCAGCCAAGCTGCGCCTGGGTGCCGGCCACCTGCAGCACGTGGCATGGCCCGGCCTCGATCACCGTCACCGGCACGGCGGCACCGTCCGCGGCGAACACACGCGTCATGCCGAGCTTCCGTCCAATCAGTCCCGTGGCCATGACTATTCGACCTTGATCTCGACGTCCACGCCGGCCGGAAGATCCAGCTTCGTCAGCGCGTCCATCGTCTGGGGCCGGGAGTCGTGAATGTCGAGCAGGCGCTTGTGCGTCCGCAGCTCGAACTGCTCACGGCTCTTCTTGTCCACGTGCGGAGACCGCAGGACGGTCCACCGCTCCATCTTCACCGGAAGAGGGATCGGGCCCGACACCTGTGCCCCGGTCTTTTCCGCCGTGCGTACGATGTCCGCCGCGGCCTGGTCCAGCACCACGTGGTCGAACGCCTTCAGGCGGATCCGGATCTTGCCTGCCATTGAGACTCCTCGTGCGTGCGCATCATGGGGCGGAGTGTCCGCCCCACTGTCGGTCCGTCGACTACTTCAGGATCTTGGTCACGACGCCGGCGCCGACGGTGCGGCCACCCTCGCGGATCGCGAAGCGCAGCCCCTCGTCCATCGCCACCGGCGTGATCAGCTCGATCACCATCTGGATGTTGTCCCCCGGCATCACCATCTCCACCCCCGCCGGCAGCTCTACCGACCCCGTCACGTCCGTGGTGCGGAAGTAGAACTGCGGCCGGTACCCCTTGAAGAACGGCGTGTGCCGCCCCCCCTCGTCCTTCCCCAGCACGTACACCTCGGCCTCGAAGTGCGTGTGCGGCTTCACGCTGCCCGGCTTCGCCAGCACCATGCCGCGCTCGATCTCGCTCTTCTCCACCCCGCGCAGCAGGAGCCCCACGTTGTCCCCCGCCACCCCCTCGTCCAGCAGCTTGCGGAACATCTCCACGCCCGTGACGATCGCCTTCTTCTCCGCCCCGAACCCCACCAGCTGCACTTCCTCCTGCACCTTCACCCGCCCCCGCTCGATCCGCCCCGTCGCCACCGTGCCGCGGCCCGTGATCGAGAAGATGTCCTCCACCGGCATCAGGAACGGCTTGTCCGTCTCCCGCACCGGCTCCGGGATGTACGTGTCCAGCGCGTCGTACAGCTCCTCGATCTTCGCCACCCACGCCGGGTCGCCCTCGATCGCCTTCATCGCGCTGCCCCGGATCACCGGCGCATCGTCCCCGTTGAACTTGTACTGGCTCAGCAGGTCCCGGACCTCCAGCTCCACCAGGTCCAGCAGCTCCGCATCGTCCACCAGGTCGCACTTGTTCAGGAACACCACCACCGTCGGCACGTTCACCTGCCGCGCCAGCAGGATGTGCTCCCGCGTCTGCGGCATCGGCCCGTCCACCGCGCTCACCACCAGGATCGCCCCGTCCATCTGCGCCGCCCCGGTGATCATGTTCTTCACATAGTCGGCGTGCCCCGGGCAGTCCACGTGCGCATAGTGGCGGTTCTTCGTCTCGTACTCCACGTGGCTCGTCGCGATCGTCAGGATCTTCGTCGCATCCCGACGCCCTTGCGACTCGCTCGCCTTCGCCACCTCGTCATACGGCACGTACTTCGTCCCGTACCCCTTGTCGGCCGAGATCTTCGTCAACGCCGCCGTCGTCGTCGTCTTCCCATGGTCCACGTGGCCGATGGTGCCGACGTTCACGTGCGGCTTCGACCGATCAAATTTCGCCTTGGCCATTGTCGCGCTTCCTCGTTGCTCGGGGCCCATGCCCCGCAGTTCAGGGTCGGTACTGGTCCAGCAAGGTCAGGTCAGGCCCGGACGACGTCCCGGCCGGCATTCTTGGTGATGATCTGCTCCGCCACCGCCTTCGGCACTTCCTCATAGTGGTGGAACTGCATCGTGTACACGGCGCGGCCCTGGGTCGCGCTGCGCAGCGACGTCGAGTAGCCGAACATCTCGGCCAGCGGGACGTGCGCCGCCACGACCTGCGAGTCCCCGCGCTGCGTCATGCCGCCGATCTTCCCGCGACGGCTGCTGAGGTCGCCGATGACCGACCCCAGGAAGTCCTCCGGGCACACCACTTCCACGTCCATGATCGGCTCGAGGATCACGGGGCCGGCCGCCTTCACCGCCTCCTTGATCGCCATCGAGCCCGCGATCTTGAACGCCATTTCGCTCGAGTCGACGTCATGGTACGACCCGAAGACCAGCGTGGCCTTCACGTCGACCATCGGGTAGCCCGCCAGCACGCCGTTCTCCAGCGCCTCGCGCATCCCGGCCTCGGCGGGCTTGATGAACTCGCGCGGGATCACGCCGCCCACGATCTTGTCGACGAACGTGAAGCCCGTGCCCTGCTCGCCCGGCTCGACGTGGATCACCACGTGGCCGAACTGGCCCTTGCCGCCGGACTGCCGCACGAACTTGCCCTCGACGTTCTCGGCGCGGCGGGTGATGGTCTCGCGGAACGCCACCTGCGGACGGCCGACGTTCGCCTCGACCTTGAACTCGCGGCGCATGCGGTCGACGAGGATCTCGAGGTGCAGCTCACCCATGCCCGAGATGATCGTCTGGCCGGTCTCCGGGTCCGTCCGCACGCGGAACGTCGGATCCTCCTCCGCCAGCTTCTGCATCGCGATGGCAAGCTTGTCCTGGTCGGCCTTGGACTTGGGCTCGATGGCCACCGAGATCACCGGCTCGGGGAACTTCATCGCCTCGAGGATGATCGGGAAATCGGCGTCGCACAGCGTGTCGCCGGTGCGCGTGTCCTTGAGGCCGATCGCGGCGGCGATGTCGCCGGCGAGCACCTCCTGGATCTCCTCGCGCTTGTTGGCGTGCATCTGCAGCAGGCGAGCCGTACGCTCGCGCTTGTCCTTGGTCGCGTTGGTGACGTAGCTCCCGGCCTCCAGCTTGCCGGAGTAGACGCGGAAGTAGGTCAGCCGGCCGACGAACGGGTCGGTCATGATCTTGAACGCGAGCGCCGAGAAGGGCTCCTCATCGGCGGGCTTGCGCGAGATCTCCTTCGACTCGTCCCCGGGCTCGTGGCCCACCATCGGGGGGACGTCGAGTGGCGACGGGAGGTAGTCGATCACCGAGTCGAGCAGCGCCTGCACGCCCTTGTTCTTGAACGACGCGCCACAGAGCACCGGGATGAACTCCATCGCCAGCGTAGCCTTGCGGATCGCGCGGTGGATCTCCTCGAGCGTCAGCTCCTCGCCGCCGAGGTACTTCTCCATCAGCTCGTCATCGAACTCGACGGCGGCCTCGATCGCGGCGTGGCGTGCCTCCTCGACCGCGTCCCGGAACTCGGCCGGCACGTCGACGACCTGGAACTTCTTGCCCATGGTCGCATCGTCGAAGATGTACTGGCGCCGCGCGAGCACGTCGATGTGGCCGGTGAACGTCTCGCCGCTGCCGACGGGGAGCTGCAGCGCGAAGGCGCGCCGGGAGAGGCGGTCCTTGATCATCGCCAGGCAGCGGTCGAAGTTCGCGCCGACGCGGTCCATCTTGTTGGCGAAGATCATCCGTGGCACGCGATAGCGGTCCGCCTGCTTCCAGACCGTCTCGGTCTGCGGCTCCACGCCGGCCACCGAGTCGAGCAGCGCCACGGCACCGTCGAGCACGCGCAGCGAGCGCTCCACCTCGACGGTGAAGTCGACGTGCCCGGGGGTGTCGATGATGTTGATCCGGTACTCGGGCCCGGTGCCCTGGCTGTCGCTCTCGCCATGCCGGGTCCAGAAGCACGTCGTGGCGGCAGACGTGATCGTGATGCCGCGCTCCTGCTCCTGCTCCATCCAGTCCATGGTGGCGGCACCATCGTGGACTTCACCGATCTTGTAGTTCTTGCCGGTGTAATACAGGATGCGCTCGGTCGTGGTCGTCTTGCCGGCATCGATGTGCGCCATGATGCCGATGTTGCGGTACCACTCGAGCGGGGTGTGACGCGCCATACGATCCGACTCCCAGCGAAAAAGCGGGGCGACCGGACCGGGCAATGCCCGCGGTATCGCTCCGCGCCACGTCCGGACCCGGAGGTCCGTGACAGGGGAGATCATGGATCTCCCCGGCGTTGTCGAAGGCTCAGAGGTGGGCGGGGGTCTCCGCGCTCACGTGAACCAGATGTCTCGATCGAGTCGTGAGTCAGGAGCCGTGAGGAGAAGCACCCTCAGGCACCTGACTCAGGACTCAGGACTCACCAGCGATAGTGCGCAAACGCCCGGTTCGCTTCCGCCATCCGGTGCGTGTCTTCCTTCTTCTTGATCGTGTTGCCCTCGCCCTTCGAGGCGAGGATCAGCTCCGCGGCGAGCCGCTCGGCCATCGTCTTCTCGCCACGCGAGCGGGCATAGCTGATCAGCCAGCGCATCGCGAGCGCGGTGCGGCGCTCCGGACGCACCTCGACCGGCACCTGCAGCGAGGCGCCACCGACCCGGCGGCTCTTCACCTCGACGGCCGGCTTCGCGTTGTTCACCGCCTGCTTGAACACGGCGACGCCGGGCTGGCCGGTGCGCTCCTCGATCATGTCCATCGCCTTGTAGAAGATCCCCTCGGCGAGGCTCTTCTTCCCCTCGTTCATCAGGTTGCTGACGAACTTGGACACCGTCTGCGAGTCGTAGCGCGGGTCCGGTGGAACGACGCGCTTCACGGCCTTGTTCCGGCGGCTCACTTCTTACCTCCCTTGCCACCCTTGGCGCCCGCCGCAGCAGCGCCGCCAGCCTTCGGGCGCTTCGCCCCGTACTTCGACCGACTCTGGCGGCGGTCGTTGACTCCGGCGGCGTCGAGCGTGCCGCGCAGGATGTGATACCGCACGCCCGGCAAGTCCTTCACGCGGCCGCCGCGGATCATCACGATCGAATGCTCCTGGAGATTGTGCCCCTCACCCGGGATGTACGCGATCACCTCGATGCCATTGGTCAGGCGCACCTTCGCGACCTTCCGGAGCGCCGAGTTCGGCTTCTTCGGGGTCGTGGTGTAGACGCGCGTGCACACGCCGCGCTTCTGCGGGTTTCCCTGCAGGTGCGGCGCCTTGCCCTTGTAGATGGGCTCGGTCCGTCCATGGCGAAGCAGCTGATTGATCGTCGGCATACACCCGTTCGTGACGCGGTACTGATGGACCGTCTGCCAGGAGGCATTCGGAGACAGATTCACAAGATACTTGCGTCGCAACCTTGGGTCAACGGGGCTGCCTCCTCCTCCGTGGGGCGGAACAGGGCCCTCGGGGGAGGCGCACGGGGACCGTCCGGCGCGGCAGTAATCCGTTGCCCCACAATGCGTTGAGGACCTTGGGCGGCCTGAGCCCCGAAGCCGGTGCCCCCGAGGCCGACCACACGCTCCGCAGCCAGCAACGGGTTCCGTTCAGGCTCGCGAATCGGCAGAAAAAAAGCCCGGCGCCATGGGGCGCCGGGCTTCTCCTTCTGGCTTCCGAGGGTGCGTCAGGCCCGGCGGCGGCGACGGCGGGCCGCGGTGCCCATCGCCACGAGACCGGTGGCCAGCAGCGTCATCGAGGCGGGCTCGGGGGTCACGGCGGAGGGAGTGCCCGCCCCGCCATCCAGGATCGACACGTCGTCGACGAGGATCTGGCCCTGGCCCCCGGTGCTCCCCGGGTTGGTGAAGCCCTCGATCTGGAAGAGGCCGCTCGTTGACGTCGCGATGAAGGACGTGGTCAGGTACGGGTTGAAGCCCGCCGAGTTCGCGAACGTCTGGGAGAAGAGCGAGGCACCGCCGAACAGCAGGCTGAGGTTGTTGACATCACTCGGGTCGAGCAGGACACCGCGGGCAGAGAACGCGAACTGGTAGGCGTTCCCAATCGTGAGGCCGGTGATCGTCTGGCTCACCCCGGACACGCAGCCCGCAGGAGGCTGCGCCCGGATGATCAGCGAGAGGTCCCCGACGGCATCGAGGTTCGACTTGACGCGCGAGTTGGCGTTGGTGAGGCAATCGGGCTGGGGGCCGGCCGTGGTCGAGATGTACTCGTTCCACGAGGCGAAGTAGTCCGGGTCGCCTGCTCCGGCGGTGTTGAAGTTGCCGTTGGCCACGACCTGCGCCGACGCGGTGGAGACGAGCACGAGCGCGAGTACGGCCGCCAGGCCGGCGCGAGTACGAAACACGGACACTCCGATGATGATTGGTTGACCACTCGAATGGCGCGATCAATATATCCCCATCGGCGCGCACGGCAAGCGGATCGGGCGCGAAAAGAAGACGCCGCCACGATCGTGGCGGCGTCTGCAATGCTGACCTCGGCTGGAATCAGCTCGCCCGGCGCCGCCGACGGCGGGCCGCGGTCCCCATCGCCACGAGGCCGGTGGCCAGGAGCGTCATCGAGGCGGGCTCGGGGACAACATCGGAGGGTGTTCCCGCCCCGCTGTTGACCGTGAAATTGATGTTGTCGATCAGCCAGTCGCCCGTGGAGTTGCCTCCCAGCGTCTGGTCGAATCCGCTCCAGAACAGGCGGAGAATGCCGTTCGCCCCGGTGCTCGAGATGTTCGGCGAGAAGGTGACGGGAGAGCCACCGGCTCCTCCAGCGATATCGCTCGAGCCCGAGGCGCGAACGCCCGTCTCATCCCAGATCTGGTAGCTGACCCGGCGCGTGGCCGCATTGAAGTATCCGAGCTGGAACGAGTTGAGCGTGATCGAGCCGCCGGCCGGGACCGCATCGAACTCGAAGAAGCTCCACGACGCGGCGCCGCTGTACTCCCATGCAGCGCCGGTCAGCCCGCCACAGCACACACTCCACCAGGATGCGTTGGCCGCGCCACCGCTCATGCTTGGCGTCGTCGCGAAGGATCCGTGAATCGAGTTCACGACTCCCGCCACCGACCCGTAGTTCGCCCGGATCACTTCGCTGTTGGAGCAGCTGCCGTCGGTGCAGGTATTCCCGAGCACCCCGTCGCTTCCCGACGGGAAGCTGAGCTGATAGGTCTGCGCTGAGGCAGATCCCGCCACCACGATGAAAGCGGCCGCCACACACGTGGCAACCTTGATCAGGCGCATTGGAACTCCCTCGGCGAAGCGTGAACGCGGAAATGTTGGGGAAGATCAAACGCAACCGTGCAAGAGATGCGCCGCCCGTATGCAGGTAGTGTACCAGACAGTCAAGTGATTGCCCTCCAATCGCTTGACCGCACCGCGCTCAAAGGGTTGTCGATTTTCCGCAGCAGAACTTGTGGCGTGGGCTCGTAGCACAGGCGCAACAGCTGAAGCAGGAATGCCACGACAGGATGTCATGGAGGCAACCAAGAAAAAAGCCGGCCTCGCGGCCGGCTTCAATCCTGATTCCTCTGGGCGTGCTATGCCTGGGTGCGGCGCCGCCGACGGAGGCTGCGAGCCCCGAGCCCGGCGAGGCCGCTGGCGAGCAGCGTCATCGAGGCGGGCTCGGGCACCACATCGGAAGGCGTCCCGAAGCCGGCGTCGGCAAGAATAGTGAAGTCGTCGTAGCCCGGGGTGTCACCTCCCACGCCGAGGGCACCATTCGCGTTGAAATCGACGCGAGCCATTGTGTTGCTGTTCAGGATCAGCCCCAGCCAGAACAGGTTGCCATCCCCGTATGGGCTCTGGAAAAAATTGCCCGGAACGGTGTAGCTGTAGTCGCAGGCCCCGACGCAATTGTCGAACGTCACCTTCAGCGAGCCGAGGAACTTGTCGCCCACGTCGGTACCGAAAAAGCCGAACCCATGCACCCCGGGCGCCGTGGTGATGGCGAAGGTTCCGTCATCGTAATACGACCACGCCCCCGACGTCGCATAGCGGCCGTTGTTGCCCGGAGGGCCCGCCGTGGTCTCGAACCCACCGTCGTTTCCGGTCCCACTCAGCAGCCCCGTGACGGTGGTGCCGGTGAAGGACAGCGCATACGACTGGTCCTCGAGGTTGTCTGTTCCGGACACATATCCGGCCCCCGCGCCGGCGGCGAGGAAGGCCTGCCTCGCGCAATCGGGTGTCGAGCCGGCGATGGCAGCCTGGTTGGCGGGCGCGGAATTCATCCGGCCGAAATACACCGTTCCGACGCCTGCGACGGCGGTGGCGTATCCACCAGAACACTGGGCGGAGAGAGCGGGAGTGATTCCCATGAGAGCGACGGCTGCGGCTAGCAGCGGCGGGTATTTCATGTGACATCCGGGAGAGGAGATGGGCGATCGGACGATGGAGCGACCGCTCGCGGATGCATTGGAAATGCCAAGTTTTTCTTGTTGCGTCGGACTCTCGCCCCCAGGATCGGTAACCGCTTGTGGGCTCTCATCATGCGTGCCCGGGACGCTTCACGAGGAGCAGATCCTCGAAAGGGCCGTGTTGCGGACGCGCAAAGGCACCGTCGCCACAGCTGTGGCGACGGTGCCATGCGCACGACCGAAGGGGTCAGCTGGTGCGGCGCCGCCGACGGAGGCTGCGAGCCCCGAGCCCGGCGAGGCCGCTGGCGAGCAGCGTCATCGAGGCGGGCTCCGGCGTGACCTCGGTCACGTGACCATTCGGGTTGTCCACGGCGAGGGCCATCAGCAGGTAGTCGGCGCCGCCGGTGCCACCGCCGGGCGAGAACTTGAGGCAATCGGTGGTGGAGGACAGGGCAACCCACGCGAACGGGTCGTGGTCATCTCCACCCGCCTGGGCCCCGGAGAGCGAAGGGTTGCCGTCGTTCGGCCCCGTCACCGTGGTGGACGAGCCGAGCGAGCCGCAGCTGGTGCCGGTGTAGTACTTGTACTTCTCGCCGGTCTGCACCGAGGAGAGCTCGAACCAGATCGGCACCACCCCGGGCAGCAGCCCCGAGAGGTCGAGCGTGAGCGAACCGTTGTTCGAGCCGATCTCGTCGTCGCCACCAGGGGCGCACTGGGTGGTGCTGTAGGTGGTGACGTAACTCCAGGTGACCCAGCTCCACGCCCGCGATGAGTTGGCCTCGCAGAGACCCAGCCCGGTCTCGCCGTAGCCGCCGTTCTTGCCGAACAGCAGGTACTCGATGCCCGACGACGTGGCCGTCACGCTGCCGTATCCGGCGAGCGTGAACGTTTCCGATCCGCCGAGCACGCCGGTGCCGTTCATCGTGCCGAAGTTGAAGATGCCCTGGGCACTGGCGGCACCAGGAGTGAACACGAACGCTGCCAGGGCCAGCGCGGCAGCAGTGTGGAGCAAGGGACGACGCATTGGCATCTCCGGTCAGGGTGCGTGGACTTGGTGACGGGAGATACGGAAGCAACCGTGGTGCCAATCGTGCCGAAATCGAGATGTCGCAGCCGTCCCACGACTGTTGTCGTGCGCGCACGGCGTCGCAAGGCAGGTGGAATGCGGCTTCCAGGGTGGTGACACCGCGATGTGACATCGGCACCACACCATGCGAACCTTCCGGCCATCCGGGGCCTGGGCGGTGTGCGGGGCTTTTCGTGGTGACGTCGCATCAAGCGTGATGCGCGGCGGCTTCAACCGGTCAGCGGCTGGATGGCTACAACAAAAAGCGCCCGCCATCGGAGGATGGCGGGCGCCGTGTATCCGTCGTGCTCATCGACGCCGGCGTCTCCGCGCAACCAGCGCCGCAATGCCGGTGCCCACGAGGGTGAGTGTCGCAGGTTCGGGAGTCACTTCAGACACCCCGCCCTCGTCCAGCGCCGCGAAGCGTGCCTCGAAGACGTCGTCGATGTAGCCGGCCTCGTGAAGGACCGTGAATTCGTCGTACCCCGGATAGTCACTTCCCCCCGACGCGAAGTTCACCTGGTTCAGCATCCCGCCGTTGGTGACCAGCACTCCCAGGAAGGCGACGTTCCAGTCCTCGCCCCCACCGAGCATCGTCTCGAAGCTGCCGAGACCCGTGTAGCCATCGACGAACGAGACCTGGAGCGGGGTGCCATGAAACGACCCCTGCCCGATGGTGTAGAAGCCGAAGCCGGTCACCCCGCCATCGAGGTGGACCTGGAAGGCGCCGTCATCGTAGTAGTAGCGATCGCCATCGGTGGCATCCGCGGCGTAACTGTCGGTGGCGATCACGCCGCCATCATTGCCGACGCCCCCGAGCCAGCCCGTCATGCCTGCATCCGGAAAGGAGAGCGCGAACGGATCGCCATCGGCCGATTGCTCGAAGCTCTCCACTCCCACGAGCCCGGGCCCCGAGGCGAGGAACGCCGCCCGGGCACAGCTCGCCGCGTTGAAGCCCCCAGCCGACCACGGGTCCAGCGAGCTGGTGCGGCCATAGAACACCAGCCCGACCGAAGTGGCCGAGACGTAGGAGGAAGCCGCCCCGCAGCTCCCCCCGCTCTGGGCGGACGCCGGCATCACCACTGAACCGAGCAGCAGCGCCACCAATATCGATCTGGCCACCGTTTCCCCCTGATTGGCGTGAACTCCTGCACGCCATCCGGAAGGGGCAATCGCCATGCCTGCAAGCCTCCCTTGGCCAAGTCGTTGCAGGCACGGCAGATGACGCGGCAGCCCCCCCCTGCGCCGGGGTCACCTGTTGCGTCGGTGCCAGAGAGGACTGCGAACCCGGCGCCACACCGAAATTTGACACCGTGCCGCACTGTGTCATCCCCGCAACGCCAGACGCCCGCCACTCTGGAAAGTGGCGGGCGCCGGCTGGTGCGTGCTGCAGGTGGAGCGTGCTAGACGACTTCGGCTTCGTCGATGGCCATCAGCGCGGCCACATCCGGCACCGGCTCGGCCTCGACTTCCGGCGCCGGCGGCGGCGGCTCGAAGCCCTGCGGCGGCTCGATCTCCAGGTCCACGTACCGGTAATGGCCGGTGCCTGCGGGGATCAGGTGACCGATGATGATGTTCTCCTTCAGGCCGCGCAGCTCGTCCTTCGCGCCGCGGATCGCCGCGTCGGTCAGGATCCGGGTGGTTTCCTGGAAGGAAGCCGCCGAGATGAACGACTGCGTGGTGAGCGAGGCCTTGGTGATGCCCAGCAGGACCGGCTCGGCCGTCGCCGGCGCGCTCTTCCGCTTCATGACGCGATCGTTCTCGTCACGGAACGACTGCCGGTCGACAGTCTCGCCATCGAGGAAGGTGGTGTCGCCCGGATCGGTGACGCGCACCTTCTGGAGCATCTGCCGCACGATCACGCCGATGTGCTTGTCGTTGATGCGCACACCCTGCAGGCGGTAGACCTCCTGCACCTCGTTCAGCAGGTACTCCTGCACCGCCCGCGGTCCCTTGATCCCCAGGATCTCGTGCGGCGACACCGGTCCCTCGGTCAGGCGGTCGCCGGCCCGGACGCGGTCACCCTCGTGCACCCGGAGGTGCTTGCCGGCCGGTACTTCGTACACCCGCGCCTCGACCGCCTCGGGCACCGTGCCGTCGGGACCAACCGGGTACACGTAGATCTCACGCTTGCCGCGCTTGATCTCGCCGAACTTCACGATGCCGTCGACCTCGGACATCGTCGCCGGATCCTTGGGACGACGGGCCTCGAAGAGCTCCGCCACGCGCGGCAGGCCGCCCGTGATGTCGCGCGTCTTGTAGGCCTGGCGCGGGATCTTGGTGATCGTGACACCCTTGCGGACCTTCACCGCGGGCGACAGGAAGACCGTCTTGTCCTTGCTCTCCTTCTTGGTCTTGCTCGGCCACGCCACGTTGATCGGGTATTCGGTGACCTTGAACTTCTCCGACCACGGGTTGGCCTCGTCGGGGAGGTCCATGGCGCGGGTGACCGGGTCGGTGGGCGAGCCCATGATGATGCGGGAGCCCTCGGCCAGGGTGTACTCCTGCGGGTCCTTCCGGTTGGGCTGGTACACCAGCACCGACGGATGAAGCTCGCGATCCGGGTCGGTCACGACCACCACCGACCGCAGGCCGGTCCCTTCGTCCAGCTCCTCGCGGAGGGTGACGCCGGGGACGAGATCCTTCCAGCGGAGCTCGCCGTCGGTCTTGATGATGCTCGGGTCGTTGTACGGATCCCAGGTGTACAGGATCGACGCCCGCTTCTCGTTGTCACCCTTGGTGGCGAGCTCGTTCTCCTTGATCTGGATGAGCGCGCCCTCGGGCACCGGGTAGCGATTGAGCGCCCGCTTCGGGTCCTTCGGGTCGACCAGCACGATGCCGGCCTTGGTCTCGTCGGTCGCCGATTCGGTGTCGCGGGTGAGCGCGATGCGGATCGACGAGGTGATGCCGTCCTCGTACTCGACCGGGACGTCGGCCCACTCGAGGTCGCCGGTGTAGGTGACCAGGCCGTCCGTCCGGGCGCGCCGCTCCGCCTCTTCCGCGATGCGTGACGACGTGCCGCCGATGTGGAAGGTGCGCAGCGTCAGCTGCGTCCCCGGCTCGCCGATCGACTGCGCCGCGAGGATGCCGACGGCCTCGCCCAGATCCACCATCTCCATGGTGGCCAGGTTGCGGCCATAGCACATCCGGCAGACGCCGCGCTTCGACTCGCAGGTCAGGACGGAGCGGATCTTGACCTTCTCGATCCCGGCGTCGTCGATCTTCTGCGACACCTCTTCGTCGATGAGCTGGCCGCTCTGCACCAGGAGGCGCGGATCGCCGAACTCATCGAGCTCGTGCGGATCGGTCACGTCCTCGCTCGCCACCGTGCCGAGGATCCGGTCACGCAGCGGCTCGATGATGTCCTCGCCCTCCTTGAGGGGCATCATCTCGAGGCCCATCACCGTGCCGCAATCCTCCTCGGTGATGGTCACGTCCTGGGCCACGTCGCAGAGGCGGCGGGTCAGGTAACCGGCGTCGGCCGTCTTGAGCGCCGTGTCGGCCAGGCCCTTGCGGGCGCCGTGCGTCGAGATGAAGTACTCGAGCACGGTGAGCCCCTCGCGGAAGTTCGACTTGATCGGGCTCTCGATGATCTCGCCGATGCCGCCCGTCAGCTTCTTCTGCGGCTTGGCCATGAGGCCGCGCATGCCGGCAAGCTGCCGGATCTGGTCGCGCGAGCCGCGGGAGCCCGAGTCGTACATCATGTACACCGGGTTGTACCCGCCACGCGACTTCCGCATGTGGGTGAGCATCGCCTCGGCCACGTCGTTGTTGGCGTGGGTCCAGGCGTCGATCACCTTGTTGTACCGCTCGCCGAAGGTGATCTGTCCGGTGTTGTACGCCTTCTGGAACCGCTCGACGCGCTTCTGCGCCTCGCTCAGCAGCTCCTGCTTCTCGGTCGGGATCTGCAGGTCCTCGATGCCGATCGAGATGCCGCCGCCGGTGGCGAACTCGAAGCCGAATCGCTTGAGACGATCGAGGAACTCGACCGTCTCGCGCAGGCCGGCGCGCCGGTAGCTCTGCAGCACCGTCTCCGACAGCTGCTTCTTCTTCATCAGCTCGTCGCGGAAGCCGAGCTCGGCCACCACGCGCCGCGGGACGATGTTGTTGAACAGCACGCGGCCGACCGTGGTGCGCACCCAGCGCGGCCGCGGGTCCGCGGACTCGGCCGGCGGCACGAACCAGAAATGGATCGCGCTCTGGTGCTGCAGCGTCCCGTGAAGGATCGCCATCTCCAGCTCGGCGATCGACGAGAAGTGCGGCGCGCCGGCCCAGAGGCGGGCCTTCGCCTCCTCGAGGCGCGGCCCGGTGACCCGCAGCTGCTCCTCGAAGCCGCTCGGCAGCTTGGTGAGGAAGTACGAGCCCAGCACCATGTCCTGCGACGGCTCCGCCACCGGGCGGCCATCGCTCGGCTTGAGGATGTTGTTCGACGACACCATCAGCAGGCGCGCCTCGAGCTGCGCCTCGAACGACAGTGGCACGTGCACCGCCATCTGGTCGCCGTCGAAGTCGGCGTTGAACGCCGCGCAGACGAGCGGATGGATGCGGATCGCCTTGCCCTCGACCAGCTTCGGCTCGAACGCCTGGATGCCGAGGCGGTGGAGGGTCGGCGCCCGGTTGAGCAGCACCGGGTGGTCCTGGATGATCTCCTCGAGGATCTCGTACACCTCGGGGCTCTCGCGCTCCACGATCTTCTTGGCGCGCTTGACCGTCTCGGCGATGCCCTTCTCGACCAGCTTGTGGATGATGAACGGCTTGAAGAGCTCGACCGCCATCGTCTTGGGGAGGCCGCACTGGTGCAGGCGGAGCTCCGGGCCCACCACGATGACCGAGCGGCCGGAGTAGTCCACGCGCTTGCCGAGCAGGTTCTGGCGGAAGCGTCCCTGCTTCCCCTTCAGCATGTCGCTGAGCGACTTGAGCGGGCGCTTGCCGCGGCCACGGATCGCCTTGGAGCGTCGGCCGTTGTCGAACAGCGCGTCGACGGCCTCCTGCAGCATCCGCTTCTCGTTGCGGAGGATGACCTCGGGCGCGCGATGCTGGATGAGCTTCTGCAGCCGGTTGTTGCGGTTGATCACCCGGCGATACAGGTCGTTCAGGTCGGACGTGGCGAACCGCCCGCCGTCGAGCGGCACCAGCGGCCGCAGGTCCGGCGGGATCACGGGGATCACGTCCATGATCATCCACGCGGGGTCGTTCGGCAGCTCGCCGTTGTCCCCCGAGCAGAGGAACGCGTCGACGATCTTGAGGCGCTTCAGCATCTGCTTCTTGCGATGCTGGCTCGTCTCCACGGCAACGCCCGCGCGCAGCTCGTCGGCGAGCTTGCGGATGTCGATCCGCTTGAGCAGCTCGCGCACCGCCGGCGCACCGATCTCGGCGCGGAACGTGGTGTCACCGGCCTCGCGCGCCTTCATGCGCAGGGCGAGATACTCGTCCTCGTCGAGCAGCTGCTTCTCCTCGACCTCCTGCTCACCCGCCTCGAGCACGATGTAGCTCGAGTAGTACACCACGCGCTCCAGCTCCTTGAGCGTGATGTCCAGCAGGTTGCCCATCGGCGACGGCAGCGTCTTGAAGAACCAGATGTGCGCCACCGGGACCGACAGCTCGATGTGGCCCATCCGCTCGCGGCGCACCTTGCTGAGCGTGACCTCCACGCCGCAGCGGTCGCAGATCACGCCGCGATAGCGGATCCGCTTGTACTTGCCGCAGTGGCATTCCCAGTCCTTGACCGGGCCGAAGATGCGCTCGCAGAACAGGCCGTCCTTCTCGGGCTTGAAGGAGCGGTAGTTGATGGTTTCCGGCTTGGTGACCTCGCCCCACGACCACCAGTAGCGCGAGCCCTGCAACTCCAGGCGCTCACGCTCCTTGGGATCGCGCGGGCCGCGGATCTCCTCCGGGCTGGCGATGCGGATGCCGATATAGTCGAAGCTCGAGCTCTTGGGCTCGCGTCCGCTGCGGAAATCGATCATGGACTACTCCTCCCCTTCGGCGGTGGTCCCCAGGGTCACCTTGAGACCCAGCGCCTGGAGTTCCTTCACGAGCACGTTGAACGATTCGGGGATGCCGGGCTCCGGCAGGTTCTGCCCCTTCACGATGGCCTCGTACACGCGGCTCCGGCCGTTCACGTCGTCCGACTTGACCGTGAGCATCTCCTGGAGCACGTGCGCGGCGCCGTAGGCCTCGAGGGCCCAGACTTCCATCTCGCCGAAGCGCTGGCCGCCGAACTGCGCCTTGCCGGCGAGCGGCTGCTGCGTCACCAGCGAGTACGGCCCGATGGAGCGCGCGTGGATCTTGTCGTCGACCAGGTGGCTCAGCTTGAGCATGTAGATCGTGCCGACCGTCACGTCGCCCTTGAACTCCTGCCCGGTGCGGCCGTCGCGCAGCCGCGCCTTGCCGGCCGGGGTCAGTCCGGCGTGACGGATCAGCTGGTCTGTCGCACGACCCACCAGCTCCCCCCCGGCCTTGCCGTTGAGGACCGCGGCAAGGGCATCGAGACCGATGGTGGCGAGCAGCTCGGCGTCCGACTGCTTGTTGCTGTCGGCCACATTCTTCCGCCCGCCCTGAAGCGCCGCCTTCTCGCGCCCCTCGGCTCCTGACAGCATCGCGTCGTGCATCGCGACCTCGGTCTCGCGCTGCGCCCGCTCGCGCGCCGCCAGCTCCTGGCCGGCCGCGGCGAGGAACTTCTCGACACCCTCGCGCAGCGCCACGGTGGTCTTCGACGCCCCCTTGAGCCAGAGCGCCTCGACGCCGGTGCCGTCCAGCGTCGCACCGTCGAACGAGCCCGCCTTGAGGTCCTGCACCACGGCCTCGATGGTCGTCACGTCGGGTGCCGGGGCTGGCATCGCCAGGCGCATCGCCTGCCCCGCCCATCCCAGCCCGGCGATGCGCAGCAGCACGCCGATCTCGCTCTCCTCGGCGCCACGGAAGACCGGGGTCTTCGCCTTGAAGCCGAGGATCCGTCCGCACCAGCCAAGGTGCGTCTCGAGGATCTGCCCCACGTTCATGCGGCTCGGCACGCCGAGGGGGTTGAGCACGATGTCCACCGGTGAGCCATCCGGGAGGAACGGCATGTCCTCTTCCGGGACGATGCGCGCCACGATGCCCTTGTTGCCGTGACGACCGGCCATCTTGTCGCCCACGGAGATCTTCCGCTTCTCGGCGCAGTACACCTTCACCAGCTGGATCACTCCCGGCGGGAGCTCATCCGGCTGCAGGATCTTGTCGATCTGGTCCTCGGCCTTCTCCTCGACGCGGGCGCGCTCGCGCGACGCCGTGTCCAGGGTGGCACGGATCCGCTCGTTGGCATTCTTGTCGCCGACGCGCAGCGTCTTGAGGTCCACCTCGCCGAGATCGATCTCGCGCAATGCCGCCCGGGTCAGGCGGAAGCCCTGGGGGCGCAGCTCCTCGACCGTGCCGGCGCGGAGCATGAGGCCGACGTCCTGCCCCTCGAGCAGCTCGGCGAGCTCCTCGACCATGGCCTGCGTGATGCGGGCCTTCTCCTCGTTCTCGCGGCGGCGCACGTCGCCGATCCGCTCGCCGCGGTCCTTGTCGACCACGGGACCCTCGACGCGCGAGAAGATCTTCACGTCGATCACGGTCCCCTTCATCCCCGGCGGGACCTTGAGCGACGAGTCCTTCACGTCCTTCGCCTTCTCGCCGAAGATCGCCGTCAGCAGCTTCTCTTCCGGCGACAGCTCCGTCTCGCCCTTCGGCGTGATCTTGCCGACGAGGATGTCCCCCGGCTTGACGTGCGCCCCGATGCGGATGATGCCGCGCTCGTCGAGGTCCACCAGCGACTCGTCGGAGACGTTCGGGATTTCCCGGGTGATCTCCTCCTGGCCGCGCTTGGTGTCGCGCACGTGCAGCTCGAGCTCCTGGATGTGGATGGACGAGTACACGTCATCCTTCCTTTCCAGCACATTGGGATCCTAAGCTTAGAATTCCACGTGGACAAGTTGTCGC
>JADMIO010634538.1_pt1 | contig 23466 bp, 15 predicted proteins | sample 8958161 | NCBI WGS metagenome assembly JADMIO01 (sample SAMN16585339, study PRJNA669376) | soil metagenome | isolation source: Crop rotation soil | place: USA: Cullars Rotation, Alabama | collected 2011
CAGCAGGGCCGGTTTGCCGTAAAAGTCCTTGACCGCGATATAGCCTGCGATGATGTTCTCGTCCAACGCATGGACATAAGACTTGGAGACGTTCTTGGTTAATGCCAACTGCGCCGCCTTGAAGTCGGTGGGTGGTCGTGAGTCGTCCCAGCGATTCGTCGTCAGCGGCAGTTCAACTAACTTCGATAACTCTTTTTCTTCGGAGACATCGAGAAAACGACCCCAGATCAGCGAGCCATAAATCGGGCCTTTGCCAGCATTGGTCACCACAGGCCGGGAAACCAACAGCAACGGGCCTTGATGGAGCAGCAAAATACCCCGATGACTGCTTTCCGCATTGTCATGGTGCAGCAGAGCACTGCCAGCAGCAAGGTGTTTTTGCATGTCCGTCGGCAGTGGTATTTTCTTGCCGGTGTGCCGATCAAAGCCGGTGCCGAAGACGATGTGTCCGGAGTTGCGAACATAGATGATAACGTCCGACTTGGATTGTGCCAGAGGCCCGTCGCCGAGGCTTTTCGTGAGGAATTCCTGACGGAGTTTGGGATCGTTGGTGCGGATGAATTGATAGCTGTCATCCCATTGCGACCAGCCCAGCAATGCATCGTCTAACCGGTGCAAGACGCTGTCTATCGCGTGCGCGGTGCGCTGCATGTTTTTCGCCGCCTCTCGGTCTTCGACCGCTGCGAACCCGCCGAGAAGCACGCGCGCGGCAAGGAGGTAGAGCACGGCAGTAAGTGCCGTGAGGGTGAGCCCTCCAGCCAACAGTGTTTTAGTGCGTAGGGTCATCGTGTTCCTTTGCGCCTTTTCTTAGAGCCGCGCCAACCCTCTTTTCCAGGCGAAGCGGCTTGAGAGCTTTGACATCTTCAAGAAAGCTTCTCTTCAAGAAAGCTTCCGAGCCTTGTCATCGCCTCTTTTCTGCAGGGCTTTGTCAATGACACTCAACACCTCTTTGACATTAAGCGGCTTGGTCAGGTAGGCATCGGCTCCGGCCTCGAGCAGACGCTTGATTTGTGGCGCGGTCGCATCGGCGCTGATGATGACGACGGGAATATTCTGCGTTTCAGGAGACTCGCGCAGGCGGCGGAGTACTTCGTGGCCCATGATGTCCGGTAAATGCAGGTCCAGCAGGATCAGATCGAAGTGATGCTGGCGGGCCAGATCGAGACCGATACTGCCCTGCGTGACACCTTCGAGTTTGATTCCCGGGCGAAGTTCCAGGATGGTCTCGATCAGCCGGAAGTTGGACGCATTATCCTCGATCGAAAGGACGTTAAAAATGCTATCCATTGCCGTCGATTCATTGACCGGCGACTCGCTCGCCGCTATTAATCCCATCTCCGCCAGCGGGTATTCGGTTAACGGCAATTCAACGGTAAAAGTACTGCCCTGTCCTTGCACGCTTTCGACAGTAAGAGTTCCATCCATCGCTTCGGTCAGCCGCAGGGAAAGCACGAGGCCCAGTCCGGTGCCCTCGACCTCGGACTTGGCTGCGTTCAGGCGCTCGAAGGGGACAAAGAGCTTCTTCAAATCTTCCTCCGCGATGCCGTGGCCGGTGTCGCTAATATGAATCCGCAGCCGGTCTTCCGGTGCCTCCTGACAGGTGATGGTTACCCTTCCCCCGTTACGGTTGTACTTCACGGCATTGGATAACAGGTTAATGAACACCTGCTTGAGCCGCTGGCGGTCGGCCATGACATAGCCATCCCAGACCAGATCTTCCTCGCTGTCAAGCCGGATGCTGTTTTGAGCCGCCAACGGACGAATGAGGCTGAGGCTCTCGCCGATAATCTCGCCAATGGCAATCGGCTCCAGGGAGAGGTCGATGTGCCCGGCTTCGATGCGGGCAATATTCAAGACCTCATTGATGAGTTCCAGCAGGTGCCGCCCGCCCTTGAGAATGTGTCCGGTACTCTCGCTTTGCAAAGGAGTGAGGCTTTGCAACTCCAATATCTGCCCAAAGCCTAAAATCGCGTTGAGCGGAGTACGCAGCTCGTGGCTCATGCGCGAGAGGAATTCGCTCTTAGCATGGTTGGCTGCATCGGCTTCTTGCTTGGCGACGTACATCTCCTCGTTGGCGGCGCCCAGTTCGGCAGTCCGCTCCTCGACGCGCAGTTCCAGTTCATCATTGGCCTTTTGCAAGGCTGCCGCGGTTTGCTTAATACCTGTGATGTCGTGGGCCACGCAATACCACAACTCTTCATACGGGGCGACCGTCCATCTCAGCCACTTGTAGGAGCCATCGCGGCAGCGATAACGACTTTCAAAGTCCGTGATGTCCAAACCACTTTCGAGTCTCGCCACTGCCTGTGCCGTGATGCCGTGATCATCAGGATGCACGAAGTCTATATACGGCGAGGCCAGGAGTTCGGCATTGGAAAAGCCAAGGGTGGATTCAAAGGCCGGATTCAATCGCTTCATATAGCCGTCGCTGCCGATGATGGCCAGCATGTCGAGCGAAAGAGTGAAGAACCGATCTCGTTCCTCCTCGGCTGCTTTGCGCTCTGTGATGTCGTGGTAATTCACGGCGATAGCGCCCACATCGGGGTGATCCAGGAGATTGATCTCGTAAGACTCCAGCCATCGCCACGAACCGTCTTTATGGCGCACGCGCAAAAGCACCGTCCTCGTGCTGCCGGGCAATTCCAGCAGGGCTTGTCCTCCCTCCAACACCGCTTGCGCGTCATCGGGGTGCATAAACTCCAGGGCATTACGCCCTTCCATTTCTTCAGGATGGTAACCCAGGACACGCATAGCCGCCGGGCTTTCGTACGAGATGCGTCCGTCCGGCTGCACAAGCTGAAAACCATTCCAGGAATTTTGGACGAGTGCGCGAAAAAGGGACTCGCTGCGCCGTAATGAATTCTCCGTTTTTTTGCGCTGGGAGATGTCCTGAATCGTTCCGTAGAGACTTACGACCCTGCCGTTTTCGTCCTTGCGGGGCATTGCCCTCGCCAGAACCTCAACCTGCTCGCCATCTGGCCGGCGCGCCACAAGATCGTACTCCTGGGGTTCGCCCGATTTGATTACCAGGGCCACCTTCTCCGTCAGGAGAGCCTGGCTCGCCGCATCGTAGATAGAAGCGAACTCCTCGTAGCTTTGTGGCGGTCCCAGGCGTGGATCACGCCCGACAATTTCGAACACCTGGGGCGACCAGGTGATTGCCTGGGTGGCAAGGTCCAACTCCCAGTCCCCGATCTGCCCGAGGCGCTGCGCATCGGTCAACCGCTGCAATGCCCGTTCAATGGTGTCCTCCGCCTGCTTACTCTCGGTGATGTCGGTAACAATCCCGGAGTGGCGGATCACTTGGCCAGCGGCATCCCGGACTGGAAATCCTCGGACACGAATCCAACGAATTTCTCCGTCGGGCCGCACGATGCGATACTCAACGTTCATACCTGATGCGTCCCTTGCGCCTCCGGCGAAGGCCACCTGTACTCGCTCGCTATCCTCTGGCAGAATAAAGTCCGTCCACTGATGTGGACTGGCATACAGACTTTCCACCGACCGGCCCCAGATGCGCTCAAAAGCTGGGCTGAGGTAATGTACCTGGCTCATGTCCGCCGAACGAATCCAGAATACGTCGCTGATGTTGTCGACCAGTTGGCCAAATTTTTCATTGCTGTCGTGCAAGGCAGTGTCCGCCAGTTGGCGCTCGGTGATGTCCTGGCACGTGCCGGTGGCACGGACTGGTTTCCCCTGATCGTCGAAAAACACTTGCCAACGCTCCTCCACGAACTTAATCCGGCCATCCGGCAGGAGTACTCGGTGCTCAAATTCACAGGTAGCGTGCTGGTTGAGTGAACGGACAAACGCCTCATCAACGCTCGCACGATCCTCAGGATGAACAAGCTCGAGAAAGTCTTGATGAGTAGGATGGTATGTGACCGGGTCGGTTTTAAAAATGCGGTGGGTCTCATTCGACCAAATGGCCGACATGGTGGCCAAGTCGGTTTCCCAACTGCCGATCTTGGCAACCCGTTGAGCAGTGATCAAACGTGACCTCTCGATCTCCAACTGTTCTGCTAGTTGGCGCTGCTCCTGCTCGCTTTTTTGCAACGCTTGCTCGGTCTGTTTGCGCCCGGTGATGTCACGTGCGATGGTTGAAACACCGATGATCTGTCCCGTCCCATCTTTGACAGGCGACAACGCAACTTCGAGATTCATCTCGCGCCCATCTTTGTTCAGGCGGATGGTGTCGAACATTTCCACCGTCTCGCTATGCTTAATCCGGTCAATGTTATTCAGCACTTTTTGCAGGTCTACGGGCAGTGTCAAAAGTGTTAACGGCTTGCCTATCACTTCCTCTGCCACATAGCCATAAAGATGTTCCGCCGCTTTGTTCCAACTGGTGATGATGCTGTCGAAGTCAATGGTGAGAATCGAGTCATCCGACGACTCCACAATTGAAGCTAAAAAGTGCTTTGCTTTTTCCAATTGCAGTCGTTGGGTAATGTCGCGGATGTTGCATTGAATGACTGGCTTATCACCCACATCATAAACGTTGCTGACAAACTCGACGTTAATCGTCCGTCCGTCTTTTGCCATCAGCGGCAAATCGTCGTAACGGATATAGCCGGTCTCTTGCAGGGTGGCGAAGGCGGCTTTACTGGCGGCCATGTCGCGGAACGGGCCGATTTCCCAGAGCCGCTTGCCGATGAACTCAGCCCGCGTATAACCCAACAACTCTGCTAAATAAGGATTGGCATCCTCTATCTGTCCGGTCTGCGCATTGAGCAGGAAGATGCCATCCTGAGCGGCTTCAAAAAGCCGCCGGTAGCCCGCTTCCGAGGTGATCAACTTTTGTTCGGAGCGTTTGCGCTCGATGGCGTACCTGATGGTGCGCGTGAGTACTCCGCCATTGATATTGCCCTTGACCAGAAAATCCTGCGCTCCGTCCTGTACCGCGCGCACGGCGAGGGTATCGTCGTCCAGACCCGACAAGATGAGAATGGGGACGGTCGGATGCTCGCGCTGCATCCGGCTGAATGTCTCCAACCCCTGGCTGTCAGGCAGACCCAGGTCAAGGAGGACTACGTCGAAGGACTTATCCTGCAGCAGCGCCAACGCCTCATCGAGCCGCTTGACATGGGTTAATCCGAATTGCGAGGTTCGCACCTCTTCGAGTGTCTCGGCCAGCAGGAAGACATCCGTGGGGTTGTCCTCGACGAAGAGAATTTGCAGTGAGATATTACCCATCGTTATCACCTGACGGCAGGGTGACCACCGTGAACCAAAAATTGTCAATAGCCCGCACGACATTAGCGAACTGTTCAAAGTCCACGGGTTTTTTGATGTAACAGTTGGCGTGCAGTCCATAGCTTTTATGCACGTCCTCCTGGGCATCGGAGGTGGTCAGCACAACCACCGGTATCATGCGCAGGCTTTCATCGGCTTTGATCTCGGCGAGCACTTCGCGTCCATCTTTGCGCGGCATATTCAAGTCGAGCAGGATTAGGTCGGGACGCGGCACGTCAGAGTACTCCTGCTCCCGGTGCAGGAAGGCCATCGCCTCCACGCCGTCTTTGACAATATGCAAATTGTTGCGCATCTTGGCCCCGTCGAGCGCCTCCTGGGCCAGCAGCACATCTGCCGCACTATCTTCGGCCAACAATATCTCAATCGGTCTGCCGCTTGTTATCGAATTCATGTGGATTCATTCTTTGTGTCGATTCATTCCTTGTGGCCGAGTTGGTGGCTGGCAGGAGTACTCCGGTGAATCAGAACGGGTTTGGTCGGGGTATTCGATGTATTCATGGTTGCCCCGGCAGGAGAAACGTATCCACCGTTTTGAAGAACTGGACCACATCCAGGGGCTTGGCGAGGTAGCCTTTGGCACCAGCGGCCAGTAACCGTTCGATTTGTGCTGGCGTGGCATCGGCACTGATGACAACAACCGGAATGTCCCTGGTGAGGGGCGACCCCTGCAAGCGCGTCAGGACTTCGCTGCCGTGGATATCAGGTAAATCCAAGTCCAGCAGAATGAGATCAGGCTCATGCTGGCGCGCCAGGTCCAGACCGATGCTGCCTTGAACCGCGGCCAGCAGAGTGGTGTCAGGCCGCATGTCAAAGAGGGTCTCCATCAGCCGCAGGTTGGAGGGATTATCTTCGATGCACAGCACGGAGTAGAGCTGTTCTGACTGCTTGTCTGCGTGCAGCGAATGAGTCTCTTTTGGTACATTAGTCGCCCGCTCTTCGGGCGCGGTGGCCTGTGGCAATTCAATAGTGAAGATGCTGCCCTGCCCCAAAATACTTTTCACGCTCAAAGTTCCACCCATAGCCGTTACCATGCCTTGCGACAAAGCCAGCCCCAGACCGGTGCCTTCGATGGCCGTGGATGAGGCGTTTAGGCGCTCAAACGGCGTGAAGAGTTTGGGCAAGTCTTCGGGCGAAATGCCCGGCCCGGTATCACGAACTGAAAGCGAATTCGAACCATCCGGCTGGTGGGTGCAAGAGACTTCGACCTGTCCACCTTCATGGTTATATTTGATGGCGTTGGAGAGCAGGTTGATCAGCACCTGCTTGAGCCGCTGACGGTCAGCTAAGACGTAGTGGCCGTTCAGTTGCGCCAGGTTTTCCTGGAGACGGATTTTGCGCTCTGCCGCCAGAGGACGCACCAGAGCGCAGGCGTCGGATACCTCATCATCCAGGGCAACGGGTTCGAGTGAAAGTTCCAGATGTCCCGCTTCAAAACGAGTGATGTCCAACACCTCATTGATGAGGTCGAGCAGGTGCCGCCCGCCTTTGAGGATGTGCCCTATGCTCTCGCTCTGCCTGGGACTCAGTTCTTGCATCTCCAGGATTTGGCCAAAGCCCAGAATGGCGTTCATCGGGGTACGCAGTTCATGGCTTATGCGCGAGAGGAATTCAGATTTGGCGCGGTTGGCGGTCTCGGCTTCTTCCTTGGCGTGCTGCAGAGCTGCATTGGATTGCAGCAGTGCGGTGGTGCGCTCGTCCACCCGTCGTTCCAATGAGGTATTGGTTTCTAGAAGGGTGGCCTGGGCCTCGCGCAGTGAGTGTTGAACGCGCTCGCGCTCGGTCACGTCGCGCACCAGGGCCAGCATCACTTGCTGCCCCTCCGCTTCGATGAACCCGACCCGCACCTCCACGGGAAACGTGGTGCTGTCCTTGCGGCGATGGCGCCCATTAGCTGTAAGGGGTGCATCAGGCGTCATCTGTTGCCACATAAAGTCCAGTTGCGGGTGAGCGACGCCAACTTCAATATCCATCACCGTCATTTGCAGCAGTTCCTCGCGGCTGTAACCCAGGCTCTCGCACGCGGCCCGGTTCACGTCCAGCAGCCGGCCCTCGCGGTCGTGAGTAAACAGCGCGTCGGCGGCCTGCTCGACGAGGCGGCGAAATTTTTCCTCGCTTGCCTGGAGGCGCTGCTCCATGCTGTGTTTGGACAGTCCCATCTCGATGGTGACGGACAGTTCACGCTCCTCGAAAGGCTTGATGAGATAGCCGTAGGGTTCCGTGAGCTTAGCTCGCTCCAGCGTCGGGCCATCGGCAAACGCCGTTAAATAGATGACGGGAATGGCCAGGCGCTCGCGTATTTGTTGCGCCGTGTCAATGCCATCCATGGCGCCCTGGATATGGATGTCCATCAGCACCAGGTCGGGCCGCGTGCTCTGGGCTTTCTCGAGAGCGTCCGCGCCTGAAGCCGCCGCGCCCACCACCTCGTAGCCTAAACGCCGCAAGCTGCGCTGAATGTCTTTGGAGATGATCATTTCATCTTCCACGACCAGAATCCTCGTCGGCGTCGTGCCGGTCATATCGGTCATGATTGGTCACTTCCTTTAAAGGTGATCGTCCAGCGCGTGCCGCCATCGCGTTCCAACGTGAAGGCGCCTACCAACTGTTCGGTCAGGCCGGTCACCAGTTGCAAGCCGATAGTTTCCGCTTCTTGCGGGCTCACCTCGGACGCTATGCCGACGCCGTCGTCGGCGACAGAAAGCGCCAGCATCCCGCCGTCGCCGGCTCGCAGACCGACGCTGATAGTGCCGCCGCCGCCGTTGGGAAAAGCGTATTTAAGCGAGTTCGTCACCAGCTCATTGACGATGAGGCCGCACAGCACGGCGTGATCGATGCTGAGAAAAGTGTCGTCCACATCGAGCTTGAGCCCGATGTCAGCGCCCCGGTTGCTATAGGAGCGCAATAGGCTGCTGGCCAGGTCGTCCAGATAATCGCCGAAATGAATGCGCGCCAGATCGTGCGACTGGTAAAGCTTCTCGTGGACGAGCGCCATCGAACGGACGCGGTTACAGGTTTCTTCGAACGCTTCGCGCGCCGCCGGGTCGGTGATGGTGTCCGATTGCAGGTTGTGCAGGCTGGAAATGATTTGCAGGTTGTTCTTGACGCGGTGGTAAACCTCTTTGAGCAGCACATCTTTCTCGCGCAGCGCGGCGTGAATCTGCCCCTCGGCTTGTTTGCGCTCCGTAATATCGGTCTGCGATCCAACCATGCGATAGGCATGGTAGTCGGCGTCGCGCACGGCCAGGCCGCGGCACAGCATCCAGCGGTAGTCGCCATCCGCATGCCGCATGCGATATTCGCTTTCATAATGAATCTCCGCTCCGTTCTGAGCGGCGGCTCCAGGCGCTGTTCCATTATGAGCGGTGGCACCATCGAGATAGGCGCCGAGGTGCGACCTCATGCCGGCCACGTCTTCGGCATGGATGCGCCCGAACCAATCGCCGGGGGCGTTGCCGATCTCCTGCTCCCGGTAACCGAGCATGGTTTTCCAGCGCTCCCCGAAATAGATTTCGCCGGTCCTGAGATTCCAGTCCCACAGGCCATCGTTGGCGCCGCGCGCCGCGAGGGCATAGCGCTCCTCACTGACGTGCAACTCCTCCACCCGTTGTTCCAGCGTGGCATTAGCATCCCGGAGTTCATCGCGCGCCCGGCCCAATCCCTCGCGCGCGCCATCGAGTCCGGTCACGGCCCGCGCCACCTCCTCTTGCAGTGTGTTGAAGCTGGCTGCCATGACGCCCACCTCGTCGCGCGAATGGGCGACAATCGGATGGGTCGTCACGCGGGCGTGGGCGGCTTCGAGGTCGCCCCTGGCCAGGGCTTGCATGGCCCGCGAAAAATCCGTCATCGTGCCCCGGGCCAACTCCTGGGCCGCATTCGACAGCTCCTCCGCGGCGTGCGTGATACTGCCCGGCAGCACCAGGCCGACCGTAATCGTCAGCAGGGCCACGCCCACGAAGATGTCTGCCAGCGCCGTGCGCAACGCGGTCTGTGCCAGGGGGACGTGATGGATCGCCAACAGATAACCGGCGCCGTCGAGGGTGAGCACCGCAATCATGGCGCCCGTGAGCTTGAAATGCAGCGAGCGCGCCAGCCCCGGCGTGCCGCTGCCACGCCGATCCTCCCAGCGGCGCCAGGCATACAGCGCCGAGCCGGCATAGGCGAGCACGATCCCGCTCATGACCGCGGGGAGTCCATACTGCTCGAAGCCGAACAGCGCCGAGATGCCCCACGCCACAGCCGCCAGCAGCCCTAGGTTAATGGCCCAGTTCGAGGCGCGGTAGGGACGCTCCATGTGCGGCGTGGAGCGGCGCAGCAGCCACACCGCCACACTGGGCAGGCAGATGCCGATCAGATAACAGAAGTTGGCCGCCGCGATCACCCATGGCGGATCGTCGGTGGCCAGGAAGATGATCGCCATGATGGCCGTCAGCCAGGTGGTGAACCAGGGGACATCGTTACGGTTACGCCGCGCGAAGATGCGGGGCAGCAGGCCATCCTCGGACAACTGCGAGAGGGTGCGCGAGGCTCCGGCCAGGGGTGCCAGGCTGCCGTGGAACATATTAAAGGTCATGAACCAAATGGCGGCGGCTTTGGCGACATGGCCCAGCAGCGGCGCGAAGGTCGGCCCCAGCACGTCTTGCAGTTCGGCGGTCAGCCCGGTTTGCGGCCCGGTGCCGAGCACACCCAGCCAGACCACGGGCAACACCAGGAAATACACCGTGGCCATGGTGGCGCTGGCATACATCGCACGCGGCACGTTGCGGTTCGGGTCTACCATCTCGCCGACATGGCAGGCCGCCTGCTCGAAGGCCGGCGCCGCGAAGCCGATTAAATAGAGTCCGGCCATCGCGCTGGTTACGGAACCGAACCAGCCGTCGAAAGGTGTCTTGAGCTGGTAGGTCGTCGCCTGGACCCAGTTGACATCGCCGGTAAAAATGGGGATGAGTCCCGACAGCAAGGCCAGCAGGGCCGAAACCGTGGCAATGGGCACCGCCAGGCGGATGACCCAGCGGATGCCGCAAAGGTTGATCCAGGTGAAGAACAGCACGATGGCGATGGCCAAAGGCTTGGCCGGCACGTCGGTCAAATACCAGGTGGTGATGGCCTTGGCCGACAAAAAAGCGGTCAGGCCACAGGTGGGCACCCAGCCCCACCAGTAGCAGACACCGGTCAGATTGGAGAGCACCGGGCTAATCGGTCGGAAAGCCTCGGCGCAGGTGGCGGCAATGCCACCGACGCGATTGGGCCACATCAGGATGAGCTCCGTCCATCCCGGCAGGGCCGCCCAGCCCAGGAGCAGGCCGAGGATCAACAGGGGCACCGCCGCGCTCCCCTGCACGGCGATCAGACCGGCGGCGCCGGCGATCAAGAATAGACTCTGGTTGCTGCCGCCCATGGCCAGGGCGGTCGTTCCGACCCAGCCTATCGTGCGTGGGTGTGGTGGCGGAGTTTCATCAGGCGGTATCGTTGAGTGCATTGTAGTGGTCATGGGAAACTTTGGGGTCATAACATCTGGACTCCTCTGCTCCAAAAGTTGGCCGTTGGCCGGCCTGCTCTTGGTTCTACGATTTGGCCGCTCAATTACTTAGGCTTAGGAATGAAACTCCGTGCCAAGACCAGCTTTTCGGGCGAGAGCGTCCCGCTTTCCAGCAGAGCCTCGTGATATTTTTCGTCAATCATCATCCACGTCGGAAGCCCTCGTGATTGAGGATTGCCCAGTGGATTTTCGTCGTCACCGTTCCAGCGCATGGCCAGGAAGATTTTTCTTTTGACCCATTTATCCGTCCAGCGACCGATGGCGAGCGCGCACTCGCGCTCTTTGCCTTCATCGAGAACAGCAATCAGAGTCCAGTTCTGTTTAGGTGAATGAACGTCATCCGGTTTGATATAGCTCATGTTGAAGTTCTCTTTGAAGTTCTCTTTTCTGTTTTGCGCTTCAGGTCGCCCATACGTATAGACAATACGTATTTAACTATGTAGGTACTGTAACTCGTATAGCAAGGGTGTGCGGCAATGACGTGTCTGGCTTTCACTACCACTTTAAGGAAGTCGCGGCGCTGAGCCCGTTGCAGTTTTATAAGCAGTTACGAGTTCAGGAAGCGCGGCGCTTGATGATTGGTGAAGCGTTTGACGCGGCAACGGCGGGTAACCGTGTCGGATATGAGGATGCCTCGCACTTCAACCGCGATTACAAACGCCTCTTCGGTGTCACGCCGATGCGTGATCTGGAACGTCTCCGGGAAGCGACTGAGGCCAGGTGAAACATTTGAACTCGCCATAGAACTATTCCGCCGTCGAGTCGAAGGATTTGATCGGAACGGATTCGAACCGGTTTTTCAGGTTTGCGGGCAGAAATAGCAAAAAGCATCGCTGATATAAAGCGATGCTTTTCAGGTTTAGGTTCGGTTTTTGTTCGGTATTGGCGGGTCGAACCACCGCAGTGTCGAACCAGTTCTGTTAGATTTGCCGTTTCAGGATCGGATCATCAGCATAAGTGATGCAACCATACTTTTAGGCTTTATGGGGTAATGCGATTGATACCCTCTCATGACATAATAGCCGCACTCGCGCTGCAACAGTCTCTTATGAATTGACCCGAAATCGTTCGGTGGAGCAAAAGGCCGGAGTATCCCGTCCAGGACTCCGGCCTTTTGCTGTGCTCAGGATGATAAAGAATTAGCGCCGTGGGAGGCAAGAAGGCGTCGCCTTAACGGGTGGCCGCGCTCGTGCCACCGGATTCCCTCATCCCATGATTGACTGTCATAATTCATGGATTCGTAATTGATCCATATTTTTCTCCTTTTTCCTCCTTTCCAAATCCCAATCTGGTGTTTCCCTGGTGTATAATACCTCCGTCGCCAAGCCCGTCCTGCCTCCCACGCTGGACTCTTACACCGCTTTTAACTGCATCCGGTAGCGTATGGCTGTCGCCGCGCTGCCTGTCCTCCGCTGTCCACCGAGCCTGCTTGAGCCGGCCGGCCCCCGCGACAGCAAGGAGGGCACTTTGCCCCTATTTCAATTCAAGAAGTTTGGTAAGAAGTTGACCGTTGCTGTTGTGTTAGCGCTGGCATGCCACTGCGCCGCAAGTACTCCATCGGCGTATGCCGCCACGCTGACCGTGACCAGCAGCGCCGATGACGGCGCCGGCTCGCTGCGCGCCACCCTTGCCACAGCCTCTGCCGGTGACACCATCAACTTCGCTGTCAGCGAAGTGCTGCTCACCACCGACCAGTTAATCGTTGACAAGAGCCTGACCATCGCCGGCACCAGTGCCCAGATCGTCACGGTGCGGCGCAGTGCTGCCGATACCACGCCGGAGTTTCGCATCTTCAAGATTACCAGCGGTCAGACCGTGAACTTGTCCTACCTCACTATCAGCAATGGTATAATCAGTGGCCATCCCGGCGGCGGTATCTACAACGACCATGGCACACTGACGCTGACTAACTGCACGCTTAGCGGCAACTCCACTACAGACTACTCCAGTGGTGGCATCTACAACGATGGCCTCGACGGCACAGCGATTCTAACGCTGACCAACTGTACCCTGAGCGGCAACTCCGCTCCAAACGGCGCCGGCGGCGCTATCTTCAACCAGGGCTCTGGTGGCACAGCGGATGTGACACTGACTAACTGCACACTGAGCGGTAACTCTGCTGAATTGGGCGGCGCTATCTACAGCGATAGCTTCCATTACACAGCAAATGTGAAGCTGACCAATTGTACGCTGAGCGGTAACTCCGCTGCATTGGGCGGCGCTATCTACAACGATGGCACGGGCGGCTCAGCGACGGTGGAGGCAGACAACACCATCTTCAAGAAGGGCACGTCCGGCGGGAATATCTTCAACTTCAACAACTTCGGTGGCACGATCACCTCGAAGGGCTACAACCTGAGCGATGACGCCACCGGCCCCGACGACCCCCTGACCGACACCGACCGCCTCAACACCGATCCGCTGCTGGGAGAGTTAGCCAATAACGGCGGCCCGACCCAGACCCACGCGCTCTTACCGGGCAGCCCAGCCCTCAACACCGGCAATACCAGCCTGACCACCGACCAGAGAGGCATCGCCCGTCCTCAGGGCACAGCCGATGACATCGGTGCCTTTGAAGTATTCGTGCCTACTGGCAAAGTGCTCTTCACCGTGACACCTGAATACAACAAGGACGGCGGAGCAACCTTGACCTACCGGCTACAAAACGGCACGGCCCAGCCGCTCAGCAGCATCTCGGTGTGCGGCACGCTGCTGGTGCCGGTCGGCGACATTACCGCCTCGCGCGGCAAGGTGAGCAAGAAGTTGCTCAATCCACGCCTGGCCACCAGCGGCGTCACCTGGAACAACTTCTCGCTGGCTTCGGGTGAAGAGGCGACCTTGACGGTGACGCTGCCTGCGGTGCCCCGCAAGAAGGCGCTGACATTGTTGTGGATAGCGTTGTGGAAGACGGGCAAGAACGGCCAAGCCCTGGGCGCGGCCTCGGTCTTTCCTGTCGTCTCGCCCTGACAGGCAGCGCAAAATATCTCAAACAATAAAAGGCCGGAGTACTCTACACGTAACTCTGGCCTTTTCGTGTGCTTGGGGTGATAGACGATTTTTGTGACGATGCCGTCACGATAGAACCAGAACGCGAGCATCTACCCAGAGACCATCACTCACTGTCAGCCGAACTTAGGCCAAGGGGCATCGCTTTTGTGGCCTTAGGAATAAAACAGTCCCCATCCATCGCACGGTGATGGAGACTGGTTCGACATGGGGGTAGGGACGGATGGAAATTGAGCTTAAAAACGGGCCCGGCCATCGTACTTTCGAACCGTGGATTTACAGGTTACGCTTCCTGATGGGTCGCCTTATCCCGAGACTGGAACTGTAGATTTAAGGACTCTTCCAGACCCGGCTGGTTAAGGAACCCGCAGCAAGTGACCTATAACCGTTTCCCTAACCGCTTCACGCTCACAATAAAGTTTCATGTGACAAAGTCCTAAATATCTCGACCACGCGCGGATCGAACTGCTGACCGCTCTGGCTTTCAATCTCGGCCACCGCCTCCGCGACCGGCCAGGCCTTCTTGTAGGGGCGTTCGTGCGTCAGCGCATCGAAGACGTCGGCCACCGCTACCAACCGACCTTCAAGAGGAATGCCCTCTCCCGTCAAGCCCTGGGGATAGCCCGCACCGTCCCATCGCTTGTGATGCGTCCACAGGGCTACATTCCACGGTATTTATATCAAGTTCAAATCACATAGATGCAGTAACTGTCTCTCCGCCCTTTACATGGATGGTCGCGCTTTGATTTTTTAAGCCACCACGTGCGTTATAATGAGGCCGGAGATATTGAGCATGGCACAGCCAACGACTCGGAGAGCTGACATCAAGTGCCCCTATTGCTATCGGCCGGGTGCTCGCCGCTCCCAGCGTCGGGGAGTGATAGATAATTTCTTGGCGTGGCTAGGATGGTATCCCTTCCGCTGTCGCTGCTGTGACCGCCGCTTTTTTAGTCGCCGGTTCCATGGCCAAGAGACCGAAGCTCAAATCGAACCCTCGAGTGCCACACCCGGTGGCTGATTGACTGCCTGTTTCGTGTGCCATACAAAGCCCCACACGCCGCGATCGCGATAACGGCAAGCTACGACTATAACCAAAGGTCAACTATTCACTACTTTAAGATGGTCTCGACGATACTCTCGAGCTCTTGTAAATCAATGGGTTTTACCAGATACAGATCGATCCCGGACTGCCAGCCTTGCGACATGTCGTCATAGCTGTCCTTGGCACTGAGCATCACCACAGGGATCGCCGCCGTGGCTTCGTCCGCTTTGAGTTCCTGTGCCACTTCTAAACCGCTCATCTCGGGCATCATCTGGTCCAGCAGGATGATGTCCGGTTTCCGGATCGCCACTTGTTCCAGAGCCTCCCGTCCGTTGGACGCCGTGGTAACTGTGTAGCCTTGCTGTTCAAAATTGATCCGCAGCAGAGTGATGATGTCCGGCTCGTCGTCAACCACTAAAATGGTCTTGGGCAAGCTCATAGTAGACCTTTTTGGACAAAAATTCTCTACGCCGCTATCGCCGTCTGTGTAGATTGTTTGCTCACTGTATTCTCCATTGTCATTGTCCCTGGCTCTATCGTAAGGGTTGTCAGATCCTGGTGTGACAGCGTCAAAAACGCCTCGACGATCTCGGGATCGAACTGCCGTCCACTCTGTGCCTTGATCTCGGCAACAGCCTCCTCAATTGACCACGCCTGCTTATAGGGCCGGTCGTGAGTGAGCGCGTCAAAAACATCGGCAATTGCTACGATGCGGCTCTCAATATCGATCTCCACTTTTGCAAGTCCTTGCGGATAGCCCGAACCGTCCCAGCGTTCATGATGTGACCGAGCGATGCGCTCGGCCATCTGAACCGTCTCCGAACGACCTCCGCAAAGCAGCTCGCCTCCGATGATGCAGTGTCGTTGCATGACCTTACGCTCGACCTCGCTGAATTTGCCTGGTTTGAGCAGAATCGAATCGGGGATGCCGATTTTGCCCACGTCATGCAACGGAGCCGCGAATTGCAGCAATTGATTCTCATGATGAGGCCGTCCCAGGCTCTGAGCGATCATGGCACACAGCAGCCCGACCCGCTGGGTGTGGCGACCGGTATCGTCATCGCGATGCTCGGCGGCACGTGCCAGGCGCGAAATCGTTTCGAGCTGCGCTTCTTTGAGTTCGAGTTGATACTGCTCCAATTCCTGGGTGCGCTCTCGCACCTGCTGCTGCAAGCGCATCTGGCGAAAGCGCAGACGCAATAAATTGGTCGCCCGCACCAGAACTTCATCAGGCATGAAGGGCTTGGTCAGCAGATCGGAGGCACCAGCAGCCAAGGCGCTATGCCGGGCCTCGAAGCTGTGTTCGCCGGTTAACACTAACACCGGAACGTAATCTGTCTCGTGGATCATCGGCTTGAGCATCGTTAACAACTCGTGACCGGTGATATAGGGCATGGAGAGATCCAACAAGATGAGGTCGGGCTCAAACTCCACAAAAAGGGCGAGCACTCCTCGGGGATCAGAGGTGCTTTTGATATTGGTAAAGCCGGCCAGACCAAGAATGTCCTGTAACAGCTGGATGTTGGCTGGGTCATCGTCCACCAGCAGGATTTTGGCGTGGAGCAGGTCGTCTAAGAGCATCAGGTGCATGGCATGGGGCATGTCATCGCTCGGAATATCATATTTCTCAGGCCCTCAAGGAAGGACAGTTCTTAGCGTTCAAGGAGTGAGGAGTTCACGGAATTAGGATTGGAACTCCGAGATTGCCGGTTAAGGTAATCGGATGCAGCGTCTTGTGCGGTTCACGGCATTCGCTTGAAGTGGCCTCCACAAGGTCTATTCTGCTGACTGTACCCGGTTTCGACAATGCTGTCTGTCAGATTTATAACGCATCCTGATGTTTATGTCATATCCTGACGAGAGAGCACCAAAAACGCATCTACCACCTTCTACCATCTGTTGTATATCGAACTGTCGCCCGCCCCGAACCGATTCTACTGGTTTGCGTGAGATTTTAAGTTGCGCTGTGCAATCAATGTTCCAATCTGCTCCATCATTTCGTCCGGCATCACCGGCTTTTGCAAGAGTAAATCGCCGCCTGCCTCAGCAACCTCACCTTCGCTGGCACCGTAGGCTGTGAACATAATGATGGGCAGTTGTGCGCCGTGCTTTAACTGACGGATAGCACGAACGGCGTCCCAGCCGTTCATCTCCGGCATCTCCACATCGATGACCAGAACATCAAAGGTTTCACTGCGCACGGCTGCCACGGCTTCCAGGCCATTGGTTTCTAATCGCGCCTCATGTCCCTTTAACCGAAAGGCCATAGCATACAATTCACGAGTGTCGAGCGAGTCGTCCACAAAGAGAATCTTCATAGTGTTTTGGCCGTGATGTTCTGGCTGCTTATAACGCCAAATACTAAAAAGTGCTCCAAAGATCGACCTCAAATGTCATTTTCAGATGAGAGCTTCATGCCGAAGTACTAAAAACGCTGCGACCACCCGAGGATCGAACTGCTGCCCGCTCTGGCGCGCGATTTCGGCCACCGCCTCCTGCACCGGCCACGCCTTTTTGTAGGGCCGCTCGTGCGTGAGGGCATCGAAGACATCAGCCACGGCTAAGATGCGCCCCTCCAGCGGGATCATCTCCCCGGCCAGTTGCCGGGGATAGCCTCTACTATCCCAACGCTCGTGATGACTCCCGGCAATCCGCTCGGCCATCTGTACCACTTCCGAGGTGCCGTTGGACAGCAGGGCCGCTCCTGCGGCTGCATGCGTTTTCATGATTGCAAACTCTTGGTCGGTTAACTTACCCGGCTTTAATAAAATGAGATCGGAGACAGCGATCTTGCCCACATCGTGCAAGGGTGCGGCCTCACGAATCAGTTCGATCAGATAATCCGGGAGATCCAATGCTGTGGCCAGGAGAGCGGCGGTATGGGCGACGCGCTGGGTGTGCTGGCCGGTGTCATCGTCGCGAAACTCTGCCGCTCGTGCCAGACGAGTGAGGATTTCTATCTGGGACTGGGCCAGATCCGCTGTGCGCTCTTGCACCCGCTGCTCTAAAACCTGGTTGAGCTGCTCGGTTTCTGCTTTGGCCTGGCGCAGTGCCGCTTCGGTCTCCTTGGCCCGCGTGATGTCCTCCGACACGCCGGCAATCCGCGATACGCGGCCCTCGCCATCAAAGATCGGGAAACCGCGGGCTTTGATCCAGCGAACCTCGCTGCCGGGGCGTACTATGCGAAATTCGTTTTCGTAAGCTTCCCTGCTGGCGGCCGACGTGGTGATGGCTTGCAAAACCCCCTCTTGGTCTTCAGGATGGACGTATTGCGTCCAAGCCAGTGGATTGGCCGTCAATTCCTCGCGGGGCCGTCCCCAGATCGTTTCATAGGCCGGGCTGGTGTAGACGTGACTGCCATCTGAGGCGACCATCCAGAAGGCGTCTTTGATGTTCTCGGCGAACTGGCGGAATCGCTCTTCGCTGTCACGCAAGGCTTGTTCGGCCTGCTCGCGCGCCGTCACATCGTTTTGCAGTCCGACAAAGCTCAGCAGTTCGCCCGCCTCGTCAAACACCGGGTTAATAGTGAGTTCGTTGACAAAGGGCGTACCGTCTTTGCGATAGTTGACGATCTTGCCGCTGAAAGGGCGTCGCTCGGCGATAGCCTGATGGATTTGTCTCACCGTTGCGCGATCGGTTTCCGACCCCTGTAAAAAGCGGCAGTTATGGCCCATGATCTCGGCGCTCGTATAGCCAGTCATGGCACAAAAGCCGGTATTGGCGAAGGCGATGGGGTTGTCTGGCTGCTGGGGGTCGGTCATGATCACACCACTGCTGAGACTGGCAACGGCGACCGCCAACTCGCTATTTTCCCGCAGGGTTTGGCGCAGCACAGACTCTCGCTCGCGGAGTTCGCGGGCCGTCCGCCGCAGTTCCAGCTCGTCGACCACCATCGCCGCCAGGTCGGTCAGCATGGACTGCTGCTGCGCAGTGAATTGGCGCGGGACGGTATCAATGACACAGAGACTGCCCAGGTTCTGGCCGTCGGGCGTCTGAAGAGGCGCCCCGGCGTAGAAGCGGATGTGCGGTGGCCCGGTGACCAAGGCGTTATCGATGAAGCGCGAATCGGCTCTGGCATCAGGGACCACCAGCACCTGGTCTGAAAGGATGGCATAGGCGCAAAAGGACAGCTCACGCGAGGTCTGGCGGGTATCCACGCCAAAGCAGGCTTTGAACCACTGCCGATCCTCATCCACCAGCGAGACCAGGGCAATGGGCACCTCAAAGAGCCGCGCTGCCAAACTGGCAAGTCGCTCGAAGGCTGCTTCGGGCGGAGTATCGAGAATGTCGTAATCATGCAGCACCTGTAGGCGCTCGGCCTCGTTGACCGGTAGAGGAGCGTTCATAGTAGAAGATTTAGTAAAACTTCGTGTGTAGGGACGTGGGCAAGCAAGTCTGCGTTCAAGGGCGGGGCCTTGCTCCCTTCCTGCTGTTAAGCCATAGCAAATGGCAATCCACTACCACGTATTAGGTGGGCCATGGTTCCCGATGAACGACCCGGGCAAGCGCGAAACTATGACGTGTGGTGTTATTGTGGATGGTGGCGACGATATTTCTGGCTGTCGCCTTGATCAAAGGGTGTGAGGGTATCCGCATGGCGGGCGGTACGTGGAAGCACCGGGTGGAGTAGGGACGTTGAAAGCCTTGCGAGTTTCACATCTAATTGTAGCTGGTTATAGAGGCGGTAGATGGTTATCAAGCGCCGACTGTGTGGCTGTAGACCCGGGATGTCCGGCTTGCCCCGCCTTTTGATCACGTTGATCATGGCTTTAACAACTCCAGCATTATTCCATAATTTCATGATTCCTGTCATGATTCCATGTGGGGAATCGAACCCGCTCACTTTTCCACTGTCGCAGGAACTGTGTTGAGCTTCTTTAGCGGCCAGCACAGCCGAAGAGCGCTTCCCGAAGATGGAAAATTGGAGCCAATTAAGGGGCTTCGCCTCGCCCGTTCCTCCCAAAACGGGGAGCCGGTGTATGGTGTGTCCGAACCGACCTTCTGCATCATTGCTCAGGGCAGCAAAGAAATATTTCTCGGCGGGCATCGCTCCCAATACGACCCTTACAGCTACCTCCTGGCCACAGCAGAACTGCCCATTATGAGCCGGATTCTGGCCGCGTCTACGGAGAAGCCGTATCTGGGGCTGCTCATCATTATTGATCCTGCGGTCGTGGGATCGGTCATGGTGGAGATGGGGCAACTGCCACCGCGAAGTCAGGCACCGGCGCGGGCCATCGAAGTCAGTCCGCTGAACGCCTCCCTGCTGGACGCGACAGTGAGACTGGTCAGGCTGCTCGACTCTCCAGAGGAAGCACGGCTTCGGTTCCCGCTGATCTCGAGGGAGATCATCTATCGTGTCGGCTACGACGATGCCTCGCACTTCAACCGCGATTACAAGCGCTTCTTCGGTGATCCGCCGATGCGTGATCTGGAACCTCTCCGGGAAGCGGCTGAGGCCAGTTCAAACATTTGAAATCGCCATAGAACTATTCCGCCGTCGAGTCGAAGGATCTCATCGGAACGGATTCGAACCGGTCCTTCAGGTTTGCTGACAAAAATAGCAAAGAGCATCGCTGATGCAAAGCGATGCTCTTCAGGTTTATCTTCGGTTTTTGTTCGGTCTGGCGGTCCCGACCGGATTGATGTCGAACCGCTGATGTTAAGGTTGAGTTACTCTCTCCACAACGTTCTCGCGATCAGCCATGCTGGCCTTGGCAGAGCTTAGCTGAGAGGAAGTCTTTACTACTGGGGTCGCTGGACGCGCGTAGGATACTGAAATCCCACGACTGGGTCTCTGTCCACACGCTTTCGCCTGACGCGGTGGCCATGACGATTATCAACAGGTGGTCAGGCTGATAAGTGCCGCGGTGGCGCGACGGTGTGGCCTGGCACGAGTTTGCCCGGCACGCTCACGATGCAGGGTTCGTCCTGTGGCCCGGCGAGGCGCCGAAGAGCCAATTCAGCGGCCCATTTACCGATCTCAAAAAAGCCGGGGTCTATGCTCGTCGTCTGGCGCATGTTGCCCTCACCCAGAATACCATCGAAGCCCGTGACGCTGACATCCTCCGGCACGCGCTTGCCGCTGGCTTCCAACTCCTGAATGACTTTGAAAGCCGCATAGTCATTGCCGCACACGAACGCCGTGACGCCCATATCCACCGCCGAGAGCAGCGCAGCTTTATCACAGATGTCGCGCCCGTCCCAGATTTCCGTTCCGAAGATGAGATGCGGGTTAATTTCCAACCGATGCTGTATGCAGCCTTGCATGAATCCGGCCTGGCGAGCTTCGATGAAGCTCCAGTCAACGGCGCCACCCAACCATGCCAGACGCTGATGTCCCAACTTCGCCAGGTGCGCAACCAGCATTTGCACGCCATCCACGTTATCGGCCAGGACAGTATCGATGGTCAACCCGCGATAGCGGCGTCCCAGGCTCACGACCGGCAGGCGGTGTGACAAGAAGTCTAAGTTACGCTCCGCGTGATAGCCCTGCACGATGAGCGCCTGACATTCGCTTTCGCGGAGCAGGGGCGGAATCGCCGAAGGATCTTCATCCAAGTGCGGCCACTCGCTCCCCGGCCAGGTGTGCGTCTTCAAGCGCAGGTTATGCTTGTCCAAGACCGACATCATGCCGCCCATCATGCGCATCAGCATATTGTCGCGATGGGCCGCTTCAAGGCTCTCATGGCGCAGCAGCAGACCAACAGTTTGAGTTTTGGTGTTGCTACCGATAGGACTGCCGGTCTTGCCGGCACGACCTTTATAGCCCAGACGGCGCGCGGCTTCGTGGACGCGCGCGCGGGTTTGGGGGCTGATTGTACTATCGTGCCGCAGTGAGCGTGAGACGGTCATCACCGACACGCCCAGTTCGTTGGCGATGTCCTGGAGCCTGACATCCATGCTTCTCATTTTACCTGCTGCTCTCGGTTTATTCATGACTTTCATAGCTTGATTATACCCGTTTTTTAATACTATTAAACATAATTAACGTAAGTTAATAAAAAAAATAACGATATCAATGTTTAAAACAGCGAAAAAGTGGGTATAATAAATCCATAAGCCAATTCGCTGGCCCATTGGGGAGCGAGTCGGCACAAGAAAAGCACATAGGAGAATACATGAAGATCACGTCATCTTGTAGCAACCCCAAGCACCGCTTTGCCCGCAAAGGCTTCACGCTCATCGAGCTTTTAGTCGTAATTGCGATCATAGCAATCCTCGCTTCGATTCTGTTCCCGGTCTTTTCCAGAGCTCGCGAGAATGCGCGGCGCAGCAGTTGTGCCAGCAATTTGAAGCAAATCGGAATTGGTATTTTGCAATACGCCCAGGACTACGACGAGAGAATGGTTTTGGTAGGTTCAGTTTCGGGGCCGCTGTGTGGGCCGTGGCACGTACGCATTCAACCGTATGTGAAGAGCTACCAGATTTTCAAGTGCCCTTCCAACACGGACCAAAGTGTGTTTGCGTGCAGTGATACCGATGGCGACGGCAATAGCGACGTCAGCAACGATTATGTGGGCAACGGCACATATACACAAATACAAGGCGGTAACAATGCATTTAACTACGAACGGCCGATGGATCAGCAAGCCTTCAACGACGCTACCAATACGGTAAAACCTACTGCACTCTCTTCAATCGTAACTCCGTCTGAGAGCATCATGGTGGCTGAGTACAAAGGCGGAGGAAACGCACCTGGCATTACCAATGCCAATTCCGCTGGTATGTTTGACCTGACCAGCCACCTCGCGACCACCAACTTGCTGTTCTGCGATGGCCATGTCAAGGCGATGAAACCCACAGCCACAGCCGCGAACGGCTCAAACATGTGGTACATCAATGCCAGTGCGAACCTTCAATACATACATTGGGGCGGTGCCAGCGCTCCCGCGACCTCGCTAAGAAACAATCTCGCCACCCAAGAAGCTGCGATGTAGCGCGATAGGGAAGGTGTCCGAAGTCCCTCGGGGTACTCTGCCGGTTCAACTTTGCACCGGACACTGACCATCGGGAGCGGGCACGAAGTTAACCTCAGCCCGGCTTAAAGCTTGGATTGCATTGATCTGATTCCAAGTGGAAGAAAGTAAAGATGTATCTTAATAACCTCATGAAGACACTTTTATCGGCTATTTGCGCTTGGGCTTTGAGTCTCCTCCTGCTCGGACCCTGCCATGCCGTGCCAGTCGTGGCGAAGCCCAACGGAGATGCGCCGGTGACGATCACCGACAACGGCGATACCTGGATGCTGGACAACGGCATCCTCAGGGCGACTATTGACAAGGGCGGTGGTATGCCTTCGCTGGTTTACCACGGCACGGAGATCATCAATGACCGGAAGCGCCCTGGCCGATGGGCGCAGGGACCCTCCGGCCAGGTCACGGCCTCGGTGTCTATTGACCCCACTCACAATAATGGCGAACGCGCGGAGGTCGAGGTCAACGGCGTCGGTAGCCCCCTGGATACTGTCGTGCGCTACACCATGGAGCGCGGCGTCAGCGGCATCTATGCCAGCGCTGAGTACTCCCACCCGGCGAGCTATCCCGAAGTCGGCTTCGGCGAAGGCCGCTTTCTTCTGCAGATGAAGCCGCTCTTCGACTGGCTCTCGGTGGATGCCGATCGCAACATG
>JADMIO010647500.1_pt1 | contig 23461 bp, 24 predicted proteins | sample 8958161 | NCBI WGS metagenome assembly JADMIO01 (sample SAMN16585339, study PRJNA669376) | soil metagenome | isolation source: Crop rotation soil | place: USA: Cullars Rotation, Alabama | collected 2011
AAGCGTCCGCGCACCCACATCTCGTTCGGCTTCGGCATCCACCGCTGCGTCGGCAACCGCCTCGCCGAAATGCAGCTGCAGGTCCTTTGGGAAGAAATTCTCAAGCGCTTCGAGAAAATCGAAGTCCTCGAAGAGCCCGAGCGCGTGCCCTCCAGCTTCGTGAAGGGCTACACCAGGATGATGGTGAAGGTGACGCCGAAAGCCTAGCTGACGGCTGCCGTGCAGATCCCTGACGGCGGCTTCGAGCGCGAATAGCTGCGTCCGAGCCACGCGTTGTGCTCGCTCTCCCACGTCGCCTTGGCGAGGTTGTCGCTGAGACCCGAGGCAGTCGCCGCCCAGGTTCCCACATCGATCATGTAATCCTCGCCTGTCACGTTCTGCGTGCGGCCCCGCGTGGCGTATTCGTCGTAGCGATGCGTAGCCGCGCACGGGAAGCGGGTTGCAACCTCTTCCATCGCCAGCGCCGTGGCGCGGTGATCGGGATGGTCGCGCGGGTTGATCGCTTCACTCGTCTCCGCAAGATGCAGGCTCAAGCCCGATCCTGCCACGCGCTCCTTCTCCACGATCGCCGCAAGTGTGCCGACCAGGTCGCTCCAGCCGTTGTAGCGCGTGCTCTTGTCGATGGTCTCGCTGGAGGCGATGGCGCTCGTGCGCAGCTTCTCGATCGCCTCCGGATGGGGGGTATAGACCGTGCCGTTGACGATGTTCCCGTCCGGCAGCCGCAGGAAATAGACGACTGCATTGCCATAGGCGAAGCGCAGCACCTTGTGGCCAGCCACATCGATCTTGTCCGACACCATCGAAATACCGCGGCCCTGCGTCGGGTCGGCGGCATTCGCCATGAACCGCACGGCGCGCAGCGCGCCTTCCTCGCGCGCGAGATAGTAGGGAAGAGGCTAGCCTGTGACGCCCCGGCCCGCATCGCCTGCCGTCACATGAATGAAGACAGCCTTCTCCTGCGGCTCGTCCATGCCGTGATATGCGGCGGGGTTCATGAACAGCTGCCAGTCATCCTGATGCGCGACGGTGAACACGCTCACCATCGGCGGCGAGGGCGCGGGTGGCTTGGGGGGAGTCGACGCGCATGCGCCCGCCAGAAGCGGAAGAAGAAGGCTCAGAGCCAGACGCATGAGGTTCTCTCCCGACGCCAATCCTTGCACCCTCAGTCCGGGCACACCGGCCCGAGCTGCGCGTCCTTCACCTTCTGCCGCGCGATATCGAGCACCAGCCGCAGCGAAATGCCGTTGCCGAACATCCCGAGCTCGCGCCTGCCCGCGAAGACGCCGAAGTGGATCGCCGCCGCTTTGGCCGTCGAAAGATCGAACACCATCGCCCCATTGGCGCCGCCCGATGTCGACCAGGTGTACTCGATCGCATAAGGATCCGACTTGTCGGTGCGTTCCGACAGGAACAGCGTGACGCCGTTCTTGGTGGGATCGGAATTGTCCACCCGCACGCCATACATCGCATAGGGCACGCGCGGCCCGGGCTCATCCCCGCCGCCCATGCCAAGCGGCGAGCAGTCGACATCATCCGCCTTCAGCGCCCGCGCGCCTTTCGGCAGCGCGCCCGACAGCCGCCAGAGCTCAAAGGGCTTCACCGCGCCCATCTCCACCGGCGTCGACCACACCATCTCCGTGCCCGTCAGCCCCGGCGCCGGCTCGCCCTCGCGCGCAAGGGCAGGGAAGAATACGGACGGCTTTTCAGTCGCATTCGAGGTTGAAGGATCAAGCAAGGTCGTCTGCGCCTGGCTCGGTGCGCCCGGCTCGGAAGGCGCCCGCGGCAGCAGTTTCGGCGTCAGCAGCAGAGCCTCGTCCTTGTATTTCGGATGGATAAGCCCGCCCTCGATCACAAAGCCGGAATACCCTTCCGGCTTGCCCTCGGCGTTGAGCCGCTCCACGCGCGCCGCAGCCCCGGAGAACTGCGCGGCGATCTGGAACCAGCCGGGGGGCAGCGCCAGCCTGTCCGCCCGCTGCGCCGCCTGCAGCGCCACCGGCGCGCCGAGCAGCATGTTCGCCGCCTCCAGCGAATCCTTCGCCGCGACCGCATCGTCGCGGCTGGCCTTCGCCTCACCTTCGGCCTTGGCCGCGCTCTGCCATTGCCATGCCGCGATGCCCGCCAGTGCCGCAAACACCACCGCCGCAGCTGACACAGCCGTCAGCAGCCCGCGCCGCGCCGCCATGGCCTTGCGTGCCGCTTCTGCACGGGCATCGGCAGATGCCTTGATGAAATCCGCCTGCACATCGGTGATGGCGGTTGCGCCCATCGGCTTGGAGTTGCGCCAATCGAGCGCTGCGTCGATATCGTCGCCGCGCAGCAGCATGGTCTCCGGCCGCCCGCGCGCCTGCCAGCGCCCGGCCAGCTCTCCCAGCCGCGTATGCTCGCGGATCCAGCCGATATCGACGCGCAGCGCCTGCGCCAGCTCCGCCAGCCCCGCCGCGAACGTCCGGTTTTCGCCGGAGAAGAAGATGTAGTTGAGCTTCGCGAGGTCGCCCGGCGTCTCGTTGTCCGCCACCGGCCGCCACACCACAGGCAGCACGCGCTTGGACAACCTGAGACTCGTGGCCAGTTCCCAGCTGCACTGCTTGGACGCAACGCTCTCGGGCGAGATCACATAGACGATGGTGTCCGCTTCCGCGATCAGCCCTTCGAGGCGCTTTTCCCACACCTCCCCCGCCGCAATATCCTCCCGGTCGATGTAGGGCTGGAAGCCGCACGCCGTCAGGCCAAGCACCAGCTCCGCCGCAAACGCCTTGTCGACGCGCGAGTAGGAGACAAAGACCTTGAGTGATTCTTCCGGCGCGCTCGCCATGGCCCCTCCGCAGCAGGCGTGAGCTTACCGCAAACCCGTGACAGCGTGAATCCCGCCGCGCGGGTCAACCTGCCTGGACAGAGGACAAGATCAAACGGCCCAAACCGGCGGCTTTTTCGCGATCCAGGGCTGCGCCTTCTCCAGTTCGAAAGCGAGTTCCAGAAGCACCCGCTCCTGTCCTACTGCCGAGCAGATCTGCACGCCCACCGGCAGCCCATTGCTGGTCCAGCCCAGCGGCAGCGAGATCGCCGGCGCCCCCGCCACATTGTGGATTAGCGTATAGCCAACCTGCTGCAACAGCCGCTCACGCAGCGTATCGAACGGCACATCGCCGCTCAGATATCCCAGCGGCGATGGCGGGCCCGAGAACACAGGCGACACCACCACGTCGAACCCGCCCATCCAGGTATTGTACGCCGCCGCCGCCGCCAGCAGCCGCTTCTGCACGCCCTCGATGTCGGCCGGCTTCAGCTTTGCCGCATTCTGAGCCATGCGCAGCGAGAAGGGCTCGACCACGCTCTCATCCACCGGCTTGCCCAGCATCTTCGAGGCTTCGGCCATGTCATTGGCCGCTCCCAGCGACCAGTAGGAGAGGAAATCGTCCTGGAACGTCGAGGCCGTCGGCCAGTTGGTCTCCGAGATGGTGTGGCCCATGCTCTCCATCAGCTTCGCCGCGGCGCGCACAATGGCGGCCACTTCCGTCTCCGCCTCATTGCCGGCAAAGCCCTTGGTGATGAGCCCGGCCTTCAGCCGCTTCTGCCCCGGCCCCGTCACCAGGCCCACAGCCGGGAAGCGCCCGCCGGCCTGCATCTCGCACGCGGCAAAGAACGCCGCCGTGTCCCGCACGGTGCGCGACACACAGCCCTGCACGCCAAGGTTCAGCGGATCGGGATTCGGATCGCCATCATTCATGCGGCCATCGGAAGGCTTGAGGCCCACCAGCCCGCAATTGGCCGACGGGAAACGGATCGATCCGCCGCCATCATTGGCATGCGCAATCGGCACCACACCCGCCGCCACCGCTGCAGCCGAACCGCCCGAGGATCCACCGCTCGAATGCGCTATGTTCCACGGATTGCGCGTCGGCCCGAACGCGAGCGGCTCGGTCGTTGGCAGATAGCCCTGCTCGGGCGATGCCGACTTGCCGATCGACACGAACCCTGCCGCGAACATTGTCGTAACGATCTCGCTGTCCTTGTCGGCCGGCGGTTGGTTCTCGGTGGAGCGCGAACCGTACCGCGTCTTCACACCCTTCACGCTGTTGAGGTCCTTCACCAGGAATGGCACGCCCGCAAACGGCCCGGTGAGCGGCGCCTTCGCACGCTCGCGCGCCATGTCGTACATGTCGGTGACCATGAAGTTGAGCTGCGGCTGGATCGCCTGCGCCCGCTTGATCGCGGCTTCTGTTGCTTCCAGCGCCGTGATGTCGCCGCGCTTGATCATGGCGGCGAGTTCGGTTGCGTCCGTCTCGCTGGAGATGGTCTTCGGCCCGGCCGGGGTCTTCACCGCCGCCGGCGCACAGGCAGCAAGGCCCAGCGCCCCGACCGATCCCAGAAGTGTCCGCCGTGTCAGCCGCATGCCCGTCTCCCTTGTCCCTTGTCGTTGGGGGCAGGGGACATGATGCCGGGCCGCAACGCAACCCGTACCGCTACGGCGCCGCCGCTCTGGCAGATTTCACGGGCGTTTTGGCTGAAGCAGGTCCCATTTATTGCCATAGAGGTCCTCGAACACGGCCACCATCCCGTAGGCCTCCTGCCGCGGCTCTTCGAGAAACTTCACGCCCTCGCGCTTCATACGCGTATGTGAACTCGCAAAATCGTCCGTCTCGAGGAACAGGAACACCCGCCCGCCCGACTGGTCGCCGATCGCTCGCGCCTGACTGCCCACCGCTTTCGCCAGCAACAGCGTAGCGCCTTTTCCTCCCGCAGGCCGCACCACCACCCAGCGCTTGCCCCCGCCCATGTCCTGATCGGAGACCAGTTCGAACCCGAGGCAGTGCGAAAACCATGCAATCGCCTCGTCATAATCGCGAACGACAAGGGCAAGGGTGGCGACCGATTCCGTCATTCCGCCTTCTAGCCTTGAGCCGCGCCCAGCGAAACCTTACTCTTACTCCGTGTTCTGTACGGGGGATCCCGCATGACCGGCCTGGGTCAAAACAATATGGGCCACAACAATCCTCCCGCCCGTATGACGGCGGAGATCGTCCGCATCGAGGACAAGAAGGTCGACATCAAGCTGATGATCGACGGCGAGATGCATCTCCTCGCCTGGCGCCGCGAATCCCTCCGGGATGTGGTTACCGTCAATGGCGTCGAGCAGGCGCAGTCGCGCGGGCTGGGCAAGCGCGAGACGCTCTACGGCCTCGTCTTCGGCAAGAACAAGGAGGGAGAGGGCGGCGTCCGCGTCCTCTTCACCATCGATCCCAAGCAGGACTGGGCCTCGATGAACTGGAACGGCCACACCCGCCTGTCCGGCGTCCGCCTCGAAAGCGGCGAGGGTGTCCTCCTCTCCTACGGCAATCTCGATCCCCGCTCCTACGAAAAGCCCTCGAGCTTCCAGGAGTGGATCAAGAAGACGATGGGCATCAGCTATTGATTCTGATCGGGACAGGATGTTTCGGTCGTTAGCTTACCTGGTGCGGGCGCCTCAGTGTTCCTGCAACGCTCACTCGATCAGGCGGGCCTAGAGCCCCAGCTTGCGGTAAGCCTCGCCGAGCCGTCCGACATAGGCCTCGAGCGAGAACTTGGCCGCCTGCTCGCGGCCCTGCGCGCTGAGCCGGGCGCGCAGCTGGGCGTCTGAGCGCATCTGCTCGATCTTCTTCCGAATGTCATCGCGGTCCGTTGGATCCGCATAGAGCGCCGCCCCGCCGCACACCTCCGGCAACGAAGAGACATTGGACGTGATGACTGGCGCGCCCATCGTCATCGCTTCCAGCGGCGGCAGGCCGAAGCCTTCATAGAGGGAGGGGAACAGGAAGAACTGGGCGCCGGCATAAAGCCGCCGCAGGTCTTCTCGGTCGACATAGCCGAGAAAGCGCAGGCGCTTGCGGGCGGCCTCGCCCAGCGCACCCTCGATCCAGCCAAGCTCGCTCTCAAGCATCCACGCCTTGCCACCGACAACGGCGAGCGGCATGTCGCCATCGGTCTCAAGGAATGCCTCGATCACCCGCCGGAGGTTCTTCTTCGGCTCGAGGGCGCCCACGAACAGCGCATACCCGTCCTGCGCAAGACCGAAGCGCGACAGCACGCGGGGCGCTCTCTCGCGCTCTTCCGCCGACAGCGGAGTTATGTCTGCCGACTGATAGGTCACGGCGACCTTCGCAGGATCGACGCCCAGGATATCGACAATGTCCTTCTTCGAGGCCTCCGACACCGTCACGATCAGGTCGGCGTCCTTTGCCACGCGCCGCACGCGCTGCGTGAACTCCACCTTGTTGTCGGTCGTCGTGTAGGGCAGGCGGATCGGGATAAGGTCGTGGATCGTTACAACCGTCTTGACGCCCTTCATCCGGATCGGCAGCGGCGCCGACAGGTGAAGCACATCGATCTTCTCGGGAACGTGCACCTCCGTGAACTCCCGCAGCAGCATGTGGCGGTAGTGCGCATGCACGAACAGGTTGGGCGCCAGGAAAGTCGATCCCAGCTGATCCGCCCCGCTCGCGAGAACGGCCGAGCCGGTGTTGATCCGCCGGGCTGTTACGGATGGCGTCAGCACGCCGCCCGCCATTCGCCTAGCCGTCTGCGCCTGCAGGCGCAGGCCGCGCACGGGCTCCGGCCTGTCGAATGCGGCCACTTCGTCGACCAGCTTGTCGGGCTTTGCGGGCGCCGCCGCGCCGATCAGCCAGCTCACCTCGCAGCCCATTCTTCCAAGGGCGTCGCCCAGCGTGCGGGAGTAGGTCGCGATGCCGCGGCCCTGCGGGTCGGTGCGGAAACCGCCATCGATCAGGACGCGTGCGGAAACGTCAGCCAAGCAAGCAGGATCCGGTCAGCCGCCGGCCTTTCCCGGCGCGCCCGTCCTAGGACGCCTGAGGCGGCTCTGCCTAGCGCTAATCGGTTGAGGATTACTCTGGGTGCCCGGCTGAAAGCTCGGAGGGAGGGATGATCCGGCCCTGCGCGTCCTTGATCATGACGCGCTGGCCCATGGCTTCCAGCTGCGCCTTGAGCACCAGGGCGGCAGACCGGTTAATGGGACGCCTCGGCCCCATCACCCCTGTGCTATTCCAGCTCTGGACGTAAACCACGGCGAAAACCCGCTGAAAGCCAGCTTCTTCAACGCCTATTGCAACGCACGAGCCATCGATTCGCTCCAGCAATGCTGCTTGACGGGCGCAAGATCGCCTGCCTCATCCCAAGAACGAGGCACGCAGATCGGGATCAGCGCGGAAAGGAGGCAGCCGGTGGCGAAGGGCGGGATCGTCGATGCGGTTCTCCGCGCCGGCTCGCGCGCCTGGCGAGCCGTTACGCCTGCGCAGTTGCGTGGCCTTGCCCAGCCCGTCATGGCGGCCGTGGCCGAGCGCAAGGTGTTCGCCGCCCTGTCTTCGCCTGAGCCTCAATTCCGTTCCGGCCCGCTGGTCGTCTCCGGCTTCTTTTCCGAAGGCAGGGGCATCTCGCAGGCGGCGCGCCTGACCCTTGCAGGGCTCAGAGCGGCCGGCCTCGACCCGATCGAGCACGATCTCCGTCCCGTGATCTCAGCGGGCCCCGGCGCCGGCTCGAAACTGCTATTCGATCCCGGCGGCGTTTGGGTCATGCACCTCAATGCGCCTGAAGCCATCCACGCGCTGGCCTATCTTGATCCTGCGTCCTGGCGCGGCCGCTATCGCATCGGCTTCTGGGTTTGGGAGCTGGAGCGTATTCCCGCCTCGTGGGTGAGAGCCTCGCGGGCCTTCCACGAGATCTGGGTTCCGAGCCGCTTTGTCGCTGACGCCATGAAGGCCTCAGGCGTAGCGGCGCCCATCCGCATCATGCCGCATCCGGTGGCTCTTGCTCCAGCGGCAGGGCGAAATCGAACCGCCTTCCAGCTTGCTGAAGGCGACTTCGTCGTACTCTCGATGGGCGATCTCCGCTCCAGCCTCACGCGCAAGAATCTGTTGGGGGCCATCTCCATTTACCGGCGTGCTTTCCCGGACGCCGCAGCGGGCCGCCGCATGATCGTGAAGGTGCAGTCGACTGATCCGCACCCGGCCATCGACGCCGCCGTCTCCGCTGCCATCGGCGGCCGTTCCGACATCACGTTGCTGGCCGACAGCCTTTCGACCGCCGACGCCCAGTCGCTCATTGCGTCTGCAGACGTTTTTCTGTCACCCCACCGGTCTGAAGGCTACGGTCTGCCGCTGGCCGAGGCTTTTCTCGCAGGCGTGCCTGCGCTCGCCACCGGCTGGTCGGGCAATCTCGATTTCATGGCCGGGGTTCCCGATCTTCTGATCGGTCACAGCTTCGTCTCCGCAGAGGACCCTCATGGCGTCTACAAGGCGTCCGGCCAGCGCTGGGCCGAGCCGGACGAAGAGGACGCCGCAGCAAAGCTCCGCCGGCTCGCCGAAAACCCGGCCCTGCGCGCAGAGCTTGCTACAAGCGGCCGCAAGGCTGTCGAGGCGCAGGCTGCGGTGTGGTCGCGCGAGGCGCTCTCAGGCTCGGACCTCGTGCGCCTTGCTGCGAAGGCGTGACACGCCCGCGACCGAAACGATTCGCCTGCCGCATACGCTGACGCACCCGTCAGGTCATCTTGCAGCATTTGTTTCGGCTATGGTGCAAAACAGACCAGTTGGACTGTCCTTGCGGCAATGCATCCGTTGCCGATTGAATCGGCTTCATATTGGTTCTACCCGAGTAAGGCGGCGTTCTTTCGTCGGGGATGTGTGTGGTCCAGTGGGTGTTGATTGTTATCGGGATCCTCTGGCCCGTAATCGCGTTCGGCGGGGGGCAGGGCTTCTCGCTGCTGCTGACGCTCGCCGGCCTGCTATGCGTTCCCTTTGCGGCGAGGCGCTTCCAGGGGCGGCTCTACGTTACGGGCATCCTGCTCTTTCTCGTGTTTGCGATGGCGTCTGCCAAATGGTCGCCGCGGCCGTTTGAGTTTGTCGCGTACAATTTCGAGACGTGGCAGTTTGCTTTGCGCTTTGACGTCTTGAAGCTGGCGTTGATCCTGTTCTGGTCCAGCATCCTCATTACGGCGGCGGGCACGGTCGAAGCCGGGCCTGCGCGCCTGGTCGTTACGATCACGACGTGGGCGATGTTCGTGCAGCTTGTTCTCGTTGCGATCCTTACGGCGTTCGAGCCGCAGGCGCTCAAGCTCTTCTCCTTCGCCATGCCCGATCCCGCGGAGGGCATCCAGAACATCTCCCGCAACGGCATCATCATGGCGCTGGCCGCGCCTTTCATCGTTGTCGGCTTCGGCCGGCAGATGTCGTTCTCCAGGGCGCTGCTGGTCGAGATCCTCGTTATGGTCGCCGTAGTGGCAGTCCTTGCTGCGCGAGGCGTCAACGGGCCCATTCTTTCGGTAGCCGTCGGCATCGCGGCGGTGGCTGTCGTGCGCCTCTTCCCCAATTCAGGGTTCAAGATTCTGGGGCTGGGCATCGCCGCGGTGATCATGGCCGCGCCCTGGCTGTTCGGTTTTCTTTCCGCCGGCGCCGACGCCGCCTCGGCGACCGACAGCGCCGAATGGCGCCTGGCGATATGGAAGCGCGTTGTTGAGGTCATCAACCAGGATCCTGTCTTCGGCTCGGGGCTGGGTGTGCTGCGCACCATTACCGAGACGGTGCCGACGGGCGAATTCGCCAAGCACATGCTGATTCCCAACCACGCTCATAATTTCGCGCTGCAGATCTGGGCCGAGACAGGCGGCATCGGCGCCGCACTGTTCTCGCTTGCCATCATCCTCTTTGCCTTCCGCCTGCCGGCCCCGCGCTATCTCAGTGTCGCGGGCTTCCTCGGGGCCGCCCTTGCCGGGCAGTTCTTCTCGATCGGGCTGGTGTCCTTCGATTTCTGGAACGACTGGTTCTGGGCTTGTGCGGGCATACTCGGCGCCCTCATTATCATCATGGCCAAGGCCGAGGCGATCCAGGATCCGAGCCGCCTTCTGCCTGCGCCCGACAAGATGCCCTCGATGCAGTCCTACCAGCCCAAGGGCTACTAGCTCCCTTGCCCCATGCGTGAGCCCACGCTAGGGCCAGCGCCATGGGGTCAGACGAATACAAATCCACGGGCCCGGACCCCGAAATCACGGTCATCGTCGTCAACTATAACGGCGGGGACTGGATTGCGCGCTGCATGGCCTCGCTGGCCCGCCAGACGCATCGCAATTTCGAAACCATCCTTGTCGACAACGCGTCCTCGGATGGCTCGATCGACCGCCTTATCCGGAAGCCGGCGCGGCTTACCATCCTGCGCGAGACCGAGAACCACGGCTTCGCCAAAGCCAACAACATCGCCGCCCGCATGGCCGAGGGAAAATGGATCGCACTCCTGAACCCGGACGCCGAGGCCGCACCCGACTGGCTGGAGAGCCTGATGCGCGCGGTCTTGCAGCGCCCCTCCCATCGTGTCGTCGCCTCGCTGCAGGTCGCCACGCAGGATGCGAATATCCTCGACGGGGCAGGGGATTGCTACCTCGCCTACGGCTACGCCTGGCGCGGGGGCTTCGGCCGCCCGATCGCCGATACGCCTCGGGCCGGCGAATGCTTCGCACCCTGCGGAGCGGCGGCGCTCTATCCACGGGATGCGTTCCTCGAAGCAGGCGGGTTCGACGAGCGCTATTTCTGCTATCATGAGGATGTCGACCTCGGCTTCCGCCTCCGCCTCATGGGAGAGCGCTGCCAGTTCGACCCTGCCGCGAAAGTCCGCCATGCCGGGTCGGCGCTTGTGGGCCGCGCGAGCGACTTCGCGGTCTTCCATGGCGCCCGCAACGGCTTCTGGACCTACGTCAAGAACATGCCCGGCCGCCTCGTCTGGATCACCGCCCCTGTCTGGGTCTTCGGCACGCTCGCCGTCCTTGCCCGCGGGCTGATGACCGGCCGGTTCAATGCCACGCTTCGGGGTCTGACAGCCGCCTTCGCAAACCTCGGCCCGGCGCTCGCTGCCCGCCGTGACCTCAAGGCCCGCCGCAAGGCCAGCGTTGCCGATATCGCCGCCAGCCTTTCCTGGAACCCCTTCCGCTTCCTTGTCCGCAAGCCAGACGTCCGTCCCTTTCGCGATATGGCAGGCGATTGACGCTTATTACGCGATTGACGGCGGGTCCGTCCGCCTTAGTTGCGTCTCGATACTTGCCTCCTTCCCGGCCCGATGTTTTCTGGCGCCACGGATTCGGAACCCTGAATGGCTGATCCTGCAAAGCGGATACTTCTGACTGGCGCGGCCGGCTTCGTCGGCTCGCAGACGGCCCACGTGCTGCTCGACCGCGGCTGTGTCGTTGAAGGCGTCGACAGCCTCACGCCCTACTATCCCGTCGATCTCAAGCGCGCCCGTCTCCAGAAGCTGAACGGCCGCCCGGGATTCCGCTTTCATCATCTCGATGTCGCCAGCCACGAATCCCTGCGTGACCTTGCCACGACCTTCCAGCCCGACGTGGTGATCCATCTCGCAGCCCAGGCAGGCGTGCGCTATTCGCTCGACAACCCCTTCGCCTACGCCCACGCCAACCTCACCGGCCACCTCTCGGTGCTGGAGGTCGTGCGTCACCTCGATCCAAAACCGCTGCTGGTCTACGCCTCGTCCTCATCCGTCTACGGCGCCAATACCAAGGTTCCGTTCTCGGAGGATGACCGCGTCGATACGCCCGTCTCGCTCTACGCCGCCACAAAGCGCTCCGGCGAGCTCCTCAGCGAATCCTATTCGCGGCTCTATGGCATGCGCCAGATCGGCCTGCGTTTCTTCACCGTCTATGGCCCGTGGGGCAGGCCCGATATGGCCTACTGGACCTTCACGAAAGACATCATCGAAGGCAAACCCATTCGCGTCTTCAACAACGGCAAGCTTGAGCGCGACTTCACCTATGTCGACGACATCGTCTCCGGCGTCGTCTCCGTCGCCCTCAACCCAGCCCCTGCCGGCCAGCCCGTCCACCGCATCTACAACATCGGCAACAACAAGCCGGCCAAGCTTATGGATTTCATCCACATCATCGAAGAGGCGACCGGCAAGGCCGCCCAGCTCCAGATGGAGCCGATGCAGCCCGGCGACGTTCTTGCCACCTACGCCAACATCGACGCCCTCTCGCGCGACTACGGCTTCAAGCCGACAACATCGCTGGAAGAGGGGATACCGCGCTTTGTCGAATGGTATCGCGAGTACACCGAGCGGTAGCTATCCGAACACCACCGTCTTCCCGTCATTGAGGAAGATGCGGCCCTCGATGTGCAGCTTCACGGCCTGCGCCAGTACGCGCGCTTCCACATCCCGGCCGATCGCGGTCAGCGTTTCGGGATCGTGGCTGTGGTCCGCCCGCTCCACCGCCTGGGTGATGATCGGGCCTTCATCGAGATCCGGCGTCACATAGTGCGCGGTCGCCCCTATCAGTTTCACGCCGCGGTCGAACGCCTGCGTGTAGGGCGCCGCGCCCTTGAAGCCCGGCAGGAAGGAATGGTGGATGTTGATGCACTTGCCAGCCAGCTTCTGGCACGTCTTGTCAGACAGGACCTGCATGTAGCGCGCGAGCACCACAAGATCGGCCTTGGTGGCCTCTGCCAGCTCAAGGATGCGTGTTTCGGATACGGCCCTGGTCGCAGGCGTCACCGGGATGTGGTGGAAGGGAATGCCATGCCGCTCCGCCAGCCAGGCGCTGGAGGTATGGTTCGAGGCCACCGCCGGCACATTCATGGCAAGCGCGCCGATGCGATGGCGGTAGAGCAGGTCGTTGAGGCAATGGTCCTGCTTCGAGACCAGGATCAGCACGTTGGGCTTCACGCGGGCATCGCGCAGCTCCCACTCCATGCCCCATTTCTTCGCGATGGGTCCGTACTCCTCGCGGAAGGCCGTCGCCGTGAAGCCCGCAGCCCTCGGCTCGAACACCACGCGCAGGAAGAACCGCCCCGTTTTCGGATCCCCGAAATTCTGCGTCTCGACGATGAACAGTTGCCGCTGCGCCAGAAAACCTGCGAGATCGGCCACGATCCCGACGGCGTCCATGCAGCTGACGCGCAGTATGAAACGGTCCGGTGAACTCATCCTGCCGTTATCCGAAGCTCCGGTGGACGGCGCAAGCCGAAGTCAGGCGGAAAGGATCAGGGCGCAAACGCCGAGGCCACCCCGCCGCCCTCGATGCGGAGCATAGCGAGCGTATCCGGCGGGCTGAACGCCGCAAACGCAAAGCCCAGCGCCAGCATGCCGCCCATGGCAAGGCTTTGCCTGTCTTTCACCGCAAAGACCACCGGATCGTCATGAAGCTCTCCACGGTTAGCAAGGAGCCACACCCGCATCAGCCACATCGAAAGCACGACAGGCGCCACCCACAGCCCGTCCGGCGAAGGATAGAGTCCCGAGGGCCAGGCCGACTCGATGATGTAGAGCACGAGTATCAGCGGGGCTACGGTCGCCGTCGCAAGACCCAGTCCCAGCGTCAGTCCGGCATCCTCGGCGCGGTAGCCGCGGTTGGCCACGCGCCGCTCGCCTGCTTCGGCCCGGCGCAGCACCTCGACATGGCGCTTGGCGAGCGACAGCGAGACGAACAGGAACATCGAGAACACGAGCAGCCATTGCGACAGCGCCACGCCCACCAGCACCGCGCCCATGATCAGCCGCAGCGTATAGAGAAAGCTCAGCGCCAGCGTGTCGGCGAGCGCAGCCCGCTTGAGCATCAGCGAATAGCTCAGCGTCACGATGAGATAGGACATCTGCGTGACGGCAAACGCCGGCGAGAGCAGGGCGCCGCCCACAAGGCCTGTCAGGATAAGCGCAGGCGCGACAACGAAGCCTTGCCACAGCTTGAGCCTGCCGCTGGCAAACGGCCGCTCCTTCTTGGAGTGATGCCCCCGGTCCGCCTTGAGATCGAGGATGTCATTGATGATGTACGTGCCCGAGGCCAGCATGCCGAGGAGCGGCAGGGCGATGAGGCACACCGCCAGCTTGGCCGGCGCGAGGAACTGCATCGACAGGAAGAGCGGGGCGAAGATCAGCGCATTCTTGGCCCATTGATGCAGGCGCAATGCCTTGCGCCACGCGCCGGCGCCGGCCTTCGGCCGCTCGAAGGCGCGGATAACCGTCACGCCCATCTTCTCGATGGCGAATGTGCGTTTCTCGCCGCCTCCGACATGGCTCGCCGCCGCGGCCTTGGCCCAGACCTTCAGGTCCGCCGGGCTGTCGCCGACATATTCGAAGCCATCGGGCGCTTCTTTCTGCAGCAGCTCGGCCTTCGCCGCGCCCTTGTTGTTGCGTGTCCCGTCGCTGCCGATGGCCCGGTCGAACAGGCCGAAGCGCGCCGAGATCGCTTCTACTGTCTCCTGGTCCGCGGCGGAGACCAGCCAGACTTTCCGGCCGAGGGCCTTGGCGCGCCGGCAATACGCCAGCACCTGCTCGTTGACCGGCAGCGTCGCCACATCGAGCACTGCGCCGCGCTGCAGCCGCGCCTTGATCCTGGCGATGGCGAACGGCAGCTGCGCCAGCTGCCACAACGTCCACAACGGCCTGCGCCGCATGTGCTCGGCTGCGGCCTCAAAGAGCGTGTCGGTGAGGAGCAGCGTGCCGTCGAGATCGACTGCGAGCGGAAGCGAGGGCTCGTCATTCGCCGGCGTTGGCGGCGCAGGCCTCAGCTGGGTCGATGTTTCGGGCCGCATCAGGGTCTCTTGTCGCCGCAGCTCTTGCCGCAACGGAACAGGTTGAGGGTCCTCTCTACGTGGAAGTGCTCAAGATTCAGTTGATCAGCGCCTGATCCGGTCCGGAATGGTACAGCAGCGCGGATGCATTGGTGAACAATCTCAACCGATCTGAATCGGCTGTTAAGCGTTCCAGCTACAGACGAGGTTATCGAGCGCCCGGTGCTGCAGCACGTTCTGGTGCAGGAAGTTGTAGCCGTCCGTCACCCGCTCGCGCCCCTGAGGCGTCAGCAGCTCCACCTTCGGGAACATGGCGAGGATGCGGGCGATCGCCTCGCGCGGATTGATCCTGCCGTATTCGGCAAGGCACAGCGTATTGAACTCCATCACCACGATGGGCTTTGCGGCCAGCACCTCGCGCCCCGACTCCAGCACGCTGAGCTCCGCCCCCTCGACATCGATCTTGATCAAGTCCGGCCGCCCATGCTCGCGGGCCAGGCTATCGAGGCTCACCGATGTCATGGCGGACCGCGCCAGATAGTCATGTCCTTTCGGCTCCGCCCCTGCCGGCACCGACGCCGAGCTCCCGCTCGACAGCGGGTTGGCGAGGAAAGTGCGCGCCTCGCCCTCAGGCCCTACCAGCGCCTGCACGCAGGTCGCCTTCGCGCCCAGCTTTGCCTGCAGTTGGGCGAACACCTCCGGATTGGGCTCCACGGCCACGACGCGCTTGGCCAGCGGCAGCACCGCCTCCGAAATCCGGCCGACATTGGCGCCGATGTCGAAGAACACGCCGCCGCGGATCAGCGCCCGGCATTCACGGATCACCAGCTCCGTCTCATCGAACGGCTTGCGCAGCCGGCGCATGATGCCGAGCCCGAATCCGCGGAATGGCTTTGCCTGGCTCACTCAGTCCTCAGTTGCTTGACCGCCAAAGCGATAGTTCGGCTGGCGCAACGCTGCAATTCCCAACCCATTTCCGGCCGCCAACAGGCCGTGCTCTTCGCCAGCTTGCTTTTGAGCGGAATCGGCGACAAAGACGCTTTCCAGCACGTTGGAGCGCCTCATGCAGCTGTTCATCGATTCGGCCGACACCGCGGAACTCCGCGAGGCTGCCGCCTCGGCCATGATCGACGGCGTCACCACCAACCCCACCCTCATCGCCAAATCCGGCCGCAAGATGAAGGAGGCGATCGCCGAGATCTGCTCGATCATTCCCGGCCCGGTCAGCGCCGAAGCGGTCGCAACCGATGTCGACGGCATGTTGGCCGAGGGGCGCTATCTTGCCCGCATCGCTTCCAACGTGGTGGTGAAGCTCCCGCTTACCGAAAACGGCCTGCGCGCCTGCCGCGTGCTGGCGGATGAGGGCATCCGGGTCAACGTTACGCTGTGCTTCTCGGCGGTGCAGGCGCTGCTGGCCGCCAAGGCCGGCGCCTATTTCATCTCGCCCTTCATCGGTCGCCTCGACGACAAGAAACTCAACGGCATGGATCTCATCCGCGAGATCCGGAAGATCTACGACAACTACGGCTTTGCGACGAACATCCTCGCCGCCTCGATCCGTTCCGCCGACCATGTGAAGGAAGCAGCCCTCGCCGGCTCCGACTGCGCCACGCTGCCGCCGAAGGTCTTCGCCGCCCTCTACAAGCACGAGCTGACGGACGCGGGCATTGCGGCGTTCCTCAAGGACTGGGCCTCGACGGGGCAATCGATCCTCTGATTCAGAAGAAGACCCCACCTGACCTCCTCGTCTTGCGGGGAGGAACCGTGTTGCGCCAGTCTACCTGAGATCGCCGTTCAATTCGCGCAGCGAAGTCCCTCCCCGCAAGGCGGGGAGGACAGGTGGGGTCTGGATCCCAGCGATCTTACCCGTTCAGACTCTCGAAGCCTTGCGTCCAGAAGCCGAACGCCGCGTTCTCCGCCGTGTTCTGCCGCGCCGGATCGAAGCGCACGCCCAGCACTTCCACATTGGTGCCGCCGACCAGCGAGACGCCCTTGGCGATGATCTTGTAGTCCGTCCCGTTGGACGAATAGAGGTATTGCGGTCCATTGCGGTCGTTCGACTGCGCCGGATCGCGCGGCAGGTCCTGGATGAATTCCGGCGCGAGCCCCGGGATCCACTGCTTGCCGCGCTCGAGGAACCCTTCCATCCCTTTCGCCATTGGATAGCGGCCATGCTTGCCATGGTAGGACTTGATGGCGTCGTTGATCGCCACAAGGTCCGACACGCGCTTGCGGTTGGTTAGCCTCGGGTCCGCCATCCAGGTCGGCGCGTCCATGCCGGCCGAGGCCGCCGCGGGCGCTGGCCTTTGCCCCTGCTGCGGCGGGGAAGAGGACGCCACCGGCTTGGGCGCAGCTCTTGGCTGCTCGCGCGCCGGTTCAGGCCGCGGCTGTTGTCTTGGTTGCGGGGCAGGCTGCTGGCGCGGCTGCGCCCTCGGCTGCTCGTCCGCGAAGGGATCGCGCGCCGCCGCGCGCCGCGGCGCCGGCTCCTCGCGCTCGCGCCGCCTGCCCGGCAGGAGGCCGATAATGAAGAGGATCAGGCCAAGGCCAGCGGCGCCCCCGCCGGCATAAAGCGCGGTCGGCGTTTTCAGGAAATCCTTCGCTCCGGCAACGCTGTCGAGGAAACTCAGGTCCATCGACACGAACTGCGCGCCTGCGACCGCCCCGCCGCCCAACAGCAGCAGAACGCCCAAAAGCAACGCCACGGCCTTCATGCACGTCTCCCGGATCCGCCCCTCAGAACCAGCGGTAACTGGCCCGTGATCCCATCTTTAGCGCGGCGGTTTGGCGTGCTCAACAGTCTATGGCTGCTCAGGCGAGTGATGCGCATCGCCTGCCTCATCCCGGGCGCCACCCATACGTATCCGGCGGATGACAATGCGGAAAATCTGGTACACATGGGCCCATGCCTAATGAATCCCCGTCCGGCGACGCCCTGATTGCGACCGCCCGCCGCGTCCTCTCCATGGAGCAGGACGCCCTAGGCGCCCTGTCGCGCGGTCTGGGCCAGGATTTCGTCCATGCCGTTGAAACGATCCTGGCCGCCAGGGGCAGGGTGATCTGCACCGGGATCGGCAAGTCCGGCCATGTCGCGCGAAAGATGGCGGCGACCTTCGCCTCCACGGGCACGCAGGCCTATTTCGTCCATGCCAATGAGGCGAGCCATGGCGATCTCGGCATGATTTCGCCGGGCGATGTCGTGATCGCCCTCTCCAAGTCGGGCGAGTCCAACGAGCTGACCGACATCCTTCACTATACCCGGCGCTTCGGCATCCCGCTTATCGCCGTGACGGCCAAGCCGACTTCCACGCTTGGGGCTGCGGCCACCATCCGTCTTCTTATCCCCGACGCGCCAGAGGCTTGCGCCGAGACCAACGCGCCGACCACCTCGACCACGCTGATGATGGCCATGGGCGATGCGCTCGCTGTAGCCCTCCTCGAAAGCCGCGGGTTCAAGGCCGACCAGTTCAAGGTCTATCATCCGGGCGGCAAGCTGGGCGCTATGCTGCGCACGGCCGCCGATGTAATGCACACAACCACCGAGCTTCCGGTCGTCGCCTCGGGCATGGCCTTCATCGATGCCGTGAATGCCATGACCGAAAAGGGCTTCGGCGTCCTCGGCGTGACGTCTCCGGACGGCAAGCTCGCCGGCATGGTCACCGACGGAGACCTGCGGCGCTATCTTACCTCGGGCAAGACGGCGAAGACGATCGACGAGATCATGACCCGCTCTCCGGTCACCGCGGCGCCGGACATGCTCGCCGCCGAGGTCCTGCGCACGCTGAACGAGAAGAAGAAGACACAGATGTTCGTGCTCGACGCCGGCAAGCCTGTCGGCATCATCCACCTGCACGACCTCCTGCGAGCCGGTCTCGCGTAAGAACGCTGCCATGAAGACGCTTATCGTCATCCCCGCCCGCTATGCCTCCTCGCGCTTTCCGGGGAAGCCGCTGCATAAAATCAATGGCGTCTCCATGCTCGCCCGGACGGCCCGCGCCGCCCAGAAAGCAGGGGAAGCCGCAAAGGCCCGCGTTCTCATCGCCACGGATGACAACCGCATTGCCGACCACGCCCGGGAAATCGGCGTCGATTCCGTGATGACCGATCCCGATCTTCCTTCGGGCACCGACCGTTGCCGCGCCGCCGCGGAAATCGCGGCGCCCGACGCCGATTTCATCGTCAACCTGCAGGGCGATGCACCCTTCACTCCACCCGCTCACATCGCCGCGCTCATCAGCAACGCCGCGAAAGGCGATGTCGTCACGCCGGTCATCCCGCTGACCTGGGACAAGCTCGATGATCTCCGCGAGCGGAAAAAGACTACGCCCTTCTCCGGCACCACCTGCATCCGCGCCGAGGATGGCCGCGCCATCTGGTTCTCGAAGAACATCCTTCCCGCCATCCGCGCCGAGGAGAAGCTGCGCAAGCTCGACCGCTTCTCGCCTGTCCTCCAGCATGTGGGTCTTTACGGCTACCGGCGCGAGGCGCTCGCCCGCATCGCCGCGCTGCCGCCCTCGCACTATGAGGAGCTTGAGGGCCTCGAACAGCTCCGCTTCCTGGAGAACGGCCTTTCCGTCTATGCGGTTGAGGTCGAAGCCTCCACGCTTCCCCAGTCCGGCATCGACACGCCGGAGGACGCCGACCGCGCCACAGCTGTTCTCAAGGCGCACGGTGACCCTTACAACGCCGCCTGACGCATCGGAGCCGACACATGGCCGAAGATTATCTCGCGCAATGCCTCGAAAAGGCCGCCTCCGATCCCTCGAAGCGGGCGGAGCTCCGCAAGGCGCTGGTCGAGGCGACGATCTACGTCATGGGAGAGATCGAAGGCGAGGACCCGGCAAAGCGCACGCATCTTACGCTCAAGAAGGGCCAGAAGGTGACCCTCCGAAGCCAGAAGATGCCCGACGGCCGCATCATCGTCCCTTTCTTCTCCTCGCTCGAGAAACTGCAGGACTTCATCGAGGGCAATGACCAGGTCCGATGCCTCGCTATCCCGTCACGAACCCTGTTCGACCTCGCCGGCGGGGCGATGCTGGTGCTGAATTCGGGCTCGAAATACCGGGGTGAATTCACGCCCGCGGACATTGCGAAGATCCTGGAACTGACGGGCGCGCCGCCAAGCAAACGCCACTGATGAGCGCCACCCTCTACATCGTCCGCCACGGCAACACGTTCGATCAGGGCGATGTGGTCACCCGTGTCGGCGGACGCACCGATCTGCCGCTCTCGGCCTCCGGCCGAGCCCAGGCGCAGAAACTGCGCGAGCATTTCGGGGGCGAAGCGCTGCACTGGACCACCGCCCGCTCCGGCCCTCTCAAGCGCACACGCCAGACCGCCGAAGCCATCCTCGCTGCCGACTCACAAGCGCCCGAGCTCCAGACCGAACTCTTCCTGCGCGAGATCGACTATGGTCCGGACGAGAACCGGCCGGAGGACGAGGTCATCGCCCGCATCGGCAAGCCTGCCCTCGAAGCCTGGGAGCGCGACTTCGTCGTTCCCCCCGGCTGGCGCTGCGATCCCGCCGCCATCACCGGCAACTGGCAGGAACTCTTCTCGGACCTCGCCGAACTCCCCGGCCCGCACCTGATCGTCACATCCAACGGCATTGCCCGTTTTGCGCTGGCCGCCGCGGGCGACAAGCGTCCAGATTCAAATTTCTCTGGCGCCAAGCTCTCGACAGCCGCCTACGGCATCATCGAACTCGACGGTGAACCCCGCGTCCTCGCCTGGAACCGGAAGCCATAGGCAGCCGCAAGGCCCGGCGCTCAGTGCACTTTCTTCGGCCCCGCGGCGTGGATGCGCACGGCTTTCACCTCCATCGTCCGCCGCTTGTCCGGCGCAACGGGGCGGATGCCCAGCACGTCATAGCCCATCACCCCGCCGCGGTTGGGAACCTGGAAGGTGAAGGCATAGTCCTTGAACTCGCGCGTGAGATCAAACCCGACCCAGCCGCTCTCGCCCTCGGTATCGGGCCGCGCGTAATAGTCTGCCTCGAACCTGTCCGCCGGGATCTCGCCGACCGAGCGCGCCGTGATGATCACTTCGATCGGCCGGTCCTCGAAGGTCAGCTCCAGGTCCGAATCGATCACGACATGCGGCCCGGACTGCGGATTGCCGTACTCCTCCTCCGCCGCGCGCGTGATGCGCAGGATCGGCGGTCCGCCTTCATCCGGCGTTGCGATCTTGAGGCCATTGTAGTTCCCAGGGATGAAGCGGTGCAGCTCCTTGCCCTCGATCGTCCTGTCTTCCGGATTGGCGCATCGCCCGCAGCTCACCGGGCCCGACGGCACGCGCTCGGCCCAGGGCTGCAGCCCCATCAGGACGAACACTGCGGCCAGAATGGCGGCGAGCGGAAAGAACAGATAGTCGCGCATCGGCCTATCCCCTAGACCAGCTTCGCGCCCGCGCCAACGGAGGCATGCATTGGAGCTTGCGTCATCGGCTGCCCCGGCCCAAGGATGCCGGCAAAGGAGCATCTCCCGTGGTCGAAATCCCGAAGGTCAAGGTCGTCATCACCCGCGAGGACAAGCCCACGGGCGGGCGCTATGTCGCCCGCGTCCCCGGCAAGCCGGAAGCCGAAATGACCTTCTCCAAGGCGGGCGAGAAAATCCTGATCATCGACCATACCGGCGTGCCGGACGAACTCGGCGGCATGGGCATCGGCAAGGCTTTGGTCGAATACATGGTGATGGATGTGCGCCAGCGCGGCCTCAAGATCGTTCCCCTGTGTCCCTTCACCCGGGCGACGCTCGAGAAGCACAAGGAATGGCAGGACATCCTCAAGGATCCGTTCTAGATTGGGCTCATGGCCGAACAGCCCTTCTGGAAAACCAAAAAGCTTGCCGAGATGACTCCCAAAGAGTGGGAATCGCTCTGCGATGGCTGCGCCAAATGCTGCCTGGTGAAGCTGGAGGATGAGGAGACCAAGGAACTCTTCTTCACCAACTTGCACTGTAAATTGCTGGACGGCTCCACCTGCCAGTGCTCGGACTACAAGAACCGCAAGAAATACGTTCCCATCTGTGTGAAACTCACGCCCGAGATCGTCGCCAAGGTCGACTGGCTGCCCGATTCCTGCGCCTATCGTCTCGTGCACGAGGGCAAGGATCTTCACCCATGGCACCACCTCGTCTGCGGCGACCGCGAGGAGATCCACCGCCAGGGCTGGTCCTGCAAGAACAAGACCGTGACGGAAGAGGGCGTCAGCGATGAAGACGCGATCGACTACGTGATGAACTGGTTCCATGCGCCTCCGAAAAAGAAGAAGACGCGCCGCCTCATAACCGGCAGGAAGTCGACCCGCACATGATCCCGACACCATGATTATCGGCGCACACAGGTTCCCGAGGCAGGACAGCGTCGTCTACGGCAAGGACGCAGCCGAAGCCGTCGCCGATCTCGCCCAGCGCTATGGCGCGCGGCGCCTCTTCATCCTCTCGACCCGGTCGCTGGCCGAGGCCGCGAACAAGCTCGCCCAAGCCATTGGCCCCATTTGCGTCGGCGTCCACACAGCAATCGCCGCCCACTCGCCGCGTACGGATGTGATCGCAGCCGCAGCCGCGGCGCGCGAAGCAAAAGCCGATCTCCTCATCGCCTTCGGCGGAGGGTCGGTGATCGATGCAACCAAGCTCATCCAGTTCTGCCTCTGGGCCAACCTTACCGAACCGCAGCATCTCGATCCCTGGCGTCTCGGACGAGGCGAAGACCGCAAGGATCCCGCCACAATTCCGAGCGGCATCCGCATGATCGCCATCCCCACAACGCTCTCCGCCGCAGAATTCACGGCGGTCGCCGGCGTCACCGATACCGAGCGGAAAGTGAAGGAGGCCTATACTCATCCCGACATGGCGCCGCGCGGCGTCATCCTCGATCCCAAGGTCACGCTGCACACGCCCCCGCGCCTCTGGTTCTCGACCGGCCTCAAGGCGATCGACCACGCCGTCGAACAGCTCTGCAATCTCCAGCGTGCGCCCATGGGCGACGCCGTCGCTTCCGAGGGCCTGCGCATGCTCACCCGCGGGCTTCGAGCGTTGCGCCGCGATCAGAGCGATCTCGAAGCCCGCATGCAGTGCCAGCACGGCATGTGGCTCGCCATCTCCGGCTCCGCCTCGGGCAGGGGCATGGGCGCCAGCCACGCCATCGGCCATACGCTCGGCGGCGCCTACGGCGTGCCGCACGGCGTCACATCCTGCATCACGCTGCACGCTGTCCTTGCCTGGAACAGGGATTTCGGCGCCGACCGCCAGGCGCTCGTCGCCCGCCTCATGGGCCGCCGCACGCTGCCTGCCTCCATCGTGGTGCGCGACCTGGTAATGAGCCTCGGCCTCCCGTGGCGCCTCTCGGAAGTCCTCATCGGCGGCTCGCACTTCAAGGCAATCGCCGAGCACACCATGCACGACCGCGCCATCCGCACGAACCCGCGCCCCATCCGCGGCCCGGACGACATCGTCGAGATTCTCGAACTCGCGGCGTAGGCGCCTTCGCCAGACATCCACCTCCCGGCCTTCGCCGGGAGCGCGGCTCGACGAGCCGCTTCCAGCCGCGGAATCCGCCTAACTGGTGGTCACTAGCCGCAAACTCACCACCGGTTCGGTCTCTCCGGCCCTGCCGCTTCCTCAGCAAAAACCACAAAATGCAGAATCTTGCCGGTTTCAAACTGTAGGCCCCCGAACCCATGAGACACTCGGGCCATGAAACTTCGCGGACCGCCCTTATGGCTTGTCTGCGACGTCTTCTGCTGGGCCGGGCTGCTGGTGAGTTTTCTTACCTTCACCCTGAGCTTCGCAGCCACGGTGAGCGCGATGCTCGCAGGACGCCGCAGGATGAAGCGTGACGAGCTCGCCTCGCTCGCCCGGCTCGAGGCCGAGCAGGAGGCCTGGCTCAGCTATGCCATCGCACGCCGGGCCTTCAGG
>JADMIO011475814.1_pt1 | contig 23459 bp, 14 predicted proteins | sample 8958161 | NCBI WGS metagenome assembly JADMIO01 (sample SAMN16585339, study PRJNA669376) | soil metagenome | isolation source: Crop rotation soil | place: USA: Cullars Rotation, Alabama | collected 2011
ACATCGCGGCGTCCTTCAGCACGCCGGTCGGCTCGCCGCTCGCGTCGCGCACGATCGTGCCGCCCGGAGGATCGACGCTCTCCCGCGTGATGCCGGCCAGCTTGAGCGCCGCGGAGTTGGCCAGCGCCATGTGGCCGTCCAGCCGGGAGACGAAGACCGGATTGTCCGGCGTTCCCGCGTCGATGAGCTGCCGCGTCGGCAATTGCTCCTGCGGCCAGAGCGTGTGGTCCCACTCGCCGCCGGTGATCCAGGCGCCTTTCGCGCTCTGCTTCGCGTACTCGGCGATGCGGCGCGCGAACTCCGCGGGTGTGGCCGCGGTGCGCAACTGCACGCGGCTGATCTGAAAGCCGCCGTCCACGAAATGCGTGTGGTTGTCGATGAATCCCGGCACGGCGAGCCGGCCATGCAGGTCGATGACCTTCGCCTCGGCGCCGGCCCGTTTGGCCGCCTCTTCGTTCGTCCCGGCCGCCACGATGCGGTTGCCTTCCATGGCCACGGCCTGCACGAAGCGGTGCGCCGGGTCGCCGGTCCAGATCTTTCCGTTCGTCAGGAGAAGGGTCGCTGCGAATGCGATCGGCATCATCCGCCTAGCTTAGTGGCACGCGCGCCCGGTTGCGCCTGCTTCGTTCGCCGAGCGACCCGCTGCGGTAAAATTGTAGAAATCCACCCGATGGACACTTCCCTCCTTGCCGCGGCGCTCCGCCCTCGGCCGTTCTATCGCCGTCCTGCCGATGCAGCGGCATCGGTCACCACGCTTCCCTACGCGACGCTGAAGGGGCCGGGCTTCGAGCGCCTCGTCTATGAGCTGCTCTGCGCGCGCGGCGACGCTCCGCATTACTTCGGCCGCAGCGGGCAGGAGCAGTTCGGCGTCGACCTGGTGGTGGAAAGCGCCGCCGGAACGCGCGTCTATCAGTGCAAGAACGTGACGGCGGTGCGCGGCACCAACATCGACGCGTGGCTCGCGAAGTTCGAGGATGAGTGGCTGGGGACGATGCGGCTGCCGAAGCCGCTGGAGCTGGTCATCTGCTGCCCGCTCGATCTGGGCCGGCACATGCCTCCCGCGGAGTGGGAGCGCAAGCGCGAGGCGTTCAAGCTGCGCACGGGTGTTGCGGCCGTCCTCTGGAACGTCGACTACTTCGATACAGAGCTGCGCGGCCGTCCGGAGATCGTGGCCAGCGTCTTTTCGGACGGCGTGGCCGCCGCCTTCAGCGGGCGCTGGAAAGACCGCCTGTGGATCCCGGTCGACTCGCGGGCGCGGCGGCGCGCGGGCCGCGGGCTGGGCGTGGGGCAGGACGCGCCGACGCGGTACTTCCAAGCGCTGGCGGCGCGGCAGCTCCACGTTGGGAAGCACACCGCCGCCGAGTTCCGCGCCTTGATGGCCGAGCAGCCGCACGTGATGATCCGCGGCCCGGCGGGCGTGGGGAAGTCCGTCACCGGGATCGCGCTCGCCTCGCGCCTGGCCGGCTATCGCTTCCGGCTGTATTACTCGACGCTCAAGTGGACCGACTCCGCGGAGGAGCTGATCCAGGGCTGCATCGACCGCTGCACGCTGCCCACCATCTTCTTTCTGGACGACTGCGATCAGAGCCTGGAGCGCGCCGAGATGGTCTTCGAGGGGGTCATGGCGCGCCTGCCGGAGCGCGCCCTCGACGACGTGCGCTTCATCCTGGTCAAGCGCGGCATGGCCGTGCCGACCGGCTCGCTGCCGCTCGAGCTGGAGCGGCGCTTCGCCGAACAGAGCGCGCTGCTCGACCTCCGTCCCAACCGCGCGACGTTCGACGCGATCGTCGGCCGCACGCTGCGCCGGGAGGTGGATCCGGAAGACCTCGACCGTCTCTGGGCGGTCACGGGCGGCGACCTTTATTTGCTGGGCATCGTCATCGGCGACGGGAGCGCGGACCTCAAAGAGCTGTCCGTGACGAAAGCGCTGCGCGACGTCTCGGCGAGGTATTTCGGGGAAAGCTTCGAGCGGTATGAAGTGGTGCGGGAGATCGCGGCGCTGGCCCAGTTCGAGATCGTTCCGCACGTGAGCGACTTCGCCGTCCCTTCGCCGGCGGAGGAGAAGGCGCTGCGCATGCTGGCGGTGACGGAGCAGGAGCCGCCGCGCTATGTCTTCGTCCACTCCTCGGCCGCCGAGCTCGTCTTTCGCGCTCTGGCCCAACGCGCGGGCATCGCCACCAACGGCGACATCGCCGCGGCGATCGGCCGGCACCTGGAGACCTCGCGGCCGGTGGAAGAGCGGGCCGCGAACCTCTACCGCGTCCTCAATGCGAAGCGCAAGCTGCCGCCGCACGACGACGAGGCGCTGAACGTTGCCCTGCTGGAGATGGCGTTGCCGTTCGTCCGCCGCGAGCTCGAGCAGATCCCGGCGCGCGTGCCCGGCCGCTGTCTCCAGCTGGCCATCCAGAGCGGCGTGGCCCGTCCCTATCTCGATCTCCTGGCGGAGAGCCTGGCGGACGGCCGCCTGCTTCGCGCGCTGAAGAATGATACGAACACCCGGCCGCTGTTCGTGCAGTTGCGGCGCGAGGAGACCCGCGAAGCGGCCGCCGGCCTGCAGGAATGGGTGGCGGACGAGGCGCTCATCCGCTCCTTCGCCGCGGAGCACGACCTCGCCACGTTCGTGGAGCTGCTGGCCACCGTGGCGCCGGCGGTCGCCGGCCTCGCCTCGCGCATCCGCGGCGCTGCTTCGGCCGGCCCCCTCGGCGCCACGTGCGGCGGTGTTGTGCCCTTGGGCGCGGCGCTGGCCGACCTGCGCGCCGCCGACAGCGCGAGCGCCGATGCGGTGGAGGAGAGCATCGACATGGCGCTGCTCTATTCGCCACTGGTGACCGGGCGCGACCTGCGAGGCGTGATCTCCAGCCTGCGCACCCTTCCGCCTAAACTCGCCTTTCGCCTCATCGGCATGCTGACGCAAGCCGACCTCGACCGGATGTGCGATCGCCTGGGCCATGGCGCGGTCTTTGTGACCCTGAAGCTGCGCGATCTGAACGCCTTTGATCCGGCGGTGGCCAAGGCGCTCTGCTACGCGGTCGGCACCGTGCGCTTCGCCCGCATGACGGCCGATCCGCGGTTCCGCCTGAAAGACCTGACCAACCTCCTGGAAAGGCTCCCTCCGCGGATGCGCCCCTTCATCGTGGCCCGCGTGGAGAAGGCCTCGATCCTGACCATGCTGGAAAAGGCGGTCGAGCGCAAACCGTCTCTGCTCGGTTTGCAACTTCGGACCTTGACCGCCGACGTCTCGCCGGTCGTGCGGGAGGCGATCGGGGAACTGATGTGCGAAGAGCGGATCGTGCGGAAAGTGGCCGCGACCGCGCCGCTGGCCGTCATCCTCAAGATCGCTTCCTACCTCGGACGTCACACGACGCGGTTTTTCCGGGCTGTCGTCGCGGCAGTCCCGCGCCGCGACCTCGTTCGCCGCCGGCATTCCGCGACGGAGACGGCAATCCGCGTGGTGAACGCGCTGCGCTCGCCGACGGTTCAGCAGTTCTTCGCGGGAGACGAGGGAACGGAGGTTGCCGTCGCCCTGCTCGGTCAGATCCGCAATCCCTATTGGATCGCTCAGCTTCTCGGAGCCTTTCCATCCGAGGTCCGCGACGCCGTGCTGGCCGACGGAGGCTTTCACGAGCTCGTTCCGGCACTGCTCCGGTCGGGAGGCATCGATTCATCCACGCTGCTCATCCGCGATTTCGGCGGGCAGCTCGTGTGCGACCTCGACGCGGCGAGCTCGGCTCTCCGGGCGACGCTCGCCGAAGCGGATTGGCCGACTCTCCGCCGTGCCCTGCGCCACCTGGACGCCGCGACCTCTGCGCTGGCGGCCGTCGCCCGCGCCGAGCTCCTGCTCCGCGTTTCCGCGCTGCAGGCCGAGCCTCCTTGCAGCAACTGGATCGACGCGGCAAACCGGTTGGCGGTCGTCTGGACGCTCTGGCCCGACAAGCGGGATGGATCAAAGGACGACTGGGCATCCGCACTGCCGCCGGACGGCGCGGCGCTGCGCACGGCCGACTGGATCCTCACGCTGCCGCTGCTCGTCCAGCTCTTTGCCGAGCTCTCCGATGAGGCGGCAGGCGCGCTGCTGAGGCGGGCGAACGATCCGGCGGCCGCGGAGGGGATCGAGGCGGCGCATTGCGGTGCGGCTTTCAACTATCTGTGGAACACCTACTCGCTGGCCCTCGACCGCGGAAATGTCTCGCACGAGGAGTTCGCCGGCTGGCTCGCGCCGGCGATCGCGGACGCGCTGCGGAGCAAGATCACGGCGGGGATTCAGAAGATGAACCCGGTGGAGGCGGAGCCGCGCGTTGCCCTGCGCCGTCTGTTTGGCTATGTAGGATTGCCGGCGCCAACCATTCCGCGCAACGCCGTGGGGCTCGTACGGCGTTACGCCGCCGCCGGCAACGGCGGGTCGCGGCTCCTGCGCCACTTCTATACGCGTGGGCTGGCGGAGCTGGGGGTCACCGTCGTGCTCGCCCCGATCACGAGCCCGTTGACTGCGCCGTCGCGCATCCCTCCGGCGATCCAGCGCCTGCAGGCGCAAGAGGGCTTCCTCAGCGCGGAGTGACGGGCGCTTCCGTAAACATTGCGTGGATGTGATGCCCGTCACGCCGCAACCACCGATGGGAACCTATCCGTAGCGGACGCAGAGAAATCGCAGTACACTTCCCGCTCTCCCGCTCAAAAGAGGGATCGTCCACCGGCTGCTCGCCGGTCCTGAAAACGTTGTGTTGCTGTAGGCAAGCCGTCCCAGGAGGTTGCCGTGCATCGTGCTTTCGCGAAATTCGCGATTTTTGTTCTTGCCCTCGTGGCCGCCCTTCCCCTCCTCGCCCGTACCATCGATCAGACAGCGCAGGGATTCGTAGCCGCGGACTACCGCGACGCGTATCGCCTCGAGGCCGGCTCGCAGCGCATCGTGCTGCGCGCGGCGTTCGCGCATAGCAGCGAGGCGGCAAAGTCCGCGGGAGGCGCCGCATACCGCGAGGCCTTCCCCGGCGTGCAGGCGCTGCGCAGCGAAAGCGGCAGCGAAGTGCTCACCATCAGTGATCCGTCCGCGCTCGTCGCCTACGACGTGGCGGAGATGAGCGGCGTCGTCGCCGCCGTCCACGACGGTCGCGGCGTCCGCTTCGTGCCGCAGAACGTGCGCGAGGCGGGCCTCGCCTTCAGCGAGCCGCAGGTCGTCGACGCGGTCGGCCGCCCGTCCTTCGGCGCGCGCTGGGTGGTCGACGGTGCGCAGATCCGGCTGCAGATCGAAGACGCGATGCTGCGCTACCCCATCCGCGTGACGTATGCGCAGGGCGAGCGCGGCGCGATCGGCCGCACGGCCGAGGCGGCGAAGCGCACGCTGCAGCCGAAGGCCGATGCGACCGGATTCGTCACCGGTGTGGTGACCGACGCGGGCAACTCCGCGCCGCTGACCACGGCGGTCGTCGACCTCTACGACTCCGCCGGCAACTACTTCAACTCGTACGGCACCGACGGCACCGGCCACTACACGGCCGAGGTGGAGGCGGGGACGTGGTACGTCGTCGCTTCGGCTTCCGGTTACGGCACGAAGCTCTACAACAACATCAACTGCACCTCCGGCTGCACCGTCACCAGCGGCACGCCGGTGAGCGTGGCGGCGAGCGGCACGACGCCGAACATCAACTTCTCGCTGGCCAGCAACGTGGCCACGCTCAGCGGCAACGTGGTGGGTCCCGGCGCGGCGCCGCTCTCCACGATCTTCGTCTTCATCTATGACAGCGCGGGCAACGCGCTCGCCGCGACGCTGACGGACGGCGCGGGCAACTGGACGGCGCAGGTCAGCCCGGGCGGCACGCTCTTCGCGCGCACCTTCAACTTCATCTATCCCGGCCTGACCGACCAGGTCTACAACGGCATCGACTGCAGCGGCTGCAACGTCACGAGCGGCACGGCCATCAACGCGCCGAACGGGACGAGCGTCGCGAACATCAACTTCTCGCTGCATACCGGCGCCACCATCAGCGGCACGGTGACGGACGGCGCAACCGCGGCGCCGCTCACCAGCGCGTTCGTCAGCGTCTACACCGCCACCGGCGCACTCGTGACCACGCTGAACACCGACTCCTCCGGCGCCTACTCGACCTTCACCGGCCTCGCCGCCGGAACCTACTTCGCGAAGGCGAACGCCGCCGGCTATGACGGCGAGCTGTACGACAACATCCCCTGCCCCACGACGTGCAGCGTCACCAGCGGCACCGGCATCGCCGTCACGGCGGGCCAGACGCGCACGGGCGTCGACTTCTCCCTGGCCAGCGCGCAGGCGCGCATCACCGGCCGCGTCCTCTCTTCCACGAACGCCATCCTGGGCGGCGTGCTCGTGCAGGCCTTCAACGCGAGCGGCAACGCCGTCGCGGGCTCGCTCAGCACGTTCGATGACGGCTCGTACGAGCTGGTGCTCCCCTCGCCCGGCTCGTATTACGTGAAGACGCAGAACAGCGTGCAGCCGGGCTACATCGACCAGCTCTACAACGGCATCGACTGCACCGCATGCGCGGTGACCGGCGGCACCGCGGTGAACGTGGCGGCCGGCGTCACGGCGGAGAACATCGACTTCCATCTCAGCAGCAACGGCGGCTCGATCTCCGGCTCGGTGTTCGACGCCGTCACGACGCAGCCGCTGGTCAATGCCGTGGTCCACATCTACGGCACGTCCGGCAACGAGGCGACGTCCGGCGTGACGAACAGCGCCGGCGCGTTCAACACGTTCAGCGGCCTCGCCGCCGGCACGTACTACGCCACGGCCTCGCTCTTCGGCTACGACACCCAGCTCTACGACAACATCGACTGCGCCACCGGCTGCAACCCGACCACCGGCACGGCCATCACCGTGCAGGTGAGCCAGAACACGGGCGGCATCGTCTTCAACCTGACGAGCTCCTTCGCGCGCATCGCCGGCAAGGTGACGGACGCCTCGAACAACAACCCGCTGAGCGGCGTCGACGTGTTGATCTACGACGGGGCAGGCGACCTGGCCGGCTCCGCCACGACCGACGCTTCCGGCAACTACATCGTCTCCCTCGCCGCCGGCGGCACCTACTACGCCGTGACCTCGGCCACGGCGTATCCGCAGTTCGTCAACCAGCTGTATGACCACCTGCCCTGCAACGGCTGCGATCCGACGACCGGCACGGCCATCACTGCCACCATCGGCGCGGTGACGGACAGCATCGACTTCGGCCTGGCCAGCGCGGGCTGTGCGGCGTTGTCGATCCAGCCGCCGGCGCTGCCGGACGGCACGCCGGGCGGCGCGTACAGCGCGACGCTCACCTTGGCCAACGCGGGTGGACCGGCGACGTTCTCCCTGCTCTCCGGCCTGCTGCCGCCGGCGCTCACGCTCAGCTCCGGCGGCGTGATCTCCGGCACCACCACGACCACCGGCGTCTACACGTTCACCGTCTCGGCGACGGACGGCACGTGCACCACGACGCGGGAGTACACCATCGAGGTAACGGCGCCGACCACTACGACGACGCTCACCGCGAACGTGACCTCCGGCACGTATCCGCTCTCCATCACCTTCACGGCGACGGTCGATCCGTCCGCCGCCACCGGCACGGTCACCTTCCGCGACGGCGTGACGACGATCGGCACCGCCACCCTCTCCGGCGGCATCGCCACGTTCACCACCAGCTCGCTCAACGCCGGGACGCACGAGATCACCGCGACGTACGGCGGCGACAGCGTCTACCTCGGCTCGACCTCCAGCGCGCTGGAAGTCACGATCGCGAAGGCGACGCCGGTCTTCTCGAACCTCAGCGCGCCGACCATCGTCGTCGGCACGGCGACGACTGCGATCGGCGGCAAGCTCGCCGCCGGCGCGGCCATCCCGCCGGGCAACGTCACCATCACCGTGAACGGCAACACGCAGACGGCGGCCATTCAGGCGGACGGCACGTTCTCCGCCAACTTCAACACCTCTGCGTTCGCCATCGGCACGTACGCGATCAGCTTCTCGTACGCCGGCAGCACGAACTTCAACTCCGCGACCGGTGCCTCCACGCTGAAGGTGACGTACGCCACCACGGGCGGTCCGGTCTCGAACGGCAACGGCAACGGCACCATCCCCATGCGCGTGGAGCTGCACAACGCGAGCGGCGCGAACGTCTCCTCGGCGTCCATCACCGTGACGGCATACGGCGTGCGCCTGGTGACGAGCAGCACGTACCTGCCGCCGCAGGCCAACGGCAACGGCGGCCTGCAGTTCGATTACCAGAACGCGCAGGGCGGGTCGTACAAGTGGAACCTGAGCGCGAAGAACCTCGCGGACGGCGATTACATGCTGGCCTTCACGGTGTCCGGAGATCCGGTCATCCACGAGGTGCCGTTCAAGGTAGGGAAGTAACACAGTGAGCGGGGGCCGGCTGATGCACGGCCGGCCCCCCTCGCGTCACTCGTAGCGCAGCGCCTGAATCGGATTGAGCGCCGCCGCCTTGCGCGCCGGGTAGTAGCCGAAGAACACGCCCACCGCGCCGGAGAAGCCGATCGAGACGAGCATGATGATCGGCGAGATGGCCGTCTCCCAGCCGGTGAAGTGGCCGAGGAGCTTCGCGCCGGTCACGCCGATGGCCAGGCCGGCCAGGCCGCCCAGGATGCCCATCACGATGCTCTCCACCAGGAACTGGGTGAGCACGTCTGAGCCGCGCGCGCCGATGGCCATGCGGATGCCGATCTCGCGCGTCCGCTCCGTCACCGAGACGAGCATGATGTTCATGATGCCGATGCCGCCCACCAGCAGGGAGATCGAGGCGATCGCCGCGAGAAGCAGCGTCATCACCTTCGTCGAGCTCTCCGCCGCCTGCGCCAGATCGGTCTGATTGCGCACCGTGAAGTCGTCCGCATCGGCGATGCGGTGCGACTCGCGCAGCAGCACGCGGATCTCATCCTGCGCCGCCGGCAGGTCGGTCTCCGACGCCGTCGAGGCGACGATCTGGGGGATGAAGGAGCGGCCGGAGAGGGCCATGGTCGCCGTCGTGTAGGGGATCAGCACGACGTCGTCGGAGTCGGTGCCGGTCGCCGTCTGCCCCTTCGGCGCCAGCACGCCGACGATCTTGAACGGCACGTTGCGGATCTGGATCTCGGCGCCGACCGGATCCTGATCGGGGAAGAGGTTCGCCGCCACCGTGCTGCCCAGGACCGCGACCTTGCGGTTCGCCCGAACGTCGTCGTCCGAGAAGAAGTCGCCCGTGGTGGCCGGCCAGTCGCGGATGGTCTGGTAGCCGGTGTCGACGCCGTTGATGGCCGAGCGCCAGTTGCCCGCCGGGCCGATCACCTGCGCGCGGCTCACCACCACCGGGGACACGGCCGAAACGTACTGCGCCTCGGCGCGGATCTTCTCCACGTCCTTGACGCTCAGGTTTGCGAATGCCTGCGCCCCCTGGCTCACGCCCGCCGTCTGCGCGGCGCCCGGCGTGATGACGATCATGTTCGTGCCCAGGTTGTTGATCTGCGCGCGGATGCGCGTGCGCGCGCCGTAGCCCACCGCGACCATCACGATCACGGCGGCCACGCCGATGATGATGCCGAGCATCGTCAGCGCCGCGCGCATCTTGTTCTTCTGGATGCTCTGCGTGGCCAGGCGGACGAGAGTCTTGGTCTTCATGCGACGCTCCTTTCTTCTTCCTGCAGATCGGCCGCGGCGGAGCGGCGGTTGCGCACCGGCTCGTCGCGCCGGATGCGGCCGTCGCGCACTTCCACGATCCGCTTTGCATACGCCGCGATGTCCGGCTCGTGCGTGACCAGGACGATGGTGACGCCTTCGTCGTTCAGCTCCTGGAAGAGCGCCATCACTTCGATCGACGTGTGCGTGTCCAGGTTGCCGGTCGGCTCATCGGCCAGCACGAGGGCCGGCTCGGTCACCAGGGCGCGGGCGATGGCCACGCGCTGCTGCTGGCCGCCGGAGAGCTCGCTCGGCTGGTGATCCAGCCGCTCGCCCAGGCCGACGCGCTCCAGCGCCTTCACGGCCAGCGCGTGCGTATCGCGCTTCTTGCCGCTGCGGTCGTACAGCAGCGGCAGCTCCACGTTCTCCAGCGCGCTGGTGCGGGCCAGGAGGTTGAAGCCCTGGAAGACGAAGCCGAGCTTCTGATTGCGGATCGCCGCCAGCTCGTTCTTGCCCAAGCCGTCGACGCGCACACCATCCAGCTCGTAGGAGCCGGAGGTGGGCACGTCGAGGCAGCCGAGGAGATTCATGAGCGTCGACTTGCCGGAGCCGGAGGTGCCCATGATGGCGACGAAATCGCCTTTGGCCACTTCCAGGTCGATGCCGCGCAGGGCATGCACTTCATTCGTGCCGCTGGCGTACGTCTTCACCAGCTCTTGCGTGCGGATGACCATCAGAAGCCTCCCGGCGCCGGGCCGCGGCGCTGCTGGTTCTGGTTGTTCTGCGAGAAGGGGGAGCCGGCGGTGGACGTCGTCTGCGCGGTCTGCGTCGCCGAGGCGGCGCCGATCACGATCTTCATCCCGTCGGTCAGGTCCTTCCCCTTCACCTCGGTCTGCGTGCCGTCGGTGAGGCCGGTGCGCACGCGCAGCTGCTGCAGTTTGCCGTTCGCATCGAGCGTGTAGAGCGTGCCGGCGCTGGGCCGTTGGCCGGTGCCGTTCTGCCACTGGCCGGTGCCGCTGCGCTGGCGGCGCGTGCCGCTCTGAGCGGTTTGCGCGGTGCTGGTCGTTGCCGTGCCGGTCTGTGCGGCGGTCGTCGTCCGGCCGGTCGCTGCGCGCTGGCCGCTGACGGCCGGCGCCGCGGTGAACGTCCCTTCCGCCGGCTTGAAGCGCAGAGCGGAGTTCGGCACGGTCAGTACGTTCGTGGCGGACTGGGTCAGGAAATCGACGCGGGCGGTCATGCCCGGCAGCAGCTTGTGCTGCGGGTTCTCCACCGTCACCACCACGGTGTAATTCACGACGTTCTCCTGCGTGGTCGACTGCAGGCGTACCTGTTCGACCTTCCCTTCGAACGTCTGGCCGGACAGCGCCTGCACGGTGAAGCGCACCGGCTGCCCTTCCTTGATGCGCGCGATGTCGCTCTCGCCCACCTGCGCCAGGATCTGCATGTGCGTCAGGTCATTGGCGATGAGGAACAGCTGCGGCGCGGAGAGGCTGGCCGCCACGGTCTGTCCCTGGTCCACGTTACGCTCCACCACCACGCCGTCGATCGGCGCGTAGATGGAGGTGAACGAGAGGTTCTGCCGCGCCCGGTCGAGCGCCACGCGCGCCGACTTCACGGTCGCTGCCGCCACCTCTTGCGAGGACTGCGTCTGCTCGATCGCGCTGGTGGCCACGAGGCCGCTGGAGCCGAGCTCGCGGTTGCGCCGGTAGTCGCGCTGCGCCTGCAGCAATTGCGCGTCGGCGCGCTCGACGTTCGCCTGCGCGTCCGTCACCGCCTGCATGGCCAGCGTCGGATCGATGCGGGCCAGGAGCTGGCCCTTCTTCACCTGGTCGTTGAAGTCGACCAGCAGCTGCGAGACCTGCCCCGAGACCTGCGTGCCGACGCTCACCGTGGTGACGGCGCTCAGCGTGCCGGTGGCGGAGACGGTCGCCTGCAGGTTGCCCCGCTGCACCGTTGCGAAGCGGTACGCCGGCGTCTCCTTGCCGAATGCGTCGCGATAGACGAGCAGGCCAACGACGGTCAGCACTGCGACCAGCGCCACGGCCAGTAATGATTTGGTTTTGCGGTTCATAGTGTTGACCTCCGTTGTTGTAGGGCCGGCCCCCGGCCGGCCCATCGTGCGGATGTGCTTACTGCTGCTTGTTCTGCAGGCGGTTCTGCCGCTTCGCCGCGCGCTCGGCCTTCAGCTGCTCGAGCTGCGTGCGCTGGTCCGGCGTGAGGACGGAGAGGACCTGCTGCTTTTCCTGCTCCCGGAGCTGCTTCATCTGCGCGCGCTGCGCGTCGAGGGCCGGCTTGAGCGAGTCGGCCTTGGCCGTATCGCCCGCCTTCTTCGCCTCGCGGAACGCCTTGAAGTTCTCGCGGGAGGCGCTGAAGAACGCCTTGTTCTCTTCGCGGAAGCTCTTCTTGATGTCGCGGACCTGCTGCTTCTGCGCATCGGTCAGGTTGAGCTTCTGCGCCATCTTCCGGCTGAACATGCCGCGGTGGTGACGGCCGCGTCCGCCATGACCCTCATGGTTGGGGCCGGCAAAGGCCACCGTCGCGCCGAGAGTGAGGACTGCCACTGCTGCAACCAACTGCTTCTTCATGGGGTTGATCTCCTTTACGCTGATGAATACGCAGGGCGGCTCTCGATGCTTTCCTCGGCGGCACGAGTTGCACGGGTGTGTAATGAACGGCGGTTTTAGAGGCAGTTGTCGGTTATCAGTTGTCAGTTGTCCGTAGAAGCGGGTCTACTGACGACCGACAACTGACGACCGACAGCTCATGCTTCGAGCCGAGCCCATGCAGGACACATCTTCCCCCCGCGCCATCACCCCGCGCGAGCTGCTCTTCATCTTCGGGTTCTGGACGTTTCTGGCCACCCTCACCTCCGTCAACCGCATGCTCGACCCGCGCGGGTTCGGCTTCCGCCCCATGTCGCCCGCCGGGCCGATCGCGCTGGCCTTCATCGAGGCATGGATCTGGGCGGCCTTCACGCCGCTGATCTTTCGCCTCAGCGGCCGCTTCGCGCTGGACCGCTCGCGCTGGTACATCCGCGTGCCGATCCTCATCGTGCTCGGCCTGGCCATCGCCGTGGCGGTCTTCTTCCTCCTCGATTTCGCGCGCGACCAGATCTTCGAGCAGGCCGTCCGCCGCCGCCCCCCCACCGCCTTCGCGCCGCTGCGGGACATCGGCCGCTTCCGCTTCGCGAACCAGCTCGTGCTCTACTTCGCCGTGCTCGCCGTCGGCTACGCGCGGGAGTACTTCGTGCGCGATCAGCAGCGCCAGCGGGAGTCGATCGCCTTGCGCGCGCAGCTGGCCGACGCGCAGCTCGATGCCTTGCGCATGCAGCTCAACCCGCACTTCCTCTTCAACACCCTGCACGCCATGTCCGCCCTGGTGGAGCGTGATCCGGCCGGCGTGCGGCGGATGATCGCGCGCCTGTCCGAGCTCCTCCGCCACACCACCGACACCCACGCCGCGGATGAGGTCCCGCTGCGCGACGAGCTCGGCTTCCTCCGCCGCTACATCGAGATCATGGAGATCCGCTTCCAGGGGCGGCTGCGCGTTTCCATCGACGTCGCCGACGCGCTCATGGACGAGCGCGTGCCGAACCTCATCCTCCAGCCGCTGGTGGAGAACGCGCTGGAGCACGGCGTGAACCGGTTGACCGGCACGGGCGAGGTGACGATCGCCGCGCGGCGGGAAGGCAACCGCCTCATCCTCACCGTGCGCGACAACGGCCCCGGCCTGCCCGGCGAGCCGCGCGCCGGCGTCGGCATCGCCAACACGCGCGCCCGCCTGGCCCAGCTCTACGGCGAGCGAGCGCGCCTCACGCTGCACAACGTCGCCGAAGGCGGCGCCGAGGCGGAGATCGTGGTGCCTTTATGAGCCGGACCGTGCGCGTGGTGATCGTGGATGACGAGCCGCTGGCCAGGCAGCGCATCGAAGACCTGCTGGCCAAAGAAGAAGGCGTGGAGATCGTCGGCGAGGCGGCCGACGGCGAACAGGCCATCGAGCTCATTCGGGCCTGCCGCCCGGACCTCGTCTTCCTCGACGTGCAGATGCCCGGCCGCACCGGCCTGGAGGTAGTGGAGGAGATCGGCGCGGAGGAGCTGCCGGCGACGATCTTCACCACCGCGTTCGATCAGTACGCCCTCAAGGCGTTCGAAGTCGCCGCCGTCGACTACCTGGTCAAGCCGTTCGATGACGAGCGCTTCGAGCAGGCCTTCCGCCGCGCCCGGCGCAACCTCGAGCTCCAGCCGCCCAGGCATGGCTATCTGGAGCGCATCCCGGTGGAGATGCGCGGCCAGCTGCGCGTGGTGCCGGTCTCCCTCATCGACTACATCACCGCCAGCGGCCCCTACGCCGAGCTGCACGTCCGCTTCGAGGCGGGCGAGCGGACGTTCACCATCCGGGAGCGGATGCAGAGCCTGGAGGAGCGCCTCGATCCGGCCGTCTTCCTGCGCATCCACCGCTCCGCCATCGTCCGCCTCGACCGCGTCGAGACGCTGTTGCGCGGCAGCGGCGGCGACTACGCGGTACGCCTCAAGGACGGCACGGAGCTGAGCGTGAGCCGGGCCCGCCGGGAGGAGCTGGAACAGCGGCTGGTTAAGTCCTAATAAGTTGCTCTGGACGTGACGCTCTGGCATCATGCGCCGTACCACTCGTCCAACAAGAGAGAGATCAGCACAAATGAACCGTTTCTTCCTCGCCGTCCTGGCGGCGCTGTGCCTACTCGTCCACCTGCCCGCCCTGGCCCAGTGCGCGAGCGTGAGCTGGGGCGCGGCGCAGACGCAGAGCAGCAGCGGCTCGATCGACCGCAGCGTTCCCCTCGACCTCGACAACGACGGGAAGACGGATCTGGTCAGCATGATCCGCCGGACCAACTCCCCCGTCAGCGACCTCTACTCGTTGAAGGGCCACGGCGACGGCACGTTCGATGCGCCGGTGAGCCTGGGCACGGAGGACCTGCGCGACGTCCAGGTGGCGGACGTGAACAACGACGGCCGCAAGGACCTCGTCCTCTCCGCGTACGGCTTCCTCGTCGTCCGCCTCGGTACCGCGAGCGGCCTCGGCGCTCCCATCGAAACCTATCCCAGCGGATTGGGCGTGAGCCGGATCGCCGTCGGCAACTTCGACGGCGATGCCTTTCCCGACCTGGCCCTCGCCTCCTATGACTTCGGTCTCATCGCCATTTTTCACGGCGTCGGCAACGGCACCTTCACGGAGATCCGCCGCATGACGGCGGCGACGCCGAACTCCATCGCCGTGGGCGACTTCGACGGCGACGGCCGGACGGACGTGGCGTACACGAACCGGCAGCAGCAGAGCGCGTACGTCGCGTTCCGCAACGCGGACGGCACGTTCTCCGCGCCGGTCGCGCTCCCCGCGGCCAATTACCCCAACGCCGTCGCCGCGGGCGACCTCAACGAAGATGGCAAGAGCGATCTGGTGGCGGTGAACTGGGAAGACTTCACCACGCTGCCGCTGCGCAGCGTGATGGTCTACCTGGCCGGCGCCTCGCGCACCTTCACCCGCTCCATCATGGACTCGCGCATCGTCAACAGCACCGCGTCGTACACCTCCGTGCAGGTGGCGGATGTGAACGGCGACGGCCATCTCGACATCGTCGCCGCCTCGGTGAACTCCGGCCAGACCCTGACCTTCCAGGGCCTGGGCAACGGCACCTTCCGCTCCAGCGCGGAGCGCGTCGCCGGCGATGCGTGGGACGTCGCCCTGGCCGACCTGGACGGCGACAGCCGCCCGGACATGATCCTCAGCAGCTGGAACGGCTTCTCCACGCTGAAGAACAACTGCGCGACGCACGTCCACCTCTACTCCATCTCGCCGACCATCACCGTGGGGCAGACCGCGCCGCTGCGCGCGCTGGTCTCCGCCATCTCTTCCACCACTTCGCCGCGCGGCACCGTCACGTTCAAGGAAGGCACGACCGTCCTCGGCACGGCGGACGTCGATGCGGAGGGCACCGCTTCGCTAGAGGTGGCCGGCCTCCCTCTCGGCAACCACCTCCTCACCGCCGAATTCAGCGGCAACGGCGAGCTCGCCGCGGCGACCTCGCTGGCGCTGGAACAAGGGGTCACGACCGACGTCACGACCGTGAAGATGATCCTTCCGGAGGGAGTGGTCCCGACCTACGGCACGCCCTACCTCGTCGATGTGGACCTGCGGCTGAATGCCAGCACGTTCCCCTTCAACGGCTGGGTCATGATCGCTGTCGACGGCGTGGAGGTGGTGGAGGGATATGCCGGCATCAAGGTGCCGCTCAACCTGTCGGTCGGGCCGCACACGCTCTCCGCCCGCTTCTTCGGCCGGCAGTATCTTCCGCCGGGCAACTCGCCGCCGGTGAACATCGTGGTGGAACAGGCGCAGGCGACGATGAGCTACAGCGGCGCGCTCACCGTCCGCCAGGGCACAGCGCACTCCTTCGCTTTCCAGGTGAGCGGGCCGGCGGGGACGAGTCCGTCCGGCTCGGTCGTGCTCCAGCGGGGCGGCCCGGTGATCGCCAGCGCGCCGGTCGTGAACGGCGTCGCGAACATCTCCAAGACGCTGGAGCGCGGGACGCACGACGTCTGGGCCACCTACTCCGGCGACGCGAACTTCAAAGCGATCGCGCTCAACCTGACGCTGACCGTGGTGCCGAATGCGCCGGTCGCCCTGGAGGCGCGCGCCTGGTCGGACTCCATCTCCATCCGCGTCGCGGTGCCGCCCAACGCGACGAACATCACGCTCTACCGCCGCCTGGGCGGCACCAGCGACGTCCTCCTCCCCGTCAACGGCTGGACGCCCGCCATCGAGTTCGACAGCACTGCCGCGCGCGGCGTGCTGTACGACTATCGCGTGGAGGCCACGGTGAACGGCGTGGTGCAGGCCTCGAACATCGACTCGGCCATCATCTTCACGGACGACGGCCTCGCCTCCGCCCAGACCGTCATCCATCACAAGCACTTCGATGAGTTGCGCCTCGCCGTGAACGCGCTGCGCGCGAACGCGGGGCTGGCGCCGTTCCAATACGACAACCTTTTCGCCGGCGCGCTCGTGCGGGCGACGCATCTCGCCGCGCTGCGCAATGCCTTGACCGAGGCGCGGCAGGCGCTGGGGATGGTGCCGGCGTCGTATACCGATGCCGCCGCGGCCGGCACGATCGTCAAGGCGGTTCAGATTCAGGAATTGAGGGAGTTGGCTCGATGAAACGCCCGATCCTGGCCGTACTGCCGCTGCTGTTCTTCTGCGGACGCGCGCTCGCGCAGTGCCCCGGCATCACCTGGAGCGCGCCGGTCGGCCAGAGCGGCAACACGGCGCACGACCTCGTCACGGTCGACTTCAACAACGACGGCAAGCTCGACCTGGTGGGCGAGGTGCGCGACTCCGGCAGCGGCGTCGAGGCGCTCTACTCCTGGGTCGGCCACGGCGACGGCACCTTCGATGCGCCGGTGAGCATGAACGAGAGCTCGGTGCGCGACGTCGCGGTGGCGGACCTCAACCAGGACGGCCGCAACGACATCGTCATCGCCACCTGGCGCGGCGTGATCTCCGCGCGCCTCAACACCGGCAGCGGCTTCGGTCCCTCCATCATCACCGAGACCACCTCGTACCAGGGCGACCGCATCGCCGTGGGCAAGTTCGACAGCGACGCCTATCCGGACGTCGTGGTCGGCTCCTACTACTCGAACATCTTCGTGATCTACCACGGCGTGGGGAACGGCGCGTTCACCGAGATCCGCCGCAATGCGGCGAAGACGCCGCTGCCGCTGGCCGCGGCCGACTTCGATGGGGACGGCCGCGGCGACGTCGCGTACGTGGTGCGCGAGGAGAAGAACGTCTACGTCGACTTCCGCAACGCGGACGGCACCTTCGCCCCGCCGCTCACCCTGCCCGCCGTCGACTTCCCCTCGGACCTCGCCACGGGCGACTTCAACGAAGACGGCAAGCAGGACCTGGTGGCGGTGAACTGGGAGGAGTTCGTCGCGCGGCCGCTGCACAGCGTGATGGTCTTCATCGCCGGCCCCTCCCGCACGTTCACGCGCAGCATCATGACGGCGAACATCATCAACAGCACCTCGTCCTACGCCTCGGTCAAGGTGGCCGACCTGAACGGCGATCACCATCTCGACATCGTCGCCTTCGGTACGAACGGCAATGTGCTTTTGACCTATCTCGGCCAGGGCGACGGCACGTTCCGCTCCGCCACGCACACGATCGGCACGTTCGATACGTACAACATCTCGCTCGGCGACGTCGACGGCGACGGCCGCCCGGACCTGATCCTGGGCGGCTGGAGCGGCATCGGCACCATGAAGAACAACTGCGCGACGCACGTGCATCTCTACAGCGTCTCGCCCGTGATCACGGCCGGCCAGACCGCGCCGCTGCGCGCGCTCATCGGCTCCATCTCCGCGAATACGCCCCAGCCGCGCGGCACGGTCACGTTCAAGGAGGGAGCGGTCACCCTCGGCACGGCGGACGTCGACGTCGACGGCATCGCCCAGCTGGAGGCGGCAGGGCTCACCCTCGGCACGCACACCATCCGCGCGGAGTTCAGCGGCAACACCGAGCTCGTTCCCGCCTTCTCGGCGGACATCTCGCAGCAGGTGGTGAGCGGCTCGAGCAGCATCCGCATCAATCTCCCCGCCGGCGGCTCCACTTACGGCGCCGCCTATCCCATCACGGTCACCGTGAGCTCGTACTACGGCTCCACGTACGACGGCTGGGTCTCCGTCTACGTCGACGGCGTGGAGGCGGTCCACACCTGGTCCGGCTCTGCGATGTCTCTCAACCTCCCGACCGGGCCGCACGTGCTCACCGCGCACTACTACGGCGACATCCTGCAGCCGCCCTCGAACTCCAGCCCCTCGAACATCGTGACGGCGAAGGCCACGGCTGCGCTCAGCTACACCGGCACGCTCACGGTGCGGCAGGGGACGGCGCACGCCATCGCCGTGCAGGTCACCGGCCCGCAGGGGACGACGCCGACCGGCACCGTGCAGCTCATGCGCGGCGCGACCGTGCTCGCCAGCGCCGCGGTCGTGAACGGCAACGCGAGTCTCTCCCCCACGCTGGAGCGCGGCACGCACGAGCTCACCGCCGTCTACTCCGGCGACGGCAACTTCACCGCGAGCTCGCAGAGCCTCACCTTGACCGTGGTGCAGAACGCCACCATCGCGCTGGAGGCGCGCGGCCTGCCGAACGCGATCTCCATTCGCGTCGTGCTGCCGGCCAACGCCACGAACGTCACCCTCTACCGCCGCCTCGGCGGCACGACGGCGATCCTCCTGCCGGTCAACGGCTGGACGCCGGCCGTCGAATTCGACACCACGGCAGCGCGCGGCGTGCTCTACGACTACCGCGTGGAGGCCACGGTGAACGGCATCGTGCAGGCCTCCGCCATCGACTCCGCCATCCTCTTCACCGACGACGGCCTCGTCTCGGCCGCCAAGGTGATCCATCACACGCATTTCGATGAGCTGCGCCTGGCGGTGAATGCGCTCCGCGCCACCGCCGGCCTGGCGCTGTTCGACTACGACAGCCTCGCCTCCGGCGCGCTCATCCGCGCCGTGCATCTCGCCGCGCTGCGCAACGCGCTGACCGAGGCGCGGCAGACGCTGGGCATGGTGCCGCCGACGTACACGGATGCGGCGGCGCCCGGCACGATCGTGAAGGCGGTGCAGATTCAGGAGCTGCGCGAGCTGGCGAGATAGTTGTTGGTTGTTGGTTGTTGGTTGTTAGTTAGGTGGACGAATGCAAAGGATTGTCGCCGGAATTGTCGTTCACGGCGAGAGCACGTGAAACCGCAAGTGACAAGCTCGATTCGCACACCAAGCTGGGCCGCCAATTTGATGCAAAAGCTATCAACATAGCGCCCGGGCTCCACCTTGGAAGCGCAATTGGAAATAGTCGACCCGTGGCGTCTTTGAATGCCTCGTAATGCATAGACGGGCGAACTTCAGCTTCCAATTCAAACGGCAGGAAGATGAGCAACCGCGAAGGACGCACCTTCTCGATCACCGTCTCAATCTCCCAGATGACGGCAGGGGTGGGGCGCGACGCCCGAACCACGACGATTCGAGCAGTTGTTACCAGTTCCTGAACCTTGATCTGCCAGCTGTCATCATCCGTGTAAATCGGAATGAAGCCTAACTCCGGCAATTCCTCGCGCGGATTGCCTATCGCAAAACAGGGACCAATTCTCTTCAGCGCGCTCGCAAGCGCCTCTTCAGGCGTTGTGCGCCAGCCGCCGAACATCCACCTGGAGGATGGCGACAAGCCTGACTGACCCGTGTACGTGCCGTCGCTAACAAACGGCCGCAGATAAATAATAGACGTGGCATCGGGACATGCGGTGGTCGCCTTCTCACGTAGTCCCTTCCGCTGAGCACGGCGAAGAGCCATAAAGCCAATGTTGTAAACGGGTATGCCCAAAAACAGCAGAAGCGTCACCCACATCGGAACAATCGTTCCGAACTCATGCCCGAAATGAGTGAGCAGTGTGAGCACGACGAGAAGCAGGAATGCGCCGCAGCCCGCAACCGCAAGGAAACCAGCAATACCGTACATGACGCCGACGCTAAGACGATCGAACCGCGCCGCCGCACGATCTGCAGAAATGATTGTCCGAACCGGTCGTTTCGGCATGGCGCCGCAAACCAGGCAGAACGAGCGGGATGGTGGATTATCAGCTCCGCAATTGCCGCAGGTCCACGTCATTGCCATGCCTCTCCGGGGCCGATCATAACGCCCGGCGGGTTTGAGGCGCGCAGCGCGCCACCTAACTAACTAGCCAATGCAGCTGACGCGCGGCCGTTCGCTGGCCCGGCGGCCGAGCCGCCTCCCGTCACCCAAGGAAGGCCGGCGTCACGCCGGCCGCATACCTCTCGCGCCGCTGAACGCGGCGCGAACGTGCGCACCCGGCGCGCCGCTCTGCCGCTGGCACGTGAAGCCTGCGCGCAGCTGATTGGCAATGTCGTTAGGCGGATACAACGTGGACTGTTTCCGGTGGCGACCACCACGTCCGCGAAGCCAGATCATGTTCTGTGTCACTATATCGATATTGATTGATTGAGAGTACCGAGAGGAGAACAGATGCGATCGCTAATTTGTGGCGTGATCGTTGTTCTTGTGGTGGCTGACAGCCGAACCGCACGCGCTGCGAAACCTTGCAGCGCCTTTTCAAAGTGTACACCGTGGAGCTCGACGCGCACCGTTCTTGTGGACGGTGGGTACGTAGACGGTAGCTATCGAATCTGTACAACGGGCGGTCCAGACACGGGCGCCTGCCCAATTTGGGTGGAAACGCGTCCCGGCTTGACAGTAAAAGGAGTTAATAGTGGCAATAACGTAACTCCCATTCAGCGGCGAGGTTCGAATAATGATGGAGAAACGCCTACTGGCGCCGCAGGGGCAGGCGGCAAACAAACCGCGCATCGTGTGTCGTCTCCGAGCGCCACGGCCGTCCCGCTGAACCATGCGAATATGGCCACGCAGCCGACCGAAATGGTGCGACAGTGTCCGTCAGGAATGGCGCTAATGTCGCGGGTTGCCAGTGGCAAAAACGTCAAGCTCAAAGCGAACGCAGCGAATGTAAGGGATGTCTGCGTCGCACTTGACTCGTTTTCGACGGTGCGTTCGAAGCTCGTGCAGTGAATAACTCACCTGTACCAACTATCGCGCCAGTCGTTCGTCGAATATCTATTATCGGGAATCTTCCCGTGCGTCTGTATCAGCAAGGCGATAGCACCGCCTAACTAACTAACTAATTAACTAGGCCAATGCAGCTGACGCGCGGCCGTTCATTGGCCCGGCGGCCGAGCCGCCTCCCATCACCCGAGGAAGGCCGCTCTGCCGCTGGCATGTGAAGCCTGCGCGCAGCTGATTGGCGAAGTCGTTAGTTGTTAGTAGGATGCCCGGCCGGACGCAGTACTAACAACTAACAACCAACAACTACTCGGCCTGCGCGTCGGGCTGGATGGCGCCGAAGACGTTGCCTTCCGTGTCCTGGAAGAACATCAGCGCTCCCACGCCCGCGATGATCGACTTCTCCAGCACGATCTTCCCGCCCGCCGCCACGACCGCCTGCGCGGTGGCGTCGATGGAGGGCACGGCGATGGTGCACTCGAAGCCGGTCATCCGCCCGCCCGGCAGCAGCTCGCGCCGCCCCTGCAGCGAGCCGTGGATGCCGGCCGGCTCCCCCTCGGCGTTCGTCTGGATCATGTAGAACTTCGGCGGACCCCAGGCGCTGAAGGTCCAGCCGAAGGCGCGCTCGTAGAACTGGCGCGCGCGCGGCACGTCGTCGGCGTTGATGGCGAAGTGATAAAGGTTCGGCATGGGCGTACAGTACTCCTCGCACCAGGCGGCAGACTCGCTCCACTTCGTCAATTGATGGCGCGTATGCGACAAGCGCGACCCGACGGCAGCGTATGGGTGCGGACCCATCCACTGACCCTCCTCCACGACCACACCTCGCCCGCGCACGCGCACGAGTGGGACCAGCTGACCTATGCCGCATCGGGCGTGATGCACGTCCATACGCCGGCGGCGAGCTGGCTCGTGCCGCCGCATCGGGCCGTGTGGGTGCCGGCGGGCGTGCAGCACACGGAGGAGCATCACGCGCCGGTCTCCGTCCGCACGCTCTACTTCGCGCCGGGCCTGGCCAGGAAGATGCCGCGGGCGTGCTGCATGGTGAACATCCCGGCGCTGCTGCGCGAGCTGATCCTGCGCGCCAGCCGCATCGGCGTGCTCGATCGCAAGAAGCCGCAGGAGGCGCATCTCATCAGCGTGCTGCTGGACGAGCTGGTGAGCGTGGCGGACGTGCCGCTGCAATTGCCCATGCCGCGCGACCCGCGCGCGCTGCGCCTCGTCGCAATGCTCCAGGCGCAGCCGGATGACGAGCGGTCCGTCGCCGAGCTGGCGGAGGGGGCGGGAGCGAGCCGCCGCACGGTGGAGCGCCTCTTCCTCAGCGAAACGAAGATGACGGTGGGGGAGTGGCGCCGCCGCCTGCGCCTCCTGCACGGCATCCGCCTCCTCGCCCTCGGCCAGCCGGTGACGAACGTGGCGCTCGACGCGGGCTACGCCAGCACGAGCGCGTTCATCGCCGCCTTCCGCCGCACCTTCGGCACCACGCCCAGCCGGTACTCGGCTTAGCGGGTCGCAACGACCCATCGCCTGCGTCCTTTTGACGCCGCCGCAGCGTGCTCGCTCTGGCGCGCCGCGGTGGCATACGCCTTGTCCTATCTGCCCCTACTGTGATGGACGATCGGCGGTCTCTCCTCCTCATCGGCGAAGACGCGAATACGCTTCGCGAGCGGTTGCGGGTGGAGGGCTACGACGTCCTCGCCGCGGGCCGCGGCGAGCGCGCCCTGGAGGCGGTCTCCCGCGCCCGGGTCGACTGCCTCATCTTCGACCTCGCCGCCGGCGGCCGGCACGGCTTCGACGTCTGCCGCGAGTTGCGCGCGAGCGGCAGCCTCGTGCCCATCGTCTTCCTCACCCGCCGCAACCGCCCCATGGACGGCGTGATCGGCCTCCGCCTCGGCGCCGACGACTACGTCCGCAAGCCGGTCGCGCTGGAAGAGCTGCTCGCGCGGCTGGAAGCCGTCCTGCGGCGGAGCAGCGCGCGGCCCGTCACGCCGGACTACGTGCACGCTTCGCGCGGTCTCCTCGTGAACTTCCGCACGGCGGAGGTGGCGCGCGATGGCGTGCCGGTATGCCTCTCCGCGCTGGAGCTGCAACTGCTGCGCTATCTCATCGAACATCGCGGTGAAGCGCTCACGCGCGATGAGCTGCTGGACAAGGTCTGGGGCTCTTTCCAGCACAGTGGGATCCGAAGCTTGGAATTCACGTGACTTGAAGTCGCGGC
>JADMIO011478696.1_pt1 | contig 23459 bp, 26 predicted proteins | sample 8958161 | NCBI WGS metagenome assembly JADMIO01 (sample SAMN16585339, study PRJNA669376) | soil metagenome | isolation source: Crop rotation soil | place: USA: Cullars Rotation, Alabama | collected 2011
GAGGATAACCGCCGCGGTCGTTTCGGCATCGAGTACGCGTGCGAGGTCGTTGAGGTCGCGCTCCACGATTCGGACGCCGCCCGCCAGGGGGCGAAACGGCATCCGGTACGACGGACGATCGGTCGCGGCAAGGCTCGCGAACAGGCGGCCGTGGAACGATCCGCGCAGCGCGACGATCTCGTTCTTGGCTTCGCCAATCGTCCCGGCCCAGCGCCGGGCGAACTTGAACGCCGCTTCGTTCGCCTCAGCGCCCGAGTTGCAGAAAAAGACCGACTCCGCAAAGGATCGCTCGACGAACGCGCGCGCCAGTCGCGCCGCGGGCGCCGTCCAATACAGGTTGGACACGTGCAAGAGCCCGTCGGCTGCAGCACGCATGACGTTTGACAACCCGGCGTCCGAGTAGCCAAGCGCGTTCACCGCGATGCCGCTGACGAAATCGAGGTAGCGGCGTCCCGTGCTGTCGATGAGATAGACGCCTTCGCCACGGACGATCTCCATGTCGGGACGCCGGTACGTGCCCAGCACCGACGCGCGCGCCTCCATGGCGTCGCGCGCTTCGGCGTTCTGGGCGTCGTCCGATTCGACGTGCCTGACGGGAATGGCCATCGCTTAGTCCGCGTTCTTCTGAATGACCGTACCGCGCTCGCGGTCCTTGATGGCCGCGATGTCGCCGATTCGGACCGTGGTCACGCCATTCTCGACGGCGCCGATGGCGGCCGTCAGCTTGGCGCGCATACCCCCCGCGGCCTGGCCGTCGTGCAGCAGGCTGCGGCACTCCGCGACTGTGAGTGTATCCGCGGTTTCGCCATCCGCGGCGACGCCGGGGACGTCGCTCACGATCAGCAGTTCGTCGGCTGCCATCGCGATGGCGATGGCTGCCGCCGCGTCGTCGGCGTTGACGTTCAGCGCCGGTCCGAGCTCGTGACCCACGTTGCGGCTGACGGGCGACACGACCGGCAGATACCCGCCGTCAATGAGATGCAACAGCAGCGAGCTGTTGACTCGCTGCGGCGCTCCCACATGCCCCATGCGCCCGGCGTCAACCGGAGTCGCGGCGATGAGCGACGCATCCTCGCCGGACAACCCAACGGCGCGCACGCCCTCCTTCACGAGGGCGGAGACGAGACGCTTGTTCGCGGTCCCCGACAGTGCCATGCGGACGAGATCCATGTCCTGCGCGGTCGTGACGCGGCGTCCGTCGGTGAATTGCGACGTGATCCCCATCGCCTGCTGCAGCGCCGTGATGTCGTCCCCACCACCATGGACGAGCACCATCGCGCCGGACAACGCGTCCCAGCTCTCGGCGATGGTCTGCGCCAGAGCATGATCCGTTTGCGGGCGTCCGCCCACTTTGACTACGCGCGTCAACTGGGCAGCCCGTCGCGTTCGTCGAGACCCAGCATGACGTTCGCGTTCTGTATGGCCTGACCCGCCGCGCCCTTGAGCAGGTTGTCGATCGCGGACAGGATCAGTAGCGTCGGCTTCCGCGTGCCCGCCATTGGCACGACGTGCACCCGGGCCACGTTGCGATGCACCACGTCGCGCAGCGCAGGCGGCGCATCGGTGTACTCAAGGAACGGCTCGTTGGCGTACGCGTCGCGCCAGATCGACGACGGGTTGGCGAGCGGCTCCGACAGCTCGACGATCATCGTCGACAGGATGCCGCGGGCGATCGGCAGCAAATGCGGCGTGAACGTGAGGTCCGCGTCCGCTCCCCACGTCGCGAGCGTCGCCCGCATCTCGGCGAGATGCCGATGGGTGTTTCCGATGCCGTAAGCGCGAAAATCTTCCGCGACCTCCGCGAAGAGCAGCTCGCGCTTCGGCGAGTTGCCCGCGCCGGTCACGCCGCTGGCGGAGGTGACATGGATCGTGCTGCCCTTCGCGATGATGCCCGCGGCGACCGCCGGCGCGAGGCCGAGTAACACCGACGTCGGATAGCAGCCGGGGTTGGAGACCGTGTCGGCCGAGCGCACGCGGTCGCGCGCCAGCTCGGTCAATCCATATGGTATGCCTTCGCACCCGTTGCCCGGCCGCAGGTCGTGCGACAGGTCGATCACCCGCGCACCCGCTGTGCGGGCGGTTTCGACCCATGCGCGCGAATGCCCGTGCGGCAGCGCGCTGAAGACGACGGCGGCCTCACCCAACGGAGCTTGGTCGGCCGCGACGAAGGTGACGTCCCGTCCGCCAAGACGCGTAGTCGTTCCCTGCTGCTCGTTCGCGGTGGCGAAGGCGAGCCGCATGGACGGATGGCGATTCACGAGTGCGCAGAGCTCGCGGCCGGCATAGCCGCTCGCCCCCAGCACACCGATGGGTAGCTTATTCACGGTGAATGCATAATAATACAGAGCATGAGAGTCAACCAGAATCTGTCGCCCCACCGCCCGAGCCATGGCCAACAAGGCTGACCGACACGCCGTTATTCGCGAGCTGATTCGCGCCAATCGGGTGGAGTCGCAGGAGGAGCTGCGGCAGCTGCTGAGCGGACGCGGGGTGCGCGTCACGCAGGCCACGTTGTCACGTGACCTCCGGGAGCTGGCCGTGGGGCGGATCCCGGGGAGCGACGGGCCTCGCTACGCCGAGTCGGATACCACCGAGGATACGCTGACGCTGGATGCCGTCCTTCCCCAGCTATTTTCGCGCATCGACAGCGTCCGGGAGCTGATCGTGCTTCACACCATGCCCTCCGGAGCGCAGCCGGTGTCCGAGGCGATCGATGCCGCCGCCTGGCCCGAAGTCCTTGGCACCGTCGCGGGCGAGAATACGATCCTGGTGATCTGTCGATCGGTGGACGCGCAGCGGGATGTCGCCGCGCGCCTCACGCGTCTGGCACGACAGGGCTGATCGAGAGCCCGCGCGCCGACGCACGTCGCCAGGCGTGAAATATGGTATTGACGCGCGCGGTTTTTGTGACTATTTATGCAGCATTACTGCATAATCTTACGGGAGACATCGATATGCCGCGCACCATCGTCCTCGCCTATTCCGGAGGACTCGACACTTCGATCATCGTGCCGTGGTTGCGTGAGCACTACGACGCACGCGTCATCTGCGTTGCCGCCAACATCGGCCAGGGCGACGCCGAGCTCGCTGGCGTCCGTGAAAAGGCGTTGGCCTCGGGCGCTGAGGAGTGCTTTATCGAGGATCTCCGCACCGAGTTCCTCACCGACTACATCTACCCGACGCTTCGCGCCGGTGCGATCTACAACCGGAAGTACCTCCTCGGCACATCCATGGCTAGGCCGCTGATTGCGAAGCGCCAGGTCGAGGTTGCGCACCGGGTTGGCGCCGACGCGCTCGCGCACGGCTGCACCGGGAAGGGCAACGACCAGGTTCGTTTCGAGCTGACGTACGCCGCGTTCGCGCCCGAGCTGCCCGTCATCGCGCCCTGGCGTGAGTGGAACATCCGCAGCCGCGAGGACGCGCTGGCGTATGCGGCCGCGCATGGAATCCCGGTCGCGGCGACCAAGGAGAAGATCTACTCCCGCGACGCCAACCTCTGGCACCTGTCGCACGAAGGCGGCGTCCTCGAGGATCCGGCCGCGGCGCCGCCGTCGGATCTCTTCATGCTCACGGTGCCCGTCGAAGAGGCGCCGGATCAGCCGGAGGTTGTGCACATCGAGTTCGAGCAGGGGACACCGGTCGCCGTGAACGGCAACCGATTGCCGCCCGTTGCTCTTCTTTCCCTGTTGAATGCCATCGGTGGCCGTCACGGCGTCGGAGTCGTCGACCTCGTGGAGGATCGCCTGGTGGGCATGAAGTCGCGTGGTGTGTACGAGACGCCGGGGGGCGCGCTGCTGTATTCTGCGCACTCCGAGCTCGAGCAGCTCGTCCTCGACCGCCGCACGCTCGCGGCGAAGGATCTCATCGCGCCCCGCTACGCCGATCTCGTGTACGAGGGTCGTTGGTGGACCACCGAGCGCGAAGCCTACGACGCGTTCGTGAATGTGACGCAGGAGCGCGTGTCCGGCTCTGTGTCGCTCAAGCTCTACAAGGGCGGGATCGCCGTCGCCGGACGCTCGAGTGTGCACGCGCTGTATGACGAGCGCTTCGTGACGTTCGGGGCGGACGACGTGTACCAGCAGAGCGATGCGGCCGGCTTCATTCGGCTCTTCGGGCTGTCGCAGCGCGTACGTGCGCTCAAGGATCGCGAGCTCGGCGTCACCAGCGCCGAGATGCCGGTGCCGGCGGAAGCCGTGACGGAGGTCTCCGGCGAGGATAACGCGCCGACGCTGGCCGTCGCGTGAGCAGCGCAGCCGTATCTTCCGCCATGGCGCGGGCACATCGACTTTGGGGTGGCCGGTTCCAGGGTGAGTCGGCGCCCGAGTTCATCGCGCTCAATAGCTCGATCTCGATCGACTTCCGGCTGTGGCCGTACGACGTCCGCGCGTCGAAGGCGTGGGCGGTGGCGCTCTGGGGCGCGGGCGTGCTCACGCTCGAGGAAAGCAAGGCCATCGAACAGGGTCTCGACGCGGTGGCACGTCGGCTCTCGGCCGGTGAGACGCCGGGACCGTCCGACGAAGACGTCCACACGCTGATCGACCGGCTGCTGCACGAAGAGATCGGGGGTGTTGCGTCGAAGCTCCATACGGGCCGCAGCCGCAACGACCAGGTGGCGACGTCGTCACGGCTCTGGTGCATGGACGCCAGCGTCCGGCTCGCAGACGCGGTGCGCGAGCTGCAGCAGGTCATGGTGCAACGGGCCGCGGAAATGCAGACCGCGGTGATGCCGGGCTACACGCACATGCAGCGCGCGATACCCGTGTCCGCCGCGCATTGGCTGCTGTCGCATTTCTGGCCGCTCGACCGGGATCGCAAGCGGTTGCGCGACGCCCAGGACACCGCCGCCGTCCTGCCACTCGGTTCGGGAGCGCTGGCGGGTTGCGCCTATCCGATTTCCCGCACGTTGCTGCAGGGAACGCTGGGCTTCGATGCCGTCAGTCCCAACTCCATCGACGCTGTCAGCGATCGTGACTACATCGTGGAACTGGTGTTCGCCTGCGCGCTGATCGGCGCGCACGTCTCCCGGCTCGCGGAGGACCTCATCATCTACGGATCCAGCGAATTCGGCTTCGTTCGCTTCGGCGAGACGTTCACGTCCGGCTCGAGCATGATGCCGCAGAAGAGAAATCCCGATGCGCTGGAGATCGCGCGCGGATCAGCCGCGCGGGTGCTCGGTGATCACGTGAGTCTCCTGGCCATGATCAAGGGACTCCCGACCAGCTACAACAAGGATCTGCAGGACGACAAGCGCGCGCTGTTTGACGCGGTCGATACGCTCCTCCTCGTTCTGCCAGGTGTTGCGGGGGCGCTTTCAGAGAGCACGTTCGTGCCGGCGCGCATGCGGGCGGCCGTGTCGAGCTCGATGCTCGCGACGGATCTCGCGGATTATCTGGTGCGCAAAGGCGCCACGTTCCGCGAGGCGCACAGCGCCATTGGACAGCTCATCCGTCGGAGTGAGGAGGATGGAATCGAGCTCAGTGAGCTTCCCCGCACCGAGTTCACGCACGCCCATGCCCTGTTCGGTGACGACGTCACGACTGCGCTCAGTGTGTCGGAGTCGCTCGCGCGCCGGGACGTGGAAGGGGGCACCGGACCGTCCGCGGTGGGCGCGCAGCTGGACGCCGCGCGCGCGTCGCTGATGGTCTAGCGCTCGCCGCACAAGAAAAACGCGCCCGGGCGATTCACTCGCCCGGGCGCGTTGTGCTTTCAGGAGCGAATCAGAACGTGACGCCGAACGTGACAGGAATGAACGAGCTGGTAAAGCCGTTCGCGCTCACGCTGTGATAGCGCGCTTCCACGTGCGCTCCGAACCCGGTCAGCGGAATCTTCAGACCGGCGCCGATGTTGAAACCGAGCTTGTTGTTCTCGGCGCCCGCAGACACGGGAGCGAAGTGGTAGATCCCGAGACCGCCGATCGCGTAGACCATCGGCAGCATGGCACCGCCAAAGGTCGCGTTCACGGTCCCAGCTGAGATCTTGCCCGTCCCGCCGCCAGCAGCCTTGCTCTCGAAGGCGTTGTACATGCCTTCGATGCGCACGCCCACGGGGAGCAGCGGCGCGCTCAGACCGAGTCCTGCGCTGACGTTGTAACCCATCTTCGACCCGTCGGCCATATCACCCGTTGGCATGGCGAGTCCTGCCGCAACGACGAAGTGCGGGGTGATCTGCGCCGAGAGTTTCGGCGCTGCAGCAAGTGAAGCCGCGAGTACCAGAGCGGCGCCGGACATCAAACGCATGGTCTTTCCTCCGAGAAGGGATGGGGCATTCGAATACTGCTCAATACAGTCGACATTGTAACGAGGAGGGATCACAAATGGTCACTCATGGCCAACTTGCCAAATATATCTTATCAACTGTGATAATTATGTCGTAGCACGCACTGGCATGAATTATATCTGAGTTGTTAGTGTTATTAATGCGATCTGTCGATGTAAGAACTGCTGCATTTGCCCTGGATGCGTCCAAAAAGTGGGTCGATAACCTGCTGGCCGCCCAAGACCTACCCGGCATCCAGCGAGGAACGCAGGGAATGCAGCGTCGGGTGACCGAAGAGGCGCTTCTCGTCATCGAGATCATCCGGCTCCTCACGATCGAGCTCGGTCTTCCGATGCGGATCGCGGCGAAGCTGGCCAGGGAGGCGACGTCTCGACTCGACGACGGCTGGGGACGTGCCGTCGCGCCATCCGGGATCACCCTTCTCTTCCCGGTCGGGAGGATCCAGGAGCGCCTGCGACGTCGCCTGCTCGATGCCGTCGAGGCGGCTGTCCCCATTCGTCGCGGCAGGCCGCCGCGATCGGCGACGTCGCACAAAGACAGAACGCCGGACGCGTGAAGCGCCCGGCGTTCGGATATGGTTTCGTTTGGTCCAGCTCGCGACGGCTCGTCCCCTGTCTCAGCCCGCGGTGCGCGCGACGTTCTCGGCTGCCGGGCCTTTGGCCCCTTGAACCAGGTCGAACTCGACCGCCTCGCCTTCAGCGAGAGTCTTGAAGCCGCTGCCGGCAATGGCGCTGTAGTGCACGAAGCAGTCACGTTCCCCGCTGTCCGGCGTGATGAAGCCGAAACCCTTCGCGTCGTTGAACCATTTCACCTTTCCAGTCGTGCGCATGCCCTCTCCTGAAATGTCCGTGAAAATGCGCTGCGAAGCTACAAGTGCCTCATGAAACGGTCAATGGGATTTGCCGCGCGCGGCGCGACGGCGCGTATCTTTAGATAGCGAGATGACGACATTCTCCGGGCGTCGGTCGACGCAAACCACGTGGATCGGCTCCGTGCCTGTCGGCTCGGCGTTCCCGGTCGTCGTCCAGTCGATGACGAACACCGATACCGCCGACGCGCCGGGCACGGCGGCGCAGGTGCTCGCGCTTGCGGCAGCCGGTTCGCAGATCGTTCGTGTCACGGTCAACAACGACGAGGCCGCGGCCGCCGTTCCTGAGATCGCGCGTCGCGTACGCGACGCCGGCGTGGCGGTGCCGATCGTGGGCGACTTCCACTACAACGGCCACCTGCTCCTGGCGAAGTATCCTGCCTGTGCCGCGGCGTTGGACAAGTATCGTATCAATCCCGGCAATGTCGGCGGGAAGCGCCGCGACGAGAACTTCCGCACTATCGTCCGCATCGCCGTCGACAACGGCAAGCCAGTGCGAATCGGCGTCAACTGGGGCTCGCTCGATCAGGATCTGCTCACGCAGTTCATGGATGAAAACGCGCGCGCCGAACAGCCGCGTGATGGCAAGGACGTGTACGTGGAAGCGATGCTCGCCAGCGCGCTGCGTTCGGGTGAGCTCGCGGAGGAGGTGGGCCTCGGACACGATCGCATCATTCTGTCGGCCAAGGTCTCCGACGTCGCCGACCTCGTCGAAGTCTACCGGCGCCTCGCGAGCCGCTGCGACTACCCGCTCCACCTGGGACTGACCGAAGCCGGAATGGGGACAAAGGGCATCATCGCCAGCACCGGAGCGCTGGCCATCCTGCTGTCCGAGGGAATCGGCGACACCATTCGCGTGTCCCTCACGCCGCGTCCGAACGGCGACCGCACGGAGGAAGTTCGGGTTGCGCAGCAGATTCTGCAGTCGCTCGGGCTGCGGAGCTTCGAGCCACAGGTCACGGCATGTCCGGGATGTGGGCGCACGACATCCACGTTCTTCCAGCAGATGGCAGAGGAGATCCAGAGCTATATCCGGGCCCGCATGCCGGAGTGGCGTAGCGAATATCCCGGCGTCGAAACGATGCGGGTCGCCGTGATGGGCTGCGTCGTAAATGGTCCCGGCGAGTCACGACACGCGAACATCGGTATTTCACTCCCCGGAACAGCCGAGGATCCCAAGGCACCCGTCTACGTTGACGGGTCGCTGTTCGTCACGCTGCGCGGCGAGGGCCTTGTGCGCGAATTCATCGAAATTCTCGAGCAGTACGTTGCGCGGACGTACGCGCGCGCCACCGCCGGCGCGGCGTCCTGATCGTCAGAGCCGCCTAGCTCTCCTCGATGCGACGCACCGTCGCCTCGAGCTCTGTCATTATCTCGCCAGTGAACTTGAGCGTCCGCAGACGCTCGTAGACGGCGCGGTACCAGCGCACCGTCCCCTCCTTCCCGATCTTGAAGCGATTCCAGACGCTGTCCGGTTCGATTGTCCGACGCAGGTCGGACAGGATCGAGTTTGCGTTGTGCAGTTTGTCCGCGGCACACACCCAGCGCGCCGATTCACTCGCCGTCGCGAGGCGCTCGAGATAGTCCGCCTTGCGGTCCTCGGGCGAGAACTCGTTCCCGTCGTCGTCGTGCTTCCGGTGCGTCACGGCCAGCACGGTGTCGAGGACGTCTTCTCCGAACTTCGACGCGATGCGCTGCTCCAGCATCTCGCGCGTGTAATCCCGCGTGACACAATCCTCGATGACGTCATGCAGGATGCCCGCGACCACTGTGCCTTCGTCGCGGCCGTAGCGCGTCAGGATGATCGCGACGTTGGCCGGATGCGTGAGGTAGGGCAGGCGGGTGCCTTTCCGCACCTGCTGATCGTGATGCTTGGCCGCGAACGCCAGCGCGTGGTTGATGCGATCGGAGTATCCGGTCGTGCTCATTTCCTTCCGGCGGCAGGCAAGTCACCGAAAGGTAGTCAGGCGGAATTGGCGACGGCGAGCTGCTGCGGCGGGCGCGGGCGCGCCGCGGACTCGTGCGAGTCGGATGCAGACAAGGCCGGCCGTGGCGCGTTCCACAACACGAGGCCGGCGACGAAGCCGTCACGATCATGCAGGGCCCGCAGCTGCGCGGCAATGTCCGCCAGCCGCGTCACGCCCCGGCGCGCGCAGTACACCACCGCGCGCTCCGGTAGCGACTCCGCCTGGGATTCGGCGCTGGCGTCGCATTCATCCATCAGGACGAAAATGGCGTCGTAATACCGGCTGAAGCGCGCCGAATCCCGCGCGATCAACGCGGCCGCGTCGCGAACGGCGTGCGTCGATCCCCGGGGAATGATGTCGACCGTCTTGTTCCGGCCGACTTGGGCCGCGATCGTCGCATCGGCCCAGTCGACGCCGTGCTGGGCGACATCCGACACCCCGGGGGCAACCCGGGTCCGCAGCGTCCCCGATGCGCTCCCGGACGCGGTCAGGTCGACGATGAGCGCATTGCGCGCCTCGTCAGCGGCGACCGCGGCCAGGTTGCAGGCCACGACGGCGGCGACCGCGGAATCGTCTCCGGTGATCGTCACGCCCAGCTGGGCCGGATGCGTGTTGCTCAAGCCAAGGTATGCGAGCTGGTATCCCTCGTTGTGCGGATCGAGATAGGGAGGCGCCGCGCGGTCGGCCTCCCGGCGCGAGCGCTCCGTGGCCGCGCTTGCAGGCGCGACCACCGCGAGCACGCGCGTGTGCAGCACACGTTCCGTTTCGTTCTGGTCGGAAACGCGCGGATGCCGCAGCTCGCCGACGAACGCGAAGGCGAAACCGATCACTGCGCTGAGCACGACTGCCGCGGCCAGCAGCGCCACCGGTGGCGCGACCGCGTTCTCCTGCTCACGCAGCGCCTCGTCTCGGGCGTCCAGGGCCAGCGATTGCGCGCGCAGTGCCGCCAGACTGGCATTCGCACTGTCGGCAACGTGGAGGGCGGAATCGCGCGCCACGACGAGCGCCATCGTATCGACGGTCGCAACGCTGGCAGCAGCCGCGACCGCCGGATCGTCCGGCATTTGCGCACGCAGTCTGGCCATGTGCTCACCGGCGATGTCCGTGACGCGCCGCCCGATCGCGTTCGCTTTCGATGTCAGCGCGACGAAGACAGGGTCGACACCACCGACCGATCCGAAACCATCCCGTTCGCGTTCGATTTCGGCGAGCGAATCGAGCAGCGAGGTGACGCGCACGTCGTTCTGCAGCTCGGCGACGCCGGCGAGCGCGCGATATGACGACAGCAGCGGCGACTGCTCGGCCCGCGTTCGAAGCTCGCCGATGACGGCAACGCGCCGGGCCAGGGAATCGCGCAGGATCGTGTCGATGGGCGTCATCGTGTCGCGCACGGCAGCCGCTTCCGCGATCTGCTTGCGCGCCGCTTCGAGCGCGGAGTCGAGCTCGCTGGCCCGGGAGCGCGAAAGCGCCACGTCGCCGACAACCGTGAGCGTGTCCGGGCGGGGCGTGAGCGGCCGGTGCTGTTGCGGCGCCGACGCCATGCGCGGCGCCATCACGAGTGACGCAATCGCGATGACGAACGCCCCGATGCTGATCGCGGCGATGAAGGTCGGCCGCTGCAGCGCATTGTTGGCTCGATTGGCGAGCCATGCCGGACGGGAGATCCCCGCCAGCAGCTCGGGAGCCGTCGCCGTGGGCTTGGCCGGCGGGGGCGTAACGGGTCGGTGATCCACGCCGTCCGAAAATGCAAAAGGCGGGCGCGTCGGCGCCCGCCTTTGCACCGTCGAACTCGTGACTACTGAACCGTGACCGATCCCTTCATGCCCGTCGCCATGTGCGGCGTGCAGATGTAGTCGTACTTGCCGGGCTTCACGCCCGCGAACGACACCGTATAGGACTCGTTGGGGTTCAGGAGCATCGGGCTCGACAGGTCGGACATCTGATTCGGCATGTTGGCCGAGAGCTGCGCGCGCGCGTCCGCCGGAACGTTCTGGAACGTCACGTTGTGCGGGCCGCCGCTGACCATGATGAACTTCACCGCGTCACCGGCCTTCACGGTGAGATCGGCGGGCTCGTACCGATAGCCCTTGTCGTCACCCACCATCCTCACTTCGTGCGTCGTGCCGGTTGCGGGTGCCGAGGGAGCCCCGGTCGCCGCCGTGGCAGCCGTAGTGGCACCAGCGGGAGCGGCGGCCGTGCCCGTATCCGTTCCCTTGTTCTCGCCACCACCGCATGCACCGAGTACGACAACTGCCGCGAACAGCACCAATCCGTTGAACCGCATTGCCAGGAGCCTCCGATGAAGTGCTAAAAGAGTCGAATTCAAAGTTGCCGCGAGAACTCGCGGATTGTGATTTTATTCACAAGGGGAGTCAGTCGCAACGCGCGGTGTCGGCGCAATGACTGCGCCATCGGGCTTTGGAAGCCTCGCAATGGCGTCCGCGACTTGTCGTGTTTTCTTTCGCGAATGCCACCGACCACCACCGCCTGGGACGAGATCGTTCGCGAGCTGGGCGAACGGCGGGTAAAGCGAGACGTCACCCTCGCCCCCTTCACGACTTTCAAGATCGGCGGTCCCGCCGATCTCTTCTTCGAGGCCAGGAACGCGGACGACCTTGCGCTGGCAGTGACGTCGGCCCGACGGCTGAATATTCCGTACTTCGTGCTCGGCCTCGGCGCAAACATCCTTATCGGAGATCGGGGCTTCAGGGGCCTCATCATCCGGAATGCGGCGGCTCATCACCGCTTCGAGGCCAGTGGGCGTCTGTGGACCGAGAGCGGGGCCTTGGTAAAGGATCTCATCCAGGAAGCCGTCCGTCTCGGATGGTCCGGACTCGAGCACTATGTCGGTATCCCGAGCACCGTGGGCGGCGCGATCTGGCAGAACCTGCACTTTCTGTCGCCGGCGCCCGAGCGCGAGCGGACGATGTTTATCGCGGAAGTGTTCGAGTCCTGCGAGATTCTGAACGAGGCCAACGAGCGCGTCACTGTGGGCTCGGACTACGTGCGCTTCGCGTACGACGACTCCGTGTTCCACCACACACGCGACGTCATTCTCGCTGCCACGTTTCGTCTGGTGCGCGGAGACAGCGCGGCCATGCATCGAATCCTGCAGGAGAATCTCAGCTGGCGCGGCAGTCGCCACCCGTGGCTGGAGTGGCATCCAAGCGCCGGTTCCATCTTCAAGAAGATCGAGGGTGTCGGCGCCGGGCGGCTGGTGGATCAGTGCGGGCTCAAGGGACACAGGGTTGGCGATGCCCAGATTTCACACATCCACGCCAACATCATGGTGAACCTCGGTCAGGCGACAGCGGCGGACGTTCGTAGCCTGATCGGGATCGCGCAGAGGGCTGTAAGAGACAAATTCGATCTCAATCTCGAGCCTGAGATTGGTTTCATAGGGGAATTCTGATTCGATACTGGCTTGTAACTGGCTTGAAAACTTAGGTAACCCAGCTCCTCCAAGTGTCTTCTGACCGTCCGATGGTGAGATCTGCCGGCTTGCCGAGCTTGCGAACCAGCGGAAGGCGCAGGAGCAGCGGCTCGGCTGCAAGTCGTTCCAGCCAGCGCGAGGAGTTCAGGCTGGCGTGGTGCAGTCCGAGCTCAGTGAAGCGCCGCGATGTGGGATCGACGAGCGCGTTGACGCCGAACTTCTCGACGAAGCGGCGCATCTCGCCTTCCGCGAGCGGCCGTTCCATGAGATCCACGAAGTGCGCCCGAACCCGACGCTCGGCAAAGAACCGTTGGGCCGCGCGGGTGTCCGCGCTTTTCTTCACGCCGAAGATCTGAACTTCCAGCGGTTGTGATGGGGTCATCGTTCCAACGGTGGTTGCTTGGCTGACACGGAATCGAAATATCGCCCCGCCTGGTGGCTGCGTGGCGCGCATGCGCAGACGATGTGGGGCAAGTTCATGCGACGTTTCCCGCGCCTGCCGCTCAGCCGTGAGACATTCACGGCACCCGACGGCGAGCAGCTCGAGCTGCACTCCCTCGCAGGATTGGCCGGATCACCTCGAGTGCTGCTGCTCCACGGTCTGGAGGGGTCCCCGCGATCGCATTATGTCGGGGGTCTCCTGCAGCAGGCCCACCTCCGTGGGTGGCAGGCCACGCTCCTGGTGTTCCGGGGCTGCGGCAGTGTGCCGAACAACGCTCGACGCTTCTATCACTCGGGCGAGACGTCAGACATCGCAGCCGCTTTCCGATTCCTGAGCGAGCGGAATCCGGGAGCCGAATGGGTGCTCATCGGCGTCTCCCTCGGCGGCAACGTGCTGCTCAAGTGGCTTGGCGAATGCGCGGATGGAGTCGACCCGCGCATCCGGGCGGCGGCGGCGATCTCGACGCCGTACGATCTCGAAGCAGGAGCGCGCCACATCGCCAGAGGTCCGCTGCGCGTCTACGACCGGAGCTTCGTGCGTTCGCTTCGCAGGAAGGCGCTCGCGAAACTGCCACGGTACCCGGACCTGTTCGAGCGCGATCGCTTGCTGCGCGCCCGGTCCGTTTTCGATTTCGACGATGTCGTGACCGGTCCGGTTCACGGCTTCCGGAATGCGATCGACTATTACTCGCAGTCGAGCTCGGAGCAATTCCTGCCACGAATTCATGTCCCGACGCTGCTCATCTCTTCGGCCGACGATCCGTTCATCCCCCGCGCGGTGTGGGAGCGCGTTCGGCGGGCGATGACCGGCCATCGATTCGTCACGACGGAATTCGCGCGGCGCGGCGGTCACGTCGGATTCGTCTCTGGACGCTGGCCGTGGAGCGCGCACTACTACGCCGAGAGTCGTGTTTACAGGTTTTTCGAGCATGTGTTGAAGCAGCGCAACGATGCGGGTTACGATTGAGGCTTCGCCTCGAAGAGGTTCCCATGCGCTTCTACTGGCCCCTCGTGCTCGGCGCTTGTGCTGCCTGCACGCACACCGGTCAAACCCTCGACCACGATCATCCGGCTCCGGCTCCCGTTTCTGCGACGCCGGCCAGTGCTGACGTCAGCTCCATCCCCGCGGGCGCAGCCACCGTTGCCGGGCGGCTCCTTTCATCGCCGCGACATGGTGAGTGGGTGATGATCCGCACCGGTCCCTCCGACAGTGTCCGCGCGTGGGTGGTCTATCCGGAACGCGCGACGAAGGCGCCTGTGGTGCTGGTCGTTCACGAGATCTTCGGGCTCAGCACGTGGGTGCGTGGTGTGGCCGATCAACTCGCGGCCGCCGGCTACATCGCCATCGCTCCAGACTTGCTCACGGGAAAGGCCCCGCTCGAAGGGGATACGATACCCTATGCGGTCGCGACGACGACGATCCGTACGCTGGCGATCGACGACGTTCAGCGTCAGCTCGCCGCCGTCGGTGCGTATGGGATGTCGCTCCCGGCCGCGCAGCCGAGGTATGGCATCGTTGGCTTTTGTTGGGGCGGCGGGACGTCATTCGAGCACGCCGTTCGGTCGGCCCGAGGGCTCGGGGCCGCCGTCGTGTATTACGGTGCGTCACCTGACACGAGCCGGTTGAGCGGGGTCGGGGTGCCTGTCCTCGGTCTGTACGCTGGTGACGACGCGCGTATCGACGCCATGATCCCGGCAACCGATTCGGTCATGAAGCGCCTGGGCAAGCCGTACGACGTGCACATCTTTCCTGGCGCGGGACATGGCTTCCTGCGGGCGCAGGATGGCCGTGAGGCCAACGCCACCGCGGCACGGGCGGCCTGGCCTTTGACCATTGATTTCTTCCGTCGCCATCTCGGAGCCTGACGCAATGCGAGCACTCGCGGTCCTGATGTTCGTCGGTGGGCTCATCCTCGCCGTGCGGGTGATGTTTTTCGGCGTACAGCGCCGGCAAGGGACGGAGTACCGGTCCAGCCGCGTGTGGCCGCTCGCCCTGGCGATCTTCCTGCTGATCTCGGGTGCGGCGCTGTACGCGCGGACTGTCAGCGCCGCCTCACTGGGACCTGCCTGGGCGATAGGTGCCTTTATTCTCGCCGCGGCGGTCGCGGTCGTGCTCTGGCGCGTTGTACGGTTGTCGGCGATTGCGCCGTCCACGGATCCGGAGGATGATCCGCGATACAAGTTTCAGGGGCACATAGCTCGCGTAGTGCAGGAGATCGAAGCAGGGGCCGCGGCGTCGAGCGGCCGCGTCGCGTTTGAATTCGACGGCCGTCTGGAGGAATATCGGGCGCGCTGGACCGCCGAGGCAGAGGCGCGTGGCACCGTCGCAAGCCTGAACGATGATGTCGTCATCGAGCGCGTTGAGGACGGTGTGGCCTTCGTCGAACCCTGGTCAGTGGTGGAGCAACGTTTGTAAGGTGGTCTCATGTGGGACGTCACGCTGTTCGCGGTCATCTTTCTCGGCTTTTTCGTGGTGCGCGCGATCGCCGCGACGATCGTGTTTTATTTTCTGTTGCCCGAGGATGACCGGTGCCCGATCTGCGATGAGCAGACGCTGCGGGTGAGCGAGCCGGCGTGGAATCGTCTATTGCCCTGGTTTCGAACGAGCTGGTGCTATCGCTGTGGCTGGGAAGGGCTGTTGCGCCGCGGCTCGTCCGCGGGCGCGACGAGCACCGAAAGCCAATCCGGCCAGTTACCGGTCAGCTCGAAGAAGTCCGCGTAGTATTCGAGGCTTTCGCGCTCACATTGGGCCATGAGCTTATCGAAGGCTTCCGTATCGTAGACGGGGCCGATGATGACCAGATCGCCCTCGACGCGGAACTCATCGGGAGTGGAACCAAGCAATTGATCGATCGCCCCTCGGACCAGACCGGCGCGTTCGTACGCCGTTCGGCGAATGATCAACGTGGGTGCACCGGATTGGATACGAAGAGGCATGGTTGATTGGACAGTGTCCGCGCGGGCGTGGATCAGGATGATAGGCGCTTATGGTACGTAGCGGTTTGACCGCGGAATCCAATTTCGACGTGATCGTGATCGGTGCCGGACACGCCGGTACCGAGGCCGCGGTCGCAGCCGCGCGCCGGGGCGCGCGCGTTGGCCTCGTGACCAGCGCGCTGGACATGATCGGACACATGTCGTGCAATCCGGCCATTGGCGGCGTCGCCAAGGGCACCGTGGTTCGGGAGGTCGACGCACTCGGCGGCATCATGGGCCGGGCAACGGATCTCGCCTGCCTTCAGTTCCGCATGCTGAACCGGAGCAAGGGGCCGGCAGTATGGGCGCCGAGGGCGCAGTGCGACCGCGGGCTCTACCGGCGCGCGGTCCGCACGCTTCTGGAGGCGCATCCGTCTCTGCGTACGGTGCAGGGAACCGTTGCCAGGCTGTGGATCGAAAACGGGGAGATCCGGGGCGTCGAAACACTCGAGGGGCGTCGCTTCGCCGCACGTGCAGTCGTGGTGACGACGGGGACGTTCCTGCGCGGGCGCATCCACATCGGGACCGAGACGAAGGTCTCCGGCGGCCGGGCGGGAGAGACGGCCTCCATTCACCTCGCCGAGCAGCTCGAGGAGCTGGGGCTGGAGGTGGCGCGCTTCAAGACGGGGACGCCGCCGCGTATCGATGGTCGAACCGTCGATCTGTCTCGTCTGCAGCGCCAGGACAGCGAGATCGAGCAGTTCGACTATTCGTGGTCCCACTTCTGGCCTGATCCTCGGCGAACCGATTCGCGGACGCGACATCCCGACCAGCTCCCGTGCTGGATCACCTATACCACGGACGAAACGCGGGATGTGATTACCGCGAACATCGGACGCTCCGCGATGTATGGCGGGGCGATCGCGTCCCGTGGACCGCGATACTGTCCGTCCGTTGAAGACAAGATCGTGCGATTCCCGGACGCCGACCGACACCAGCTCTTTCTCGAGCCTGAAGGACACGACACAACGGAGTTGTACGTGAACGGGCTGTCCACGTCCCTGCCCGTGGACGTCCAGCTCGCGATGCTCCGCAGCATTCCCGGTCTCGAGCGCGCGGAGATGACGCGACCGGGCTACGCGATCGAATACGATTACTACGTTCCGACGCAGCTGGACCTGACGCTCCAGGTTCGCGCGGCGCCCGGGCTCTTTTTCGCGGGGCAGATCAACGGCACCACCGGCTACGAGGAAGCTGCCGGTCAAGGCGTCGTGGCGGGTGCGAATGCCGCCGCGGCTGCACTTGGTCCGCGCCTCGCAAGCCTCCAGCTCGGACGCGAGCAGTCGTTCATTGGAGTCCTCGTCGACGATCTCGTGACGCGCGGTGTGGACGAACCGTACCGGCTGTTCACGTCGCGGTCGGAGTTCCGCCTTACGGTGAGGCAGGATAATGCCCTTGCTCGCCTTGGGACGATCGCGGCCGGCGCCGGACTCCTGAGTCGCGCCGAGCTGGCGGTGGTCGAGCGCCGGCGCGACAGCGAAGCCAGGATCCTCAGGCAGGCGCGAGAGATCAGCATCTCGCGCGATGCGGCCGCTCCAGTGCTGGAGGCGTACGAAGAGGCGCAACTCGACCACTCGGTCCGGGTGGCGGAGTTGGCGAAAAGACCCCGCCTGCCCCTGAGTGAGCTGCTTGCCGCGACCGGAGTTCAGGAATGGGATCGTGATGCCGTAACCACCGTCGATCTCGAGCTGAAGTATGCCGGGTATTTCGAGCGGGAGCGCGCGCAGGCGGAACGACTGCGCGAGCTTCGGGACTTCGCACTTCCGTCGGAGCTGCCCTATGCGGAGTTCGCGGGGTTGTCCATTGAAGCGAGGCAGAAACTCGCCGCGCGAAAGCCGGACACATTAGCCCAGGCCGCGAGTATCCCAGGGGTGAGCCCGTCGGACCTGCAGAACCTGGTCATCGAAGTTGAACGATTTCGGCGCGCGCAGGTCGACATTTAGTAACCTTTTGCTACTTATTAACGGAGATTGAACAATGCTGCGCTCAGTTGCGATAGCCATGGTCTTGTCCGCTGGATCTGCGTTCGCCCAGGAGCCAAGGCGGCCTCCGGTTCCACAGGTTGTCACCTCGGGACAGGCTGAGTCGCGCGTGAAGCCCGACCGTGCGGCGATCGCGGTGGGCGTGCAGACCCGCGCGAACACGGCGGCCGAGGCCGGAAGTCAGAATGCGCGGAAGCAGCAGGCGATCATCGATGCCATCAAGGCTCGCGGAGTCTCGAGCGATGACATCGCCACGTCGAACTACAGCGTGACGCCGGAGCTGCGTTACCGGGAAGGGGAGGCACCCCTCGTCACCGGATTTGTCGTTTCGAATGAAGTAGACGTCCTTGTTCGCCAAGTGAACTCCGTCGGCTCTGTGATAGACGCGGCGCTCGCTGCCGGCGCCAACCAGATCAACTCACTGACGTTCACCGTCGCTAACGCGGATTCGGCGCGCCGACTCGCGCTGGCGGCCGCCGTCGCTGATGCCAAAGCTGACGCGGAGGTCATGGCGCGCGCAGCGGGAGGAAGTCTCGGTCAGCTGATCGAGCTGACATCCGCGGAGGAGAATCAGCCCATGCCGCGCCCTGTCATGGCCATGAGCAGAGCCGTGGCCCAGGATGAAGCCGCCACTCCGATCGAGTCGGGGCAGCAGGTAATTCGGGCGGCAGTAACGGCGCGCTGGCAATTCGTACCTCAGCCGTAAGCTGCCACGCCCGTTGTAGCCGCACTCCTTCTCGAAGGCCGCCCCGATCGAGCCGCCGAGTTGGCTGGCCGCAATTGTGAAACGTGGCACCTTGTGCCGGAGCGGCACAAAGTATAGCTTGGCGTCGTGGACGAATTCGGGCTCGGCTATGCGCTCGGTTTGCTGGCGGCAGAAGGGTCGTTCACTGGCGACCGGAGCCAGCCGTCGGTGGAGCTCAAGCTGCATCGACGCGACGTCGCGCCGCTCGAGCATCTCCAGCGAACGTTCGGCGGCAAGATTTTTGGCCCGTATGACCACGGCGGCCGGCACGTGTATGCGTACATGCTGCGCGGTGCCGACCTGCGTCAGGCGCTGCCGGTAATCGAATCGCGGCTTCCGCCCAGCTGGAAGCGCACCCAACTCGAGGCCTGGCGCTCGCGGTACGCCGAGTACTTCGACCGCCCCCGCGCATCCGCCGCGCTCCTCGATCGGCTCGAGCGCCTACTTCCCTCACAGGAGTACTAGTGGGACGCATCATCGCGATCGCGAACCAGAAGGGCGGCGTCGGCAAGACGACTACCGCGGTGAACCTGGCCGCGAGCCTCGCCGCCGCGGAACAACGGTCGCTGCTCGTCGACGGTGATCCGCAGGGCAATGCGACCAGCGGCATCGGCCTGACGCCCGAGCGCTTCTCCCGGACGACCTACGACGCCCTGCTGGGAGAGAGCTCGGCGGCCGACGCCATCGTCAAGAGCGTTCAGTTCCAGCATCTCGACGTTCTCCCCGCTACGCCGGATCTCGCGGGCGCGGAGGTCGAGCTGGTGGGCCGGTCCGCACGCGAACATGCGATGGCCCGCGCGCTCGCGCCGCTGCGGTCCGCTTATGACTTCATCCTGATCGACTGCCCGCCGTCACTCGGTCTCATCACACTGAACATGCTGTCGGCCGCCGATGCATTGCTGATACCGCTGCAGTGCGAGTACTACGCACTCGAGGGGATCTCGCAGCTCCTCAACACGGTGCACCTCGTCCAGCGCGGCCTGAATGAGTCCCTCGTCATCGACGGGGTTCTGCTCACGATGTTCGACGCGCGGCTGAATCTCTCGCGGCAAGTGGCCGCGGATGCGCGTGAGTACTTTGGAGCCACGGTCTTCGAGACGGTCATCCCGCGCAACGTCCGACTCGCCGAAGCGCCCAGCTTCGGCAAGCCGATCATCCTGTATGACGTGGCCTCCATCGGCGCACAGGCCTACGTCCAGGTGGCCACCGAGCTGATTGGACGGACGCGCGCGGGACGGGCGGCCCGGGAGACAAGCGTGGCAGGGAGCGCGACATGAACGAGAAAGGACGGCGGCTCGGACGCGGGCTCGATGCGCTCATCCCGGGGGCGTCCGCCACGCTGTCCAAAACGGCGCCGTCCGCGTCGTCGGAATACCAGCGCGTGCCGATCGACGCGATCCGGCCCAATCCGTATCAACCCCGCCGCGAGTTCGACGAAACGGAGCTGGCCGAGCTGCAAGCGTCGCTCAAGACATCCGGTCTGCTCCAGCCGATCAGCGTGCGGCCCGCGGGCGACGGCCGCTATGAGCTGATTTCCGGCGAACGGCGGCTGCGCGCCGCGACGCGCCTGGGCTGGCCCGACATTGCCGCCGTGATTCGCGAGGACGTCGACGATCGGACGCTGCTGACGCTCGCGTTGGTCGAGAATCTCCAGCGGGCGAATCTCAATGCCGTCGAAGAAGCGCGTGGCTATCGCCGGCTCTCGGACGAATTCGGGTTCACCCACGCGCAGATCGCCGAGGCGGTCGGCAAGGACCGGACATCCGTCACGGCGCTCTTAAGAATTCTTCAACTTCCCTCCATGGTGCTCGAGCTCGTCGAATCGGGGAGGCTGACCGCCGGCCACGCGCGGGCCCTGGTGGCGGTGGACGACGCGCGGCGCGCGACGACGCTCGCGAACGAGACCATCGCGCGACAGCTCAGCGTGCGCGAGCTGGAACGCCGCGTCCGCGACGTCTCGCAGCCGCAGCCCCGGAAGCCCGCCGCCCCGGTGCCGCCGCGACAGGCGAGCCCGCCCGTCATTCGCCGGATGGAGGACGAGCTGCGCTCCCGGCTCCAGACCGACGTCCGGATTCGCGTCACCGGGCCCGAGAAGGGATCGATCGAGGTGTCCTTCTACTCCGCCGACGATCTCGAACGCGTGCTCGACGTCATTCTCGGTAGCCGGCGGGAGACGGCGTGAGCTGGCGCGCCCTGTCCGTTGCACTCGTGGTCTGTTCGCTGGCCTGTGGCAGCGCCGATCGCCGGCCCGTGCAGGACTCGGCCGCCCGGTCATTCAAGGTGGCGCTGCTGACGCCGGGACCGATCTCGGATCACTCATGGAACGGGGGCGCCTATGACGGTCTCATGGAGATCCGGGACAGTCTCGGCGCGACGGTCAGTCACATCCAGACAAGAACACCGGCCGACTTCGACGAGAACTTCCGCGAGTACGGTGCACGCGGATTCGACCTGGTGATCGGACATGGCTTCGAGTTCCAGGATGCGGCGCGCCGCGTCGGGCCGTTGTACCCGCACACCATCTATGTCACCACCAGCGGGAACACCTCAGGGGCAAACGTCGCGGGCATGTCGTTCAACTTCGCGGACGCATCGTATCTGGCCGGCGTCCTTGCCGGCGGCATGACGCGGTCCGGAGTGCTGGGGGTGGTTGGAGGCACCGAGCTGCCACCGGTGAAGGAGAGCTTCGCCGCGTTCGCGCAGGGAGTGAAGCGTGTCAAACCGGGCGCGCGCGTCCTCACGGCGTACATCGGGAACTGGGACGATGTCAGCGCGGGAAAGGAACAGGCGCTGGCACAGATCGCTCGCGGCGCCGACGTCATCTTCCAGAACGCAGACGCCGCGGGACAGGGCGTCTTCACTGCCGTGCGGGAACATCCGGGCGTTTGGGTGATGGGCTCGAACTCGAATCAGAATTCGGTGGCTCCGGACGTCACTCTGGGCAGCGTCGTCATCGATCTCCCCAAGGCGTTCCTGATGCTCGCGCGCGAAGTGCGCGATGGCGGCTTCCAGGCACGAGTCGTCACCTTCGACGCCCGGAGTGGCGTCGTTCGCCTCATCGTGAACCCAGCCGTCGAATCGCGCATTCCCGCGCCGGTACGCGCACAGGTGGACAGCCTGCAAGCGGCGATTCTCGCGGGAACGTTCACGCTCGTCCAGCACTGATGGCGGCGCTCGCAGACGTCGTCGCATTCCTGGACGAGACGCTCCGGACGCGTGACGTGCCGGATTACGACGCCGCGGTGAACGGATTGCAGTTGGCGAACGGGGGCGAGGTGAGCCGGATCGCCGCCGCGGTCGACTTCTCGGCGGAGGTGGTCGACGCGGCGGTGCGCGAGCGCGCGGATCTCCTGATCGTGCATCATGGGATGTTCTGGCGCGGCTTGCAGCCGCTCACCGGAGGAGCGTATCAGCGGCTGCGAGCGGCGGTGCAGGCAAACCTCGCGGTGTACTCGTCACACATCCCGCTCGACATGCACGCCCAGCTGGGAAACAACGTCCTGCTCGCTCGCGCACTGCGCCTCGACAGCGACGCGGCGTTCGGTCGGTTCCGGGACGTGGCGATCGGCGTCACCGGCCCCGCTGACCTGCCGACGCGGGAGATCATCGATCGCGCCAGCGCGTTCGCGGCCCAGCATGCGACGACCGCGGTATGGACACGGCACGACGCCAACCGACGCACGCGACGGTGGGCCATCGTCACCGGATCCGGTGCCTCGTCGGCCATCCTTGCTGAGGCAGGCGAGCGCGGCGTCGATACGCTCATCGTGGGCGAGGGCACGCACCACAGCGCGGTCGACGCCATCGAACAGGACCTGGTCGTCATCTACGCGGGACACTACGCGACGGAGACGCTCGGCGTTCGCGCCGTTGCTGAGCATGCGGCGAAGAAGTTCAACCTGAGTTCCACCTTCATCGCTGCGCCAACGGGACTGTGATGGCCGAGCCGGCGACGGCGCTCGAGCTGCGCGGCGTCAGCAAGCAGTTTGGAAACGTCCAGGCGCTCGACGACGTTGACTTCACCGTCGCCCAAGGCAGCGTGCACGCGCTTCTCGGTGAGAACGGTGCCGGCAAGAGTACGCTGATGCGCATCGCTTACGGACTCGAGCCGCGAGGTCGTGGCCACCTGAGCCTCTTCGGTCGTGAGATGCGCGACGTCTCCTTCAACGTCCCACAGGCAATCGCTGCCGGTGTCGGCATGGTGCACCAGCACCTCTCGCTGGCGCCGACGTTGACCGCGGTGGAGAATCTCGCGCTCGGCGGGACTGGGCGCTTCGACGCGGCCGCCGCCGAGCGTCGATTCCAGGCGGTGAGCGAACAATCCGGTTTGATCGTGCCGGCCCATGCCCGCGCGCGCGATCTGAGCGTCGTGCAGCAGCAACGTCTCGAGATCCTCAAGGCACTCGCGCGCGACGCGCGGCTGGTCATTCTGGACGAACCGACCGCCGTGTTGGCCCCACCGGAAATCGACGAGCTGCTCGGTTGGATGCGCCGCTTCGCAGCCGCCGGCGGTGCGGCGGTGCTTGTGACGCACAAATTGCGCGAAGCGCTGAGCGCCGCGGATCAGGTCACCGTGTTGCGTCGTGGACGCGTCGCACTCCACGCACGCGTGGCGGACGCCACCGAGTCGTCCCTGGCCGAGGCAATGTTTCCGGACCGCACCCACGGGTCAGCCACACAGCCGCGTCCTGCCAGGTCCGAGACGGTGGTGGTGCGAGCACGCGATCTGACGATGATCGACGACCGGCGGGTGACGCGTGTTCGCGGCGCG
>JADMIO011298071.1_pt1 | contig 23458 bp, 23 predicted proteins | sample 8958161 | NCBI WGS metagenome assembly JADMIO01 (sample SAMN16585339, study PRJNA669376) | soil metagenome | isolation source: Crop rotation soil | place: USA: Cullars Rotation, Alabama | collected 2011
CCGCGACTTCAAGTCACGTGAATTCCAAGCTTCGGATCCCACTGTGCTGGAAAGGCCACCTGGGGCAAAGCGCCGGCCATGAAAGAGTTCGTGCAGATGGCGACACTGCTGGTGCTGGAAGGTGAGACCACGCCAACCCTGGCGCACGTCAAGCAGTGTCTGCTCGACCAGAGCTATCGTGAGGCCCTGCTGCCGCACTGCACCAACCCCGATGTGATCACGTTCTGGAGCGTGACGTTTCCGGCACAGGGCGAGCAGCAGCGCACCTCGCTGCATGCCCTGCTCCGGCGCTTCAGCCAGCTGCTGACCACCGAAACGACGCGCTATATGGTCAGCCAGCCGGCATCGCGGCTCAATCTGCTCGAGGCGATCGAGGATCGGCTGCTCGTGCTTGCGCCGCTGCCGCACGTCACGCTCGGCGATCTGGCCAGCGCGATCGGCATGCTGCTGTTGCAGCAGTTCGTGCGCTCGGCGTTCGCGCGACCAGGCAATGACCAGACCCGTCACACCTACCCGCTGATTATCGACGAGCTGCAGGTGTTCATCGGCAAGGACGGCGACAGTACCGATATCCAGAACGCGATCACCCAGCTGCGCGGCTTGGGCATCGCCGGCATCTACGCACACCAGACCCTCGATCAGCTCGGCGCGCTCAAGGACGAGATGCTCACCAATAGCGGCTCGCGCCTGATGTTGCGCACGCAGGAGCCGGACGCATCGGCCTACGCCAAACTGTACGCCGCCAGCGGCATCACCGCAACCGATATCGCCGGCCAGGACGCCAATGAGCATCAGTACGCGGTGTTGCAGTGCGACGGCGAGCGCACCGGCCTGTTCTCGATGATCGTCCTGCCCTGGCCCACGCCGCTCAGTATCCCGGTCGAGCCGTATCACGGCCCGGACTGGCAGACGCTCATCCCGCCCGACTCGCCCGACCCGGCGGCGGACGCCGAGTTGCTGGGCCTGGTCTATGCATCTCACGCGCGCCCGTCGAATGTCATACAGGCGCTAGCCGACTATAGTGACACAGACTGGCAGTTTGTGCTCGACCGCTGGGATGCGATCCGGCAGTACCACCGCCAGTACATCATCGTCAACCCCGGCTGCATCGCGATCGATACGGCGACCACCGACCCTGACCCAGACGTTGAGGCGGCTAAGCGTGCGGCCAGGCAGCGCCTGGATCGGCAGACCTGGCTTTCGCGCCTGCTCATCGCCACGCCACGCATCCTGGCCGCGGCTGAGTATGCGCGCATCCGGCGCCAGATCGAGCCGGAGGGCAGGATGATGATTGATACGAGCAAGAGTAAGGGCAGAGGCAGGGGCGAGCCAGGGCAGGCGGTGATGCTTCAGACAGCGCAGGGCGATCTGCTGATCGCCGCACCGGCGCAGCCAGCGCACGTGCCACTGGTGCCGATCGGCTTCGTGAACGGCGCGACACCTGAACCTGGTGCCACGGTTGCGGTACCGCAGATTGCCGATGAGCGCAGCTTTGCGGACGTGATGGAGACGCGTGGCCGGCGGCGCGCCAAGAGCGACATTGCGACAGGATTTGAAGGTCTGGGCACCTCCGCCGACGATGAGAACGAGGAACACTGATGATACCCGCACCGACCGAGCCGCCAAACAGGAAGAAGATTGCGGATAGCCCACCGTTAACCGATCGGTTCGGCATCGTCGTCCCATCGGCGCTCCCGCTGCTGGATGAGCGCGAGGTGCTGCTGATGCGCCTCCTGGGTCGACTGGACATGATGGCGCTGCCACAACTCAGGCAGGCGGTCTACCCAACCTACAGCGGGCGCGGCGTACAGAATCGCCTGGATCACCTGCTTCATAATGATCTGCTCTGGCGTGTCCAGACGCGCACGGTGGCCGCGAATCACGCTGCGGAGTACACCAAGGTGCGCAAGCAAGGCGCTTACGCCTATGGCCTCTCCGATCAGGGCAAGGAGCTGCTCAACACGCTGGAGGTCGAGCGCGACCCGCTGACCCTAGAGCGCCTGCGCAGCCGCGACCCACGTGGCCGGAAGCCCGACCTGCGCACCGTCTCGCACGACCTCCAGGTTTCCTGGTGGTGCCTCAACCTGATTTTGGCCGCCGCGCAGAATCGCTTCTGTCGGCAGCTCTATGTGCAGACCGAGTTCTATCCTGAAAAGAGCCAGCGGATCGACGCGCTCATTATCGTGCGCCTGTGCCCTGACCAAGCGCTGCCAGACACGCGCGCCGGCGCGATTCACTTCTTCGACGGCAGCGCGCGATCGGCGGGTGAGATCGATGTTCGCCTGGCGCTGGAGGTCGACAAAGGCACCGAGGAGCTGAAGGTGCTGCTGGAGAAAGCCGAGAAGTACCGCGATCTCCACAGGGCTGGCATCTACACCGCCACGCTTGGCGGGCCGGTCTTGCCGGTCTTCCTGGTGCAGACGCCACGCCGCGCCGCTCAGATTGCCAAAGAGTTCCAGGACATCTGGCCGAGCGGCTGGGGTGTGGCCGGCACGCCCACCAGCGCGAACAGTCTGCGCGATGGCGTCCTGTGGGGCAAATACCTCAGCCTCACCAACAGCGAGCCATTCAACTTGCTCACCAACATGGTGGTGGATCCACAGGGGCGCGTGCAGCTCTTCCCGGCGATCAGCCGTGAGGATTGGCGGAAGGGCGTCGTGATCCCTGAAGCCCAGCCGCTGACCGCAAGCCAGGAGAGCGGGCGCGCTGGGGGCAAACAGCGAGCCGCGCGGGCGCGGGCGCGGAAGGAGGCAGGGCGCATGGACGAGTAGGGCCTTGTGCTAGTTACAAACTAGGTCGGAAAGGCTAATGCCTTGATTCGCAACCACTCGGGATTGCCCAGCAAGCGATTGAGTGAGATGCACAGCGTGTGGGCGGTGAGCTTGGTGTACAAACGGGCACACAATCCCCAAAAGCTGTGAGCGTGATTGGTCTCGATCTGGAATTGCTCGGTCAACTGGCCATTCACCGTTTCGATTATCTGGCGGACCTGGTTGATCAGCCGCCGCACCTCGCGCGGCACCTGCGCTTTCTGGTCCCGTTTGGGTAAGGTCAGCAAGCGAATGTTCGAGCGCTCTTTCAGTTCACTGGCCAGCGGCGCACTGATAAAGCCCTTATCACCAATCACCACCAGATCGCGCTTGGCGTCGAGCAGGTCACGTGCAGCATCACGCTCGTCTGCATTGGCACTGGTCAGCTCGAAATCAAGGATGGTGCCACCCAGCGTGATCAGCAGATGCAAGCGAAAACCATAGATGGTTTGCTTTTTGGTCGGACATTTGCCGAACGCTGCGCCGTAGGCTTCCCAATCTCCGGTGGAGGCAGGGACGAGATGGAAGTGCACGACTGGAAGCGGTAAACTATCGATGACACACTGCTTGTCCTGGGCCAGATCAAGTACAGCAAGCGTCATTTGGCGGATGTGATTGATGGCACCCCACAAGTTGCGTCTGCGGCGGTTGAAGCGCGAGCGTTCGGGCTGAACAGGGAATAGATGCCGATAGTTGTGCCATTCAGCAATCAAGTTGGTTTCCTTGTCCCATTCGCGGCATTCAGCGACAACGGCCATGGTGATCAATTCGCTGTCGGAACAATCGGGTTGTGGGCCAGGGCGCCGATACAATGGCCCAATCTGCTGCCAAATATCGTCGATCAGCACGTACATCCAGGTGACGAAATCGTCGAAATCGGCTATCATCGAGCGTCTCCAGGTGTTAAAGGTTGACCGTCAGACAGTCTTTCTTTAACCCCTGGAGGCCGATATGTCAAGCTGTTTTAACTAGCACAAGGCCCGAGTAGCGCTGGCTCAAAGGCAATCGCTTCCGTAACGCTTCTTTTTTTGTGCCAGGAGCCGTTCGCCTGCGCCTTTAAACGGTCTTCAATCGGTGTTCAAACGGCCTTCAAACGGCCTTCATGCAGTATCGGGGTTTTGGGCGTCAGGACGCGGCAGGCGCTGCGGGCAATAGAGGTACTTACCGCTGTCTGGAGAGGCTGTGTTGTGTGGTGACATTTGCGTGTTGCAGGAATAGTTTGCAGCGAGCAGCCGGCGGTGGTGCTAGCGAGGAGCAGCAATGCGCAGGTGGCGCCAGGGAGGAAGAACGGATTCAGAGCTGAGATGGTGCCTGCTGTGAAGAGCACAGCGAGGAGCGCAGACCATTGACGCATACAAACAGTGAGCATATGACCAGCACATTCGCAAGCTCACGCTTCACCAATCCAGCAAGCGCTCGGCGACGGATGCGGAAAGGCGGGGGCCGGCTGGGCGCGTGGCAATCGATGCGGTGGAAGGAGCAGGGACGTGGCAGCCGTGGCGGGCCAGGCAGGCTTGACGAGGGCAACGACAAAGGATGTGGCGCAGGCGGCGGGCGAGCGGCAAACCGGAACAGGATAGCGGCAGCAGCGTGAGAAAACGCCACTGACGTAAACGATAACGCGCAGACTCGGAGACGCCGGCCAGCGATAATCACGGGTGGCCACCAGGATGAGCAAACGTTCCAGGCGCGGAGATGGACCGCGAATCAAAGAAGCACGTGTGCCGTCGCACTGATGGCAATTAACACACAAACAAAGGGGACTACAATGTCAACTGAAATCACAACAAACACGGCGAACAAGGTGATCGTCGTCGGCATGCTCGATACCATGCTGGTGCGCGACCGGGGCGACAAGCGCGATCGCCGTGGCGGCCGAGACCAGGTGATCGAGGTCACCCGCAAGGCCGGGCGCACCCGCGGCACCGGCGGGCGCTGGGAGAACCTTCGCCTGCAGGTGCGCTCGCCCTACGGCGGCATGTTCGCAATGCCGATCGAGATCGAGCCAAACGTCCCCGGTGCCGAGCTGCTCGAGAGCGCCACGGCCGACACAATGCTCGCCATTGAGGGTAGCCTGCAGCTCAGGCAGACCTTTGATCGACGATACGCGACAGACGCCAAGGATGCCCAGGGGCGCACAGACCGCGGGCGGGCGATGCGCGAACTGCAATTGCTGGTGAGCTGCCTGCGCGAGCCGGATGCGCAGGAGCGGCGCGCGTCATCCGCCGTGTGGCTTGAGGGAGAGGTTGCCGAGCCGCCGCGGATCTCGCGCCACCCGGATTTACCGTCGATTCAGCTTGCCAGCACCATCCTATCGGTCTCGTTCGGCCGTCCGGCGGACTTCCCTGGTATTGCGGCGACGATACAGGAGACTGTGGACGTCAATATCGCGATCCCGACGAGCCACGGGGACGCTGAAAAGCTGTACCGGCAGGGCAACATCGTGCGCGTCGTCGGCCAGCTCGATTGCCGGATGGAGGAGCAGGGTGGCGAGGCGGTTCGAATCAAGCTGGCCGCGATCGATGCTGACTGGGCTGAGCGCAGGACAGAGTTGACTGGCAAGGCAGGCGAACTCCGGCGAGCCGAAGCAGCGTATCTGCGCGTCCGGCAGCGTTTTGAGGCGGCGCCGCGGCTGTATGTGCTGACCGGCGGCGCTGAACTACTCGCGGGCGAAGTGACGAATATTGAAGCGACCTACCAGGCGCGGCGCGAGTTCGTGCGAAACCGTCGTCAGCAACAGGACGCGCGTCGCGCTCGGACTCTGGCAGAGCGTACCGGCCGCGCTGGCATCACCTTGGAAATCCAGACGGCGGCTCGCAGCGCCGAGATACCTGTACCTGCGGTTGTCCATGACGGGGCTATTGCTAGCGAGAACCGGATCGACGTGGTGTGATCCAGTGTGGTGGTGAGAAACAAGAGCGGGTGGGCTGACCGACCGTAAGTCCACCTGCTTGTAGTAGTGCCAACGTCGTGTTGCGCTCCCTGGAACAGCTCAATGTGCTGTCTCGGAAAGTATAGAACGCTTGATGGTCCTGTGAGAGCTTGCTCCACGTTGATTGGCGAACGGTAATATGCGTTGGCGCTTGTCAGCCACCAAGCAGCGGGAGCTGCCGAAAGGGGTTGTGTGTCGCCATCGCTTCCCACGGTATATACTCGGCAATCGCGAGGCCAACGATGTCGTGGGCAGCAGCTCGGTCGTGCAGCAGCCGAACGACGTGGTCGTTTCAAGGCGAGTTGTGGACGGCCACAGAGCAGTTCCGCGCCAATGGGCCGGAGTTTGTATCGGCAGTGCTGAAAAGCTGGGCGGCGGAGCAGCAGATCGAGCTGGACTTCACCACACCAGGGAAGCTAACCGAGAATGGACATATCGAGAGCTTCAGCGGATTATGCAGCCCGATATTCGCGAGTCTGTACCTTGACCGACTGGACCAGTTTGTCAAAACAGAACTGCTGCGGCGCTACAACCGAGGCAAACGCAGACGACCCAATCTTGCATACAAAAACACTGACAATGCAATTGCCCGAGCCAAGCGACGCGGGAACCGCGAGGCCGTGCATGAGTTGCGTAAGCAACGTCGTGCCGTTCCAAGCCAGGATCCCACCGACCAGGACTTCCGACGGCTGCGCTATTTGCGCTACGCCGCCGATTTCCTCCCTGGCTTCAGCGGGCCGAAGGTCGAAGCAGAGGAGATTAAGCGCCAAATCGGCGAGTTACTAGAGAAGACAGTCAAGCTCGAACTCTCCGAGGAGACGCAGACCCTGTATGGTCCTGGGCATCCTGCTGTTCGCCTCCTCGAAACACTGTGACAGCTGAGCGATCCGTGTTCCTTGCGCCCTTCAATCGTGCTGGGCAGCCGAAATGATGAGGCTCAAGACGTATCCACCTGGTGACTCGACTCAGAATCGATCGTCTCCGCAGGTAGAGCATCGAGGTCGTGCGTCAGCGGGTTATAACGGCCGCGCAACTCGTCGATCACTGTTCCTTTCCATAAGGGTACGCCCACAAAGTAGGATGCTCGGCCGATCAGATGCGCCGTCACCGGCGCGGTCAGAAAGAAAAAGGCAATCGCCGCCAGCGCCCGTGTGGTCACGCTGCTGTCGCCAAAGTGGACGGCTACGGCGAGCAATGTGCAGGCGATCCCCATCGTCGTCCCTTTGGTCGCCGGCTGCATGCGTGTGAACAGGTCGGGCATCCGCAGCACGCCGACCGCCGCAAGCAGCAGAAAAATCGCCCCGACGATCATCAGGACATCGCCGATCAACTCATTCATCGCGCGCCCTCCGTTCGACGTATCGTGCAAAGGCCACGGTTCCTAGGAACGTGATCAACCCAAGCACGATCGCCGCGTCCAGGAACACCGGCTGGTCGTTGTCGATCGCGTAGACAGCGATAAAGGCGGCGCTAATCACGCCGATCAGATCCAGCGCTACCACCCGATCCGGCAGGCTTGGCCCGCGCACCAGCCGCGCGAAGGCCAGGAACAGTGACACCAGCAGCAGCGCGAACACCAGCAGTTCGATCCGTGGCAGAGCGATCATCGCAGCACCTCCAGCACGCGCCGCTCAAAGCCGTCTTTGATCTGCCGGCGCACCTGGTCAGGATCGTCGATGTACATTGCATGGAGGTACAGCTCGCGCCGGTCGGCCGACACGTCGAGGCTGAACGACCCCGGCGTCAGGGTGATCAGGGTGGTGAGGAGCAAAATTTCCGCGTCGGTGCGGACGTCCAGCGGGATTGCGATCACCCCTGGGCGCAGCTGGTAGCCGGGTGTCAGCACCTCGTAGGCCACGCGCAGGTTCGCCAGGATCAGCTCCCACACAAAGAACAGCGCGAGGTTCAGCACCTGGATGACCTTGCGCGCGTAGGTCCGCGTGCCGAGGATCGGCGCGGTGAAGAACAGCACCAGGAAGCCGATCGCAAAGCCGAGGGCCAGATTGCCGGCCGTGAGATCCCCCGTAACGGCGACCCAGGCCAGCGCTAGCGCCATATTCCAGAGCAGGCTGGTCATTGCGATCCTCCAAGCACGATCTGGACGTAGCGCGCCGGCTCGCTGAGCTGGCCGGCCGCCTGGGTCGCCAGATCGAAGACCGGCCCGGCCGCCAGCCCAAGCGCGACAATCAGTGCCACTAGGACAACGATCGGTGCCCGCGCAAGCGCTGGCGAGGCCAACACTCCGCGCGCCGTGGTGATCGGCGCGACATCCTTGGGCGCGTCCTTCCAGAACACCTCCGACCAGATCCGCGCGACGGATATCAGAGTCAGGAAGCTGGCGACGAGCGCCGTCGCGACGATTGCATATTGGCCAGCTGCCAGCCCGGCCCGCAGCAGCGCCAGCTTCGCGAAGAAGCCCGAGAGCGGCGGAATGCCCGAGAGCGACAGGGCCGGCACAAGAAACAGCGCCGCCAGTCCCGGCGCCGTGGCGTACAGCCCGCCCAGCCGGTCGAAACGCTCGCTGCCGCCACGGCGCCGGATCACGCCGGCGACCATAAACAGCGCGGTCAGCACGATGATGTCCTCGATGATGTAGAAAACCGCGCCGGCCAGCCCAGCCGGCGTGAACAACCCCAGCCCCATCACCGCGACCCCGATATGGCTGACGATCAAGAACGACAGCATGCGGCGCAGTTCGTATTGGGCCAGCGCACCCAGCGCCCCAGTGATCATCGTCAGGCCGGATGCGACGAGAATGATCGTGTGGGTGTAGCCGGTGTCCTGCACGAACATCAGCGTGAAGGTGCGGATCAGTGCGTAGACCCCCACTTTGGTCAGCAGCCCAGCGAAGAGCGCCGAGACTGCCACTGGCGGCGTGTGGTACGAGGCCGGCAGCCAGAAGAACAGCGGGAAGAAGGCCGCTTTGATACCGAATGCGACCATAAACAGCATCGCCACCGCCGTCACCAGCCCGCGCTGGCTCAGGGTTGGCAGCTTCCGCGCCAGGTCGGCCATGTTGAGCGTGCCAGCAGCGCTGTATAGGATGCTCACCGCAATAAGGAACAGCGTCGACGCGATCAGGTTGATCGTCACATATTTGATCGCGCCTTCGATCTGCGCGCGCTCGCCGCCCAGCGCCAGCAGCACGAACGACGCGATCAACAGCACCTCGAACCAGACATACAGGTTGAACAGGTCGCCGGTCAGAAACGCTCCGCAGACCCCCATCAGCAGAATGTGGAACAGCGGGTAGTAGCCGTAGTGCTCGCGCCGCGGGTCGATGTCGGCCAACGAGTAGACCGCGACCGCCAGCCCCATCAGCCCGGCCAGCACGACCATAATCGCGCTGAACAGATCCGCGACCAGGGTGATGCCGAAGGGCGCGGGCCAGTTACCCATCTGCATGGTCTGGATGCCGTTGGCCGCGACGTCGGAGAGCAATGCGATTCCGGCACCAAGCAGCGCAGCCGCGCCGGCCACGCCGATCACGCGCTGGGCTGTCAGCCGGCGGGCCAGCAGCGCGGCGATCGCCGTCAGCAGCGGGATGCTGATTGGAAGAAATACCAGCAGGCTCATTCTTGATCCTGTCCGATCAGCACGTCGTTCGCCCGCCGTTGCCCTTCTGGCTGTAGCCGTAGCGCCGGGGTGATCGCCGCGTCACCGTCGGGCGGCCCTAGAACCTCGGTCGCCACCATGTCGTCGATGTCGTCGGAGCCGATCACGGCGTATGTTCGGTAGGCCAGCGCCATCATAAAGGCCAACACGCCAAAGCCGATCACGATCGCAGTCAGGATCAGCGCCTGCGGAATCGGGTCGGCGAACGGCGCAGTTGGCCGGGTCGCCCCAACCGGTACGAGCGCTGGACGAGCACGTGTCAGCCCGCCGACAGTCAGGATGAGCAGATTCGTGGCGGAGGTCAGCAGAGACAGTCCGATGATCAATTTTGCCAGACTACGGCGTAACATCAGGTAGACCGCTGCGGCGAACAGGCCGCCGATCACGATTGCCAAAAGAACGTGCATCCTATTCCTCCGCCAGCGTGAACAGCATCATCAGCGTGACACCCAGCACCACCAAGTACACGCCGATGTCAAACAGGAGTGGTGTGCTGAGCTCCACGCTAGTGACTCCGAAGAGATCGATGTCCCACCACAGTCCAGTCAGGTACGGTTTGCCGACCAGCAGTGCAAGCCCACCGCTGGCGAATGCGAGCAGCAGCCCAACACCGATCAACGTTCGCGTATCGACGCGCAGCGCCCGACGGGCTTCCGTTACATTGGATGCCAGGCCGTAGAGCGCGAACGCGCCCGCCGCCACCAGCCCACCGACGAAGCCGCCGCCCGGCTCGTTGTGCCCGCGCAGCAGCAGAAAGATCGAGAACACCAGCAGCAGCGTTAGGAGAAAGCGCGCCGCGGTGCGTAATATCAACGAGTTCATGGCTTCCCGTCTTTGCGAGGGCGCAACTTGAGCAGGGCGTAGACGCCGATCGCGGCCACCGAGAGCACGGTGATCTCGCCCAGTGTGTCGAAACCGCGGAAGTCCACCAGGATGACGTTGACGATGTTGCGGCCGTGCGCCAGCGGCTGGCTCTGCTCGGCAAAATACTGCGCTATCGTCGTGTCGGTCGGCTCGGCAGTGGCTGTCAGCACCAGCAAGGTCATCAGGCCGCCAGTGGCGAGCGCGATGATCGCGTCACGAATGCGCGTCGCCAGGCTGGAGATCCGCGAGAAGTCCGGCAGGTGGTAGAACACTAGCACAAACAGGATAACCGTCAGTGTTTCGACCAGGATCTGAGTCATCGCCAAGTCGGGCGCGCCGTAGAGAATGTAGATCAGCGTTACGCTGTAGCCGACGACGCTCAACGCCGCGACGGTGCTGAGCCGCCCCGGTGCGCGTACCGCCATGGCCGCCGCGAGCAGGATCAGCGCGGCCAGACCGACCTCGTAGAAGCGCACATCCGTCCACGCCAGCGACACCGGCAGCTCTCCACGGCCAACAAGCGTCCAGCCGACCAGCCCGACGGTCGTGACGACGATGATCAGCAGATAGCGGCGCAAGTAGCCATTCTGGAGCCAGCGCGTCAGCGAGCGCGCGATTGTGTATAGGACATCCAGCGCCAGGCCATACCAGCGCGCCGGCCCCCAGCCAAACACGCGCGCCAGCCAGGGTGTCGCGTGCCACCGCGGGGTCCAGACGCGGTACAGGATCAGTCCGGCGGTCACCGACACGACGCTGAGGCCGAGCGGCAGATTGAAGCCGTGCCATAGCGAGAGATGCACGACCTCGGGCCGCCCCAGGATCGCGCCGGTCGCAGAGCCGACGATCGGGTCGATGATCGCCGGCAGCAGCCCGAACACCAGCCCGGCGCCGGCCAGCAGCACCGGCCCCAGCCAGATACTCGGCGGCGGCTCATGCGGCTCCTTCGGCGCTGCTCGCGACGCGCCAAAGTACGGTCGGATTCCCACGATCGCCGCGACGACCACGAACAGCGCGCCGGCGACCACCACTACCGAGGTCAGGATGGCGCTTGCGCTCGTGCTGTCGAGTATCGCTTCGAGCGCCAACTCTTTGCCGATGAAGCTCAGGACGGGGCCAAATCCGGCCAGCGAGACCGCTGCGAGAACGGCGCTGACGGCTGTGATTGGCATCGCCCGCCGCAGGCCGCCCAGCCGCTCGACGTCGCGCGTGCCGGTCTCGTGATCCAGCGCACCGGCGATCATGAACAGCGCACCCTTGTAGAGGGCGTGCGCCAGCAGGAACACCACCGCCGCCGTGACCACGCCTGGAGTGCCCAGACCGAGCAGCAGCACCAGCATGCCTAGTGCGCTGATGGTCGAGTAGGCCAGGATGCGCTTGAGGTCGGTCTGGTACAGTGCCAGCACCCCACCGATCAGCATCGTCGCCGCGCCGACCGACGCTACGATCGACAGCCATGCGCCCGTGCCGCCGAGGATCGGGCTGACACGCGCCAGCAGGTATACGCCGGCCTTGACCATTGTGGCCGAGTGGAGGTAGGCGCTCACCGGCGTGGGCGCCTCCATCGCGGCCGGCAGCCAGAAGTGGAATGGCACCTGGGCCGATTTGGTGAACGCGCCAGCCAGGACAAGCAGAAGGATCGGTAAGTAGAGCGGATGGGCTCGCAGCACGCCACCCTGCTGCACCAGCGTGGAGAGCTCGAAGCTCCCGCCGGCTATGCCCAACAGGATCAGCCCGGCCAGCAGCGCCAGTCCGCCGCCGCCCGTTACCAGAAGCGCCTGCGTCGCCGCGGCGCGCGACTCCTCGCGCTGGTGCGAGAAGCCGATCAAGAGATAGGAGCTGACGCTGGTCAATTCCCAGAAGACGAACAGCGCCAGGAGATTGTCCGCCAGGACCAGCCCCAGCATTGAAGCCATGAACAGCAGCAGAAAGCTGTAGAAGCGGCCGAGTTCGCGGTGCCCGGCCATGTAGCTACCAGCGTAGATCAGAATAAGAGCACCGATGCCGAGTATCAGCAGCGCGAACAGCAGGCTCAGCCCATCCAGGTAGAACGAGAGGTTGACCCCCAGGGCAGGCGCCCAGGGGTAGACGGCGGCCACGGTCGCGCCACCGGCCACGCGGCCAATGAATCCGGCGAAATACAGCGTTAGCCCGATCGGGAGCAGCGCCAGGATCCAACCCGTTGCCGCCCGCGCTAGCCGGTAGAGCCAGGGCGCCCCTGACGCCAATCCAAAGCCGGATAAAACGGCGAACAGCATAACGTTATGTTCTTTCATCTCAGCATTCTACATAGCGCGATTGGCGGGCTATCGTGTCCGGTGCTGGATGCGGCGATAGAAATAAGCTTGACACACGGTATCATCTAACAATATTGCTTGTGGCTGGTATGGCATGATATACGTTGTGTAGTAGTAAATCAAATGCGATGCCGTAGGAGTGCGACAATTCCAAATCTACCGTCTACCGATTGTGCTTCATCGGCCATCCAATACAATACCGATGTCGGCAGTGCGCTACGCTTCTTTCGTATTGCCCACATGTTCACGGTCGGGATGCACTTGCCGCATCGCGGCAAGGACCGCCAGCAGGTCATCGAGCACCACATATTCTTGCCGCGAATGCCCTACGTGGAGGGACCGCCCCTGGGTGGCGAAGTGCAGGCGCAAGACATCCGGCGGAACACGGAAAAAGTGTGCTGCTTCATCAAAGTCCACATAGCCGCCATGGATCGAGATCCGCCCTGGCGTAAACGGGAGCGACTGCCGCCAGGTCAGCACCAGATCACCAACAATGCCGATCATGAGCGCCAATGGCAGGCCTGCATGCACGATCTCCTCGGTCAAGGTAGGTGGCGTCATATTCCATAGCAGAGCCATAAACGCGACGATCAGAGGATAAAACCATAGACGCCACGACGGCCGCCAGCGATAGGCCATCAGTACGACCAGGAGCGCCATGACCTGCAGCAGCAGAGTCATCTGAAGCCATACTGGATGTAGCCATTCCAACGCTACGGTCACCAAGATCAGCGCTCCGATGAGCGCCAACAAGACAATCGTCATATAGATCACGGTGAGGGGAGAACGCAGATATACTCCTTTGTGCATACAATACCTCTCAACACGACTACAATGTGCCGTTATCAGCTTCCCATACAGTAATAAAGAACACCTGTACCGAGCTGCACGTCGCGGTGGCGATCGACGCGGTAATAACCTTTGACTTCTTTCTGGCGCACAATTGTTATTTCAACACGGTTGATTCTGCGGAGGTAACCGCTCGACGCGATCATTGGAGGACCGAGCCAGGCGCTTCCAACGACCCTCGTAGGGCCTGCTTCGTCGGCACCTCGTTACATGCGCCACCCAAGCGGCCGGCACACCCGGCCCTCGCGTATTTCGGCTCAAAACCGGTAGATCGCAGCGATTCCCGTCCGCGTTGGCATCTGCTCGGCAGGCACAATCACGACCTGGCCGCCATGCTTTAGGGCCAACTCCCCCAGATCGTCGAGCAGGTCGTCAACCTCCGGATGTATCAGGTGCTCGAACTCGATCCGGCCAGTCGCGGCGTCGATCCGACCAGGAACTTGGCGATCGGCTTCGATGAGCAGCGTCGCCACCCGCCCGGCCACGGCACTTCTGGCCACCCGCGCCAGATCGTGGTCGCCGAGCTCCTGGGCTTGTGCCGCCTCGAACATCTCGACCAACCCCGCCAGCCGCGCGAGATAATGGGGCTCAATGACCCGCCAAGCGTGATCGCGGAGCGCCTCAATCGTCAGGGCATCGGGATGGGTATCGATCCCCTCAGCCATCAGGAACGGGTTACGGCTGATCCTGTGGAAGAAGCTGTGATGTTCCTCCAGCGACGCTAACATCAAGGGTAGCTCGGATGGCCGCGAGTAGTGCTCCAGAATCGCACGGTCGACCGCACGGAAGAATCGCTCGGTGTCATTGTCGATCAGTTCTGATTTCGAACCTGTCCCGTAGCGCACTCCGACAGCTCCACCACCGGGGGACCAGGTCGACAGGCGAGCTTCCTTCGAAACCTCTCCCAGCATGTCGGCGATCGCCTGCGGAACAGCGGAGGGCAGCTCGATCTCGTCAAGGATGTCGCGGTTGCCCTCGAAGAGCGTAATCTTCTGCCGGCTCAAGCCGAGGACATGGTAGCCGTCCACCGACTGAAGGATGCGTAGCAGGGGCTTAAGATGGAAGCTGTCGGCCACGATGGCCAGTTCAGGGACTGGCCGCTGGAGTCTGTAAATACGGAACAGGCCCGGCGCGCCCAGCACGGCCAGCCCGTCAAGCGTATGATCCCAGAAGTCGCGATCGCCGGCCAATCGCTGAAACGGCTCCAGGAGTTGTCGAACATCGCGCGTGGAGTATTTCTGCCGCAACGACTCCTCCAACGCCTTCACGAGATTGCGAAACCGAATTGGATCCTGCAGCTTATCTGGATGGTGTCGATGCGTCAGCTGGTAAATCGAGAGGCAGGGTGCCTCAGGAGCGTCGAAGATCCCGGCGGCGTAATCGTCAACAAGTGAGTCCATCGTCCTAAATCTCCTTATTTACACGACTTATACGCAATCTGCTTGAATAGTGTGCATGGCGGGGAGGTTTGGAGGGGCGGCAGCCCCTCCAAGAAAAACTCCTTGCACTGTTTTCTAACAGACTCCGTATTACGCGGTCACCCGCCAAGCGGGAGGTTTGGAGGATTGCAAGCCCTCCAAGAGGCTGTTCTAGTGGGCCACGTGGGGCGGCTTCGCCGCCCCACGTGGCCCACTAAGGGGGAATTCGGGGAGGTTACACCTCTCCGAACCCCACCACCACGTAACTCGTGTTATTTAATGCTTCTCGTGTATCTTTCGGATCTTGATCGAACCTGCCGGCCATCCGATTCTGCGGTGTGCGCGAGCCAGTGTCATGTGACTAGCTCCCGAGCTGGGTGGAAATCCAGCCCGGCGCATCGCTGGCAGGAAAGGAGTCCCACGACGCTTCGTCGACGACGTCGAAGTCTTCCTGGATATCTTTGGCAACCTCGGGATAACCTTCCGGTAGTGCCTCCACGACAGCGGCGGTGTGGTGCTGACACGTGTGCGCCCTCGCCGTCACGGCGCGCTGCGCGTTTGATTTGCTCTTGTTCATGAATGATCCTCCACTGTGATACGAGCGATTTGGGTATCTTGCCACCTGGGGTGACTCTGGACATACCGTCGTGGCGCCACCTGGATAGTCGCGCCACACATCAGCGGCGGGTCGCGTTTGTGGTACGGCCCCATACTAGTCAGTCAATGCGTTACCGCGGGAATTACCCGTGTCCGGCGCGCCCGCGCCGTTCTTGTGGGCGAGATAGGAGCACCGGCACAGGGCTATCGCGCAGCACCTGCACCGCCACACTGCCCAGCAGCAGGCGACTGAACCCGCCGCGCCCATGCGTCGTCATAGCGATCACGTCACTGGCATGCTGGACGGCAGCCTGCCGAATCGTGCTGGGCGCGTCATGTGTAACGCACACCTGTGTCTCCACCTCGAGGCCCTCGTATCGCATCAGCAACGCGATACCATTGAGGTAGTCCTGTGCTTCAGTCTGCTCGTGAGCGATCGATGCATTGTCGAGCCTCGGCATGGAGGAAGCAGGATCGCCGCTCGCGAAGCGACATGACTCAACCGTATACAGCAATGTATATGCAGCTCCCGTCACCGTGCCCAGCGCAACTGCCGGCATCAGGATCTGCTCCGCCGCTGCTGAGCCATCGAGTGCAATCAGTATGCGCTGGAATGTGAGTGGGGGCGCGAGATCTAGTGCTGCGCTGGCCGAGCGCAATGCCAGAAGCGGCGCTGGACTCCAGGATACGAGCGCATCAGCGATATCCCTTAGTCGGAAACGCACCACCCCATTGTGGTCGTGGGTGGTCAACACTACCAGATCTATATCGGTGATGGCTGCAGCCCTGGCGTTCTCATGGGCATTTGGCTCCTGGAGAACATCAGCAGTAATCGTCAGGTTCACTTCCGCCGCGAGGCGTTCGCGAATCTGTTTCAGGTAGGCTTGTGCACACATGGCACTACGGGCCGGCAGAGCTTCGCCGAGCGCTAGCCTCTCTTCCAGCACGCTGGTATCGTCGAGATCTGGCACGTATACCAGGCGCAGCGTCGCGTCCGAATCGCGCGCGATCTGCATTGCTATGGGTAGCGCGTGCTCACTCGCAGCCGAGCCGTCAAGCGGAACAACGATAGAGCGATACATACAGCCTCCTCTCTGCGCCCGGCAGCCCAGTTGCGCCGATCTCTGCCGCGCGCCTGGAACCGATCCAGGCTACTATCAGCACTGTAATCCATCAGGCTGACTCCCAGATGAAGACGATCTGACGGGGGGCTTACGCATCGGCACGCGCGCTGCTTCCTCCGATAAGGCAGCTCTCCTCCGGTACGCGCTGGAGCCAGCGAGTATGAGCGCTCTGGGGGCATCCTTGATCTGGATCAACGATCAGAGTGCCTTGCTATGCTAGGTTGAGGATGGAATCGCTCGCAGCATTGCGAGGTTGCCGATAGACCCATCTGGTTTCGAATATGTTCGACCGGGGCGTACACGAGCTTGCCCATCTTCGCGGCACTACTCTCTTTTCAAGCCGCTGCGCTGTGTTATGGAGATATCTCATGGAGAACGAAGCCGAGCTATGGGTGGCGCTGCGCCAGGTCTATGATCCCGAAGTCGGTATCAATGTCGTCGATCTCGGGCTCATCTACGGCGTGACGCAGCGCGACGACTGCGCGTATGTCGAGATGACGCTCACCACGCCTGGCTGCCCGCTACACGATGCGATCGGCCAGGCTGTCCAGCGCGCGCTAGCCCAGGTGCCCGGTGTCGCGCGCGCCGTGGTCGAGCTGGTCTGGGATCCGCCCTGGACTCCAATGATGATCAGCGATGCGGGACGACGCGAGCTGGGTTGGGGCTAACAGACGAAAGTGAGCGCAATCATGACCACCGATCTTAGCGTGGATCGCGAGGCGGTGCTGGCCGCGCTGCGCCAGGTGCGCTACCCTGGCCGCAGTCGCGACATCGTGTCGTTCGGGCTGGTGCCGCACGTGGCCGCCTGCGACGGACTGGTCAAGCTGACCCTGGCTATCGCCCACCTGGACGACGAGCGCCAGCAGGCGATTGTCGCCGCATCCGTGGACGCTGTGCGCGCGCTGCCCGGCGTGACCGATGTCACTCACGAGCTGACGACACCAGGAGCGGCCGCGCGGCGACCGGCCGCGCGTGGGACGCTGCCGGAGCGACATCGCATTCCCGGTGTCGAGCGCGTCATCGCCATCGGAAGCGGCAAGGGCGGCGTGGGGAAGACAACCGTGGCGATCAACCTGGCGGTGGCGCTGGCGCGGCAAGACCTGCGCGTGGGGGTGCTGGACGCCGACATCTACGGGCCAAACGTGCCGCGGATGCTCGGCGTCACCAGCCTGCCGCCGCCCGAGGGGCAGCGTCTCGTCCCCGCCGTGGGCTGGGGCGTGCGGGTCATGTCGCTGGCGCTGATCGCGCAGCCCGATCAGGCGGCGGTCTGGCGCGGCCCGATGATCGGCAAGCTGCTGGCGCAGTTCCTGGATCACGTCGCGTGGGGCGCGCTCGACTATCTGATCGTCGATCTTCCGCCGGGCACCGGCGATGCGCCGCTGAGCCTGGCGCAGCGCATCGCGCTCGACGGCGCGATCGTCGTCTCGACGCCGCAAGACGTGGCGCTGGACGATGCGCTGCGCGGCCTGGCGATGTTCCAGAAGCTGGGTGTGCCGATCCTAGGAATGATCGAGAACATGAGCACCTTTCTCTGCCCGTGTTGCGGCCACGCCGAACCGATTTTCGGATCCGGTGGGGCCGCGCAGGCAGCCGCGCGGCTGGGCGTCCCGCTGCTTGGGACGCTGCCGATTATCCCGGCGATCCGCGCGGGCGGCGACAGCGGCCGGCCTGCGGCTGCCGAGCCGGATACGCTCCAGGCCGCCGCGTTCGATCGCCTGGCCGAGGCGGTTCTCGATGCGATATCCCAGCGCGGTGGCGCCGCCAAAACCAGCGATGTACCAGGTGATTGGAGCTGAGATCATGACAAGCCGCAGACGCATCCCGCTTGAGTCGGAGCCGGTCGCCCCGCACATGTGTACCGTCGATCGGCGCCTGAGCATCCTCCGGCGCGTCCCGTTCTTCGCCAGCGTGGCCGCCGAGGATATCGCGGCGATCAACGGGCAGTTTCACGAGCGCGGCTACGCCGCCGGCGAGACGATCTACATGGCCGGGGACATCGCCGCGCGGCTCTACGTCGTCGCGGTCGGCAGGGTCAAGGTCATGCGACACACCCTGGCCGGCCAGGATGTGGTGCTGGGCGTCCTGGCGCCGGGCGAGTTCTTCGGCGCCCTCACGGCGCTCGGCGACGCGGAGTATCCCGACACCGCGCAGGCCCTCACGCCAGGCTGTGTCCTGGAGATCGCTGCCGAGGATTTCCAGGCGATCCTGCGGCGCTATCCCAGCGTTGCGCTGGCGACGCTCGATATCGTGGCCGAGCGGCTGCGGGACGCCCACGCGCAGATCCGGCAGCTGAGCGCTGAGCCGGCCACGAGCCGGGTCGCTGCGGCGCTGCTCGGGCTGGCGCAAAAGCTGGGCGAGCAGCACGAAGGCGCGCTGCTGATCCAGATGCCGCTCTCACGCGAGGATCTGGCGGCCATGACTGGCGCGACGGTCGAAACCGTCAGCCGGATCATGAGCACGTTGCGCGAGGATGGGATCATCCGCAGCGGACGGCAGTGGGTTGCACTTGCCGATACCGACCGGCTGGCGGCGATGGCCGGCGAGGAGACCGGCTGAGCCGGCGCGGTTGAGCTTTCATAGGCCCTTGATCTGGTATGCCACCAGGTCAAGGGCTTTTTGTGCCGTTAATTGCGCTGGATCATTCAAAAGCGGTGCCCCTTCCGCTAGAGTATGCGCAGGCACTACAAACAAGGAGGTTTGAAATGAAAACCGTGCTCCGCAGCTCCGAACTTTCCTGCCCATCCTGCACCGCCAAGATCGAGAAGTCCCTGAAATCGCTCGACGGCGTGACGGACGCCAAGGTGCACTTCACAACCGGCCGTATCGAGGTCGAGCACAACCCGGATCGGGCCAGCACAGATGCGCTGGCCAAAGCCATCCGTGATGTAGGGTACAACGCGACTGTCACGGCGTTCTAGATCGCCCCGGTGGATTCCCAGGCATATACAGAAACCTGAAATGAGGCAAAACAATGCTATTCAACACGTCATGGGTCGTCGATCCGCTTCGCCGCCAGGTCCTCACCGCTGCCAGCGGCGCGCTCATTCTGGCTGCGTTGGCGGCAGGCTACCTTGCCGGCCTGCCCGCGCTCGGCGGAGGCCTAATGCTGGCGGCGGCGCTGCTGGCCGGATCGGACATTGCCGCCCGCGCTTGGGGCGCGCTGCGCAGCCGGCATATTGGCATTGAGCTGCTGGTGACGATCGCGGCCCTGGGCGCGATCGCGATCGGTGAGTTCTGGGAGGCTGCGGCGGTCACATTCCTCTTTCTGCTGGGGGCCTACCTGGAGACACGCACGCTGCAGAAGACGCGCCGCGCCCTGCAGGATCTGCTGGATCAGGCGCCGCTGACCGCGATCGTGCTGCGCGATGGCCGGCAGCTCGAGGTCGCGGCCCACGAAGTGTTGGTCGGCGAGACGGTGCTGGTCAAGCCGGGCGCGAAGCTGCCGGTGGATGGCGAAGTTGTGGATGGGCGCGCGGCGGTGGACGAGAGCATGATCACCGGCGAGCCGATGCCAGTCGAGAAGCAGGTGGGCGCGCAGGTGTTCGCCGGCACTATCAGCCAAGACGGCCTGCTGCGCGTGCGCGCCGCTGGCGTCGGCGCCGATACCACCCTAGCGCGGATCGTGCGGCGCGTCGAGGAGGCTCAGGAGGCCCAGGCTCCAGCCCAGCGCTTGATCGAGCGGTTTGCGCGCTGGTACACGCCGGCGATCATCGGGCTGAGCGCGGTCGCCTTCCTGATCACACGCGATATCGAGCTGGCGCTGACGCTGCTGGTGATCGGCTGCCCTGGCGCGCTGGTGCTTGCAACGCCGGTAGCGGTGGTGGCGGGGATCGGCCGCGCGGCGCGGCGCGGGATATTGATCAAAGGCGGCGCATTCCTGGAGCGCGCCGGCGCGATCTCGGCCGTGGCGCTGGACAAGACCGGCACGCTGACGATCGGCAAACCCCAGCTCACCGATGTGATCGCGCTCCAGCCGGCGCTGATGCCGGCTGGAATGCTCGACGACGGCACCGCGCCAGCCACAGCGCCGTCCGCGCGCTGGCCGGAAGCCGAGCGCGAGGTGCTGCACTGGGCCGCGATCGCCGAGTTCGGATCCGAACACCCGCTGGCGCGCCCGATCCTGGCTGAGGCCGCGGCTCTCGGCGACGTTCCACACGCCGATTTGTTCGATCCATACGCTGGGCGCGGTGTTCGCGCGCTCTATAAGGGGCACGCCGTCGCGGTTGGGACGGTCGAACTGATGTCCGAGCTTGGGGTTGACGTCAGCGCAGTGGCGCTGGTTCACCTGGCCCGGCTGCGCTTGGCAGGCAAGACCGCTATGCTGGTCGCGCTCGATGGCATCCTTCTTGGCATCCTGGCGCTCGCCGACCAGATGCGCGCGAGAGCGCCAGCGCTGATCGATCGGCTGCGCGCGAGCGGAGTGTCGCGCATCGTCATGCTGACCGGCGACGACCCGCTCACCGCAGAGGCGATCGCCGCCGAAGCCGGCGTCCGCGAAGTATATGCGGGGCTGCTGCCCGATGACAAGCTCGCGGCGATCCGGCGGCTGCAGGGCGATGGCCACGTCGTCGCGATGGTCGGCGACGGCATCAACGACGCGCCAGCGCTGGCGGCGGCCGACATCGGCATCGCGATGGGCGCGGCTGGAGCCGACGTAGCGATCGAGACCGCCGACATCGCGCTGATGATGGACGATCTGCTGACGATCGCTGAGGCGATCAGGCTCTCCAGAGCGACACTGCGGACGATCCGGCAGAATGTCGTGATCGCCCTGCTGGTAGTGGCGAGCCTGCTGCTCGGCGTGCTGCTCGGCCAGGTGCATATGGCCGGCGGAATGCTCATCCACGAGCTGTCGGTGCTGGTGGTGATCGCGAATGCGATGCGGCTGTTGCGCTCCTGAGAGGCGCCAGTGCCCCTGGCAACGATACGATGTGGGTGTGGCGCTTCGGTCCAAGAGCGGATGTCGAACGCGAGCAGGCGACAGCGGATGTCGTCGTGGTAATAGGAGGTGCCGCCCTCTATGACCACGTCGTCACGTTCGAGGAGAGGGATGCGAGCGTTTAGCGTGTGATCGACTACCGCCGCCGGCACCATCATCCATGCTGCGCACGGTTTTTTCAGCTTATGCGCGACGTCTTCGAGCGACCTCATCCCGACCGCTTCACGCACGCATCAGATGTTGGCCAGCTCGCCGAAGTACTCGTGGTCCTCAGCGTAGCCGCCTTCGCCCTGGTCGATCGACTGAACGTCCGCGACGAACTCGATCGCCTTGATCCACTTGACCATCTTGAAGCCAAGCTGATTCTCGACGCGCAGCCTCAACGGCGCCCCGTGCAGATCAATGAGCGGCTGATAGTTCATCTCGTACGCCAGCACTGTTTGCGGGTTCAGCGCGTTGTCGATCGAAAGGCTGTCGTAATATTGGCCGCCCGCAACGCCCTCGCTAAAAGAGTAGAAGACGACCGCCTTTGCATTGGGTTCCGGCCGAACCAACTTCATCAGTGTCGCCAATGGAAGTCCACCCCACTCAGCAATGCCTGACCAGCCTTGGATACAGTGGTGGAGCGTGATCTGGGTCATCTCGCCTAGCGCCCGCAGGTCGCCCAGCGACAGCTCGACCGGATTCTCCACCAGACCGTATACCTTGAGCTGGTAGCTCTTGAAATCGCTGGCAGCCAACGTTTTCCACTCGTCACAGGTCGGCATCTTGCCATTGACCCAAAAGAAGGGCGAGATGTCCGCGCGGCTGAACTCGGCCCGCGGGGCGGGTGGTCGAGCAGGAACCCCATGACTGGGCTGACGACCGCCTTGGCGGCGTGCTGGACGGCTCGGGGGCGTTTCCACGCCATCCAGTTGGCCAACACATTCAGCAGAACAGCCACGCCGATCCCCGACAGGCCGAGGTACAGGCCGCTCGGGTTGGTGCTGTCCGTACCCAACACGATATGATTCATGTTCCGGACGAACCCGGTGATCACCACCATGGTCACATGCGCAACGATGAATACGATGAAGGCGCACATGGTCAGGAAGTGGATCGACCGGCCGATTTGCCGGTTGCCGGGCAGTTTCGGGTACCACGTGAACCGAGCCGTGAAGGCCGGCGACATTGAGGGGCCGGTCAGCATCGCCAGCGGGGCCAGGACGAACACGACCCCGAAGTACATCAACTGTTGCAGCGCGTTGTAGCCGTAGAAGCCGTTCGGTTCCGGCGGCAGGTGGAACGTGGCGTAGTGGACGAAGACGGCCCACGCTTCGGGCACGATCTGCCAGGATGTTGGTGCCAGGCGCTTCCACTGCCCGGTGCCGAGTAGCAGCACCACGAAGACCAGGCCGTTGCCCACCCAGAACAGCACACTGAGGAAATGCCAGTGCCGGGCCATGCCAACCGTGTGCCGGTAGCCGGGAAGGCCGATCCAGGGAGAGAGGTGGCGGGCGTCCTCCTTGGCCGTCCAGACGCGATCCTTCGGCACCTCGACCGGCGTGAGCCGGAGCCACTCGCTGCCGGGAGTGCAGTGGACGTTCCCATACAGCCGGGGATGGTCCATGAGGATCTGCAGGCCGCTGCGGATGAGCAAGACCAGCAAGAGGAAGTTGACGTAGTGGGTGATGCGCAGCCAGGCGGGGAAGCCATAAGGCTCCGCAGCCGTTTCAGGGCTCAACGAGGGGCTGGGCGATACCAGTGGAAGACCGACCGTGCCCCACTGAATGTAAGCTGCGGCAAGCAGGAGCAGCAGCGGCGAGACAAGCAGCAGGAGTGTCTTGCGTCGAATATGCATAATCTTCCCTCTGCCTCATCATGGCCAGATTGGACTCATCGCTACCTATCTGATCGAAGGTATCGAGTGTGCCGTAGAAGTTGCAGGACTGACGGATCTTGGCCACTTTTGGTGATAACTGCTTTCCAGCACATTGGGATCCTAAGCTTAGAATTCCACGTGGACAAGTTGTCGCG
>JADMIO011411904.1_pt1 | contig 23458 bp, 33 predicted proteins | sample 8958161 | NCBI WGS metagenome assembly JADMIO01 (sample SAMN16585339, study PRJNA669376) | soil metagenome | isolation source: Crop rotation soil | place: USA: Cullars Rotation, Alabama | collected 2011
CGGCCGTGCGAGAAGTCGAACTCCATGTCGCCGCCGCAGTCCGGGCATTGATTCGGCCACGCGGTCTGCGCCTGCGATCGAAGCGTCGCCATCGCATTGCCTTCGTGCCGGGCGCGGGTCTGGAAGCGGCGCTTTTCGCTCATGATGCCGGCTGGTTGCTCGCGCGGCGGCGGGCGATGAAGGCGTCGTAAGCGCTGACGGGAATGCGCCAGTGCGTGCGGGGTGTCTTGCCCTTGGCTCCGACCAGTTTGGAGCTGCGGGAAATGTCGACGGCCTCCAAGTCGCCGGCCTCGATGTGGACGATCACCTGGTTGTCGGTGATGCCGAGGGCGCGGGCGACTTCCCCAACATAGAGTGTGGTGCGGCCGGGAAAGAGCGAGTGCGACGCGATCGACGAAAGCGGCAACTCTTCCTGCAGCGGATCGGGAGCGGCGCGGCGGTTCATCGGGCTTGTCCTCCTCGGTGCGCGGCCGCAGACTCGGCGGGTGAAGACGTATCGGGAGTGTGTCTGCTATTTCGAGGCCGAGATTGCCCGGCTGGGCGCGCCTCCGTGGGCATTAACCTTTCGAGAGCTTCAGCGAATGTTTCTCCGCCGATCTGACGATGCCGACGCCGCATGTCGCGAATTTCTTGCAACCGGACAGTGGCCGCCTTTAGGAGACTCGCTGCGCTTGGAAATCTGCTGCCGCCTAGCCTGCGCCGCAGGTTGGTGCGCAGAGATGGGGGAACGACCAGTCGACGACGAAGAGACTGGCAGAGGATTAATAGAGTCGGTGTTGATAGAGTATTGGCGAGACGTCGGGCAGTGGAACTGGTTCGAGCACGAGTGGATCGAGCCCCTGAGCCGGCAGAATTGGGGCGAGTAGCGGTCATCGTTCGTCTCCGGTTGCGCCGTCTGGGTGCTGGCCGTCGCCGCTCTCCGATTCGCCTGAATCGAGAAGGCTCATCAAATGTTGCTCGCTGGCGTCGGCAGCCCGCAGGCTTGCGGCGATATTCGCGGCGGCTTCCGCCTGCGCCGTCAGGCCGGCGTGGCTGCCAATCGCGGCGGCGGCATCGAGCAGCGCGAGCTTCTGATCGCCGCTCAATTCGAGCGCGGTGCGCGTCACGATCTCGAAAGCGTCTTTGATGTCCATCACGCGGCGACCTCCTGCTGAGCGCGAGCGCTATGGATGACGCGTTTGATTTCCTTCAAGCGCTCCGGGGAGATCAACCGGCCGTTCAGCACCTGCGACGTGGTCGAGTAAGGAATGCGCGGGTGGCGCGTCCGCTCGGCGACCTCCTTCACGCTCAACCCCTTCATGGCCATCTCGGCGCGAAGTTCTCGGAGGTGAAGTGGAATCAGGTGCATGTGTGTAGAGTTAGTATGAACAGTTCACACGGTCAACAACATTTCAGAAAATGTTTTAGACAATTGGTGGACGGCTCCGCACACTCTGCGCGTGAAGTCTTCACCCACCCCATTTGCTGGTCGCATCAGGTTGATGTGCGAAAAGCTGGGGTCGAATCGGCAACTCGCGCTGCTGGCGGACTTCACTCCCAATGCGGTCGGGAAGTGGCTCAAGGGGGCCGATCCATACGAGGACACGAAGCGAAAAATAGCGCAGCGAACCGGCGTCTCTCTCGACTGGTTGCGCGACGGGAAGGGCGACGCGAAAGAGGAAATCGCGCGGATGCTGGAAAAGGCGGCGATCAACGGGGCGAACTCGACAACTTCCATGCGCGAAGGCTCGGACAATTGGCTGGAGGAAGCCGTGAAGTTCATTTTCCAGCACGGTCAGGACGCCGACCGGCGGTCACTCGCGGACGCTGTCGAAGTAATAACGCAACGGATCGAGCGGCGGCAACGCCGAGGTTCCGGCGTCGCGAGATACGAACCAGGATCGGAATAATCATGCGGACGAGAAGCTCCTCATCCTTGGGTGTGGCCTCGAACCGGTGCGGGCTTTGGTGTTTCATGCCCGCCGAAGATTGCCACGGTTCGGCCTTCGACAACGGCCGAGGTGCATTCACTTTTCCGAAAGTTATTCACAACCCCCTGGAACAATGAGTAAACGCGCCTTCTCGCTGGAGAGCCACTGCATTCGCATCCATCCCAAGCTGTGGAAATGGGCCGCCGACCGCGCGGAGGAGCTTGGCTACGAAGGGGGGGTCTCCGCGCTGATCTCGGGGCTCATCCTTTACGACTGCGCTACACGTCGGCCGCACTGGCTGACCAAAGAGGTGATGAACCACCCAGAGGAACTTGAAACCATCATGGCTGAAGTCGAAACCGATAACCCCCTGGCGACGAAGCCGACGTTCTTCGAGGTGCAGCTCCGTAAGATCGCGGGCATCTACGACCAGACCAAGCCATCCAGTCCTTAAACCACGAAGCAGGACGCCTCTCATGAACCTGACGCGCGTGATGGTGGACTTGGAAACCCTGGGCAAGCGGCCGGGCTCGATCATCTTCGCGCTCGGCGCGGTGAAATTCGGAGAGGGGAAAATCCTCGCGGAGTTTTACGAGCGCATCGACCCGGAGAGCTGCGAGCGGCTCGGCTTGAAAATGGATGTGGATACGGTGCTTTGGTGGATGAAGCAGAGCGACGCGGCCCGCGCCGAGGTGCTTCTCCCTGGACGGCCGTTGACGGAAGTGCTCACCGAGTTTTCCACATGGGTCGGCGATCTCGAAGCCGAGATGTGGGGCAACGGCGCGACGTTCGATAATTCCCTGCTCGTCGCCGCCTACGAATGCATCCCGCTTCCGCTGCCGTGGAAATTTCCAAATGATCGCTGCTTCCGCACCGTTCGATCGCTGCACCCGGAGCGGCCCTTCCTGCGCACCGGCACGCGGCACAACGCGCTGGACGATGCGCGCAACCAGGCGCTGCATTTGATGGCGCTCGAAGCGGCGGCGAGCATGCCCATACCCATACCCCTTCCCATTTCTTGACATCGCGCCGCGCCGGGCGCTGAAATCTCCGGCGCAGAAACGAAAGGAGCCCCATGAACAAAACCAATCCATTCGCCGTCACGCTCGTCGCGATAATCGCCGTCGGCGGGTGTGTGTTTTACATATGGGATCAATTGGAGACCGATAAGATCAAAACGGCGCAGATCGAAGCAAAGGACCGCTACGAGAGGGCGAAGATGAACGGCGACCCGGAGCCTTTGTCGGCCGCGTTCCCAGATAAGTATCCGCGCCCATCGCCGACCCCTGCCGTTGCAAAAGCCCAGTCGACGCCTGGCTTCGACCGCTACGGCAACCGGATCGGGAAGTGATCGCTTCAAGGTAGATACAACATGGGCTGGCGATTTCGACGTTCGATCAGAATCGCTCCGGGCTTGCGGATCAATCTCGGCAAGACAGGGGTATCGTTCAGCTTTGGCGGGCGTGGGTTTACAACTACGGTGGGGCGGCACGGGACCCGCACGACGCTGGGTATTCCAGGGACGGGCGTGAGCTATACCAACTACGTCCCGCACGCGAACGGGTCTGGAGACGAGGCGGTCGAGGCGTTACGAGCGCTTTGGGATGTTCCCGTGGAGTTCGATTGGAAAGGGAAGGTCGAGCAGGTGGCCTACGGGACGTTGCTCGTGCTGATCCAAGCGCGCGAGGTGCCCGAAGACGTGCTGTATAGATTCGTCGGCGAAGATGAGTTTGGTCCGATCCAACGCGGCATCCTGCGCACATTCTATCGAGTGTGTGGTGCGCGCGACTCGACCTTGATTGGAAATCTCACGATGACATTAATTGCGGCGGCAGCATGCGCGTTAAGCATCGTGACGGTGAAGCGTATCGCAACGGCACCGCAACGTGCCGCGTTGATCGAACGAGAGCGTGGTGAGGCGGAGCGGGTCGCGGCAGAACAAAGGTCCGCAGGGCAAAGACAGATGGCGGCAGAGCGGGCGCGGATCGCGGAGCTAAAGGCAGCCGCTGATCGCCAATCGGCGATGCGAGCCGAGATCGAACGCAAATACGGCAACCCGATCAAACGATGAGCGAACTGGCCGGCATCTCCGAAGTTGCCGAGAAGACAGTCGGCCGACCGGTGACGTGGGAAGGCACCCTCTACGTTCGCGACCGGTTTCAGGATCAGACCATCAGGCATGGCGCGGTGGAGCAATTCACGAGCAGCGCCGGGCGCATCTATGCCTGGGCCGTCGAGAGGCCTGAAGGGCCGGAATACGTGGCCGTCATGCAGACCGCGTCAATTCACAGCGCTGACGATGCCGTGCGGGCGTGGCTCGTCAGCCCTTCGAAGTAATAATAAAACCCTTCTTCTGATCGCCGCTCGTCCGATTAAAGACGCGGCGCAACGCGGTTGACGCGAGGGTTCCCGAACGATTTGGCGTAATGTAACGCACGCAGCTCATGGGTCTTTTGCGGACCTCGGCGGAGCCATGCAACAACGGGCGCCATGACACCGCCCGTCTCTTCCGCCGCTGTTTCCACCCTGCCTCAATCGCCTGCGCCGATCAAGCCGGGCGTTCAAAGTTCTGAGTTCTGGTTTCTCGCCGCGACGACGCTGGCGATTCTGGCGCTCGGGTATCTCGACAAGATGCCGAAGGAACTCGGCGCGATCGTGGCGGGAGCGCTGCCGGTCGTCTTTGCGTTTCTGCGGACGGCCGCGAAAGACGAGCACGCCGGACGGCTGCATGAACTGGCGCTCGCGCTGATCGACGCGAAATCGGAGGAGCTTAAGGCGTTTCCCTTGATCGCGGTGAACGCTTCGGGGCCGAAGCCCACGGATACACCGGCGAATGAAAGCGGCTCCGTGTCGCCGGGATTGTTAGTCGTGCTCGCGGTGGCGGCAGCGCTGGTCATTGCGTTGCTGCCTGGCTGCGCGAGTCTCCCGCCGGGGTCTTACGCGGAGGCGGGCGCAGACTATTCCAAAGACGCCGGGCCGACCGCTCACGCGTCGGTTCACATCCCGCTGAATAGCCCGAAAGGATTCGCGAAGTGAACGCGCGCACGTTGCTCACGATTCGCGGCGAGGCGGTGAGATTCGACGGTGAGAAGATCACTTTCGACGCGGGCATGACGATCGACGCGGACGGCTCGCCGCGCGCCTATCATCCCGTCGAAGGGTTCGGGCTCGACTTCCTCGGCAACGCGGGGCGGCCGGGCAACTGGTGGGCGCTGGCGTGCCGGAAAGATGGTCGGCCTTGGGAGCAGGACGCGACCGATCCTTGTCCTGGCTACTACATCTCGACGACGGCTTATGAGCGGGCCGGCTTCCGAGCGGAAGACCCGCGCCGTTATCTCGACAGCGAGACCGTGCGCTTCGTCGTTGTGCCGAGCCAGCTCCGCCGGCTCGTCCAGCCCGTGGTGCTCGGTTGCCGCGCGGTTGTGAGTTGCCTGGGCCGAACCGTGGAAGCTGTCGTCGGCGATCTGGGTCCGACGACGCACCTGGGCGAAGGCAGCATCGCCCTGGCGGCCGCACTCGGCATTCCGAGCGACCCGAAGACGGGCGGCGTTAGCCATGGCGTGAGCTACACGATATTTCCGGGCGTCGCGGCGGAGGGTTTCGAGCTGCAGCCGGCATGAAGACGCTCTTCTTCCTCTTCGCGACTTTATTTGTGTGTAAGTGTGCGCAAGGGACGCCGCTGCCTGCTGGGTGGCAGGCAGCGGCCACCCTCGCGGAGCTGAGCCCGGCGGAGATCGGTGCGTCGGCGAATGCCGGCCTTTACTGGATGGGCGCGCTGCTCGTGTTCCTGCAGGTCGCGTCGTTTTTCCGTCCGCAGCCGGCGCTGCACAAGCAGTTCGCGGACAAGGAAGACACCGACAAGAAGCTCGATGAAATCAAGAAGGTGATGGAGGCGATGGAGAAGACTTTCAGTGATTGGTCCAGCGATCACTACGACGCGCGGCGGCGAATGCATCGCAAGATCAATCACCTCGGCAGCGCTCTCAGTTATCTCGCCGGCACGATCGAATCGCGCGATCCGAAGACGGCGCAACGGCTGAAGGACATCCTCGACGCCGCTGATCAGGAGTCCGACGACGAATGAACGATCCCATCACGCTCCGTCAGCAAGTGCGCTCGACGCTCGCGGCTCTTCCATCCGATGAGCGAGCCTGCGAAGAGTTCATCCTGCTCGCTCTGAATCGTTTCTTCACCAAGCGGGTGCAGGTGCCGGAAATGAAGGCGGCGCTGGCGTGGAACCAAGAGCGCGGATGGATCGACTGCCGCTACGACCGGGACCGCGAGCGCGACGAGTGGTTCATCACGGCAAAGGGTCGAGTGAAGGAGGGCCTGTGAATGCCGGCCAAGCCCAAGCAGCCGGGAAAATCGGCAGCGCCGCGCAAGGTCCGATCCGACGCGACGCTCAAAAAGCTGCCTCGGGAGTTTCGTCCGCGCGTGCTCGAATGGCTGGAACAGGATGGCGAGGAATCTTGTCGGCAGCGTTGCTTATCGGAGCTGCAGATTGCATCGCCGAAGGGCGGGCCGATCGGCACGACGACGCTTTACGAGGCGCTGGCGTTCTGGCGCACGCAGGAGATCGCGGACGAGATGTTTGCCTATCGCGACGCGCAGACCGAGGCATTCGCGAAGTTCAAGCCAGGGGACGACGAAATGGCGCGGAGGTTCGGCGAGTTTTCGATGCTGCAGGAGGCGAACAAAACGAAGGACAAGGACATCTTTGCCGTGGCGACGATGGCGGCGGACTCGCGGCGGCGACTCGATCTGGAAGAGAAGAGCGGAAAGACGAAGGCGGCGCAAAAGGCGGAGCAACTCGCGCAGGGGCGTGCACGGCTGGCGTTCGACGAAGCGAAGTGGCGATTCGACGCCGCGCAGGCGGTGATGAAGCACCTGAACGAGCTGCGGGCGATTCAGCGCGACGCGTCGCTGAAGGGGCCGGAAAAGGTCAAGCAAGTGATGCTGAAGCTGTGGGGCGCACCGCCGACAAAACCGGAGGACGCCGCTTCGTGAGTGCGAAGAAAAAGGCCAAGCCTAAAGCGCAGCCACCCGCGCCGCCGATCGCGGTGGGAGTCGTGCCGCCGCTGGTTCATTTTCGGAAATATCAGGAGCCCGTGTTCTGGGATCACGAAACGAAGACGCAGCTCCTGCACTGGTCGCGCCAGATCGGAAAGAGCTTCACCCTCGCGGCGTGGGCCGTGCAACGGCTGCTGCTATTTCCTGGGCGGCTGGTGACGGTGCTCTCCAACTCGCGAGACAACGGCGCGGAGTTTGTGCTCAAGGTCGAGGAGGTCTGCCGGAAAATGTCGATGGCGGTGGAAGCGGTGGAGACGGACAGCAACCAGGCGGAGTTGGATGCGCGCGCCGATCTCGCCGAGGACGTGAAATACGAGGCGATGCGCTTCGAGGTGAAGATCACCGTCGAGGGGAAGGTGGGACGCATCAAAGTCCTGGCGGCCAACCCGCGCACGGCGCGTGGCTTTTCGGGCGATCTCATCCTGGACGAGTTTGCCTTCCACGAAAACAGCGCGGCGATCTGGGAAGCGGCGGAGCCGATCATCAGCGCCAACCCGGATTTCATGTGCCGCATCAGTTCGACCGGCAACGGACGGCGCAACATGTTCTATCAGCTCATCAGCGAAGGGAACATTCCTTACTGCCGCGTGCGGCGCTCCGACGCGTGGAAGATGGGCGAGCTGAAGATTTACTCGATCATCAGCGGGAAACCCATCACGCCGGACGAAGCGCGGCGGCAGGCGAGCGACAAGCGCGCCTACGACCAAAACTACGAGTGCGCGTTTAACGACGAAGCATCGATCCTGCTCACCCAGGAACTCATCAGCGCGGCGCAACGCGTGGACTTCGCGGTCGACGAGCAGACGTGGAGCGCGGCGAGCCTGCAGCGGATGTATCGCGCCACGGGCGAACTCTTCGCCGGTTGGGACTTCGCCCGCGTCGGCGACCTGAGCGTCATCGCGGTGTTTGAAAAGCTCGGTCCGCTCAAACGGATGATCGGGCTGCTCACGATGCGGGACATGCGGATCAAGGAACAGAACGCGCAGCGGTTCGCCGTCTGTTCGCTGCCGAAGTTCCGCCGGCTGTGCATCGACATGACGGGCAACGGCCTCGGCGCATTCGAAGACGCGGAGGACGCGCACACGGCGGCGAAAGTCGAGGGCGTGAACTTTTCCAGCACGGCGCCGGTCACCGATCGCATCCGCGCCGAGGGACGCACGGCGCCCACGGCGCGGATCACGGAAATCATGGCCAGCGATCTAGTCGCGGAGTTTGAGGACCGGACGATCGAGATCATCAGCGACGCCGCATTGAGGGACGACCTGCGCAAGCCGGAGAAACTCATCAGCCCCGGCGGCCGAGTGAGCATCGCGGCGGTGCGCGATGTGAAAGATCACGCGGATCGTTTCTGGGCGATCGCGATGGGGATTCGGGCGTCAAAGACGTTCCTCGTCGCCGGCCCGATCGGAAGCGTTCAACGTGGCGGCGAGCGCACCACCGCCAAACGCCAAAGGAGCTGCGTCGGAGCATGAGCGACGTCATCACCGTTAAGTGCATTCTGGTGCGCGGCAAATTCGAAGGCCCTGGCGGCGTCTGCGACGGGCTCGCCTTCGTCAATCCTGCCCAGCGCGGAAATCCGTGGCACTGGATCGCGTGCCATGAAAAGGGCACCCCCGGACTAACGGAGGGAGCATGCCCGCAGTGGACCTACGAAGTGCGCGGCGGCCGGCTGCACTTCACGCCGTCACTACTCGATAAGTCGGACGGCTTCCATACCGCCTACAATTGGGACGTGGCGTTTCACGAATGCCCGGATGGCGCGGAGCCCTACGACGTGTTCTTCACGATCAACCCGGAGCTTGAGCGCCCGTGAAGACCAGGCGTTCCCCAGCTCAAAGCTCCGTTACAGCTCAGGAGGTGGCTCATATGACCGCGCGCCGGAGAAAGTCCGGCATCGTCGATGGTCCGAACCCATTGGCGACGCGCGGATCGGACCGCTCGAAAATGCCCGACGTTTGTCTGGGGGGTAACCAAGCCGCCCGCCGTGCCTCAAAATCGCCCGTGGTCGCGTTTTCGGGTATCACCCCCCTGTCTCGACGCCGGACGCGGCATAGCGAGGCGTTGCAGGGGCTTTGCAGGGCATACGCAAACGGAGCCTCGCCGCGATGAAAACGAAAAAGCCGACCTCCCAAGGGAAGCGGGTGGCAACGAGCGTCGCCGTTGCGGCTGCCGAGCAGCCCACTCCGGCCGGCGCGATGACCCAGCCGGTGAAGCCGGACACTTTGCTCACCGGAGCCTCCACGGGAGGCAACCGCACGCGGCAATGGAACCGCTGGCGCGAGCGATACAATCCACTGCGGGGACTGAACATCTCCAGATGCGTTACCCTCCTCGAACAATACCAGCGCGGCGAGATGGCGGACCCGCAGTGGGCCTATTTCTTCATCGAGCAATCGGACGCCGACCTGTTCGCGATCCTGGAACGGCGTGAGGCGGCGCTCCTGCAGCTCGACTGGAACATCAAGCTGGTGAGCGGCCGGTGGCCGAAAGGCGACCGGCGCATGGAGAGCTTCGATGAAGGTCTCGCGGGCGAGCAGTGCGCGGCGCTGCGGGAAGCCTACGAGGGAATCGACAACCTCTACGAAGCGATCGCGCACCTGCAGCTTGCGACCTTCCGGGGCTACGCCCACGTGGAGAAGTATCGCAACGCCGACGGCGACATCTTCCACCTGGAGCTGGTCGATCAATGGAACATGGTGCGCGACCTCCTGCGCGGGCAGTGGAAATACAACCCCGACGCGCTCGCGACGACGTTCTACGGCATCAGCGACGACAACCTGGTCGATCCCTCGAACTTCCTGATCCGCGAACGCGACCGTCACGTGAACCGGATCGGGTTGCTGAAGTTCATTCGCGCCAACCTGAGCGAGAAAGACTGGGACGCGTTCATCGAAATTTACGGCATCCCTAGCGGCGTCGTGATCGGGCCGGCCGGCGTCCAGCCGGAGAAAGAGGAGGAATACAAAACGTCGGCGCTGGCGATCTCCGAAGGGGGCAGCGGTTATCTGCCGAACGGCAGCCAATACACGCCCAACGATCTCCCGCGCGGCAACGATCCGTTCCGGCCTCGCCTCGACTTCCTCACCGAGAAGCTCGTCCTGGCAGGCACGGGCGGACTGCTCACCATGCTGGCGCAGAGTGGCAGCGGCACCCTCGCGGGGAGCGCGCACATGGAAGCGTTCGACATGCTCGCCCGCGCCGAGGCGCGGAAGATCAGCGAGATTTTCCAACGGCAGTTCGACCGCGAAATTCTCCGGCGCCATTTCGACGGCAAGCCGATGCTCGCCTACTTCGAGCTGGCGGCGAATGACGAGCTGGACCCGGATAAGATCGCGGACCACGCGCAAAAGTTTGGAACGGCCGGCTATCGGATCGACGTAGCGCAGCTCTCGGAAAAGAGCGGCTACGACATCCGGGAAGAACCATCTGTCGGTGCTGGCGCCGACAACGAAGACGACGGCGATGGGCTCGACCTGGAAGATGTGCCGGAAGCGGACGGTGCGGACCTGTCGGAGATCGCGAACCGGCTCGCGGAGTTGCGCGAGCTGCCGGACGAAGACTTCGGCGCGACGCTCGCGCGCTTCATCGCGAGCGAACTGCCGGTGATGGTCGGCCGCATGATCACGAACCGCGAGTGCGCCGCGATCGTGACGCGCAAACTGTCGAACGCGTTGCTCCTCAATAACGGACCGGCGGACGAAGCGCGCGACGACCACGGCCGCTGGTCGGGCGAGGGCGGCAAGAGTCAGAAGATGCGCGAGGTCGGATCGCTCCGGGACTTTTTCTTCAAGCTCCACAGCGATCCCGACGCGAAGGTCGAAGCGCCGATCGGCCAGATCGGACGGAACGCAGCGGGCCGGATTCGCAAGGCGCTCGGACATGACGTGACGCACGTCTGGGTAAGCGCGGACGACTACCGCCACGTGAAACGGCTTCACCCCGAAATCACGGAAGCCGATTGGCGCAACTTGCCGGAGACGATCAGCACCGCGACCGACATCCGACGCAGCGTCACAGATCGTGATGAGCGCGCCGTGGAGATTTGGAAAAAGGAAGGCTCCTGGAAGCTCGTCATCGGGACCGGCCGGCGGAGCGCGAAGCGGCTCTACGTGCGCACTTTCAAACGGAAGGGAGAAAAACAGTGAACCTCGAAAAAATGTCCACCGGCGGGGCGCGTGCCCTTGCGGGCCTTGCCTTGACGTCCAGGACGACGCCGATGGCTACAGATGCCGGGAGGCTTTCGCCAGCGCCTGCACCTCGGCACAAACAAAGCGCGGGAGGCGCGTCTCGTCAATGAACACGACGATCCTCAACCGCGAGTTCCAGCACCCGGCGGACGGCTGGTATCACATCGAGCCGCGCGGCGAGCATCCAAATACGGAAGCCGGCGTCGTGCAGATCATCGACGACGCGGCCGTCGATACGATCGTCCTGGCGTTCAACCGCGACGCCGACGCGGGCGCCCTTTCACACGGCCGCGAGATGCTAATCGATCACGAACACTTCTCGCACGATAGCGACAAGGAGACGCGTGCGTTTGGCTGGCTCAATCGCCTGCAGGCGCGCCCAGACGGCATCTATGGACAGATCCGTTGGAGCAACACGGGCAAGGCCGCTGTCGACGGCGGCGACTACCGCTTTTTTTCGACCGAATACGACCCGGCGCGGTGCGCAATTCTCAACCGCGAAAAGCCGACGCGACTGCGTCCGCTCGCGCTCGCCGGCCTGACGCTCACGAACCGCCCGAACAATCGCGGCGCGAAGCCCATCACGAATCGAACCCTTTCGCCGGAAGAACCGGCCGCACCTGCCAGCGCATCGGCGGACAGAGACCATACAATGAAACTAATCAACGCCGAGCTTGGCTTGTCCCCGGAAGCTGCCGAAACGGCAGCCGTCGAGGCGCTGCGCAAGCTCATGAACCGCGCGACGACCGCCGAAAGCGATCTCGCCGCGCTCAAACCGAAATACGAAATCCTCACGAATCGCGTGGGTGAACTGCTCGATGAGCAGATCGCCGCCGATCTCGACGGGCACGGCATCAAAGACGAAGCCGTGCGCAACAAGCTCATTCCGGTCCTCAAGCCGATGGCGAACCGCGCCGAGCGCGTGGATTTCCTCGCGCTGATGGGAACCTCGGAACCGAAGGAAGCCGCGCAGCCGCTGACGAATCGCGGCACGGCACAGCTTCCTAAAGGCAAAGCTGGCGGCGCCGACGAAAAGCTCATCGAGTCGAAGAAGGCGGGCCTGATCACCAATCGCGCCGCGCAGCTCCAAAGGGACATGCCGGGCCTCAGCACGGCCACGGCGTTCATCACCGCGCAACGCGCGATCGAGAACGAAATCGCGACCGGCGCGATCACCCTCAAGTAAAATCACCATGAACATCATCCTCAATCCTCAGCAGTCTGACACCAAGGCCGGCGCGATCGCGCTCAAGGCCACTGCCGATCTCACCGGGCTGGAAGGCCGCCTGGTGCGGATCGCCAACTCCAGCGGCACCGCGAAATTCGCGCTGCCTGCGACCGTCCTGAGCCTCGCGCTCTTCGTCCTCGCCAGCGGCGATGTCGCCGCGAACGACAACTGGGCCGAACAACCGGAGCCGGGTGCGAACTTCCGCGTCCGCCTCAACGGCACCTGCGTGCCGGGCGACATCCTCGCGCTCTGCGATCCCGCCGCCAGCAGCGGCGCGAACGCGGGCAAGGTGGAAGCGCTGAGCGCGACGGCCGGCGCTTACTTCGCCATTGGCGTCGCCCAGGAGACCGGCGTCGACGAGCAGCTCGTCCTCGCGCGGTTCTTCCCGCGCCTGGTCAACGTCGCGGCTGCCTTCAGCGGCTCCACTCCAGCGGCCACGGGCGCGACCAATTCGACGCCCTATGGCTTCACCGGAGCGGCGCAGGCGGACGCGCTCGTCACCACGGTGCGCGAGATGCGCGCCCAACTCATCGCCCTCGGGCTCATGTCCTGATCGGCCGTCTCAACTCTCAACTAACAACGCTCAACTAATATGCCCGAATCACGTATCGCGCAGCTGGCCACCAGCCCGCTGCTTACTCAATTCGCCATCGCTGCCAGTCAGTCGGCGATTCGCCCGGTCGGTTCATTCCTGTTCCCGCTCTGCGAGGTGCCGGACCTGAACTTCCGTTACAAAATCTATTCGGAGAAACACCGCTACGCGATCCCGAACAGCAAACGCGATCTCGGCGGCAAGGCCACGCGCATCGGCTTCACCGCCGATGACGGCACCGCCACGCTGGAGCCGAACGCGCTCGACTTCCCGATCCCTAATGCCGCCGCGCTGTCGGCGGAGGGTCTGCAATACGCGATCATGGAAGGGCAGGGCATCCTCGCGGATAGCTCCGCGCTTGCGCTCGAATACGAGCAAATCCAGCTCGCGGTGACGACGCTCACGGCCGGCGCGGTGACGCTCGACTACAGCGACGACACGAAAGACCCGATCGGCGAGGCCACCTATGGTCTCGACAAAGTGATCCTCGATGTCGCCAAGGCGGCGAAGAATGGCGCGCCGGTGAAAGTGCTGTTTGGCACCTCCGCCTTCCGCCTGTTCCGCAACAACGCGAAGATCAAGAACCGCTTCGTGGTTGGCGCCGGTCGCAATGCGGTCGGCACCGTGTCGCCGACGATCGAAGATGTGAGCGGCCTGCTCATTAACAATCCGAAGGTCCAGCTCTCGATGATGGTTGTCGATACGTCCGCGCCAGGCGTGGACGAGAGCATGAGCTTCCTGCTCGACGACAAGGTCATCGTCTTCGCCAGCAACGACACGCCGAATCGCGTGGACGCGAGCTTCGGCAAGACGTTCGCGCGCATGGGCGGGTTCTTCTCGCCCGGCAGCTATGTGACCGAAGATCAGCGCGACGAAGTCCTGAAGATGGACTGGACCACGCTGCCCAAGGTCACGAACAGCGCGGCGGGCAAGATGATCAAGATGAGCTGATTTCGCGGTTGGGTTGCCAGCGGGGCGCCGGGTGTGTGTGCCCGGCGCTCCGCAAACCCACCGCGTTCTGACCTATGTCGCGCTGGACTACTCTCACCATCGATCACCTCAAGGCGGCCGGCTACGGCTCGCTGGTCGATCGCGCCCGATCGCTGTCGGTGGGCGCGATCGATCCGGGGCAGGAGGCGATCGACAACGCGACGGCGCGGATTCGTCGTGCGGTGTCGAAAGCGAACGCGCTGGATGTGGACACGACGAAGGTGCCGAACAGTCTCAAGGGCGTAGCGGAGAAGCTGGCCATCTATGATCTCATGGAGCGGATCGGGATGCCCCTCAGCAGCGACCAGGAACAAAAGCTCCGCGACATCACCAGCGATCTGAACCGGATTTCCGACGACGGCATCAAGGTCGAAGCGCCGGACGAAGCGGCCGGCACCGGCGAAATGCAGCCGTCGCCGTCGCCGCGTATCGAGCCGAAGACGCGCAACTTCACCGATCGGACCACGGACGGAATATGACTCCCCACTTTCTTCGCGTCGCTCGCGCTCGGATGGCTAATGTTGAGAGTCTGTTGCGCAACCGCTCCACGGACGCGCCATCGACGATCGGCGACTTCGTAACGCAAGCCGACGAGGTGTTTCGCGACGACATGAAGCCGATCGTCAGCGCGGTGGCGGCGTCGCTGCAGGCCGACGACAAGTCGGCGCTCCTCGGCTTGCGTGCGATGCTTCCCCATTTGCTCGTCGAGGTGAATGGCGACCCTGTGCTGACGGCGTTGCTGGAGCATCAGATCGGCAAGGCCGTGCTCGAAGGGTTGACGGCCGATGAACCGGAGGGCGCCGCGTGATCTCACTCGTCGCTGGCGATCCAAAGGTAAGCGACGCGCTGCAGCGGTGGCGCGAGCGGCGGCCGATGCCGACGGCGTTGCGGTCGCTCGATCTGCGCGCGCTGGGGTCGCAGGTGCATTTGCAAAGCGTCACCTCCGCACGATTGACGAATGCGCAAGCGACGGGGCGGCTGGCCCAGCTCATCGACGAAGGGCTCGCCGGCACGATCAACCGCGCGACGTTCGTGTGGCAGATGCGGAAGGAAATCGTGTCGCTCGGTTACACCCCGGAGCGCGGTTTCCCTGGTGAAGAGGAAGTGCCGCCCGCCGAGCGCGGCACGTTGCGCGATCTCACGAGCGAGCGCCGGCTGCGGCTGATCTGGGACACGAACATGGCGATCGCGCGCAACTACGGCCGTGTGATCGCGGGGAACACCGAAGCGGCGCTCTATGCTTTTCCGGCTTGGCAATTGGTGAGGCTTTACACTCGCGAGGTGCCACGGGGCACGCCGGAGAGTGGCAGTGTCGGATGGGAGCGGCGGTGGCACGATGCGGGCGTGAGCGTGGGATGGGTGGGCGCACTCGGACCCGGCAAGCCCATGATCGCGTTGAAGGATTCGCCGATCTGGCAGGCGCTTGGCGATGGCGTCGGCGGTTACGAAGATTGCCTCGGGCATCCCTTCCCGCCGTTCGCGTTCAACAGCGGCTATGACTGGCGCGCGGTGCCGCGCCGCGAGTGCATCGACATCGAGCTGATCTCGATCGAGCGCGTCGAACCGAAGCCGAGGCCCATGCCGGCGCTGGCACCCGCGAAGCCCGATTTCCTGCGCTCGTTCCGGGCGCTGCCGACAGACATCCAGGAGGCGCTCCGCGCGAAATGGGCAGCATGACGTTGCAGGTCGATGTCTCCGCCAACGAAACGTATCGCGAGCTGATGGCGATCGTGCAGAAGCTCGACGAGCGCGTGTCGCTGCATGCGCAGATGGGGCTCTCGGTGAAAGAGGAGGTGCGCGACTATTTGCGCGAGCTGTCGCTGACTCGCCACGACACAGCGAACCGCCTCGGCGGCAAGCCCACGGGTTTCCTGGGCGAAGCCGCGCAGGCGGTTGAAGACGCCTCCGTGACGGCGGATGGAACGGGCGCGGAGTTCGCGATCAACCATCCGGGTATCGGCCGCGCTTTCGAGGATGTGATCATCACGCCGCGCCAGGCGGAGAGCCTCGCGCTGCCGATCGCCGGCATCGTTTATGGTATCCGCCCGGCCGCGATCTGGGACGCGTGGGGACTCTTCATCGCGAAGGGCATGATCATGATGAAGAACGGCGCCGATGCCGATCCGATCGCGCTCTACAAGCTGGTGCGGTCGGTGCATCAAAAACAGGACCGCACGTTGCTGCCGAGTGATCTCGCCCTGGAAATGGCGGCGGAGGCAGGCGCGAACCTTTGGATCGAACAGGAGGCGCTGAAGGTATCATGAGCCGCACCGAGGCGCTGAAGAAGAAAGGCCGGCTGATCTGGCTGAAAGCCGGAGTGGAGCGCGCGCAGCTGATCGAATCGGTGCGCGAAGGGCGCGACGTGGCGGAGTGGAGTTTGCTCCTGAGCGTCCTGAGAACGCGGAGGGGAATGAAATGACGATCACCTTCGATCTCACGACCGGTGTCGCGAAGCTCGCGACGGCGACGACGATCAAGGTCGGCGCGGACGTGCCGGTGCGCGTCATCTTCACGCCCGCACCGGGTGTCGTGAGCGCGCTGCAGCTCGCCCTGGGGCAGAACGACGACACGGCGGCCGTGCTCGCGTTCACCGAAGATTTCACGGCGGAGAACGAGACGACGTGGACGGCGCTGCTCGATGCGGGCGATACGCGGCTGGCGACGTTCATGGACGGCAAGACGGCGACGGCCGTCGTCGCGGAGCTGGTGGCAATCGTCGAAGGCGCGCGCCTGGTGACGCCGAACCTGAGCATCACGGTGCAACCGGCCATCATCAACGGACCGGACACCGCACCAGGCGGGCCAGGAATCCGGATCACCGATGGCGAGGACGGGCACGTCTATCGCCTGGTCAGCAACAACGGAGTCCTCGGGCTGGAGCAAGTTTCCTAATTTATGAAAACCAAACGCTACATCCCATCGCTGGCGATCTTCGCGGTCGCTGTCTCCTGTCTCCTTCATCCTTCGCCCGGTCGCGCCGACACGGTCACCGAAGCGGTGACGATCCGAACGTCCAACGGCGCAGTGCTCAATTCACAGGTCGTCAACTTCGCGACGAATCAGCTGAAGCTGAACGGCGCGACGCTGGAGGCGACCTTCCCGCGATTGGCCGGCAGCTACTCGGACCCGACCTGGATCACGGGCCTGGCCTGGTCGAAGATCGCAAGTCATCCGACGACGCTGAGCGGCTACGGGATCACGGATGCGGTCGCCAACACGATCACGGTCAACGGCCACGCGCTCAGCGGCAACGTGACGGTCGCGTTCTCGGAACTCGGCAGCAAGCCGACGACGCTGAGCGGGTATGGGATCACGGATGCGGTCGCGAACACGATCACGGTCAACGGTCACGCGCTGAGCGGTAACGTGACGGTTGCGTTCTCCGAACTCGGGAGCAAGCCAACGACGCTGAGCGGGTATGGGATCACCGATGCAGTGCCCAGCTCGCGCACGGTGAACGGGCACGCGTTATCGAGTAACGCGACGGTGGCGCTGTCGGAGCTGGGTGGCGTGTCGATCTCGGGCTTCTCGCTCGCTTCGGGGCAGCAGCTGACGTGGAACGGCTCGAACTGGACGAACTCCTTTGTGGTGCTGCCTTCGATTCCGGCGGTGCTCGATGATCTCGATGATGTGGTGATCAGTGCGCCGGCTGAAGGCGATCTGCTGGCCTTCGATAGCGGGATGAGTATCTGGACCAATGTGCCGCCGGGCGGTGGCGCGAGCGCGTGGGGCGGCATCACGGGCACCTTGTCCGCGCAGGCGGACCTGCAAGCGGCGCTCGATACGAAGCCCACGGCGACGCTCGACACGGACGGAACGCTCGCGGCGAATAGCGACACGGCGGTCGCGTCGCAGAAGGCAGTGAGGACTTACGTGGATGCGGCCGTCCCGGTGATCATCGGCGGGTTCATTTCCATCGGTGCGGATACGGTTGCGGCCAATGCAACGTCTGATCTGACTTTTACGGTTAGCGGTGCCGTCGAGGGTGATGTCGTCGCCATCGGCTTGGACCCGGCGATTCTGGCCGGATCAAATTGCGACAAGCTGACGTGGCTGCCGTTCTGCTCTGCGCCGGACACCGTCGTCGTTCGTGTCCACAACACCGATCAATCGTCGCCCGCATCGTTCGGGGCCGGCGTGATCAAGGCGAAGGTCCTGAAATGAGCGCCGCCGTCGATCTCCAGTTGGCGATTGCCGCGAAGCTCGCGTCGAAGTTCACGACGACGGTGGGCGATGGGATCGCGACGACGTTTCCCATCGAGCACGGCTTCGGGACGCGGGCGCTGTATGCGACCGTGCAGGCTGGAGAGACGGAACTGGTGAACGGAACCGACTTCGCGATCGCGTTCACCGACGTGAACACGATCACGCTCACGGTGCTGGGCGATCCGGCCGTCGCGCCCGAGGCCGATGCGTGGACGGTGAAGCTGACGCTGCTGCGGCTGGACGCGTCGGTCGTGGGCGACGGCTACATCGCGGACACCCTGCCGATCGTGCCGTTCAAGACGCGCGACATGGCGATGAAGGTGGAAGGCGCCGCCGCCGCGCGTCAGCTCGCGCTCTACATCCAGCCGCCGCTGCCGAAGCGGGCCGCCCAGAGCGTCCCGTTCGTCTTCTGGGAAAAGGTCGAGGTCCGCGTGACGATCATCGAACAGCCGGAGATGAACGAGATGGGGGCCGACGCCTACGACCTGGTGGACGACGTGGCGGCCGCTCTGCAATGGCAGCCCTTCGCCGACAAACTCGCGCACCCGCTGACGCTCGCCGAGACGCCCACCGAGATGATCTGGAACCCGTCCACGCGGATGCAGGGCCTCGCGGCGAGCTGCCGCATGATCGACGTGATTTTCGAGGCCGTTTACGGCCTCCAGCCGGCGACGGCCGGCACCCTCTGAGTCCTGAAATCTAATCCTGACAAACTATGAATCGTTACGGCCAAACCATCACCTGGAGCACCATTGCGGCTCCTCATTTGTTCACCGGGCACTGCACCGCCTATTCCTACGCCGACGCGGCCACGCGCCAGCCAATGGACGACGAGGCCGGGGACAACGTGGCGATCGCGCTGCACTCCCGCAAAGCGGACCTGAACTTTTCCGCCGAGATCACGAGTCAATCGACGGACTTCCTCGATCTCTCGACCGGTGCGGCGATCGTCGTCGACGGGCTCGCCAACACCGTCCTGGTCAGCCGCGCGGTCGAAACGTGGCGGCTGGGGCAGCGGAAAACCGCCAGCATCACGGCGACCCATTACCCGGACATGGTGCAGGCGGACCCGGACCTCGCGGGCGTCGAGTTGGACGCGGTCACGCCGGCCGCGCAGGCGCAGGCGTTTGTTTTTCCGGGCGGCGTGCTGATTTACGGCACCGCAGGGCTCGGTCACGCCAGCGGCGTCGTCCACGCGCTCACGATCGAGCAGCAGCTCACGATCACCGAGGACGATCCTTCGCCGGCCGGGACGATCCTGGGCGCGGCGTCGCACGGCTACATGAGGACCATCAAGCTGGAGCTGCTGGCGACGGGCGCGATCCCGGCAGTCAAGAGCGTGCTGGCCCTGACGGGTGCGCCAGCCCACGCGGCCGACTATCGCATCGAACGCGCCGAGCAAATCTTCGCGAGCAAACGCGGAAAAATGTTTTCGATCGATGCGGTCTGGATTCCGCCGTTCACGACGTAAGGAAACCTGAACGCCGAAGTCGAAGTGACACCGGACGAAGAACAGCAACTGCGCGAGCTGGGCGAGGAACTCGCGGGCGCGCAGCAGAGCGAGTGGCAGCCGCGCTGTATCGCGGAGGCGTGGCGCTCGCCGGTCGATGGCGCGATCGCGCTGACGATGCAGGGCTGGATCGATCTCGATGCGGCGCGGTCACCAATGCTGCGCGGGGAAGTGCCGGACCAGGTCGCCGAGTTTGAAGTATGCGCCCGCGCCTTTGGCGTCGTGACCGAGCGAATGGAAGGGGTCGAGATGGCGCGCACGGCGATGACCATGCGAGACGCGGTCGCAGCCGCATTCCGCGCGGCGCTGAAGATGGTGCCGGCAGACCCTCAGCTCGCGCCGGCCGATGCACAGGCCAGCGACGGGTTTGGAGACTGGCTGCCGATGCTCACCTTTCTCGTGAAGGAGTGCGGGCTCCATCTCGATGAGGCACTCGCCTTGCGCGTCGATCGCGCCTTCATGATCATGGCGGCCGTGCGGCGCAATCAGGGCTGGCGCGTCGCGGGGATGAACTACGCACTACGCGACGCGGAGGCGGAATAATGGGGCACGAAGTTAAAATCCGCGTGGTCGAGGAGCGCGTCGGCACCGCAGTGCGTGACGCGGGTCGCGATCTCGAAGGTTTGCGGCGGCAGGAAGCGGCCGAGGCGAGGAAGCTCGCCATCCGCAAAGACATGGAGGCTACGGTTAAACGGGCGGGCGGCGACAATGCCGGCGCGGCGGCCCTGCAGGCGGAAGCGCAAGTGCTCAAACGCTCGGCGGGCATTCAGCGCGATCTGCTCACGACGCGGGGCGAAGCGATGGCGCTCGCCCAGCAGCAGATCGCAGCGGAACGGCAGATCGCCGACCAGGCGCAAGCGCGCCAGCGCAGCGAACAGGTCGCGGCTGAGGAACTCGCCGAGCACGCCAGGGCGCGCGCCCTGGCTCAGCAAGTGGCGGCACGGCAGACGGCGGCCGAAGCGGAGGAAGCGAGAGCCTTCCGGGACGCACGGCCGGCACCCGTGATTCACGACTACGCCGCCGAAGACGCCGCCCGTCGCCTCGCCGAGCAAGACGCCCACGTAGCGGCATACCGGGCGAACCTGCGCGATCAGATCGCCGGTCCATCCGACGAGCACATGAAGGCACGGGAGGCGTTCCTCGCCGGCCAGGCGGGGCTGCATCAGGACAGCCACGTCGGCGATCAGCGGCGGTTCCTACGCGGCCAGGCGGGCGACGAGCAGGACGCCCACGTCGCCTACCGCGACGCCGTGATGAAGGGAGTGTCCGGCGAGAAGATGGACGCCCACGTCCAAGCGCTCGGCGAACATCAGGAGCAGAAGAAGGCGGAAGAAGTGCGCGCCCTCTACGCAGACCAGCTCAAGGCCATCGAACTTCGCGCGGCGGGCAACAAGAAGGAAGCCGAGGCCCTGGAGCGATCGAACGCGATCCGCGCACGGGCGATCGACTTGGAACGCAAGCTCGGCATCGAACGCGGCCAGGCAGTGTCTCTCGCAACTCGCGAAGTAGACGCGCACCGGAAGATCGCTGCGGCTCAAGCCAGCGGACAACTTGGGGCGAGCCTATTGACGGGCGGGCTGGCGGTGGCGGGAACGATTTTCGAGGATTACTCCGAACGGCGCGGTATCGAAAATCGGGACCGTGCCGCGAGGGCGATGGCTGCGCGCGAAGCGGCCTTGCACGGCGAGCGCGGCTATTCGTCCGGTGAGGCGACGGGTGCCTTCAGGGGGACTGAAGACGCGCTAGCGCAGCGTCAGATCGACCGTGTGGAGTTGGAGCGAAAAGCGAAAGACGGATGGATCATGGGGGCGTTGAAGGGCGCGGCCGTCGGCGCGGGGATTGGCGCGGTGACAGGCGGCATAGCGGGTGGTGTGAACGCCAACCTTTCCGGGCGGCGTAGCTTGAAGGAAGACGACGCTGCCAGGAAGCGCGATGAGGAACTACTGGCCCTGCAAAAGAAGACGCAGGCGGACTACATCGCGCGGGAGGTGACACCGATGATCGACGCGTCGGAGAAAAGCGCTCACTACGACATGGCCGGCGCGCGGGCGTTGCATGACCAGGTCGAATATCACAAGGAAATCGAGCGGCTGAAAAAGGCCGGGATCACGGACGACAAGGAGCTGCTGCGCGGCGCGGACGCGCTGATGGAGAACCGGCTACGCGATCGGGTCGGCAACTTTGCAGGGCTGATCAACGCGCGCACCGGCGCGGCTGCTTCGGCGCGGATCGCGACGCTGGCACATGAGCAACTTCAAACGCAGCGCGACAGCGTCAAAGCCTACCATATCGAGGCGCAGAACCGCCTGATGGAGCAGCACCACCAAGCGGAGATGGCCCAGCAGAAAGTGAAAGACTTCACCGAGCGATGATCTACGGGCGCCCTGGCATTCATGTGGACGACGACCAGACGGATCGCATTGGCATCCGCACGTTGCGGCTCTCGCAGATGTGGCAGGCGAGTCGCGGGGACATGAGCATGGTGGAACTCGACGGCGAGGAGCCGGGCGCGCCGGATGTGCCGGGCGGCCTGTGGTTCATCGGCCGCCAGCGCGTGCGCCAGGGCGGTGTGCTGCGCACGAGCTGGACCTTCGAGGGCGTCGGCGGCGACGGCAAAGACGTGACCTTCAAGACGCGCGGCAATTCACCGGACTTCGGTTTCACGCCCGGCTTCGCGGAACTGCCGATCCAGCGCAATCCACGCTTTCGCAAACTGCGCACCGATTTCGAGGGCAGCCTGCTCGATAGCGAAGTGATCTGGCCGGAGTGGCTCTCGGACAGCAACACGGCGGTCGATTCCGGTTTCTCGGACGTGGCGGCCGCGATCGGGCTGAGCGGGAATTTGCGGCCGACGACGGATGCCAGCGGCGGCGGCCGGCCCAACCCGATGTTTGGGCAGCAATCGTATTTCGCGCTCCAGGGCGGCACCTACTGGTATCGTTACGCGGCGAGGAGCGAGGGCGAGATTCCGCAGATCGAAGGGAAGCTCTTCACCAGCGGCAGCCTGCCCGGAGCGGCGCGTTCCTTTGCGAATCGCAACTGGCTCGGCGTCGGTGCTCCTTACACGCGGCGCGGGCCGGTGGTGGAAGTGACGGAAATGTATTGGCTCTCCGAAGAAGGCGGCTGGCCCAAGCCGATCTACCGATGAAATCCCGCGCCCCGCAATTTCCCGTGGCGCCGCCGATGCCAGGCACCGGCCTGCGCCTGAGCGTGAATCAACTCGGGCTCAGCCTGGCTGCAGCGGCGCAGGGCGCGTCGTATCCGCATCCGTTTCGACCGATGCTCGTGCCGGCCGGCGTGAGCCTGCAGCGCGGCCTTGTCGAGAATCGCGAGCCGACGATCAACGGCGTGCCGATCGGCGGCGATGCCGCGCAGGGCACGCGCCCGCCGGTGCTCAAGCTGGATGTCGCCGACGTAAACGACAACGGCGAGTCGTGGGTCTGCGTGGAGCTGACGCTCGATGAAAAGGGCGAGGTGCCAGAAACGGACGCGAAGGTCGTCATCACGCACACCAAGCAGCCGCGTTCACTTGATGTGCGGCTCGCGCGCGGTCCACTGGTCATGCTGCTGTGGCGCGATCGGCGGCCCGTGGATGCGCTGGCGATCGTTCACTTCAACCTGCGCTACGCACGCGTGCTGCCGCCGGCCGGCGCGGGCGGAGTGCGTCACGTCTTTTACTGAAATGAAGATTCCCGGAATGATCTTCAAGGCACATCAGTGGCGGTCCGGCCTCGGCACGCTGGTGCGTGACATGCGATTCGCGCA
>JADMIO011153629.1_pt1 | contig 23454 bp, 21 predicted proteins | sample 8958161 | NCBI WGS metagenome assembly JADMIO01 (sample SAMN16585339, study PRJNA669376) | soil metagenome | isolation source: Crop rotation soil | place: USA: Cullars Rotation, Alabama | collected 2011
CCGCCGCAGTCGGCACCATCGAGGTCGGCAAGCTCGCAAACCTCGTCGTCGTGAGCGGCAACGATCTCTTCGCCGCCAACACGCCGCTCAAGCACGTGTTCGTCGAAGGCCGCCTCTACTAACCCGGGAACCATCACATGCGATTCTACACCAAGGCCGCAGTCGCCCTGCTGTGCGTGCCCGGAATGCTGGCGGCACAGGACGTGGCGATCCGCAACGCAACGCTCATCACCATCGCGAACGGCGACCAGCAGGGCAACATCGTGGTGCGCGGCGGCAAGATCACCGCGGTCGGTCCCAACGTGGCGATTCCAAGCGGCATGCGCGTCATCGACGGCACGGGCAAGTTCGTCATGCCGGGCATCATCGACGCGCACTCGCACGCCGCGCTCGAGAACGGCATCAATGAAGGCAGTGAGTCCGTCACGCCCGAAGTACAGGTGCAACTCAAGAACGACGATCCCGTCATCTACCGCGCACTCGCCGGTGGTGTGACGGCGGCGCTGTTGCTGCACGGCAGCGCGAACACCATCGGTGGACAAGCGCGCGTGATCAAGATGCGTTGGGGTGCGCCCGTCGACTCGATGTACTTCAAGGGCGCATTCCGCATCGTGAAGTTCGCACTCGGCGAGAACGTGACGCGCGCTGGCTCCACGGCGCCGGAAGACGAGCGTCGCTTCCCGATGAGCCGCATGGGTGTCGAGTTCACCGTGCAGTACTGGTTCCAGAAAGCGAAGGAGTACGACGAGGAGTGGAAGGCGTATCGTGCGGGCGTGAAGTCCAATCCGAACCTCATCATGCCGCGACGCGACCTGCGGCTCGAGGCGCTGACGGACATCCTGCACGGCGACCTCAAGGTGCACTCGCATAGCTATCGTGGCGACGAAATCCTGATGCTCATCCGCGTCGCCGAAGAGAACGGCTTCAAGGTGCATACCTTCCAACACGTGCTCGAGGGCTACAAGGTCGCGGACGAAATCGCGAAGCACGGCGCGATGGCGTCGACGTTCGCCGACATGTGGGCCTACAAAGCCGAGGCGTGGGACGCGATTCCGTACAACATGGCGCTGATGTCCGAGCGCGGTGTGGTGGTGTCCGTCAACTCGGATTCCGACGAGCGCATCCGCCGTCTCTACCAGGAAGCCGGCATCGGTGTGCGCTACGGCAACATGAGCGTGAACGAAGCGCTCAAGATGGTGACGCTCAATCCCGCGAAGCAGCTTGGCGTCGACAAGATGGTCGGCACGCTGGAGACGGGAAAAGACGGCGACATCGCGGTGTTCTCTGCGCACCCGTTCGCGCCTGAGGCCATGGTCGAATTCACGATCGTCGACGGCAAGGTGTTGTTCGACCGCAACGAAGCCAACACGCTGCGCAAGCAGGCGGCGACACAGACTCCGGGAGGCACGCGATAATGCGCGCAACACGCACGCAGTGGATGACAGCACTCGGTGTCACGGTGGCGCTTGGCGCCACGGATGTCGCCGCACAAGCGGCACCTGGTGAAGACGGCCCCTATCTCATCAAGGGCGGCACGATCGTGAACCCCGGCGGTCAACGCCAGGCGAACACCGACATCCTCATTCGCAACAACCGCATTGTCGCGATTGGCGCCGGTGCAAACGCCGGCAACGCGAAAGTCATCGACGCCACGGGCAAGTTCATCTACCCCGGCATGATCGACGCGAACACGGGCATCGGCTTGCAGGAGATCGGGACGTTCCAGCAGATGAACCTGCGCAGCGAGATGGGCCAGTTCAATCCGCACATGAAGGCGCTGGTTGCGCTCAACGTCGAAAGCGAGATCCTCGGCGTGACGCGCATGAACGGCGTGACGACGGTTGTCACATCGCCGACGGGCGGTGCGATCGCTGGACAGGCAACGATGATCAACACGGCCGGATGGACGTGGGAAGATCTCGCGGTCGTGCGCACGGCTGGCATGATGATCAATCCGCCGGGACTCAACGGCGCTGGCGGTGGACGCGGCGGTCGTGGCGGCGGTGGTGGTCGTGGCGGCGGCGGTGGTGCCGATCCGGCCGCCGCAGCGAAGCTCGCCGCTGACTTCGAGACGTTCATGACGACGGCCAAGCAGTACAACGCGAACCGTGCCGCGGGTCCGGCCAAGCTTGATCTCATCTACGAGGCCATGCGCCCGGTGTTCGAGAAGAAGGTTCCCGCGATCGTCAACGCCGGCACCGAGACCGCGATCAAGAACGCGGTGGCGTTCGGCGAAAAGTGGGGCATTCGCGTGATCATCCAGGGTGGTGACGAAGCCTGGAAGGTGCGGAAGATGCTCGCCGAAAAGAACATTCCGGTGATCCTCGGCTCTATCGAGTCGGCGCCGGGTGACGACATTCCGTATGACGCGATCTACGCGCAGCCGGGATTGTTGAACGACGCGGGCGTGAAGTTCGCGTTCTCGACGGGCAACGGCACCAATGCGCGACATGTTGCGTTCCACGCGGCGCTGGCCGTCGCGTATGGACTGCCGGGTGATGCGGCGCTCAAGGCACTCACGATTTGGCCAGCCGAGATGCTCGGCGCAGAGAAGGACATCGGCTCGATTGCCACCGGAAAGCTCGCGAACCTGTTCATCACGACGGGTGATCCGCTCGATCTGCGCACGCAAGTCGTGGAAGTGTTCATCAAGGGGCGCCAGGTGCCGGACGACGATCGGCACAATCGACTCTATCTCAAGTACAAGGCACGCCCCAAGACGATCATCGTTCCCTGACGTTGTCCTGCTGCACGGAAGACGCCCGCCGGTGACGCTCGTCGCCGGCGGGCGTTGTGCATCTTGCGCCTCGTTCGGCATTCGGACGGACGCGGCTCGCAGCTCCGGATCTCCCAGCCGCCGCTCGGCTCGCGGGGTCTGCCATCGCTACGACATCCGGCGGCCCCTCGGCCTCGCTCGCCTAATACGGCTTTTGGGAGATCCGGACCCGCGACCGCTTGGTGCACGCCGTCGTGCGCGTTCCGACGACAGCGGCCGGTCCGACGAGCGCTCTAGGATCCGCTGCGAGTCCAGATCAGCAGCACGCAGCTGATGTCGCGACCCGCGGGCCGGTACTCGAGAGGGATCTGCGCAAAGCCCACATAGATCTCGAGCCCCTCGATCCACGACGGTGGAATTTCATCCACGGGCAATGGACGAGCCATGCCAGGGCTGAAGGAGCCAGTGTTCACAGGGGCGGACACACTGCGGCGTCCGCTCGTGGAGCTTGACGGGGTCGGTTGAGCGCGCGGTGGAACGGGCGGATCGACCGGCGCCGACGTGAGACGTCCGCCATCAACATACATCACCGGGTTTGTGCATCCGCGTGCGCGTCCGCCGATGTGCTCGAGAAGTTGGCTCAGTTTTATCGGGTTCCGTTTTTCGATTTGTGCACGTGTCACGAACTGCCTCGCCGGAACCGTTGTCAGCAGCTTCCTCCGCTGTTCGAAACCGACCGCACGCAACCTCGGCGTGATGTCAGTCTCGGTCACCACCACCGGGGCGATCGTCACCGCTGACGGAATGAGCGTGATGGACAACAACAGCGTGTCGCGGTTCCTGACTTCGATCTCTGTTGTGACTGGCGCGTAGCCGAGTCGGCGTACTTCGAGTTTCCACGCCTTCGCCGGAAGTGAAGGGAAGCGGAAGCGGCCATTGGCGTCTGTTGCCACGCCGAAATTCGAGCCTGCGACAATGACGGTCGCCAAACTGATCGCGGCGCCAGTGCTGTCCTCCACAACACCGAGGACTGTGCCCTGTGCATGGGCAGTACGTGCGAGGAAGTACACGCACGCTACGAGAATCCGTGGCAACCAGCGGATTGCGCTCGACATGAGCGCAACTCTACTGCCAAGGTTGGGACGAACGCAAGGAAACCGAATTGAACCACGAAGCACACAAAGGGCACCAAGGACATGCTCGAGTTGTCCTTGGTGCCCTTTGTGTGCTTCGCGGTTCCTTATGTCGCGCGATCGGCGCGCTTTGTCCCTGAAAACTCAGTCGTACCGCAACGCCCGCATCGGCTCCGTCCTGCTCGCGCGCCGGGCTGGCTGCCAACCCGCAGCGAACGCCACGCCAGCGAGCAGCAGCACAGCCAAAGTGAACACCACAGGGTCGTGACCCTCGAGCCCATAAAGCATCGATTTGGCAGCGCGGCCGAGTCCCAGTGCAGCGAGCGCACCGATACCGGCGCCGATGCCGATCATCACGCCCACCTGGCGCAGCACCATGCGCTGCACCGTCGCGCTGTCGGCGCCGAGCGCCATGCGCACGCCGATCTCGCGTGTGCGCTGAGAAACGGAGTACGCGAGCACACCATACAGGCCGACCGCCGCAAGCAGCGTTGCCAGCAGCGCAAATGCAGCAGAGAGAATCGAGATCATCCGGTCCAGGAAGATGTTCTCGCGCATCTGCTGCGGCAGCGTCTTGAGTTCCTGCACCGGCACGGTGGGATCGATGCGCTTCATCATCGCGGGAACCGCTGCCAGGAGTTGGTCGCTCGGCAACGTCGACCGCGCGTAGAAATACAACGAGCCGATGACGCCCTCCTGCTTCCACGGCAGGTAGAACAGCGCTTGCGGTTTCTGCTTGACGTCGTTGTACTTGATGTTTGGCACAACGCCGACGATCTGTATCGAGAGCGAGTCATTACCCGAGCGACCCATGAACTTGCCGACGGCTTCGTTGGGGTTGCCCAGTTTGAACTTCTCGAGGAACGCCTCGTTCACGAGCGAGACGCGAGAACCGCCGCGCACGTCGCTGGCCTGGACGTCGCGACCAGCGCGCAGCGACACACCCATCATCTTGAAGTAGCCGTCGCCAACGGCCTGAAAGCGCGAATTGCAATCGATGTCGGGAAGGCATGCAAAGCCTTGCACGCGCACATCGTTACCCCAGCTGTCACCCGACAGGAGTGGCACGAGCGAGCTGGTCACGCCGCTGACGCCCGGGAGGGCGGCGAGTTCCTGCTCGATCTGCGAATAGAGCGCCTTGGCGCGAAGCGTGTCATAGCCTACGCGCAGCGGCGAGATCGAGAACGTGACGACATTCTCGATGTTGAGGCCAAGGTCCACGCGCGACACGTTGACGAGACTCTTGATGAAGAGTCCTGTCGAGACCAACAATGCAGTAGACAGCGCGATCTGCGCGGTCGCGAGCCCGTAGCGGAATCGTGCAGCCGCTCGGCCGCCGGCGATCTGTCCCGCGCCGGCGCGAATCGTCGACATGAGGTCGGACCGCGTCGAGTGCAGGGCGGGGAACAGTCCGAAGAGCAAACCCGTCGCCAGCGCCAGAGCTCCCGCGAAAATCACGACCGGCAACTGGATGCCGAAGTGCAGTGTATTGGCGCCTTCCGGCGGAAGCAGCGCAGCAATGCCTTTCAGCGTCCACGAAGCCACGAGAATGCTGGCGACTCCACCAAGCAGCGCAAGCACCAGCGCCTCGATGATCAGTTGCGTCATGAGCCGCTTACGAGACGCGCCGAGCGCGAGGCGCACACCCATTTCCGTGGCGCGTCCCGCGCCGCGCGCGAGCAGCAGGTTGGCGATGTTCGCGCACGCAATCAGCAACACGACGGCGGTGATGCCCAACAGCATGCGCAGTGGCGTGCGCGCTTCCCCGTGCATCGAGCTCTGGCCCTGCTTGCCCGGCTCGAGCACCATCCGCTTCGCCTTGAACCGATTCATCGTCGCTTCGCTCATCGACTCCTGAAGCGGCGCTTCGACATTGGCGAGGATGGGGGTAATGACGCGATCGAGGTTAACCTTGGCCGTGGCAAGCGGCACGTCCGGCTTGAGGCGGCCAAAGACGTACACCCAGTAGTCACGGCGATTGGTGAGACCGTTGTAGGTGCCGACCCATTTGCGCGATTGAATGGGCACGTACAAGAGCGGAGTCGCGCCGAGTGTGGTCCCCTCGAATCCTTCGGGTGCCACGCCGACCACCGTGAATGACCGCCCGTTGACGCGCAGCACTTTGCCGACTGCGTCATTGCTTGCGCCAAAGCGCTCCTTCCAGAATGCGTGGCTGATGACGGCGACCATGTTGTCGGCGCCCGGTTCGTTGTCCGCGGGGCCCAACAGTCGTCCAGCGGCTGGCTTGATGCCGAGCGTCGGGAAGTATCCGCCGGTGACCCACGTCCCCATGCCGGTGCTGGGCTCGTCGCCGACGGTGAGGCTGACACCGAACAACCGGAATCCGGCGATCCCTGCCAGCGTCTTCTGCTCGCGCTCGATGTCGCGGAACATCGGATAGCTGAAGATGATGTCGCAGCCACCCGACTGATTGCAGGAATCACTTCCCTGGATCGGCCCGGGCATGCTGATGTTCACCAGCTGCGTCGGTTCGGGAACGGGAAGCGGACGGAGCAGGATCTGGTCGAACAGCGAGTAGATCGCCGCGTTGGCCCCGATGCCGAGTGCCAGCGACAACACCGCCACCGTCGTGACGAACGGTGTCTTGAGCAACATGCGAATGGCGAAGCGGATGTCACGCATGGGACCGGGCGGTAGGGGGAACGGTTCGGCGGCGGGCGTCCAGAGTGGGACATCCCGGGCGGCCAATTGGTTTGAGCGTTCCGGAGCTGCGTTCTGGCGTCTGGGCACTGTCTGGGTTCTCGCGTTCTCGCAGGTCGCGGTTACCCGAGGACGAGAACGCCAGAACCCAGTACCGAGTCAGAACCCAGCGTCCAGTTTGGGCTGCTCCTCAGCGACAGACGGGCGCGGCATCCAGGGACTCTTCCCTCTTCATCGGCGAGACGTCCAGGTACTGAACGCCGGCGGGCTCGGTTGGCGCCAGCGTGATCGTGACGCGCAGGTCACCCGTGCCACAGCGCATGCGCCAACTGCCGCGCAATGCATTCAGTGGCAGCAACTCGCCTTCGTTGCGGCAGTTGCCACCCGCGTCGGCCACGAGCTTCGCGATTGCCGTCTGACGACGTGGCTTCGATTCGTCGAGGTAGAGATTCATCGCCGCCAGGCTGTCGGCCAATGCTTCATTCCATCCGGAAATCAGGCGCGCTACCTGCGCGCGACGAGCCACCAGCACCGGCGCCGGTTGCGGCACGCGCGGCGCGAGTCCGCCGGTTTTCGCGAGCGCGGTCAACGCATCTTCGACGACTCCGCCCCACGACGTGTACGTGAGGTTGCCCAACGCGACGATTCCCACGCCTTGCTCGGGCAGCCACCGCATGACGGAGCCGAAGCCGGGGAGCCCTCCGCTGTGTGCGATCGACACGCGGAAGAGGCACGTCTGTCGCACGCCAAGCCCGAAGCCGTAACCACCTGCGCTGAGCACCGATGCACCGTTGGCATCACGCGCCGCCACACCGCCGTTGTAGCGAATCACCTGCTGCATCTCGCGCAGCGATGACCGCTTGAGTGGAGCAGTGTCCGCTCCATCGCGCGCGGGCCACGCATCGAGCATGAAGCCAACCCACTTGCTCAGGTCCGCAATCGACGTGAGCATGCCGCCCATCGGGCCGAACGATCCGTCGGGAAGCTGCGGTTCTTCCAGCCACGCACCATCCTGCCGACGATATCCGTGCGCCAATCGGCCTGGCGGCACCTCGCGTGCTTGCAGCGTAGTCACCGTCATGCCGAGCGGCAGCAGCACTTTCGAACGGATGTACTGCGGGTAGGGCATGCCCGACACGTTGGCCACGACGCGACCCAGAATCGCGAATCCAAAGTTGGAGTACTCGTATCCCGTGCTCGGCGAAGTTGAGAACGGAATGCCCTGCTCGATCATGCGCGACAGGTCCGCTTCGGTGCGCGAAAGTTGCTGGTCACCCCACGGGTTGTCTTCCGGAAATCCTGCTGAATGCGACAGCAAGTCGCGGATCGTGATCTTCGGTGCATCCGTCGTCGCGTAACGCAGCTTCGCCAGTTCGGGCACGTAGCGCTCGGCGGATTGATCGAGCGACAGCTTGCCGGCATCACGCAGTTGCAGGATGGCTACCGCCGTGAAGCTCTTGGTCATCGACGCAATGCGAAACACCGTGACGCTGTCCACCGGCGCGTTGGTTGCTACTTCGCGCAAACCCGAAACGCCAATGTGCGCGAGCTTGCCGTCCACGATGATGCCGTACGCGATGCCGGGGACATTCGACCGGGTTGCGAACGCGCGCATCAGTCGGTCGATCTCGGGAAATGCGGCGGCGAGCTTTGCTGCGCGACCAGGATCGTTGAATGCTGGTGCTGGCGCCTTGCTGCTCATGCCTGCGGGCTGTGCACCGGCCGAAACGGCAACTGTCAGTGCCGCCGTGACGAGGACTGACAGTGATGTATGTACGCGCATGAGGAATCCTTCACACTGACTGCGGGTAGTGGTGCGTGTCCGGAATGTATTTGCCTAGGATCAGTCCCCGGACTGTGACTCGCAAGAGATGAGGTTGCTTGCGAGGACAACGCGATCCTGAGTGCTTGCAGGTAACGCCCTCGCGTCGAAATCGATGCGGGCTTCTCACCCAACCCAGAAAAGGTTCATATGACAATCTCGAAACGCGCACGCGCCTTGGCGGCCGCCGCCACATTTGCACTCGCCTTCGCCGCGTGCGGCCCAAAGGATGCGGATATCAAGATGGCCGCTGACTCTGCACTCGCCGGTATGCCGGGCGTGACAGTCGACGTAGCCAAGGGCGTTGCGACGATCTCCGGCCCGTTTCCCGATGATGCCTCGAAGGCTGGTGCCGAAGCGAAGGTGATGGCCGTGAAGGGCGTGAAATCGGTGGTCAACAACGGCACCGTCGCGCCGCCACCGCCACCCGTCGTCATCTCGCCGGATGAAATGCTCAAGATGGGCGTGGATTCGGCGCTCAAGGCATTCTCTGGCTTGACCGCGACCGTTGCTGATGGCGTCGTCAAGCTCGAGGGCGAGATCAAGAAGTCCGACCTGCCCAAGGTCATGCAGGCATTGTCCGCACTGCAACCGAAGAAGATCGACAACAAGGCCAAAGTGAAGCCGTAACGCGCGATCACTCGATCAGACCAAATACAATGCCGACCTTAAACGACAAGTACGCGGAACTCATCTCCGCGGTAAACGCGAGTGGTGCATCCAACCTGGCCGTTCGCGCGCAGGACAACGTGTTGTACATCGATGGCGTCGTGCCCACTGGCGAAGCCAAGGACAAGATGTGGGCGATCTATGACAAGATCGATCCTGACTTTCGTAGCGGCGACCTCGTGCTCAACCTCGATGTGTCGCCCGCAGCGCCATCCACGCAGCTCAAGGTGACGACGGAGAGTTCCAACCTGAACATCCGAAAGGGACCGGGCACCGATCAGCCGATCATCGGCAAGGCCGCCCACCACTCCATCGTGACATTGCTCAGCAAATACAACAACGAGTGGGCGCTGGTGCGCTCGGACAAGAACGAAGAAGGCTACTGCTCACTCAAGTACCTGACGCCTGTTTGAGCTGAACCGGCTGGGGGTGAGTGAGCGCGACTCACCCCCACGTGGCGCCTCATTTTTTCCGGCGCTGCGCGAACAACCAATCCGTGAACTCCTTCGACGAATACGTCGGGTCCCACGAGTTGTGATCGGTTCCGAGATACTCCGTGTATCGCGCTGTGCTGCCGGCTTCCTTGAAAGCCGCCGCCGGTTCACGCGAGCCAGCAACCGGCACCACGCGATCCATCTCGCCGTGGAAGATCCAGATCGGCACGTCCTTCAACTGCCTCGCGAGCGCGGCGAACTGCGGACCGCTGTCGGTGGGCACCACCGGAAACGCCGAGAGTCGCGGTGTTGGCGTAATCCATCCGCAGATGGGTGCGATCGCTGCAAACACTTTCGGGTTGCGATAGGCGACATACCACGAACCGCGTCCACCCATCGAAAGACCAGTGAGGTAGACGCGATCGGCGTCGACCTTGTACTCCGACATCGTTTGCCGCAGCGCTTGCATGGCTGCGTCCGCTGGCCCGCCCGCCCACGCGGAGTCCGTCGGCACCTGCGGGAAGACAATGATCGCGGGATACCGAGACGGATCTTTGCGCACGGCTGGAGCGAGACCGACGGTGGTCTGCAGCATGCCATCCGACCCGCGCTCGCCCGCACCATGGAGCGCGAGAATCACGGGCCAGTCCGTGCGCGATGCATAGTCGGCCGGCACGTACACTTGATAGCGGTACGATTGCGCGCCGACGGTCGCGACGCGGTTGAGAAACCCGGTCTCGACACGCTGCGATTGTGAGGCGTGCCAGGGCGCTGCGATGACGGCGATGACCGCGAGTGTGATGCGGCGCATTGTCGCGTCCTCTGTTGTGGGTGAGTGATAGAAGGTTGCCGGGTCGCGGCGTGGTCCAGCTTACTTCCGGCAGCGTGAACCAGCCATGCCGCCGTCTCGATCCGACAGGCTATTGCGAGAGTGGACACCGGGAGGATATTGATGAGCTCGCCTAGCCGTCAGCCGGTTCGTACGTTCGACGTTCCCCCACCATCTGGAGGTCCCGACATGTCGTTCGACGATAACGTTCCGTTTGCCCGTCGCTCGTTCATCGGAACCGTCGCCGCGGGCACGATTGCCCTCGCGACGTCACCAGTGCGTTCCGTCAGCGCCGAGTCCATTGCTGCTGCAGACGATCCGTGGATCACCGCGCTGAAGGGAAAGCACAAGCAGGTCTTCGACGCGCCCGTGCTGAATGACGGATTTCCGCTGATGTTTGCGGCCACGTACCTCAACACGATGACCGAGCATTACAAGCTCGCACCCGGTGACATCAGCGCGATGGTCGTCGCCCGTCACTTCGGCGTTGGCCTCGCGCTCAACGATGCCATCTGGAAGAAGTATTCACTCGGCAAGCTGTGGAACGTGACGGATCCGGCCACGAAGGCGCCTGCTGTTCGCAACATCTTCAACAAGTCGAAGCCCGGTGACATGATGAACATCGAGGCATCCGCCGACAAGCTGATGGCGAAGGGCGTGGTGATCGGCGCGTGCGGACTCGCCATCAAGGTGATCTCGGGAATGACGGCCGCCGGTGCGGGCGTGACTGCTGATGTTGCGCTCAAGGAATGGACGGCAGGTGTTCTTCCCGGCGTATACATCCTGCCGAGTGGCGTGCTTGGTGTTGCGAAGGCGCAGGAAGCCGGCTGCACTTATTGCTTCGCCGGCTGACGAAACACTCGGGAGTCCCGCATCCTTACGATCGATCAGCTCAACGCGGCATTTGCCGGCGCCTATCATGTCGAAGGCGTTGTGGGCGCCGGCGGAATGGCAACCGTCTACACCGCGCGCGATGAGAAACATCAGCGCTCGGTTGCCATCAAGGTCCTCCATCCGGGCATTGCCGACGAGGTCTTCGCGGAGCGTTTCCTTCGGGAGATCCGCATCGCCGCGCAATTCTCGCATCCGGGCATTCTCGGGCTGATCGATTCGGGAAGCCTTACCGTCGACGGTGCGGCGATCCCGTACTATGTCATGCCGCTCGTCGACGGAGAGACGCTGCGCTCGCGCATGGCGCGCGAAGGACAACTGTCGATCGACGACGCGGTCGACATCACGCGCCAGGTTGCCGAGGCGCTCGCGTATGCGCATGCGCACGAGGTGGTGCATCGCGATATCAAGCCGGAGAACATCCTGCTGACGGGCAATCGCGTGCTCGTCGCGGATTTCGGCATCGCCAAGGCGGTAAGCAACGCCACATCCGCAGGACTGACTGCGGAAGGCGGCATGCTCGGCACCCCAGCGTACATGAGTCCCGAGCAGATCACCGATGCCAAGGTGGGCCCGGCGTCAGACGTTTTCTCGCTCGGTGTGTTGTTCTACGAGCTCCTCACGGGAGAATTGCCGTTCGCGGGCATCACTCCGCAGACGCAAATGGCGAGGCGTTTGCATGACACGCCGACACCAGTGCGGAAGTTGCGTCCGGCGATATCGCCGTCGCTCGACCGTACCGTTGCGATGATGTTGAGCCGGTCTCCGAAGGATCGGTACCAGACCGGTGACCAGGTCGTCGAGGCGCTGTCCACTCGTAGCACTGACAACGGGCTGAACCGGGGCACCGTGGCGCTTGCAATGGGCGGAATGGCGCTGCTGCTGATCGCGGCGCTCGCAATCCGTCAGTTCGGCGGGAGCCTCGGACTTGGCAAACAGGCAGTGGCACCGTTGGCGCGTTCGATTGCCGTGTTGCCATTCGCGAACGTCGGCACTGACAGCAGCAGCGAGTACTACGGTGACGGCATCGCCGACGAACTCGCCGGATCCCTGGCAAAGCTGCCGGGCCTTCGCGTCGCCGCGCGCAGTTCGGCGTTTCAATTCAAGGGAAAGAACGTCGCCGCCAGTGAAGTTGCCGAGCGATTGGGTGTCGCCGCGGTTGTTGAAGGCTCTGTTCGTCCAATGGGCAAGCAGATTCGCATCACGGCGCAACTCGTCAACGCGAGTGACGGGTTGGCCATCTGGTCGGAGAACTACGAGCGCTCTGCTGACGAAGTCTTCAACGTACAAGCGGACATCACGGCGGCCATCGCGAGTGCGCTTGGCCTGGCGAAGGAGCGCGTTGTCCGAAAGACCGTGACCAACAGCCGCGCGTACGAGGCGTTCCTGCAGGGGCGCTGGCATTGGAACAAGCGCAACCGTGAGGGATTCGAGCGCGCGATCCAGTATTTCAATGTGGCGCTCAAGGAAGACTCGTCGTACGCCGATGCGTGGGCCGGACTGGGAGACGCCTACAGCCTTCAGGTTGGGTACGGATACCGACCGAATGCCTCGTACGAGCAGGCGCGCACGGCCGCGATGCGGGCCATCGCACTGGACAGCACACTTCCCGACGCACACACCGCACTCGGCTTCATTCACCTGTTCTACGATCGTGACTGGGCCGGTGCGAAGCGAGAGCTCGAGACGGCGCAACGACTCAATCCGAAGTACGGTGAGGCGCGTCTCTTCTACGCCTGGTATTTGTTGGCGATGAATCGCGCTGACGAAGCGGTGGACAGTCTTCGAAGCGCCGTTCGCGATGAACCCGTTTCCGTCATCCTCAACTTGCGCCTTGGGTCGATATTGATGCTGGGTGGTCATCTCGACGCCGCGAAGGTGCAGTTACGTCACACGCTCGAGTTGGCCGGCGCAAATCCGCTCGCGTACCTCGATCTCGCGCGCATCGCCGCCATCGAAGGGAAGTACGCGGAAGCCTTCGATCATCTGTCGCATGCGCCGGAGCGTGTGCAAGCGTACGCCAGCGGCCTCGAAGGATTTGTCCTGGCGCGAAGTGGAAAGCGGAAGGAAGCCTTGGCGGAAGCCGAGCGCTTGAAACAGGGATTTGGACCGAATGTGTCAGCGTTGGGCGCGGCGCAGGTGTACGGAGCACTCGGCGACTTCGACAAGGCGTTTGAATGGCTCGAGCATGCGTACGAGAATCACGACTGGTCATTGTTCTTCGCGCGCAGCGATCCGCTGCTCGTGCCGTTGCATGGTGACAGGCGCTGGGCGCCCTTCATTGCGCGCCTGAACTTTCCCTAGAAGCGGTTTCGCCTATCGATTCCTGTAGCCGAGGTTGTAGTATCAGGTTGAATCGTCGCGCGTTCTCATGGATTACCGAGCTGAGCCATGAAATACCTCGACTTCGATCTGCAGATTGAACCATCCGGAGACGGCTTCACGGCGCGCGTGTTCAACTCGCCGGGTGGTCAGGCCTCCGCGGATTTCTCCGCACCGTTCTCCGATCTCGAAGTAGAGAACTTCCTGCTGCGGATCGGCCGCAGTCGTCATGCGGTGCGGCGCATCGAGTCGCCGGAGATGACGAACGCCAAACTCTTTGGCGGACGTCTCTTCGATTCCGTGTTCACGGGCGACGTGCGCGGATGCTTGCGCAGCAGTATCGACGAAGCCAACCGTCAGGGACTCGGGCTGCGCGTGCGACTGCATCTTGGGAAGACTCCCGCGCTCGCTGACCTTCCGTGGGAGTTCCTCTACAACGGCGGCATGAACCGCTTTCTCGGCCTTTCGGTCGAGACACCGGTTGTTCGATACCTCGAACTGCCTGAGCGTATCCGGCCGGTGCTGGTGAAGCCGCCGCTTCGCGTGCTCATGATGATCTCGAGCCCCACGGACTATCCGCAGCTCGATGTGAAGCGTGAGTCGGAGAAGATGAGTGAGGCGCTCGCCGAACTCGAGGAGAACGGCCTGATCCACGTCGAGCGTCAGGAGAATGCGACGCTGGCGGAGTTGCAGCATCGGCTGCGCAAGAACGAGTACCACATCTTCCACTTCATCGGACATGGCGGCTTCGACGATCAGGCGCAGGACGGCCTCCTCATACTCGAAGACCAGGAAGAGCGTGGTCGTCGCGTGCCCGCGCAGTTTCTCGGCACGCTGCTTCATGACCACCGACCGCTGCGCCTTGCGGTGCTGAACGCGTGTGAAGGCGCTCGCGCCTCGCGCGCCGATCCGTTCGCCGGGACCGCGCAGAGTCTCGTGCAACAAGGCATCCCCGCCGTGATCGCGATGCAGTTCGAAGTTACGGATGAAGCAGCCATCTGCTTCACGCGAGAATTCTACTCCGCGATTGCCGTCGGCTATCCGGTTGATGCGGCGCTTGCTGAGGCGCGCAAGGCGATCTTCGCGGAAGTGAGCGAGATCGAGTGGGGAACGCCCGTTCTCTACATGCGCTCGCCCGACGGCCTGATCTTCGAGATGGAGAAGGTCAGCGAGGAAGACCGCAAGAAGTTGTTGCGGACGACGGCGCAGTCACGCGTGCGTCGAATCGAGGAATTCCGCAAGGCTGCCATGGCCGCGATGGCATCGGAGCAGTGGGATGACGCGGTCGAGAAGTGGCAGGCCGTCCTGGCGATGACGCCCGATGATCAGGACGCGCAAAAACAACTGAACGAGGCACGACGACAGCAGGAGTTGGCGCGGTTGTACATGCGCGGCCGGTCACACTACGAGATGCACAACTGGAAGGAAGCCATGGTGGAGTTTCACCAGCTTCATCGCATTGCCAGGCCGTACAAGGACGCGGACGCCATCGTCGCGGCCATCGAGAGGGAGTTGAAGCACGAGGCGGAGAAGAATGCGCCGCGACCCGCCCCGCCGCCGGCACCTGAGCCTGTGCGACCAGCGCCAGTGCGACCGTTGAAGGTCAAGAGTACCGACGAGATCAAATCAGGGCGCGCGCGCTCGTTCATGATGGGCGGTGTGCTTGGCGCGGTGGGTGTCGTCGGGCTGCTCGTTGTCGGCATCGCCGTCATCGTGGGTGTTTACGGGGCGATGAAGGACAACACGCTTCCCGTAAACACGAGCGGGGTGAGTGCGGGTACGCTCGATCCACCCGCGCAATCATCAGCGCCATCGCCTGCGAGCGCGGAAAAGCCGGTCGATAGGCCGCCGCCGCAGCGCCTGGTGGATCCCACTCCTGCAGTCACCCTCGATCCGAATGAGATGTTGTCGGCGACGGCGGCACAGGAAGCCGAACTGCAACGCGTCCTCTACGCCGCTGACCAGGCGGAGATCCTTGCGTTTTCAACTGCGAATCCCGGAGTCCTGCAGGGCGTGTACTCGGGCAATCTCCTGAACAACGCCGTCACGCAGATCAACCAGATGCGGCAGCAGGGCGTTGTGGTGGTGAGCACGTTGCACAACTTCACGTTCCACGAGGCCTCCGTGAGCCGGAACGGGCAGCGAGCGACTGCTCGAGTGACAGAGCGCTGGAGCACGAATTTCATGAACGCCCTCGGACAGTGCGTGTCACACTATCACGAGCACGACGTACCGCAGACGGCATTTCTGCAACGCACCGGTGGCGGTTGGGTGATCTACGACAGCAAGCAGGACACCAACGCGCCGCAAATGGCGCAATGCCACTAACCACTCACTTCTCGCACAACATGCGCACATGCATCGTCCTAGGGCTCGCGACTGCGGTCACGAGCCTCGTTGGCTGTGACCGCCCGCCAGGGAAGTCGGCAGACAGCATCGCTGCGATCGCGAAGATTGACTCCGCAAAAGCGGCGGCGGGTGTTGCGACTACTGCTGCGGCGCCCACTTTGGGACCCGGCGAATCGCGATTAGCCGTCGACGGCGGTGCCATCTGGTACAAGGTCTCCGGGGGTGGGAACGGGATTCCCGTCATCCTCGTGCATGGCGGTCCCGGATTCAACAGCTTCTACCTCAAGCCGCTCGAGGCACTCGGCGACGAGCGCACCGTCGTGCGGTACGATCAACTCGGCGGGGGCAAGTCCGATGGACTGGCAGACACGACGAAAATGAACATTCCGCATTTCGTCGCTGAGCTCGAGGCGCTTCGCGCGCACCTGGGCTACGACAAGGTGCACATCGTCGGTCACTCATGGGGCACGATGCTGGCGATGGAGTACTATCGCGCGCACCCGGAGCATGTCGTGAGCCTCACGCTCGGCGGGCCCGTGATGAACGTGCCGGACTACGCCAGGCACGCGAAGTCACTCGTGAAGACGCTGAGCGACTCGGCTCAGCGCGCAATCCGCGAAGGCGAGGCGTCGGGCAAGTTCGACGCTCCACCGTATCAGAAGGCGATTGAAGAGTTCTACGCCAGGTATGTGTGGCTACGTCCGAACGCTTCGGATCTCGACAGCAGCATGAAGACATTCAACACGACGATCTACACCTACATGCAGGGGCCGAGCGAGTTCACCATCAACGGGACGTTCAAGGACTACGACGCCACGAAGTTCCTGCCAAAGGTCATGGTGCCGACGCTATACGCCGTAGGTGAATTCGATGAGGTGGGCCCGGCGGTTGCCACGCGGCACGCGGCACTCACGCCGGGAGCGACCTATGTGTTGATCCCGAACTCCGCGCACGTGAGCACGTGGGACAATCCCGAGGCACTACTCAAGGCAATTCGGGAACACCTGAGGAAGGCGGAGCTGAAGTAAGCTTGCCGATCGCTGACATCGCAGTCAGGTGTCGCCGCCTGGCACAAGCGCGGCGACGATGCTCAATGGCCCCCGCGCCAAATCCTCAGGGCCACGTACGCCAGGGCACCGAGGTTCAAGACAATCTGGAGAGGAATGGCGCGGCGCCGTTGAGACTCATTGAGGAACGTGAGCGCGAGGTGATTCACAAGCAGCATGCCGACCACGCCGAGTCCGATCTTTGCACCATAGGCTGTGCCCGGGCCGTCGAGCAACAGCGTCCACACGTGCAAGAGTCCCAGCGACACGATCAGTACAAGCATCCCGTACTTATAGACGGGACGCCGAGTCCACGGCGGCATAGCGGGAGGTTCGTTCACGTGTTCTCCGTGCTACGGGGATGTTGCTCGCGGGTTCGCCGATTGAAGCCTAACGCGCTCCTGGTCCACGCAACGCACGCCCCGGCTTCGCCCCCGTGTGCTTGCCGTCGCGAACGACCATCGTGCCGTTCACGAGCACGAAACGCACGCCTTCTGATAGCTGGTGCGGCTGCTCGAACGTCGAGCGATCGATGAGCGTGTTCGGATCGAACACCGCGATATCGGCAAAGAATCCCTCCCGCAACACGCCGCGATCAGGAATGGACAGGCGCGTCGCCACCGCCGACGTGGCTTTCCGAATCGCGTCCTCGAGCGGCAGCACTTTCTCGTCGCGCACGTATCGGCCGATGATCCGCGGGAAAGTCCCGTACGAGCGCGGGTGCGTGAGGCCGCGCGTGCTGTCGGGATCGACGCCACCCGCATCCGTCCCGAACTTCATCCACGGCTGCACGAGGTTCAGCTTGACGTTCTCCTCGCTCATGAGGAAGTAGATCGTTCCGATGCGCTGACGTTCCGAGATCAGCAGGTCCATCGCTGCGTCATCCCACGGCTTGTTCATCATCGTGGCGATCTCGGAAAGGCGCTTGCCAGCGTACTGCTTGTTCTCCGGTTTGTTGAGACCGAGCACCAGCACGCCCTGCGCTCCCGCGAGTTGGCACAGGTTCTCCCACTCCGTGTGCGCATTCTGCATCTCGGCCTTGATCTTCGCGCGCGATGCAGGGTTCTGGAGATTGTCGATCAGCTTTCCGTCTTCCGACGCCCACGGTGGCGTGCACGCGGACAGGCCCGTGCCCCCCGCGACGTACGGATACATGTCCGCTTGCACATCGATGCCCGCGCGTCGCGCTGAATCGATCTTCGCGATGGCGGCGGGGCCCTTGGGCCAGTTACTCACGCCCGCAGCCTTGAGATGGTAGATCTCGACTGGCACGCCGCCTTTCGCCCCGATCGTAATCGCTTCGTCGATTGCCTCGAGCAGTTGGTCGGCCTCGGAGCGCATGTGCGTGATGTAGATCGCACCATATGGCGACATGGCCTTTGCCATCTCGACCAGTTCGTCGGTGCTGGCGTAGTTGCCCGGCGGATAAATGAGGGCCGATCCGATGCCGAACGCGCCGTCTTCCATCGCGCGACGCACGACCGCGCGCATGGTATCGAGTTCCGCCGCGTTGGGCTTGCCGATCGCCTGACCCTTTGCATACACGCGTACCGTCGACGCGCCGACAAACGATCCGACGTTTGGCGAGGTGCCGTGCGCTTGCATCGCGTCGAGCCATGCACGGAAACCGTGCGGGCCGGGGTATGCGCCAACACCCGCCGTCGCACCGGTCGCGAACTGGCCGCCAGCCGCAGTCTTCTCGTTCGTGGGCGCCGGCGTTCCACCTTCGCCGAGGATTTCCGTGGTGATGCCCTGTGTCACCTTGCTCACGGAGCGGCTGTCGCCGAGGAAATTCGTTCCGCTCTGGATGTCGATGAAGCCCGGCGCGACAACGAGCCCGCGCATGTCGAGACGCTGCTTGGCTGGGAACCGCTTCAGTGATCCAGCCGCACCGACGCGCGCGATGCGGTCACCGCTGATGGCAACGTCGCCGAGGAACCAGGCGGCACCGGTGCCGTCGACGACGCGACCGTTCTCGAGCACGAGATCGAATTCGCCTTGAGGACGCGGCGCGGTGGACGACGGCTGGCGCGAGCACGCGGCGAGGATGAGGCAGGTAAAGAGTGTGCGGCGACGAATCATCGATCGGGCGGGTGTGAAGGATGAGCTTCCGGACGTCTCAACACGCTGCGGCCGCCAGGTGCTGCGGGCAAGGGGGTAGGTCAATCTCGGGCTTGTGGGCATTGCTGCTCAGCGGCATTCGGCAGGCCCTCGAAACTGCATGACGCGGAAACTGGGGGAACTCGGGAAACAACACGGAAACAGGATTCACTCACGGACATTTCTTCAGATCCTTTTGGGGGATGTCTCGGTGCTCCGCGTAGTTTCCCGAGTTTCCCCAGTTTCCGCGTCAATCAGTTTTGAGGGCCGGCCGAATGTCGAGCTGTTTCGCGGGCGTTGCTCGTGGCCGATGATGTTGGCAACACGATCTGGCGTGTCTCAACCACGGCCGTCGCCGCACACCGTCCGTACTGATTGAGACATTGGGAGGGCCTTCCGAATGTCGAGCTGTTTCGCGGGCGTTGCTCGTGGCCGATGAGGTGGCAACACGATCTGGCGTGTCTCAACCACGGCCGTCGCCGCACACCGTCCGTGCTGATTGAGACATGCGGCGGGCCCTCGAAACTGCTTGACGCGGAAACTGGGGAAACTCGGGAAACAACACGGAAACAGGATTCACTCACGGACATCTCTTCAGATCCTTCTTGGGGGAATGTCTCGGTGCTCCGCGTAGTTTCCCGAGTTCCCTAGTTTCCGCGTCAATCAGTTTTGAGGGCCGGCCGAATGCCGATTCGTTTCGGGCGCTGGCGTCACTCAGCAGGGCGCCAGTTGGCGAGAATGATGCCGCCGAGCACACAGGCCATGCCGATGACGAACAGCAGCGTGATCGGTTCATCCAGCAGGACTGCGCCGAGCAACGTCGCTGTCACGGGGTTGAGCCCGATGAACACTGCCACCTGCGATGGCGTTGAGCGCTGAAGGGCCCAGATCCACAGTGCGAAGCCGAGTGCACCGCCGAGTACTCCGAGAAACGCGACAGCAAGCCAACCGCCCGTCGTAAACGTCGGCGCTGTCGTGAACAGACCCTGCGATGCAGCAATCGGTGCAAGGAAGCACGCGCCTGCGGCCATGGCCAATGCACTGACGCGCAGCGGTGGATATGTCTTGAGATACGGCCTCGAATACACGTTGAAGACAGAGCCGCACGCGGCGGTGAGCAGCGCGAGACCGATGCCACGCCATGCGTCGGCCGTTGTCGTTGTCGTCGTGCCACTCGACTTGTGCAGCGCGATCCACAAGCCGACAAATGCCAGCAGCTGCCCAGCGATCTTGGTCGCGGTGAGATGTTCGTAGCCCTTGAGCCGCGAAACGATGAGCGTGAGAAGCGGCGTCGTGGCGATCAGGATCGCGACGCGCGACGACGGGAGGTACGTCAGGGACGCGCTGAAGACCCACGGAAAGATTCCGAAGAACAACGCACCCAGGAGACAAATGCCCACGACGTCTCGCCGCGGCATTCCGGCACGCCAGACCTGCCGCAGCACGGGCAACAGGCACACGGAAGCGATGAAATAGCGCAGGAACGCGAGCGACACCGGTCGCGTCTGCACGACCACGAAGCGCGTCGCAACCACCGACGCACCGAAGATGATGCTTGCGAAGCTCGCCGCGATGGCGGCGCTGATGGAGCTCGTTGGCGACGGAGCGGCAGCCTTGATATCGGACACCGACGAAACGTCGCTCAGGCCGAAGCCGACGCGGCGGGTGTCTTGCTGAGCCGATACACCACGCTCTCGCGGCCACGCACGTCGAGCGCTCCCGCGAGGACGGCCCCAATTCTCTCCACGGCGCGCTGCGAGCGGATGTTGCCAGGCCCGATCACGAAGATCACGTGGTCGACGAACTGAAATGCGTGCGCAAGCATGAGCGCCTTCATCTCGCCGTTGTACCGACCGCCCCAGTGCGAGCGCGCGAGGAAGCTCCAGCCGATCTCCACTTCGCGTGCTATCGGGTCGTACCCGAAAAAGCGCGATGATCCGATGATCCGTCCATCACGCCGGTCGATCGCGACGAAGGCGGACCGGGTTTCGAGCGCCACACGAAAGAACTCGCGAAAAACGTCTTCCTGGTAACGCAAGCGATCCGGATGCTGCTCCCAGATGAGCGGGTCCGACGCGACGGCAAACAGGGCATCCCAATCATCGGGCTTGAGCGGCCTCAGCTCGATCAATTCGCCGACCAGTGTCGGCTGCCAGTCGATACTCATCTCGTCAGGGTCGGCGTTGCACGCGAATGCGCAGTCCCCGCATTCTGCGCATCAGCAAGTGCTGCAGATGCGGTGCTTGCAAGCTGGCGACGTTCTGCGCGGCGCGCGATGGCCAGCGCGGATGTGGCGAGCACGGCTCCCAAAGGAGATGTCCAGACCGCCTGGTTGTTGGCCACGTCCGTGAGCAACGGAATGAGCGCGCCGCCGGCAACGCCCCAGGCGGCGACGCGCGCCATGGAGACATCGAGAATGCCGCGGCCGCGTTCGAGTGTCGCCAGCAAAAGCGCAAACCCGGCACCGGAAATGAAACCGGCGGTGCCGAGTATTCGCGCAATGTCCGCGGGTCCTTCACCCTGATCGACGACCTCGGGGCTCACTACCAAGGCGACGACGCCGATCACTGCACCAAACGCCGCCCACACTGCTCCCCACGTCAGGCCAACGGCAACCACTCCGCGAAGACGACGAAATACGGTTGGCATCGGCCCACCCTCGGTTAGGGAGCTTTTCTCCCGGAAAGCATCCGGTAGAGGAACAGCAGGAGCATCGCACCCAACACGCTCACGATAAAACCAACTGGCTCGCCGGTCTGATACAGACCAAGCACCTGACCCAGCCATCCTCCGACGAACGCACCAGCGATGCCGAGGACGATGGTGATGATCCATCCGCCCGGATCTTTGCCCGGCATGAGGAACTTCGCAATCGCGCCGACAATCAGTCCGATGCACAGCGTGTAGATGAGGCCCATTGTGGTTTCCCCGTTGAGTGGATGGACGCACCCTCGCCGTGACGGGTGCAGGACAGATTGTACGGCACGACCCGAGCCACGGATAGCCGAATGCTTACGGTCCGGTTCGCTTCGTCATTATCACGTTACGCCCGTCAATCGCTCGGAGATAGCAGACGAGCTTACCCTATTGAGTGATGTCCGTCACTTGCGCCCTGCTGCACTATTCAAATGGCATCTTGAGTCGTCCCGAGGCGAGAAGCATAGTGACAAAGAAGGCAAATGAGGCGGATCGCCGTGGTCTTTCCGATCGGCCAGAATGTTCAATTTCCACCGCGATTCGTTTGGAGGGATTTCCCTGTGCAAACGCTCAATGAAGGGCATGACCGAGTCAATGCCGCGCTGACCAGCACGCTGATTCGCACGATCCTCGAAAGCCGTCGCGCGCTTCGCCTGGCGATGTCGATGATGCACGAACTCATGCAGTCTGGTACCGTGATGGAATGGGTGGACGAATCAGCCGCGCGTGCGCGTTCCGCGTCGCTGCCGGGCGAACCACGGCTCGAACTCCATCATGGAACGGGTACGTTCGCGCTCAAGCGGAAGTCATCGTCTCGGACCCCACTTCGCCTCGTCTCACCGTTCCGTCACGACTCGCCGTTGGTGATGCCGGGTGACTCGAAGTTCGCCGACGCCGACGAACAACCCCCAGCTCCCAAGCGTCAGCGCGTCGAAGAGGAGCCACGCAAGCCAACGGAACAAGAGGCGTCTCGATAGAGCCTCGTGGGCTGACTGGCCGCGCTACTTTCGCGTGACCAGCCAGAGGCCAAACAAGCAGACCGCGACGCCGGCCAGTCGCGACGCCGAAAGCGGCTCGCGGAACATGAGCGCGCCAACGGCGAGCAGGATGACCGCGACGCACACGTTCGCGGTGAGCGAGGCATTCCCCAGCACCCAGCCTGCGCGATAGGCCAGCAGGAAGCCGAGTTCGACTCCCACTATTCCGATTCCCACCAGCACCGTGCTCCAGTTGAGCAGGCGCCACGCTGAGCTCAGCTGCACATCGCGTGCAAGCAGCGGAATTGTCGCAATCGTCCCGATCATGGCCACGAGGTAGGCTGCGAGCGTTGCCACCACCGCGTTGGCTTCGCGCGGGATCGCGCGTTGACCGAGGTGATAGAGCACGTTGCCGAGGATGACGACTGCGATGGGCCAAGCCATGTTCGGTCTCGTTGCGGCGACGCGGCATAAGGGTGGAATCGGGGACGCCCGCGTCGAACATACGCACCGACATGCTCAACGCTATTTCGATCCCGGGAACCTGTGTGAGGCGATCCACGCGTCCACCGAATAGGCGCCGCCGCCCGCAAGTGCGAGGCCGGCGGATGCCGACGCCAGCAGGAATTCAAGCTCGTAGCCGCCCACAAATCCCTTGGGGAAGACCGCGAGCGCGATGGCCACGAGCATGTCGAATACGAACAGCAGCGAAAGCGTCCGTGTGAAGATGCCCACCGCCAGCGCCATTCCGCCCTTTCCAGCACAGTGGGATCCGAAGCTTGGAATTCACGTGACTTGAAGTCGCGGC
>JADMIO011210356.1_pt1 | contig 23454 bp, 18 predicted proteins | sample 8958161 | NCBI WGS metagenome assembly JADMIO01 (sample SAMN16585339, study PRJNA669376) | soil metagenome | isolation source: Crop rotation soil | place: USA: Cullars Rotation, Alabama | collected 2011
GCCGCGACTTCAAGTCACGTGAATTCCAAGCTTCGGATCCCACTGTGCTGGAAAGGCCCACGGAAGCGAGTGGGCGCAGTTGATGGCCGCCGCAACGCTGTTTACCCTGCCGATCATCGTCCTGTTCTTCTTTGCCCAGCGGACGTTTATCCAGGGTATCGCGACCACAGGTGGAAAAAACTAAATCGAAGGATAAAGATGAATCGAAAATCATTCTGGATGAGATTAACCCTGGCGCTCGTCGCCATATTGGTCATAGGTCAGACCGTTGTGCGCGCACAGAGTGCCGTTCCCATCGTAGATACCCCGTTTTACCAAGATTACCATGAAGCCTATCCTCTTGCAACAGCGGCGCAGAACGATGTGCGCTCGCTTGCATTCGATTCGCAGGAGCGGCTCTGGGCAGCAACGGCGGACGGCGTTCACTATCTTGAGAACGGAAAATGGAAAACGCCGCCTGGCGGAGAGAAACTCGGACCGGCGCTAACGGTGTATCGCGATGGAAAAGGGCAAATCTGGGTCGGGACGTGGAACGGACTCTATAAAGCCACGGTACAGGAGGTTCGCGCCACCACAGTCCTGGGAGATCCGATTGGCGCAATTTGTTCACTGTCGGCTGCAGGAGGAGCAGGGGAGACGGTGTTTGCCGGTGGGCCGGCGGGGATCTGGCGGTCAGGAGAGGGAGGATGGCAGAAGATCAAAGGGGCCTGGCAGACGGTGATCCGCGCACTCCTTTCGACATCGGATAATCGGCTCTGGATCGGCACGGCAAGCGGGCTGTACTTGCAGGATTTGAACGGACCGGCTTTTGAATCAAAGCGGTTCTCCAGGCCGGATGTTGTGCTCAGCAGCAATGTCACGGATTTGAAGTTGCTTCCGGACGGCACGATGGCAATCGCTTCTACGGGAGGCGTGGATTTCTATCGTGGGACGAAACGACTGCGTTCACTTACAGGCAAAGATGGAATGCCGAACCATCAGGCGAAAGCAGTTTGCCAGGATGCGGATGGAAGGTTATGGGTTGCCACAAAGCTGGGAGTCGCGCGCTATGAAGGAGGCAAATGGAGTTTGCGCCACAGCCGCCGCTGGCTTTTGAGCGACGACACAAGAGCGGTCGTGATGGGGAGAGATGGGACGGCCTGGGTTGCTACGGCGGCGGGTGTGGATGCCATTCGGCGGAAAAAGATGACATTGGAGGAGAAAGCCGCCTACTATCTCCAGATGTTGCGCGCACGGCATATTCGTCCACCAGGGCTGGTCGGCCCGGCGGTGCTTGTCACACCCGGCGACCTCTCGCGCAGTTTTATCGAGGATGACGACAACGACGGCGAACATACGGGAATGTATCTTGCGATGGAATCGATGCGCTACGCCGTAACGAAAGACCCGACAGCGCGGGAGAACGCAAAAGTCGCGTTTCATGCGCTGATGGCGCTTCAACGGGCGACGGGAACGCCTCACTTTATCGCGCGTTCGGTGCTACCCATTGGTACCGCGCCGAGGCATGAAGTGGATCGAACGTATACCCCACAGGAGATCGCAGAGCAGCATCGCACCGAGCCACGTGAGAAAGTGATCGAAATACGCTGGATTCCGACGGCAGATGGCAAGTGGCGATGGAAGCGTGACGCCAGTTCCGACGAGGTGGACGGCCATATGTTCGGCTATTCCACTTACTTTGATCTGGCAGCGGATGAAGAAGAGAAGAAACTGGTCGCGGATCAGGTGGACCGGATCATCGGGGGCATTGTGGATCATGGCTATGTCCTTCAGGATATTGACGGCAAGGCCACGCAGTGGGGGAACTGGTCTCCGGCGAGCATTAACGGGGAGCCGAACTGGCATGAGGAGCGCGCGGGCAACTCGGTCGAGATCATCGAGTTTCTGGGAGTGGCCTATCACATGACCGGAAAGGCCAAGTATCTGGAGGCGGCGCGGTTTCTGATTGATAAGCATGGTTATGCGCAGAACATGCTCCAGACCGTGTTCGACACGCCCTCCGAACGGACCCACATCGAAGACGAACTGCTTTCCATCGTCTATCCCAATCTTCTCACGCACCTGATCTTTCCCTCACTGAAAGCGACCGCACAGACCAGTATGCAGCGATGGCATCGGGCGGTGGAACAGGACGGAATCCCGTTCTATGATTTCGTCTACAATCGTTATTCCGGCAAGCAAGTCTCGCTGGATCGAGCTGTGGAAACCTTGCGGGATTGGCCCCTCGATCATATCGAGTGGACGGTAGACAACAGCCAGAGGGAAGACGTTAAAAAGGACATGACCCCTGGACGCGATGAGAATTTTCTGACCCGAATCCTCCCTCGCAGTGAAATGGGATTGTGCATGTGGGATCAAGAGCCATACAAAGCGATCATCGGGAACAACGGCCAGCGGGAGGACAAGCCCAACGACTGGCTGCTGGCCTACTGGATGGGAAGATACTATGGATTGATCAAGGCGGGGCAATAAAGAAAACCCCGGTATTTTTGCCGGAACCGCAGGAATACACGGATCAGACGGCGAAAATCGTGACGACGCTGCAAGAGCGTCTGTTCTTCTCACTCACCCTTGCCGGTGAGCTAACCAACGACAGGACCAACCGTATACCGCCGAGAAGCAGCGGCTGAAAATGAGGAGAGATATGGCGAATAAGGAAGAGAACAAGGCGATAGTAACGCGATACGTAGATGCCACGAATCGTGGGGATTTCGACGTGTTTAACGAACTCGTGGTCCCGGATTACGTCGAACACAATCCGGTTCCTGGACAGAAACCAGGACGCGAAGGGCTAGTCGAAGCGTACAAGATGTTCAACTCCCCGTTTCCCGATTTAGCGTTCATCTTCGAGGATGTGCTGGGTGAAGATGATCTGGTGTTCGGACGGGGCGTAATCAGCGGGACGCACCAGGGTACATTTTTTGGCGTTCCGCCAACCGGGAAAAAGGTGTATTGGACAGGAACCCGGATGTTCCGTCTCCGTGATGGCAAGGTAATTGAGGGGTGGGTCAATATCAATATGCTGGCCCTGATGCAGCAGATGGGGATAGTCCCGTCGCCGCCTGGATATGATCCTGCCTTAAAAGCGCCGCCTGCGCCAAATGTTGCCACTACTCCGGAAGATACTCCGGAACGGAACAAAGCGATCATGCGCCGCATGATTGATGGCCTGTGGAATCAAGGCGATCTCTCGGTTGCCGACGAGTTATTCCATCCCGAATCCGTCAGCCCAACGGCTCCCACGATCCCACCGGGGCCGGAAGGCGTGAAGATGATCGTGCGGATGTTCCGAGGCGCGTTTCCCGATTACTGGATTCGCATCGAGAATATCGTAGCGGATGGAGATCGAGTAGCCGCCCGTTTCACGCAAGGTGGAACTCATAAGGGTGACCTCATGGGCATCGCGCCTACGGGTAAAACCGTGGAGTGGACGGAGATGGGAATTCTTCGTATCGCGAACGGCCAGGTGGTTGAAAGCTGGTACGATGTGGATATGCTGGGACTGATGGGGCAGATCATGCCGCAACAACAACAGCAGTAAACCACTTTCCCAGGCCGTAAACGACCTGTCATAAGTCATCTCGAATTTTGAGATGCCCGGGTACAGAACGTACCCGCCTGATGTGGCGCATTCGCGCCGAGCGTCCTCCGGACGCATCCCAACGTTGGAAGGCTTTTCCGTCCGCAGGACGGTTGGCCGCAGGCCAGATGAGACGGGGACTTTCAGTCCCCGGTCTCAAAATTCGGGATGACTCAAGTCCGGGGCTTTAGCCCCGGCTTTTTTTATTATGCTCTGCCATAAACGGGGATGCCGGCGCCGCTGATGTCGCGGGCAGAATCGGAGGCAAGAAACGCGATCACATCAGCCAGAGAATCGGGGGCGACCCATTTCGTGAAATCGGCCTTCGGCATGCCCTGGCGATTGGCCGGTGTATCTATGGTGCTGGGAAGAACAGCATTGACAGTGATGCCATTGTCAAGGAGTTCCGCAGCCATGCTTTCCGTGAGGCGTAGGAGAGCGGATTTACTGGCGCTGTAAGCAGCCAGTCCGGGAACTCCAGATAAACCTGCGCGTGCCGCCACATTGATAATGCGCCCGCCTTTTCCCTGAGCGATCATCCGCCGAGCTACGGAAGCACTGAGGTGGAGAGTGGTCTTTACGTTCATGTTAAAGAGCGAGTCCCATATCGCATCCTCGTTTTCATGCACCGGGCCGCCCATCTTGAATCCCCCAGCGAGGTTGACAAGAATGTTCGGCGCACCGAAGTCGGTGGTGGAATCGAGGAAAGAATCTATTGCGGCCCTGTCGGTCAAATCCACCACGCCGAGGCGCGCGTTGGCGTCGTTCAGGTCAAGTTCCTGTTTAAGCCGTTGCAAGCCAGCATCCACCGCATCCAACAGGATCAGATGAGCGCTTTCTGCATGAAAGCAGCGCACGACGGCAGCCCCCAATCCTCCACCTGCTCCGCTGATTACAGCGACTTTTCCCTTCAGTTCCGGATACATGGTCTTCTCCTCCTTATTTGATTTCCAAGGCGGTCGCTTGCTGGGCGTCCAGGTGGAGCGTCACCGTTAGCTTTGTGCCGTTGCGTTGAATAGGCAATTCTGCGCCGGTAAACACATTCACAACCTGAATCGGGTTGAGCGATGCGAGGCTGAGCGCCTGTAGGTCTATCGTGAGAGTGGCGTCGGCGGCCTGATTGCTGTCGTTCAAAAGGGTGAAGAGGCGGCTGCCATAGCGTTCGACGTAAACTGTAGTTGTGTTGGTAGTGGCGTAGGTCAGTGGCTCCCAGCCTGCCGCAGACAGGCGTTTGATGACCGGAATGTATTTCAGGAACAGAGGGCGGTCACGGTTGTACCACTTCGGGTTATCCCAATAAGGGTGGTCAGCGGCATTGACGCTGAACATGCTGGGATACACGGCATAGAACATGCTCCGCTGGAAATACTTCTCCACCATTGGGAAGGTGAACTTGTCGAAATCCGTGTTCATCAGAAGCAGATAGGGCTTGGTCGCAGAAAGCGTGCGACGCATGTTGAAGGTCTCGTCGCTTTCCGGTGAATAATTGCCGTTGCCATCGAGCCAGTTGACTTCGATTCCCATCACATCGAGCAGCGAGGCGAAGATCGCGAAGCGGATGGGGACGCTGTTCGCCATCAGCAGCTTGCCCCGGTTGTGCAGGTCGTCGTGTAGGAAGCGGGTAAAGGTGTGGATGGAGAACCATTCCGGCACGACCGGACGGCGGCTATCCACATCGAAGGTAAGCGGGTAGAGACAGAAAGCGAGTGAACTGGGGCGAAAGTCCAGGGTATCGGTCCAGCCTTCCAGGGAATCCAGATATTCGCCGTCCTGGAAACCGCGCTTTTCCCCGTCCGCCTTATTGTACATTTTGTCTCCCATGGCCGGAGTGTAGTTGAGGAAGCCTTTGGTGGGTTTATCGGCGGAGGCGGGCATTTCGGGATTGGGGTTCAGAACAAAGACCGCGCCGTTGGCCCAGGGTTCATTGCGGAAGTCGAGATTGAAATGCCCGAACTCGTCCTGAGTCCCGCTATTGAGGACGGCGCGGGCCATATCGCGGGCCTCTTTGTGTTTTGGATCGTTGTCGGCGGCGTTTTTCTGGATCAGCGCCATGGCGTTTTCGTAAGTGCGCGGCATTTCGGGGGGCATCGGGAGCCAGTAGGTCATTGGTTCGGTATAGCGGAAACTGAGAATACCCAGAGCGTCGTCCGACTTGAGGCTGTTGTCACCTTCATGGTAGGCGATGTTAAAATCGGCGTTATTAGCTACGATCTTCGGGTCGGTGAAGGGAATCCAGATGCCTTCGGCTTTCGCGAGGCGGTCGAAATTGGGGGCATTGAGGCGATAGAAGCGCTGAGCGGTGTCCCGGAAGCCCCATTCCGGAGAGATACGAAAAAGGTTGCACCGAAAGCGACCGATGCGGGCGGGCCAGGAGGAGGAGCGACCGGAGAGGGCGAAGTCCCAGGCGATCACGAATTGGCGCGTGGGGCCGTTATAGAAGATCCGATAGACGCCGGGCATGTCCATCTGGTTGGCAAAGGCCACGCCCTGCCCTTGCCCCACAACACAGCCAAAGGGGTAAAGCGACATGCCACCGGTCGCGCCGACGCTGATATGAGTCTGGTTGGAGTATTCCTGCTGGGCATTGATGGTTTCGCTGTGCCGAATATCCCGGTCCCAGCGCCAGCCAGCATCCCCGACGGGAAGCGCGAAGTAGACCGTGACAGCGCGGTCTTTCATGGAAAGGTCGGTGACGGTTCCTTCAATCGTCAGAACCCGGTTTTCGGACTTGATACGCGCGTTCACGCGAAGCTGGTTGGGGGCGACGTTGGCTTCCAGACTCAGCCCCTCTTTGGGATTAAAGCCAATCATGCCACGTACCGGGACGAGAGGCATATCGGCAGCGACGTCGCGCACCCAGAATCCTCCCACCGTTGGCGAACCGATCTCCTGGTCACCGGCTTTGACGCTGGTGATGTCACCCTGTGGAGTGAACATCAGGTTCAATCCCCCGCCGGTCATTTGGAAAGGCTGTTGGGGGGAAGCGGTGCGCTTGGGCAGGGGAAGGAGAGGCTGTCCATCGAAAATTCCGGCTCCATCGAGTTGATGGGCGTCGAAATCGTCAAACCAGGCAGTTCCGGTGTGATTGCGGAAGAGGGCGTAAACCCGCATTTCTTTGACAGGCTTGGCGGGCAGAATGAGTATCTGGCGTCGTTCCCAATCGTGGGTTCCAACGCGAAAGGTAGCGATCTGTCCCCAGAGTGGCGAGCCATCCATATATTCGAGGTCAATGTAGAGGGAATAGTCGGTGTCTCTAGCTCCACTCACCTGGTCTGCTTTGCTCCACCCGGAAACGATGATCGGGGTTGGATGAGTCTGATTCAGAGTAAGAATCGCCTGTGCGCCGTGGATCGTTTTGGGGCGAAGGCTGTCACAACGAATGGCTTGATCGCCTCCATGATGCGTTTGGCGATCTACGTCATAACCCATACCAAACGCTTCCCAGCGCGGGATGCCTCCGCCTTTGCCGTCACTACCGCTTCCTCCTTCGAAGCCACCATTTTTCAGCAACTCCGAAACCGGTTGGGCGGAAACTAGAGTGGGTGTGAGACAGAAAAGCGCATATACGATACAAATCAAGACACGGTTCATGTGGTTCTAACCCCCGGCGATCTCATAACATGGGATTAGTATACCTGGCAGCGTCATTTCAAATGGAGGGCAAGGTCTGAGATACGGGCGGCGAGGATGTCTGTAAGGTGTTCGGAGCGGCCCAGATAGTCGCCGAGGCGGAATTCGATGTGCGGATGGCGTTGCTGTCCCTCTTCTAGCAGGGTAGGGAGGTCGTCGGCAACGTGTTTGCCGGTGTGAAGGAAATAGGGAACGGCAAGGATGCGAGTTGCGCCTTGCTCTGCGCATAGGTCTATGGCGGTTGGAATATCCGGCTCGTTGCAGTCGAGAAAGCCAACGCCGATGATAGGAAAGATTTCACGCTGTCGGATGACTTCCACGACGCGGAACATCTCGGCATTGGCGCTGGGATCAGGGCTGCCGTGGACGAGAATGAGGAGTGAGGGAGTAGGGTGGTGAGGAGAGGAAGTAGGAGGAGGCGCAGGGGAGCGGGTAGATAGGACTTTCGTGCCGGGGTGTTGGGGACAAGAAGGTGTATCGAAGAGGGGGCAGCGTGGATTGGCGCGGCACTGTTCTGGGGCGCGCTGCAGGTCGTCCCGCCAACGAGAGGCGGGATAGGCATTGTTGGCGGAGGCAATAAGCGCGTCGGCAAGCAGATCGTCATAGCCGATAGGAGCGGCGATCTGGAATTCGATGCCAGGGAAACTGGCTTGCACAGAGGCGACGGAGGCTGGCAGGGCGGTATTGACGAAATAGCCAGGAACGAGAAAGTAGGGCGCGACGAGGATACGTGTCGCGCCCTGGGAAACGCAGTATTCAACGGCTTCGGCGAAAAGTGGCTCGCTGTAATTCAAGTAGCCGACGGTGACGAGAGGTGCTATGCCACGTTGTTGTAAGCGTTCGGCATGTGTATTGAGCGCCGCACCAGAGCCACATAATACCGAGCCATGAGAAAATAGAATAACTGCATCCATAGATACTCAGCATTCAAACGGCGAGGAGATCGAGTTTCCTACCGCTTTCTTCTTCAACGTCGGCGTGGAGGCTGTTCCCGTGGCTGTCCATCGTGACGACCGCGATAAAGCCTTTGGTTTGCAGATGCCACATGGCTTCCGGGATGCCGAACTCCTCCAGGAAGTCTACTCCGGTGACATCGGTGATCTTTTCCGCATAGAACTGGGCAGCGCCGCCGATAGCATTGAGGTAGACAGCGCCTACCTCCTGCAAACCGGCCAGAGTTTTCTTGCCCATGCCTCCCTTGCCAATGACGGCACGTACACCGAACTTGCGGAGAATGTCGGCCTGGTAGGGTTCTTCGCGGATGCTGGTGGTGGGGCCTGCCGCTTTGACATGCCACTTTCCGTCTTCATCTTTCAGCATGACAGGTCCGCAGTGGTAAAGAACCGCGCCATTAAGGTCCACTGGCGAATCGTGGCTGACCAGATACTTATGGAGTGCATCGCGTCCGGTGAACATCGGGCCATTGAGCACGACCACATCGCCGACCTTGAGTTGGCGCACGTCGGCTTCCGAGAGAGGAGCGGTGAAGGAGAATTCCCGCCCTGTGGTGGGGATACCGGCATCCTGTGCCATTTTTTCGGGTGCGTCATCGCGGAACAGCCAGCGCGTGATGGCTCCCGTGGTCGGATTCATGCGGATGCCGAGGCGGCGATAGGCCCAGCAGTTGTAGGCGACCGAGACAAAGAACGAGGCGGGCAGGCGATTGAGCGCACCGATTTTGCAGCCGAGGAGAGTGACCGCGCCCCCGAAGCCCATCGTACCGATGCCTAAACTGTCGGCATTTGACATAACGCGCGATTCCAGTTCCGCAAGCGTGGGATCAGGATTGGTGTCCTCTGCATCTCGGAAAAGCTGTTCTTTGGCGCCGGAATAGCCACTGGTGCGGTCACCTCCAATGCAGACACCTAAAAAGCCCGCGCTACAGCCCTGCCCCTGCGCCTGCCAGATGGCGTGCAAAATGCACTTATAGACGCCCTCAATGTCGCGTCCTGCCTTGCCCACATGTTCCAATTCCGCAGGCAAGGAGTACTGGATGTTTTTGTTCTCGCATCCGCCGCCCTTAAGAATAAGCAAGATCTCGATCTCGTCCTCTTCCCACTGCTCGAAGTGAATGACGGGGGTTCCCGGACCAAGATTGAGGCCGGAGTTCTTTCCGGTCACGCTATCAACCGAGTTGGGCCGAAGTTTGCCCCGGCGAGTCGCCTCCGCGATAGCTTCCTGAATGGCCTTTTTGATGACAATCTGATTGACGCCGACCGGAGTATGAATTTGGAAAGTGGGCATTCCCGTATCCTGGCAGATAGGGGAGATGTTTTCCTTCGCCATGTCTACGTTCAGGGAGATAATGTGCAGAGCCTGGTTCGACTGGGTCCCCGGCTGTTCTTTATGTCCGGCGCGTTTCAAAACCCGGCGCACATCGGCGGGCAGATTGGTGGCTGTTTCGGTGATAAGTTGAAGCAGGCTTTCGCCAAGTTGTTCCATGAAGCTCGTCCTTGATTATGCATTGATGTTGTTTGCATACTACCCCAAAGCCGCTTTCTTTTCAAGCAGGAAGCGTCTTAGGCAAAGGCGAATACGCGAGTATGAGTAGATACGATCCCTTCACTTTGACGTGGCGAAAGCCCGGATATGCGTGCCTGACGCCGGATGCTGCGGATCAGGAAAAAGCCTTCGAGGCCGGTACGTTGCGGCTGCCGCATTGGATGAGCGACAGCCAGCGATTCAGCTATGTGGATAGGTTGCCCGAAGGCGACGGAATGACGCTCTGGACATATGATATTCGGAGCGGCGAGCGCAAGCAGATCATACCCCGGAAGGCGCTGATGTTGCCGAAGGGCGAACCGATGCCTGCTGGAGACGATTCGGACGAAGATGATGCGGTACATTCCGACCCGACCATGCTGCGCATTCGGGGGTATCAGTGGTCCTCGGACGAGACCCAGATTCTGTTTGCTCGAAATCCCAGCGCGCATGCGGCTATTCCTGGCGACACATCGCTGTTCGTCTATACACTCGAAAGCGGTCGGATGGAGCGAGTGGCGAGCCATAAATTGCCCCATCGGAACGTCAAATGGTCGCCGGATGGAAAACGTATCGGATATGTGCGCGGGGATGAGTTGTATGTACTGGACGTTGTGACACACACCGAAATGCGCTTGACTACTTCCGCCACCACGACGATTTTCAATGGGCGTTTTGGCTGGCTGTACGAAGAAGAGTTGGAACTGTTGGATGGCTGGGAATGGTCGCCGGACAGCAAATACATTGTCTACTACCAGTACGATGAGACGGCGGTTCCGATAGTGGGTATCCCGGATTACGATGATCTGCACATAAAGCCGCGCCTGACACGTTATCCCAGGCCGGGCGATCCCAATCCAACGGTTCGAATCGGCTTGCTGGAGATTCCGGAGGTATTGCCCAAACCGCCTCATGGCGTGCCAACAACGCGCTGGGTGGAACTTGGAAATGCGGAGAATTATGTCGTTAGCATCCAATGGATGCCTTCCGGGGCGCTGCTGGTGCATCGGATGCCCCGGTTACAGAACCGACTCGATCTGCTGAAGGTTGACCCCGCGACCGGAAAGGGCACGGGGCTTCTGACGGAGGAAGACAAAGCCTGGATAGACGCATGGGAATCCTCCTTCGACCGAGGCGGGAGTTACAAACTAACCGCGCAGTTCGTGAAGGGAACCGGGGAGTTCCTCTGGCTATCGGATCGCGATGGATTCAGACATCTCTACCTGTACGACGCGAACGGGAAACTGCTGCGCCAACTGACGAAGGGCAGTTGGGATGTAGAAGGACTGGCCGGTCTGGATTCCACACACCGTATCGCCTTCTTTACGGCAGCACGTCCTACTCCCCTGGAGCGACAACTATTTTCCGTGCTGCTGGATGGGGGAGGAGAGGTGATGCAGGTGAGCGAAGGAGCCGGAACCCATCGGCCTCTCTTCGCCCCGGACACCCAGCATTTCCTGGATCACTATTCCAGCCATGTGCGGCAGCCTCATATCCGCTTGTATCGAGCGAGTGGCCGCAAGGTAGCCGATGTGCGGGAGATTGTTCCACAGCGTCAGGAAGAGGCGCGTTCGGGGGAATGGGAGTTCGGGACGTTCAAAACCTCGGATGGGGTGAATCTCTATTATGGGATGCTCAAGCCGGCGGATTTCGACCCGAAACGCAAATACCCGGTTTTGATGTACACCTACGGCGGACCGGGATTCCAGGTGGTTCTGGATGATTGGGGCGGAGGAAGCGGGTTAGAACCCTACTGCCAGCAACATGGCGTGATTAGCGTGATGGTAGATGGGCGCGGATCGGGAATGCGTGGCAGGGACTTTCTGAAAGCAGTGTATCGAAATCTGGGCAAGTGGGAAGTACACGATCAGATCGAGGCCGCAAAATGGCTCGGAACCCTGCCCTATGTAGACCCGCAACGCATCGGTATCTGGGGCGCAAGCTATGGCGGTTATATGGCGTGCCTGTGCTTGCTGCGGGGCGCGGACGTTTTCAAAATGGCGATGGCTCTAGCCCCTGTAGCGCACTGGACACTGTACGATACCATTTACACGGAACGTTATATGCGCTTACCGAAAGACAATCCGGAAGGCTATGAGTCCTCCTCGCCGATTCTGGAAGCAGGGAAACTCAAAGGCGCGTTATTGCTCATTCATGGCACGGCAGACGATAACGTTCATTTCCAGAATACCGCCCGGCTTGTCTCTGCGCTGCAAAAGCACGAGAAGACGTTTCAAACCATGTTCTATCCCGGCGAGGATCACAGCTTGTCGGGAACCGGACGGCATCTGGAAATGACGCTCACACGCTTTATCAAGGAGAATCTCTAGTCGCGTTTGCTGGGATTCTACTTGTCTGCGTCCACGACAAAGATAACGTGATACTTGTCGAGGAAGTGATCGCGTCTGTTGTACTGCGCAATAGTGGTCGCATCTTCGTCCGAAACCACTGCATTGGAGTTGAATCTACCGCCCCCGACGCCAATCCCACGAACGATCAGAGGATTTGTTCCCACGCGATTGTTCTTTTTGGCATCGGAAATGGAGTGGGAATAGGAAACGATGCCGTTGGCAATCACCCAATCCGGATTCACATTCACCGTTCCCCACAGTTCGCTGCCATCGCCCCGGAGGATTTTCGGCGACATACACCGTTCCACCCGCTGCCCACGCGTATCAATGATCAGTCCCGTGATCGGACGGCTGGGATCGAACGAGGTGAGCGGTTCGGTTTCAACACGGGCGGCAGGCGGGAGTAGTTGGATGCGAGGCGGATCGGGAAGCGTCACCGCACCGGAAGCGGGCGCAGGATGATCTTCTGCGGCGCGGCTTTGACGATTGATCTCCGGGATGAAGGCGCTGGCGATTCCCCTGTCGCCATAGAACGGGCTGGAGACGGTGACTTCGACGATAAAACTATTGCCCATCGGGATTTTGCGCTCGGAAACCACCTGCGCGCCACGAACAATCCCCTTGACTTCGGCGCGAATCTCATCGCTTTTCGCCTCATAGTCGGAACCTACAGTCTCCGAATCAATGCGTACATGATCTACGACCATCAGCAAGTTGCGGAGGGCATCCAACTTGGCGAAGCCTTTACCCCGCAGATAGGCTTTGGCGGAATTGGGTTCGTCATTGGGGATAACGCCCTGCCCGGTGGCATAGACCATCCCTTTGTCGTAGTCAATCCGTCCGCTATCCCCCACCTTTTCTCCGACAGGACGGTTAGGATCTATCCCGCGTTGTCCAGCGAGTACGGGTAGCAGAAGCGCCATCAGGCCAAGCGCCAATGCGACGCGAAGCAGTGCAGTTCGATTAGGCATGTCATACTTCCTTTCCGGCTATTACCGACGGCGTTCTCTACGGGCCGTTTTCGGTATGTTTGGAGCGAGCGTTGGCGGGCTGGGGCGCACGGTTCGCCGTACATTCAATAAAAGCTCCCTGACCCTTCTGAACACGCAACGCCATGCCCTTCAGGTTCATTTCGGGAAGGCGTTGTCGCAATGTCTGCATGTCGGAACGGGTGAGAAAGCGCAGAGTGAGTTTCTGGTCTTTGCGGGTGTCTTCTACAAAGCGGCGAAAGCCGCGTTGTTCTCGGAGGTGTTGGCGGAGCAGGTCGTCGCGAGAGGAATCCAGGCCGGTGATTTCCAGGCAGGCGACATATCCCTCGATGCGCTCCTGTGCCCAGCGCTGAAGCAGGTTGCGGGTGAAAAGCGCCTGATTGGTTGATAAAAGTTGATTTCCGGCTTGTGACGCTGCTTTGGAAGCTGCCTCGGCATCGCTCTGAAAGCTTTGCCCGGAGCCATCGGAGTGGGCGTAGAGCAGAATCTCCTCGCTGTTATGAGAGACAAGGCGTACGGTCAATTGTGCCTTGCAGGCAGCCACAGAGGAGCCGAGGCCATAGGGAGTATTGTTGTCGCCGAGGTGTATTGTGGGGGAGAGAGCCAGGTGTCCGGTGAGGGTGATATCCGCACGCTCATCGTTTGCAATCTCGAAGCCATCTGCGCGTAACCCGGCGATCAGACTATCTTGTACTTTGCGTGCCGAACGGTCACCTTCTATGATAACACGGATTCGCGGGCGTGACAAGTCGGTATAGACATCGTTCAAATCGGAGAGGCGGTGGATGGCAGTCAGGGGTGCGACGGTCGCACGGATTTTCACATGAATAACGCGGCTGCCTTCCACAGTTTCTACATAGCGCGAGCCAGGAATCAGTTCCCAATGCTGCACAAAACCTTCCGCGCTGCCCCAAACCTCCGATTCTTCCAGGGCATAATCGCGCCCAAATTCGGTGGCGCGCACAGTCTGTCCGAATGCCTGTTCGACCGCGTTGCGTTTAGCCTCCCAGAGCGCTTCTTCGTCGGCTGCCAGGGGATCATCACCTAGTAGCGCCGTGCCTTCCCCTACGACGACGCGAGCAGGAACAGGCGACTGATCGGCATGAACCAGTGCGGTGAGACCTAACAGCAGGGCCAATAGAAGCACCATTCTTCTCATCGCGAACTCTCCTCTTACTACCTACTGGACGCGCCATGAATATAACGGCACGAGAGGGGGATTGATCAGGATGAGTGCTGGTTTAAACTTGAGAGGGCGATTATGAAACGAGTTTGAGAGAGCATAACGTCTCTTCGGAACATCCAGCCGAACGGGGGGCGGCGCAAGTCGGGGGGCTACCAGGCGCGTGCTTCCAGGATCGGACGCCAATTCTTTGACACGATAGCCAGGATTGCTCTTGTGCGGCTGAAACTGTTTTGTCTGTTGGGGGGAAGACGAATCAGAAGGAACAGACTGAGCGGAGCGTATCGGACGGTTATTGGAGACAGGGCGTATTCTATAGCCTGTTGGGTCCAGATGGGACGTGCTGGGGGTTGGGGTGTTGGGAGTAAAGGGCTGTGTTCGTGGTTCGGCTCCTTCGCCGTCAATGACGAAGTCGTCCCCGGTGATGCGACGATGGAACTGGTGAGCCAAACGATGAACAAGAGAGAGGAGATTACGACGGTCTCCGGATACGTTTCCGGACCCACCTTCCGCCAGACGGCCCGTTTCGACATCGAGCAGGCGGGCGTTGATGATGACCTGATCGCCCGCTTCAAAATAGCTGCCGACGATCAGCCTATCCGCACTGACGAGTTTACCAAGTTGGGCGATTTGTTGGGAATCAATTAATCCGGTAGATTGCAATTTCAGTTCATCGAGCGCGCGGCGTATCTCGCTGCGTTCGGCAAAGTGAAGACTACGGGATTCGGCAAGGTCAGTCAGAAGGGTTTCTGCAATAAATCGGCCCATGTCGGGATCTGCGCCCGAAAAGTCGGCTACAGCAATAGTGTGGCTGACCGGTGACGGGTCAGGCGCGGGGGGATCGGCAGCAAAAGACACACACGGAAGCAGCAGCAGTAAGCAGCCGAGCAAAAGTGCGCGAAAATGGAACATCAGACCCTCCTTTCCGAACATGCACGTCAGGAAAAACCGGCAAACTCTCACAAGGGGGGATGAGATTCCAGGAAACGGCCTCTGGGCGCGGCGGATGCGCGAAGGGGACTTGCCTGGCAGATTTACTTACCCCGTTCGTTCGATGTATCTCCGTTCGATTCCTGCCAATATAAACAAAATTTTCGGCAAAATTATCAGGAGAAATTAGTCGAAGCCATCGAACAACCGTGGTGCTGATATTGACGTAGTCAGGAAGGGGATTTGAATGCCTGTTAAAAACGCACGAAGCGGAACTTGATCAAGGTCCAAATGGCAGCCACGCCATCGGTCCAGCGAATTTTTTTGCCTTCCGCCATGCTCCGGGCTTCGTAGCGAATCGGGACTTCGACCAGGCGGTGGCCGCGCCGAATCACCTTTGCGGTCACTTCGGGGCAAAACTCGAATCGTTTGCAAGTAAGGGGAATGCCTTGCAACACGTCGGTGCGAAAGGCTTTGTAGCAGGTGGCTTCGTCGGTCATGGGGGTGCGGAAGAAGGCGCGCACCATCCAGGCAAGGAGCATATTGACAATCCGGTTGGGAAGCCGCATTTTCGGCCAGCCATTCATAAAGCGGGAGCCATACACCACAGCGGCATCATACTCTTTGAACGCGCACAGGATGGGAACGTAATCTTCCGGGTGATATTCCAGGTCACCATCCTGAATGATACTGAACTTGCCCCTGGCGTGTGGAATGGCCGTTCGTATCGCAGCGCCCTTGCCCTGATTGGAGTCATGGTAGTAGACATGCACATCGGGGAAGCGCCCTTCGACTTCTGTTTGCAGCAATTCGCGTGTTCCATCGGTGGAGCAGTCGTCCACAATCAGGATCTCTTTGGTCACGGGGACGGCACGAATTCGTTCCAAAAGGGGAAGGAGCGTTGCGCGTTCGTTGAAAATCGGCATGAGGACGCTCAACATACGCATTCTCCCAGCTTCGTCTTGGGGTGGGGGCGAAAAAAATCCGCTGCCGCCAGATTGACCCGAACAAGCGGGGGCGACAGCGGTTTTGCCATCAAAATCACAGAAAGGAGATCACATTCCGTTTGACTACCACTCAAAACGGTATGTTCCCGGTGGTCCGGTTGCGCCTGAAAAAATTTATAAAAATATTTTTTGTTCTCTGTCATTCCACTTGTCCCGGTTCCGGGTAGAGGTTCATAGCCTCGACCGTTCCGATGCCGAGATCGGTTCCCGCTTCATACAGCGCGATTTCCAGACGACGTTGCGCCAGAGTGATCGTAAGATCGCCCCGTGTGCGCTCCAGCACCGCCCGGAGTGCGTCAGTGGTCCGCCGCAATCCTCCGGTGATGGCATCGGGAAAATCAAAGGCGATGAGTTCGTAGTAGATATCATCCATCACCTTAAGTACGCTATCGGCGCGATCCATGTCACCCATTCTGAGGCGATCCAGAATATAGCGGCGACATTCACTGGCGGCTTCGGCGAGTCCATTCAAATACGCGGCAGGTTCGACATGCAGTTCCGCAGGATGCGGAATCGGTTGGGAGGTAATGATAGAGAAGAGGGCGATAGCTTCCACATACTCTTTCTGAGCATCGTGAATATAACCGGCAAAATAGATGTCGGGATGGGCAGCCAGGCTCGTCTTGAGAGCTTCGATACGCAATTTTGCGGCGCGAGAAAGCATTTTGGCGTCGGCCAGCAGGCCACGATGGGTGGCACGTATGGTGCGGGAAGAGAATTGAATGATTTCACGCGCGGCGCGCAGTGCTTCTTCTCTCGCCCGGTTGGTCACTTCGAGTGTGCCGCGCAGTCCTGCGGCGATGTCTTCCAGTGTCTCGATTCGGTTCACGTCCATGGTAATCCCTCCCGAAACTTCCTATCGCCAGTGTTGCTTTATCTATACTCGCCTTGCTCTACTTTCTTTCTTCCACAGGCAGTGTGCATTTCCCTGCCTTGTTCGACGAAGATTACAGGAACCGGACAGACGCGAATGCGCGTATCCAAAAGGTGGGAATGCAGGAGTTGGAAACAACGAACGTGAATAAAACACTAACAGAATCGGCAGGAAAAGAGGTTTTCGGGAACCGAAGCGCTCCTGCGAATGTTGAATAAACAACCGTGAAATCAGGAATCTTCAGGAGGATCAACGTTATGAAGCGAATGTATGGAGGGCTGGCCGCAGCGCTGCTGATGGCGACAGCTCTGGTGTTGGGTATGACCGGAGTGCGCACGAACGCGCAGCCAAGGGCTCCCAAGTATGTGGCGGTTACTGCGACCCCACCAAAGTCGGCTCCGGTAGGTAAGCCGTTTACCATCGCCGTTACCGTGAACATTGAGGATAGGTATCACCTTCAGGGCCATGATGCAAAAGACCCCTATATTCCTACGGTAGCGACTGTGGGGCAGACAAAGGGATTCAAACCGGGCAAGGTGGTCTATCCGGCCTCCGTAGTGAAGGAGTTCAGCGGAGACAAGATTCCCGTGTATGAGAACAAAATCCAGATCAAGATTCCTGTCACCCCCGATGCCACAGTAAAGCCGGGCAAATATACATTGCCGGTGACGATAAGCTACCAGGGCTGCAACGAAAAGTCCTGTTATCCTCCGGACAAAACGACCGTACAGGTGACGGTGAACGTAACCGCGAAGTAGCTGAGGGCGCTCCCGATCTCGACCAGCAAAGTTCGCCAGTGCGGATCGAAACGCTGCTATGATCGGGAGATCTCACATCGTTTGTAGGAAAGCCTCATGAAAACCCTCAAGATCACGCTTTGCACTCTGCTGTTATGTCTGCTGGCACTGCCTGGCCTGGCCGACCAGCAACATATTCATTGGGATGCGTCCCTGGCTCCGCCCGACGCTCATGCCGGGGAGGGAGCGCAGATCGTGCTGCATGCGAAGCTGGATTCGGGCTGGCATCTCTATTCGCTGACGCAGCCGGACGGCGGACCCTACAAAACGACCATCGAACTGACGCCAGGAAACGCGCTGGAGGCAAGCGGCGACCCGGTCGCCCCGCCATTCAAGACACAGCATGACAAAACGTTAAACATAGACCTTCAGCTTTACGAAGACACCGTCACCTTCGGCGTACCTGTAAAGCTGAAGACCGGAATCAGTGGGGAGCAAAAGGCAACGGTTTCGCTGACCTATCAGGTATGCAATGACCGAACCTGCCTGGACCCAGAGACGTTGGAGGTCCCGGTTACATTTACCGTCGCAGCGGGAGCAGCGCGCCCGGATCATCTCAGCCCCGTAAAAACGCTTCCCCAGCAGGAAACTCCACCTGCCACAGGACAAACCGGAACTCCCGCCCCTGGCAATTTGGAAGGGGGCAAGCAGCCTCCTGCGACTCCACAGAATCAGGGTGGACTCGAAGAGGAAGCGAAATCCAAAGGCTTGGCCTGGTTCCTGCTGCTGGCATTTGGCGAAGGCTTGCTGGCGCTGCTGACTCCGTGCGTTTTCCCCATGATTCCCATCACGGTGAGCTATTTCTCCAAGCGGAAAGAGGGAGCGCCGGGGCAAGGCTTGAAGGACGCGCTGGCCTACTGTCTGGGCATTATCGGGACGTTTACCGGAGTAGGACTGCTGGCGACGATCCTCTTCGGAGGCAGCGCGATCCGGCAGTTCGCCACTAACCCGATTGTCAACATCGGCTTTGCCGTTCTCTTCATCATCCTGGCGATCAACCTGTTCGGCGTCTTCGAGATTCAAATTCCGAGCGGGTTCGTAAACAAGATTCAGGCGGGACGTCAGCGCGGTGGTTTTGCGGGGCCATTCCTGATGGGGCTGGCGTTTACCCTGACCTCGTTTACCTGCACCGTAGCCTTTGTAGGAACCTTGCTGGCGGCAGCGGCACATGGGGATCTCTTCTACCCTGTGGTCGGAATGCTGGCCTTCAGCACCGCGTTTGCTCTGCCCTTCTTCCTACTGGCTTTGTTCCCGCAATATCTGGCAAAGCTGCCGAAGTCCGGTTCCTGGATGATTTCGGTCAAAGCGTTCATGGGCTTTCTGGAACTGGCCGCGGCGCTCAAATTCCTCTCCAATGCTGACCTGGTGTGGCAACTGGGCGTGCTGACCAAGCCGATCTATCTGGCGATCTGGTCTACGATTTTCCTGATCGCCGGATTGTATCTGCAAGGCTGGCTCCGGCTTCCGCATGAACTGAACGTCACTCCGGGAATACCGCGTCGCCTGCTGGGCGCTATGACGCTTGCGCTCGGCATGCTTTGCCTGGTTGGGATGGGAGGCGCACACATAAGATGGCTGAGTCCCTATCTGCCCACCGATCCCTATCCCTACAAAGGACAGAACTCCGTCGCGACTAAGGATAAAACTGTCTGGTTGAGCGACTATGAGGCAGCTCTGGCAAAGGCGAAAGCGGAGAACAAACCTATTTTCATCAATTTCACCGGCGTCACCTGTACCAACTGCCGTTTGATGGAGGGCGAGTTCTTTCCACGTCCCGATGTGGTTAAGGAATTGAAAAACTACATTAACGTCGAACTGTACACAGACCGGGTCGGCATTGACGATAAAAACCGGGAATTGCAGAACAAGCTGACCGGCACGGAAGCCCTGCCCGTCTATGTCACGCTGACTCCCGAGGGTCAAGTCCGGGACAAGTTCGAGGGAGCCGCGCGCAATCCAGAGGATATCGCAAAGTTCCTCGCTATACTGCAACAAGGGCATCAATAGAGAAGAGCCTGTCTGAACTAGGATTACACAGATTTTGGGATTGACTATGATTAGGGCGGTGCAAAATCATAGTCCATCCTATAATCCGACAAATCACAGTTCAGACAGTGTTCAGATTTGGACCGGGATGCGTTGCTGGAGCGCAGCGGACTCGATAGCAGCGAAGACCATCGCCAGGCTCTTGATGTTGTCGTGGCATTCGCCCATAGGCGTCGCGCCGGTTTCCAGGGCATTCAGAAAATCGCGGAGGGAGCCGGAGATACCCCCCATGATCTCGGCGATTTCCGCGGTGTGGGGTTTGGTTCGGTGGAAGAAGCCTTCCTTTTCGACGACAGTGTCTGCGGTGGGAGCGGTGTTACCATCCCAGAGAGCCGTACCGTTCGGACCGACCGCGCGCCACTCCGCTTCCCACGAAGTGTGTTTGCCTTCCGCGCACCAACTGCCACGGTAGGTGTAGCGCAGCCCGCCGGTCATTTCAAAGATCGCCGTCGCGCTAACATTCCCTTGATACCAACTCCAGGCAGGATTGAACTCGTCGCAGTAGACGGAAATCGGATCGGCATCGCAGAGATAACGCGCGGCGTCCAGGGTATGAATTGCCATATCGAGTAAGAGGGGACTCGCCATCTCATCGCGGAAGCCACCGAAGTGTGCTCCAATGTAGAAATCCGAATTGAGGATGCCAAGCGGACCGATCTGTTCACGTATCAGTTGATGATAAGCCTGGAGACATGCATTGTAGCGTCGGCTCTGGCTGACCATATACAGTTTCCCAGCCTTTTCAGAGGCAGACACCATCTCTCTGGCTCGCTCCATGCTGTTCGACATGGGTTTCTCTCCCAGAACCGGTACACCCGCTGTCAGCGCCTGCAAAGTCACATCGTGGTGCGCTTCAGGGATAGTTACATCTACCACGAAGTCAGGACGGGTCTCTGCCAACGCTTTGCCCAGATCGTCGGATGTGAACGCGTTTGCCAGTTTCTGCTCTTCGGCAGCATGGGCTGCCGCATCGGGCCGAATATCTACCCAACCCACGATTTCCACCTCATCGCAGTCGCACAAGTTTCTGCCCCAGGCTTTTCCCATAGCGCCTGCCCCCACAAGCAATGCTTTGAACTTTGACATCTTGGTCATCCTCATGTTGTGTAGTGTGGCGTTTTCATCTATATGCAGGGAGATAACGCATAACCTTCGTTATAGTTCCCACACGTGCCTTTCTATTATGCGGTTATTCGGTGAGGCCGTGACGAGCGGCCATCATAGCCGCTTCGGTGCGGTCGTTGGCATTCAATTTGCTCAGAATGTTGCTGATGTGGTTCTTGACGGTTTTTTCGCTGATGAAGAGCGTTTCTGCGATCTCTCGGTTGCGTTTGCCGGTGGCGACTTCCTTGAGGACTTCGATCTCGCGGTCGGTAAGTTCCGCGAAAAGCTCGTTATCGGCGGCGCGCTGAGTACTGATCCGATTGAACTCGGCAAGGACTCGGGACGCGATGCTGGGATGGAGGCGGCTGCCGCCCTCAGCTATCGTATGGATGGCTGCCACCGTCTCTTCGATGGGACTATCCTTAAGCACATAGCCGGTAGCGCCCGCCTTGATCGCCTGAAAGACGTTGGCATCATCATGGTAGATCGTGAGAATGCAGACGCCGATTTCAGGGAACTCCTTTTTGACGCGCTGCGTGACCTCGATGCCATTGGCACGAGGCATATTGATGTCGGTGAGCAGCACCTGGGGGCGCTTCTCTCGGACCAGGCGTACCGCCGATTCGCCGTCCGCCACCTGTCCCAGCACTTCGATGTCATCTTCCAGAGCCAGCAAGCGCGCCAGCGCGTCGCGGGTGAGCCGCTCATCTTCCGCGATGACCACCGTGATTTTGCTCATATCTGCCTCCTAGTCTCTCCCATCTCATAAGGCCACACACTTCAGTGAAGCATGATTATTCGTCGTCTTCGCTCATTATGGACATGCCGCCGAATCTATCGAACCAGGAGGGGCGCTGCGGGCGTTGTTGCCTGGCGAGTTGCTCCGCCTGAGCATAGCGCTCTTTGTTGGTGCGTACCGTCTCGATGGCGGCGAGGAAATAGTCCGTAGAGGGACGTAGGCTGAGGCCCTTGGCTTTATCATAGGCAAAGAGAAGCTTTCCGTCTTCGATCAATCGCTTGAGGTCGGCTCCCGTAAGGTTTTCTGTGGCAGCGGCCAGGCTGGGAATATCGGGCGGCGGAATGGAGGCCGGAAGCGTACCCATCAGTTCCTCAAGAATTGCGGCTCGTGCTTCGGCATCCGGAAGGCGCGTTTCCAGCCAGAGTTCGATGCGCCCAGAGCGGATAAGGGCGGGAGGTAGGTTGGCAACGTTCATCGCTGTCAACATCACACAGACACGTCCCGCGCTTTCACTCTCCAGGCCGTCCAGCATCGTCAGCAAATAGCGGTAAAGCCCCATCTCCTGTCCATTCTCGAAGATGACATCACTGTCATCAATAAAGATGATGGAGGGAGCGTTTTGCTGAGCTGCCTGGAATATCTGGCGGACACGGCCATAAAACTCATTGGTTCCAGAGATAACCGTTCCATCTATGAGGAAGAACTTGCTCTTTAGACGATGGGCAAGAGCGCGACCTACGGTGGTTTTCCCCGTGCCGGGAGGGCCTGCCAGTAACACGCCCCGTTTGGGCTTGATATTGAGTTCCGTGGCCAGCGCATCGTTTTCGAGAGGCAGAATGATATTGGCTTCGAGGCTGCTAATCACATCATCCACGCCTTTTAAAGTATGGAGGTCCACCGCCTGCACCTCTCCCAGGGCAACATTACTGGTCATCTGCTGGGAGCGAAGGTATTCAATGAAATCGTCTGTGGTGACCGCGCCCTTGTGTGCAAACCAGAGCGAGACGCTTTTCAATTGGTGGGCATTCAGTTTCGGCGCGAAACGGTGAATCTTTTTGAAATCGAGTTGAGCCAGCATTCCCGGGCCCAGATAGCAACTACATAGGAATGCGTAATCATTGACATTGAACTTATCAATGCCATAGTGATAGGCGCGCTGCTTGATCGGTTCGGGAGCGGACCCATGAATTCCGAAAATCAGTTTCTTGCCTGTGTCGGCTGCATAGACGGCCAGCGTCGTAAGCGATGCCTCCAGCAAGCCTGCGCGGGGATAGTGCTTGAAGTGGGAACAGGGGCAAATGGCGTTGTATAAGATATCCAGGTCATCCAAGATCACCGTATGGTTGGCTGCAAGCGCTTCCAGCATCAGTTTTTCAAACGCCTCTTCCACCGCGAGCGGGTTCTCCTCTTTCAGGGCATTCATCATGTCTGCCATCGTGAGAAAGGCGCCGCCTGTTGTTCGATGGATGGCCCGTAGTACCGTGGTTTTACCTTTGCCGACTCTTCCCCAGAACACAAAGACGTTGCCGATAGAAAGGGCCTTCATCAGTCCCGAATAGGCACGGTTCTGCGTGGGGCTGAGTGAAGTACCAATAGGCGCATCCAGCTCCAGTTGTAGTGGGCCACTCTCTGTTATACTGGGATTTTCGTGCGACATGGTATTCTCCTGATTTCCGTTTGCTCTTTCTACTTTCCAGCACATTGGGATCCTAAGCTTAGAATTCCACGTGGACAAGTTGTCGC
>JADMIO010607170.1_pt1 | contig 23453 bp, 19 predicted proteins | sample 8958161 | NCBI WGS metagenome assembly JADMIO01 (sample SAMN16585339, study PRJNA669376) | soil metagenome | isolation source: Crop rotation soil | place: USA: Cullars Rotation, Alabama | collected 2011
CCGCCGCGACCCGCAGGCCGCCGCGCAGCTTGTTGACCACCAGGGTGGCCAGCGCCTCGCCTTCCACGTCCTCGGAGATGATCAAGAGCGGACGGCCCGACTGGACCACCGCTTCCAGCACCGGCAGCAGCGGCTGCAGCGTGGAGAGCTTCTTTTCGAAGATCAGGATGAGCGGCTCTTCGAGCTGAGCCTCCATCTTGTCGGCGTTGGTGATGAAGTAGGGAGAAAGGTAGCCGCGGTCGAACTGCATCCCTTCGACGACGTCCAGTTCGGTTTCCAGGCTCTTGGCCTCTTCCACCGTGATGACGCCCTCGTTGCCGACCTTTTCCATGGCCTTGGCGATCATGTCGCCAATCTCGGTGTCGCCGTTGGCGCTCACCGAGCCAACCTGGGCGATTTCCTGGTTGGTGGTGACCTTCTTGGCGCTGGCCTTGATCTCGGCCACGACCTTGACGACGGCCTTCTCGACGCCGCGCTTAAGGTCCATCGGGTTCATGCCCGCGGCCACGCTCTTCAGACCCTCGACCACAATCGCCTGTGCCAGCACCGTGGCGGTGGTGGTGCCGTCGCCGGCCGCGTCATTGGTCTTGGAGGCGACTTCGCGGATCAGCTGGGCCCCCAGGTTCTCGAACTTGTCGGTCAGCTCGATTTCCTTGGCGACGGTGACGCCGTCCTTGGTGGAGCGCGGCGCGCCGAAGGACTTCTCGATGACCACGTTTCGGCCCTTGGGGCCCAGGGTCACCTTGACCGCGTTGGCCAGGGTGTTGACGCCGCGCAGCATGCGATCGCGCGCGTCGGAGGCGAAATAGACGTCTTTGGCAGCCATCTTTTTCTCTTTCTGGAATCAGGGGTTTGGAATGGGGAAGCGGGCCTAGGCGAGGACGCCCAGGATGTCGCTTTCCTTCATGATCAGCAGGTCTTCGCCGTCCAGCTTCACTTCGGTGCCGGACCACTTGCCGAACAGGATGCGGTCGCCGGCCTTCACGTCCAGCGGCTGGATCTTGCCGGAATCGTCGCGGGCGCCGGGGCCCACCGAGATGACTTCGCCTTCTTGCGGCTTTTCCTTGGCGGTGTCCGGAATGATGATCCCGCCCTTGGTCTTTTGTTCTTCCTCGACGCGGCGCACGAGCACGCGGTCTCCAAGAGGACGAAACGCCATTGATTGTCTCCGTCGGAAACGGTTGAAAAGGATCGTTCGCAGGCCCGGCCGTTAGCAGTCTGCCCGGGTGAGTGCCAACGCAGCGCGGAGTTAGTGGCGGGGCCTTGGGGAGTCAAGGCGAGCTGCGTCCAATCGCCCCGAAATTCAACCGTGGAGGAAAGCGCGATGCTCGATCACGTGTCCCTGGGCGTATTCGACTTCAACGTCTCGAAGGCCTTCTATGACGGCGCCCTCGCCCCGCTGGGGATCAAGGTGATGATGGGCGGCGAAGGTTTCGCCGGCTATGGCGATTCCCGCCCGTTCTTCTGGATCGGCGGCGCCGGCCAGCGCCCCTCGATGGGAACCCACGTGGCCTTCACCTGCGAGACCCGCGCCCTGGTGGACGCCTTCTACAAAGCCGCCATGGCCTCAGGCGGACGCGATAACGGCGGCCCCGGCATCCGCGCTCACTACCACCCCACCTACTACGGCGCCTTCGTCCTCGATCCGGACGGCCACAACATCGAGGCCGTCTGCCACGCGCCCGAGTGATCGCCGACGATCCGCTCGCTGCGGCCTTGCGTATTGACTGCGCCTGAGGCCGGCGCACTCTCACAGCCGGGCTTTGCTTTGGGGGGGACGAGCCATGTCCGAGGCCGCCGAGGAGCGCTTCCAGTCCATCGACGCCGTCCGCGGTGTCGCCGTTCTGGGCATCCTCCTGATGAACATTGTCGGCATGGGCCTGCCGGCCTTCGCCTATCTGGATCCGTCCTATTACGGCGGCCACACGGGGGCCGACCTTTGGACCTGGGCGGTCAACAACGTGTTCACCGACGGGAAGATGCGCTCGCTCTTCACCATGCTGTTCGGCGCGAGCACCGTGTTGATCGCGAGCCGCGCCGAGGGCAAATCGCCCGGACCCTGGCAGACCCACTACAGCCGGATGTTCTGGCTCCTCGTCATCGGCGTCATCCACGCCTACTTCCTGTGGTGGGGCGATATCCTGGTCTGCTACGCGATCGCCGGGCTCTTCATCTTCCCCTTCCGCAAGCTGAACGCTCTCGTCCAGATCGGCGTCGGCGTGGCCATCCTGGTCGCTCTGATGGCCTTTCTGGTCTGGCAGGACAGCCAGATCCGCGAGCTCTACGCCGCCGTCCACGGCCCGCATCCGGCCGCTGCGCTGATGGCGCAGTGGAACGAGATGAGCATCATGGTGGCCCCGCCCGCGGCGCTGGCCCAGCAGGAGATCGCCCAGTTCACCGGCGGATTTTCCTCGGCGCTCGGCGCGCGCGCCTTCCTCGCCCAGATCATGCAGTTCGGCTTTCTGCCCACCGACGGCATCCCCGAGGCGATCGGCCAGATGTTCATCGGCATGGGCCTCTTCCGGCTGGGCTTCTTCACCCTGAAATGGTCGAACCGCGCCTACGGAACGATGATCGCCGTCGGCTATCTGATCGCCGCGCCGGTCACCGCCTGGCTCGCCTGGCGGATCTGGCAGTCGGGCTTCGATCCCATGGTCCGTCAGTCCCTGATGACCTGGCAGGGCGCCACCCGCACGCTGATCGCGCTCGCCCATGCGAGCGTGCTGTTGCTGATCATCCGCGCCGGCTGGATCCAGGCGCTGGTCAACCGGCTGGCCGCGGCTGGGCGCATGGCCTTCTCGAACTATCTGATGACCTCGATCATCACGACGCTGGTCTTCACCTCGCCGGGCCTGGCGCTCTACGGCCATTTCTCCCGGTTCGGCCAGCTGATCGTGGTGGCCGGCGTCTGGGCCTTCATCCTGATCTGGAGCAAGCCCTGGATGGAGCGCTTCCACTACGGCCCGTTCGAATGGGTCTGGCGCTCCCTCGTGCGCCTGAGGCCCCAGCCTTTCGTCAAAGGCCGCACCCAGCCCGTGGCGCAGCCGGCCTGACCGGCCGCCTGCCCAGGCGCCCTAGGACGGACGCAGCACCGTCTTGCCGTTCTTGATCACCGTCGCCCCGCGGTCCTTCACGCGCGCCTCGACGCTGATTACGTCGCCGTCCACCCAGAGATCCACGGTCAACAGATCCCCCGGGATAGTGGGCGCCGAGAAGCGGGCCTGGTGCGAAAGGATCCGGTCGGCGTCGTAGTCCAGCACCCCCTGCAGCACCGCCCGGCAGGTGATCCCGTAGGTGCAAAGGCCATGCAGGATCGGGCGCTGGAAGCCGGAGCGGCGGGCGCTCTCTGGATCGGAATGCAGCGGGTTGCGGTCGCCGTTCAGCCGGTAGAGCAGCGCCTGGTCGGGCCTGGTCTGGATGTCCACCGCCAGGTCCGGCGAGCGGGTGGGCACCTGGTGCGGCTCGGGGCCGCCCTCGGAAGGTCCGCCGAAACCGCCGTCGCCCCGGGCGAAAGTGGAGCCGGTGATGGTGACGCACTTCTCGCCCTTCTCGTCGGACCAGATCGTCTCGTTGACCACCACGGCGCCCTTGTCCTTGCCCTTGTCGAAGGCGCCGATAGTGCCGCCGGAGGCGGTGAAGGTGGCGCCGGTGGGCGGCAGCGGCTTGTGGATCTCCACCTTGCGCTCGCCGTCCAGCACCATCAGGAAGTTCATCTGGCTCTGGCGGTGGCCCGGCGGCAACACCGGCGCGGGCTGCGGCGCGGGGGTGTAGCTCGGCCGGCCGGAGCCGCCCATCAGCACCGTGACCGCCGTCGGCACGATCTTCAGGCCCCGCTCATAGACGAAGGCCAGTTCCTTCTCGTTCATGGGATCACCGCCCAGCCCGATGCCCAGCGCGTAGAGCATCACATCCTTGTCGGTATAGGCGAAGGTCCGCGCGGGGGTCTTCTGGTTCAGAATGTCGGGATAGTAGATCGGCATGAAATGGGCGCTCCCAGGCAAGGCTTGTTCTGTTGTTTCGGCGATGCACGCAAATGACGCACGGTGCGTCAAGGCCCGCGTGCCGCCGCCGCATTGCCCGGCCACCGCCGATAGTCTAGAAGCCCGCCCCATCCTTCAGCGGCGCCCATGTCGGGCGGCCCTGCGTTCATCCACCTTTTGTCCGAGATCTTTATGGCCACGCCCGCTGCGAATGACGGCATCACCGGCAACGTGCTGTTCTACACCAAGCCCGAGCCGCTCAGTAAGGAACTGCACTCCAAGATCGGCCTGAAGCGAATGGAAAAGCCGTTCGCTTTCGCCGCCAACACCCATGTGGTGCCGCTGACGGTGACCGAGTTCCCGGTGGCCTCGCTCTCCTATCCGATCATCTTCGCCGGCGAGAAGCGCCAGCCCCTCGCCGTGATGGGCATCAACGCCAACCAGAACATGTTCGTGCGCGAGGACGGCTCGTTCGAGCCTGGCGCCTATATCCCGGCCTATATCCGCCGCTACCCCTTCGTGCTGGCCAACGACTCGGCCCGCGAGACCCTGGTCGTCTGCGTCGACCGCGGCGCCTACATGCTCGGCGAGGACTATGACATCGGCTTCTTCGACGAGGCCGGCGAGCCCACCGACTACACCAAGGGCTGCATCCAGTTCTGCCAGGACTTCGAGGGCGAGGCCCGCCGCACCGAATCCTTCGTGCAGGTGCTGAGCGACCTCGATCTCTTCGAAACGCGCCAGACCACCTTCACGCCGACCAATCCGGACGGCACGCAAGGTCAGCCCCAGCCGATCGCCGAATACTTCGCCGTCTCCGAGGAGAAGCTGAAGACCCTGGGCGACCAGAAGCTCCGCGAGCTGCTGAACAACGGCGTGATCGGCCAGTGCTATGCGCACCTGATCTCGCTGGTGGGCTGGGATCGGCTGATCTCCATCGCCCTCCAGCGCCAGGCCGAGCAGCAACAGGCCGGCGCCTTGCAATAGCGATGGCGCTGGCGAGGGAGGATATCGACGCCCCTCTCGCCGCCCGCCTGATCGCCGAACAGTTCCCCCGCTGGGCGCACCTGCCGGTGCGCCCAGTCGCGCATTCGGGCTGGGACAACCGGACCTTCCATCTCGGCGATGAGCTTCTGATCCGCCTGCCGAGCCACCCGGCCTATGCGGCTCAGGTGGCCAAGGAGCAGGCCTGGCTGCCGCGTCTCGCGCCTCTACTGCCGATGCCGATCCCGGCGCCCGTAGCCGAGGGCGCGCCGACAGAGGCCTATCCGCTCGCCTGGTCGGTCTATCGCTGGATAGAGGGCGAGCCGGCCGCCACCGCGCCGCCGCGGGACTGGGTGCTGTTCGCGAAGGACGTCGCCGGTTTTCTGAGCGTCCTTTACCGAGTGGACGCCAGCGATGGTCCGCCGCCCGGGCCGCACAGCTTTCAGCGGGGCGCCCACGTCACGGTCTACGACCAGGAGACCCGCGACGCCCTGGCGGCTCTCGAAGGCCGCTTCGACACCAGGCGCCTGACCGCCCACTGGGAGGCCGCGATGGCCACCCATTGGGAAGGACCCCCGGTCTGGAGCCACGGCGATATCGCCCTGGGCAACCTCCTCGTGAAGGACGGCTCCCTCTGCGCGGTTATCGATTTCGGCTGCTCGAGCGTCGGCGACCCGGCCTGCGATCTGGCCATCGCCTGGACGGATTTCCACGGCGAGGCGCGCGAGGCGTTCCGCGCCGCGCTCTCACTGGACGAGGGGACCTGGCGGCGGGGCCTGGCCTGGGCGCTCTGGAAGGCGGCGATCACGGCGGCCCGTCCGGACCGGTCCTTCGAACCCTGGATCACCCGGTCGAAGACAACGCTGGAGGAGATCCTCGCCGAGCCGCTCTAGCGCGGCGCCCGGCTGAAGATGCTGCGGGTCAGGCACGAAAAGATCAGCCGGCCCTGGCTGTCCAGCAAGTCGTGCTGAGCCAGCACGAGGCCCTTGTCGTCCCCCACCTGGTCCTTGCCCATCACCGTCATCCGCGCCCGAACCACCTCGCCGGCCGGCGGATTGCGCAGCCAGCGCAGCGCGTCGACCCCGAGCCGCTTGGTCTGCGGCCATTTCGAGGAGGCGTCGGCGTCCAGCCGGCTCCAGATCGCGAAAGTCATGGTGTCCGGCGCGCCGCGGTCGGCGGTCCAGCCGGGGGCGAAGGCCAGGATGAACTGATCCAGCGCATCGCCGTCCACCACCCAGTCGCCCAGATAGACCACCTTGCCGATCTCGATATCGTCGAAATACGCGGGCATGCGCTCCTCAGGCGGTGACAGAATCGGCGTCAGTCTGGCCTGCTTCGGCGCAAAGTCGAGCGTGCTGGCCTTATGGCGACGATGCCGCCATATAACGCCCGGTTTGCGTTCGGAGCGGGCATGATCCGACATCTGCTGATCGCGCTCGCCCTCGCCTTGGGGGTGACGGCCTCCGCCCGCGCCGCGCCGGTCCGCTCGGGCCACGTGACCAGCGAGCTGATCGCCCAGGACGCTGCGGCCGTGCCGGGCGCGACCGTTTACGTCGCCCTTCGCCAGTCCATCCAGAGCGGCTGGCATACCTATTGGCGCAATCCCGGCGATTCCGGCACGGCCACCGCCATGACCTGGACTTTGCCCACCGGTTGGAGCGCCGGGGACATCGTCTGGGCGACGCCGGAACGCATCTCCACCGGGCCCGCGGACAACCCGATCCGCAACTATGTCTATTCAGGCGACGTGATCCTGCCGATCCCGCTGACCGTCCCCGCCAACGCCCAGCCCGGAACCACGGTCACACTGCGCGCCGGCGTCGCGTATCTGGTCTGCGCCGATGTCTGCGTGCCGGAATCGGCGACGCTGACCCTGTTCGTGCCCGTCGCCGCCGCGGCGAGCGGACCTGACCCTCGCTGGGGCGCGCCGATCGCCCGGGCCATCGCCGCCGCGCCGAAGCCCTCGGGCCTTGCCGCCACCTTCCAGCCCACGCGAGGCGCGCTCACGATCGGGATCACCGGCGTCCGGCTCGCCGGAGCCGACTTCACGGGCGCGGATTTCTACGCCTACGACGCCCATGCCCTGGCCCCCGCGGCGCCGGCCGCGATCGAGCGAGGACCGCAGGGCCTTGCGCTGACCCTGACGCCCCAGGAAGGGGTGGACCCCGCCTCCGTCCATGCCGACATCGCCGGCATTCTGGTGCTGCGCTCCGGCGCCTATGAGGTCACCGCCCATCCGGGCGCGATCGCCCCCGGCGCCCGCGGCCTGGGTCCGGTGGCGCGAACCTCGCCCGGCGGCGGCGGGCTGCTGCTGAACGCCGCCCTCGCCTTCCTGGGCGGGCTCATCCTCAACCTGATGCCCTGCGTCTTCCCGGTGCTGTCGATGAAGGCCGCCTCGCTGGCGGGACACGGGCAGGAAGCCCGCGGAGCCCGTCTGCAGGGGATCGTTTTCCTCCTCGGCGTGGTCGCGACTTTCCTCGTCCTCGCCGGCCTCCTGATCGCCGCCCGCGCCGGCGGCGAGGCCGTGGGCTGGGGTTTCCAGCTGCAGGAGCCGCGGGTGATCGCCGTCCTGGCGCTGATCGTCATGGCGGTGGGCCTGAACCTGTCGGGCGTTTTCGAGATGGGCCTTTCGGTGCAGGGCGCCGGCCAGTCCCTCGCCTCCCGAGGCGGCCTCCTCGGGGCTTTCTTCACCGGTGCGCTCGCCGTCGTCGTCGCCGCGCCCTGCACCGCGCCTTTCATGGCAACCGCCGTGGGATTCGCCGCGACCCAGCCGCCCGTGGCCGCGCTCACCGTCTTCGCCGCCCTCGCTTTGGGCTTCGCCGCCCCGTTCACCGCCCTTTCCTTCGCACCCTGGCTTTGGCGGCGCCTGCCGCGCCCCGGCGTCTGGATGGAGCGTCTGCGCCAGGTGCTGGCCTTCCCGATGTACGGTGCGGCCGGCTGGCTGGTCTGGGTGCTGGCTCAGCAGGCGGGCAGCACGGGCCTCGCCCGAGTGCTGGCGGCCCTCCTGGCGCTTTCCTTCGCCGCCTGGCTATTCGGCCTGACCCAGAAGGGCGGCCGCTGGCGCGTCGCCCTGACAGCCCTGGCCGGCATCGCCGCCGCCGGCGCCTTCGTCGGCGCGGTCTGGCCCGCCTATCCGGCCGCCCCGGCCGCTCAGGCCGCGCACACCGACATTCCCTCCGAGCCCTACAGCCCCGAGCGTCTCGCCGCCGCCCGGGCGGAGGGCCGGCCGGTTTTCGTCAATTTCACCGCCGCCTGGTGCGTCACCTGCCAGGTGAACGAACGGGCCGCGCTATCCAGCCCCGCCGTCGCCGAAGCGTTCCGCAGCCATCACGTGGACTATCTGGTGGGCGACTGGACCAATCGCGACGCGGTGATCGCCCAGGCTCTGGCCGAGCACGGGCGCGATGGCGTGCCGCTCTATCTGGTCTATCCGGCCGGCGGCGGCGAGTCGCGCGTGCTGCCCCAGCTGCTCACCGAGGGCGCGGTCATCGAGGCTGTGACCCAGGCTTCCGCCCGAAACTAGACCGTCGGGATCGGCGGCGAGGTGATCACCTCGACATTGTCGTTCAGCAGGTACGACATGTCCCGCAGCGCCAGCTCGCGCGCCTGCGGCGTGGTCGCCGCTTCCAGCGCCGTCAGCTTGGTCGCCAGGTCCTGCGAGATGCCGCGCAGGATGCATTTCAGGTCGCCGTCGGTGTTGCGCTGGGCGAGCAGCACATGGCCCTGCATGTCCAGGGCGGCGAGCTCGGTGATGTGGGTGCGGAAGGCGGCGTAGCCGGGCATGGCGGTGATCGGACCGGCCCCGGTGTTCGTCCGATAGGCCTCCACCTGCTGGCGCAGGGCCCTGGCGCGGGCGACGATATCGACGAACAGCGGCTCGCCCGCAACGGAAGGCGGCGCGGCCGGCGCGGTGGCCAGGATCAGCGGGGTGGCGTGCGGAGCGGGCGCCGGGCCATAGGCGGCGAGCCAAAGGACGGCGGAAAAAGCGACGGCGTCACAGGACATGCGGGTCTCCCAATCGAGGATCGGCGTGGAGTCCGGGTAAGGCCTTGTGTTAACCGCCGCATGGTAAACGCCGTCCTACCAAGGAGCTTAAGTTTGATGGCCGATGCGGACGGCGCCTGGAGCCGGCTGGAGCTTGTGGCCGCGGCCGAAAACGCGGCGCGGATCGAGCATCTGTTCGCCGCCGATGGCGAGCGCCTGCACCGCCTGAGCCTCGAGGCCGCGGGACTCTATCTGGACCTCTCCAAGCAACCCTGGAGCCATGCCGGGCTGCAGGCGGCCCTGGGCCTGGCCCGGGCCTGCGAACTGGAGGCGGCCAGGGCCGATCTCTTCGCCGGCGAGGCGGTGAACACCTCCGAGGGCCGCCCGGCCCTGCACATGGCGCTGCGGGCGCCCGCGGACGCCGGCTTCGCCGCCCTGGGTCACCCGGTCTCGGGCGAGGTCGAGGCCACCCGCCAGGCGATGGCCGCCTTCGCCGAGAGCGTAAGGAGCGGATCCGTCACCGGGGCGACCGGCCAGGCCTTCCGAACCATCGTCCATATCGGCATCGGCGGCTCGGACCTCGGCCCGCGCCTGGTCTGGGAGGCGCTGAAGCCGCTCGAAACCCCGATCGCGATCCGCTTCGTCGCCAATGTCGACGGCGCGGACATGGCTGCGGCGCTGGATGGCCTGGATCCGGCGACCACGCTCGTCATCGCGGTCTCCAAGACCTTCACCACCGCCGAAACCATGGCCAACGCCGCGGCCGCCCGGGCCTGGCTGGCCGACGCGCTGGGAGAGGCGGCGGTGGCCGCCCATTTCGTCGCCGTGTCCGCGAACGTCGCCGAGGCCGGCGCCTTCGGCGTCCCGAAAGAGCGGGTGTTCGGGTTCTGGGATTGGGTGGGTGGCCGCTTCTCGCTGTGGTCCGCGGCCGGCCTTTCCTGCGTCATCGGCCTCGGTTGGGATGTCTTCCAGCGGCTGCTGGACGGCGGCTGGGCGATGGACCGGCACTTCCGCGACGAGCCCTTGGAACGCAACGCGCCGACGCTGCTCGCGCTCGCGCATATCTACAACCGCGACGGCCTGGGCAGACCCTCTCGCGGGGTGATCCCCTACGCCCGCCGCCTCGGCCTCCTGCCGCGCTTTCTGCAACAGCTTGAAATGGAATCGAACGGCAAGCGCGTCGATCGCCGGGGCCGGCCGGTCACACACGGCACCGCCGGCGTCGTCTTCGGCGATGTGGGCGCGAACGCCCAGCACGCCTTCTTCCAGTTCCTGCATCAGGGCTCGGACATCGTGCCGATCGACATCGTCGCCGTCGCCCGCTCCGACGAGGGCCCCGCGGGGTTTCAGGAGAAATTGCTGGCGAACGCTGTCGCCCAGGCCGAAGCCCTGATGACCGGCCGTCCCGCGCCCGCCGGCGCCAACGCCCTCGCCCGTCAGAAGGACTATCCGGGCGACCGTCCCTCCAGCTTCATCCTGATGGAGCGCCTGACCCCGGAAACGCTGGGGGCGCTGATCGCCCTCTACGAGCACAAGGTGTTCGTCGAAGGGGTGCTCTGGGGCATCAATTCCTTCGACCAATGGGGCGTCGAACTCGGCAAGTCCCTGGCCCAGACCGTGCTCGCGGAACTGGAAGGCGGGAAGGCCGAGCCCCACGATCCCTCCACCACCGAACTGATCTCCCGACTGAAGCGTTGACCACCCCCGAAGCGGAGCGTTCCATGCCCAAGGTCGACATTGCCGCCGTGCCCGAGCGCAAGGGCGTCGGCTACCCGCCCGAGTTCGCCGCCCAGAGCGCCGAGCGCATCCGTCAGCGGCTGGGCGACGCCGGCGGGCTGAAGGATTTCGGGGTCAATCTGATGCGCCTGCCGCCTGGAAACTGGTCGGCCCAGCGGCACTGGCACTCGCGCGAGGACGAGTGCGTCTATGTGCTGGAAGGCGAACTTGTGCTGGTGGAGGACGGCGGCGAAACGATCCTGCGCGCCGGCGACTTCGCCGCTTTCCCGAAGGCGTCCGGAAACGGCCACCACCTGATCAACCGCTCGGCGTCCACCGCGGTCTATCTCGAGGCCGGATCGCGCCACCCGGACGACCTCATCACCTGTTCGGACGTCGACATGATCAGCGATAGCCGCGACGGTCTCTTCCGTCACAAGGACGGAACGCCTTATCCGCGCTAGCCTTTTGGCAAGGCTTCGCCTATAGACCCGCCCCCATGAGTTTCGCGCTGAGCCATCATCACGGCCTGCATCCGACCCGCCACGGCGGGCCGGGCGGACGCCGCTTGGCTTAAAAAGCGCATCCCCCAGCCCCGCCGACCTGAGCGGAGGGGCTGAAACTCAAGGTCCCTTCCGCGCCGCCTTTTCTCAAAGGACCGCCCGATGGACCCCGCTTCCTTGCCGCCAACGGCCCAACCCGCTAAGCGCCCGAACGTGACCGTGCCTTTCCGTCCCCAGGCCAGAATCCCCCGCGGCTTCACCGACCGCAGGGCCGCGACCTTGCGCGCCGAGCGCTCCATCCTGGACGCGGTGTCGCGGGTCTATGAGAGCTACGGCTTCGAAGCCCTGGACACCGGCGCCTTCGAGTATGCCGACGCCCTCGGCAAATTCCTGCCCGACTCCGACCGTCCCAACGAGGGCGTCTTCGCCCTGCAGGACGACGACGAGCAGTGGATGGCGCTGCGCTATGACCTGACGGCGCCGCTCGCCCGCTTCGTGGCGATGAATTGGGAGAGCCTGCCCAAGCCGTTCCGCCGCTACGCCTTCGGCCCGGTCTGGCGCAACGAGAAGCCTGGTCCAGGCCGGTTCCGCGAATTCGTCCAGTGCGACGCCGACACCGTCGGCTCGGCTCGCGCCGAAGCGGACGCGGAGATCATCGCCATGGCGGTGGAGGGCTATGCCGCCGCCGGACTGCCCCGCGCCGACTACGTGCTGAAGATCAACAACCGCAAACTCCTGAACGGCCTCTTGACCGCGGCCGGCGTGGCCGATCCCGCCCAGAAGCTCGCGGTCTTGCGGGCCGTCGATAAGCTGGACCGGCTGGGGGCGGACGGCGTTCGCCTGCTGCTGGGGGAAGGGCGCAGGGACGAATCCGGCGCTTTCACCAAAGGCGCGGGGCTGAAGGCGGCCGCCACCGAATCGGTGCTTGCCTTCGTCGCCGCAAAGGCTGGCGCCCGAAGCGCCACCCTGGACCGCCTCGCCAATGTCATCGGCGGCTCCGCGGAGGGCGACGAAGGGCTTGAGGAGCTCGCCCGCATCGGCGCGGGTCTGGCCGGCCTCGGCGTCGGCGAGGACGCCGCCCTCTTCGATCCCTCGGTCGTGCGCGGGCTGGAGTACTATACCGGGGCGGTGTTCGAGGCTGAGCTGTTGGCCGAGACCCTCGACGAGAAGGGCCAGCCGGTCCGCTTCGGCTCCATCGGCGGCGGCGGCCGCTACGACGATCTCGTCGCCCGCTTCACCGGTGAGCGGACTCCCGCCACCGGCTTCTCCTTCGGCGTCTCGCGCCTCGCCGCCGCGCTGGACGCCGCCGGCCGCGCGCGCTCGGCCGAGACCCGCGGGCCGGTGGTGGTGATCGCCTTCGACGCCGCCCGCATGGCCGACTATTTCGCCGTCGCTGGCGAGCTTCGCGCCGCCGGCCTGGCTGCCGAGGTCTATCTCGGATCCTCCGGCATGCGCGCCCAGATGAAATACGCCGACCGGCGCCTTTCCCCCGCCGCGGTGATCCTCGGCGAGGACGAGATCGCAGCCGGGACGGTCACCGTGAAGGACCTCGACCTGGGCCGCGCGCTCTCCGCGGGCGTCGCCGACAACGCGGCCTGGCGTGAAGGCCGCCCGGGCCAGGTGACCTGCCCCCGCTCCAACCTCGTCGCCGTAGTCCGCCGCATCGTCGAGGGGGCGCAATGACCCCGAAAGTTCCCCCCGAGGCGCTGGCCGCGATCAAGGCGCCGTTCCAGGAGGCCGGGGCGCAACCCGTCGACCCGCCGGTGCTGCAGCCGCTGGGGCTGCTTCTGGACCTCGCCGGGGAGACGCTGCGTGAGCGGCTCTTCGTCGTACAGGGAGAGGGCGGCGAGGAGCGCTGCCTGCGCCCCGACTTCACCATTCCCGCGGTGCGCGCCCATATCGCTTCGGGCCGATCGGGGGGCCGCTATGTCTATGACGGCTCGGTGTTCCTGGTCTCCGGCGCAGGATCAGGCGATCCGGAGGAAGTGCGCCAGATCGGGCTCGAGGCCTTCGAGGCCGGCGATGTGGCGGAGGCCGACGCCGAGATCGCGGCCCTGGCTTGGCGAGCCTGCGCCGCCGGCGGACGCCGGGACGTTCGGCTCCGCTTCGGCGATGCGGGCTTGTTCGCCGCTTTCCTCGATACGCTGTCCCTGGCCGAGCCGCTCGCGGCGCGGCTGAAGCGCGCCTTCGGCCAACCCCGTCGCCTGCGCGCCGAACTGGACGTCGCCGGCCAGCCGGCCGCTGGACCGGCGCCGCGCCGACTGGAGACCCTGCTGGTCGCCCTGCCGGAGGCCGAGGCCGCGCAGGTCCTGGAGGAACTCTGGTCGCTGGCCTCTATCCAGCCGGTGGGCGGCCGCCCGGCGAGCGAGATCGTCCACCGGCTCTCCGAGCGCTCGAAAGCCGCGAAGGCGCCCGCCCTGACACCGGATCAGGCCGCTCTGATCGACCGCTTCCTGGCCGTCAACGCCGCGCCCGCCCAGGCCCTGGAGACCGTGCGGCGGCTCGCGCCTGCCTCCGGCAAGACCCTGGACGCCGCGCTGAAGGCCTGGGACGCGCGCCTTACCGCGCTGACCGAGGAGGGCGTCCCGTCGGGGATGGCCATGTCGCTGGAGACCGCCTTCTCCCGGCCGTTCGGGTATTACGACGGGGTCTTCTTCGAGATCGTCAGCGCCGCGCTGGGCGACGACGCCCCGCTCGCGGCGGGCGGTCGCTATGACAGCCTGCCCGCCCGCCTGGGGGCCCAGCGCGCCACCGGCGCGGTCGGCTGCATGGTTCGGCCCGATCGCGCCTATGCGGGAGGCGACGCATGAGCGGCGAGCTGATCCTCGCGGTTCCATCGAAAGGCCGGCTGAAGGAGCAGGTGGAAGCCTGGCTCGCCGATTGCGGCCTGCCGCTGCGCCAGGTGGGCGGCGAGCGCGGCTATGCCGCGCGCCTGGACGGCCTCGCCGACATCCAGGTCCGCCTGCTCTCCGCCGCCGATATCGCCGAAGCGATCTGGTCGGGCGAAACCCATCTGGGCGTCACCGGCGAGGACCTTCTGCGCGAGCGCGGCGAGGATCTGGCCGCCCGCGCCATGTTGCTGGCGCCCCTGGGCTTCGGCCAAGCCGACCTGGTCGTCGCCGCGCCGAAGAGCTGGATCGATGTCGAGACCATGGCCGACGTGGACGATGTGGCGCACCTCTATCTCGCCCGCACCGGCCGCCGCCTGCGGGTGGCGACCAAGTACCTGGCCCAGACCCGCGCCTTCTTCGCCCGCCATCATATCGCCGACTACCGCATCGTCGAATCCGGCGGCGCCACCGAGGGCGCTCCGGCGGCCGGCGCGGCCGAGTTGATCGTCGATATCACCACTTCCGGCGCCACTTTGGAGGCCAACGCCCTGAAGGCGCTCGATGACGGCGTGATCCTGAAGAGCCAGGCGCAGCTCGCCGCCTCCCTGTCGGCGGACTGGGACGCCGCCCGCCTCGCGCTGGCGGGACGGCTGATGGGGATCATCGAGGGTCGCACCCGGGCCAAGGCGCTTACCAGCCTGGTCTGGCCGGCCGAGCAGGATGCGGTCGCCCGCACGGCGGTCGAGCCGTTCCTGGCGAAGGGCGCCGCAGCCCGCACGAACGGGCTGCTCGCCCCCTCGCACGACGTCTTCGCAGTCTCCGCGGCGTTGGCGGACGCCGGCGTCGGTCCGGTCACGGCCACGCAGCCCAGCTATGTGTTCGAGGCCGAAAGTGCCGCCGTCACCATGCTCGCTGAGCACATGAGATCGCGCTGATTCGCTACCGCGCGCACCTGGGTGCCGCCACGTTGAGACTGATCAGCGTTCACGCGGCCAGGTTTTTCATCAAAGGCGAAAACTCACCGCTATGTGTTCGAGGCAAGCCTGAACTTGCCCCCCGCGACCCCATGGCCACGTTGACAGCGGAGGATTTTTGCCGTTCTTTGGACTCGCGAGAGACAAGACAGGCCGTGTCAACGGTTGGATCTCCGGCGTTTCGGGGAGGAAACGCCCTCTAATTTGGCGGTGAACACCGTCCACTAGCCCGCCGCGATTATCCCCCGCGGCGGGCTTAGCTTTTTCCGACCTATGAGATCGTCATCCCCGCCCTATGCCGGCGCGAGCCGGCGGTAGAGCCGGATCGCGGTGCCTCCTCGTCCGCAGTCCGGGCGCGGCGGTCCCGGATCACCGCTTGTGCGTGTCCGGGATGACGATGGCGCTGCTACCAGATCCTCACCCGCTGGTCGGGCGGAATGTACATCGGGTCGGTGGGCTGGATGTTGAACGCCTCGTACCAGGCGTCCACGTTCCGGAACGGTCCCAGCACCCGGTCACGGTCCGGCGAGTGCGGATCGGAGACCAGCAGCCGGCGAAGCAGGTTGTCACGGATGCCGCTGCGCCAAGCCTGAGCCCAGCCGAGGAACACTCGCTGGGTGCCGGTATAGCCGTCCAGCACCGGCGCTTCCTGGCCGTTCAGGTGGATGCGGTAGGCCTCCAGCGCAAGCAGGATGCCGCCGAGATCGGCGACGTTCTCGCCCATGGTCAGGTCGCCGTTCACGTGCATGCCGGCGATCGGCTCGAAGGCCGAGTACTGGGCGCCCAGCCGGCGGGTCTGCTCCTGGAAGCGCGCGGCGTCTTCGGGCGCCCACCAGTCGGTCATCGCGCCGGTGCCGTCGTATTTGCGGCCCTGATCGTCAAAGCCATGGGTCAGCTCATGGCCGATCACGCCGCCGATCGCGCCATAGTTCACCGCCGCATCCGCCTGCGGATCGAAGAACGGCGGCTGCAGGATGGCTGCGGGGAAGACGATCTCGTTGCCGGTCGAGGAATAGTAGGCGTTCACCGTCTGTGGCGTCATCTCCCATTCGTCCCGGTCCACCGGACCGTTGAGGCGGGCGACCCGGAAGTTCCAGTCGAACGCGGTGGAGCGCACCACGTCGCCGTAGAGGTCCTGGTCGGTGATGGTCACGGGCGAATAGTCGCGCCAGTGATTGGGATAGCCGATCTTCACCCGGAACAGGTTCAGCTTCTCATGCGCCCGCGCGCGCGTCGCCGGGCTCATCCAGGTCAGCCGGTCCAGCCGCACGCTCATGGCGTTGCGGATGTCGGCCACCAGATTTTCCATCATGGCCTTGGAGCTGGGGGGGAAATACGCCGCCACATAGAGCCGCCCGAGCGCCTCGCCGATGTTCGAATCGATCACGTTCACCGCCCGCTTCCAGCGCGGCCTGATCTGGGGCTGCCCGGAAAGGGTGTGGTTGCGGAACTGGAAGCGGGCATTGACAAAGCGGGCCGACAGGAACGGCGCGGCATGGTCCACCACGTTGAAGGCCTGCCAAGCCTGCAGCGTCGTCACCGGCGTCGTCTCGAACACATGAGCGATGCGCGGGATCGCCGTGTTCTCGGTCAGCACGATCCTGTCGACGCCGCGCAGCCGGGCCGAATCCAACATCGCGCCGAAGTCGAAGCCCGGCGCGGCCGCGGCGAGCTCCGCCCGGGTCATGGGATTGTAGGTGCGGTCGGCCTCACGGGCCTCCGCCCTTGGCCAGCTCGCCTCGGCGATCTGGGTTTCCATGGCGACGATCGCGTCGGCCTGGCGCTGAGCGTCCGGCCAGTGCGCCATGCTCAGCATCTGAGCGATGTAGTCGCGGTACTTGGCCTTCTGGTCGGCGAACTGCGGCTGCAGATAGTAGTCGCGATCGGGCAGGCCGAGGCCGTCCTGGCCGAGATAGACCGCATAGTGCGTCGGCGCGCGCCGGTCGGTGTCGATATAGAGCGAGAAGAAACTGCTCTCGAAGCCCATGTTGGAGCGGCCCATCAGGGCGGCGATCTGGGAGCGGGTCGTGGCCGCGCGAACCGCGGCGAGGTCGGAGGCCAGCGGCGCCGCGTCCAGGCGCTCCAGCCGGGCTTCGTCCATGAACGCCCTGTAGAACGAGCCGACGCGCGCCTCGTCGCCGGTGGCCGCTGTATTGGCCGCGGCTCGTTCCAGGATGGTGCGCGAGCGCACCTCGGAAAGGGTCTGCAGAGCGTCGAACGTGCCGTAGCGCGACTGGTCGGCGGGGATCACCAACTGGTCCAGGTAGTGGCCGTTGGCGTATCGGTAGAAGTCGGCGCCCGGCGAGACCGAGGTGTCCCGGCCCGCGAGGTCAAAGCCCCAGGCGCCCATATGGGGCGCCTCGGTGGCCTCGGGCGTCGTGGCGATCGCGGCAGGCTGGCTGGGTTGGGCGAAAGGCGCGGCCACCAGGGCCGCAAGCGAAAGGACCGCCGACCCGACGACGACGGCTGCTTGCATGCGTGACATCGAAAATTCCGTACAGCTCCCCAAGACTAGGGTCCAAAAATGCGCCGTCATTCCGCGCAGGTAAAATGACAAGCCGGTAAGGTTAGGGGCGCAAGAAAATACCTATCAACCGGGATTCCGATAGGAATTTTGCTCACGCTGCCCACTCTTCGGCCGAGTTTACCCCTCACATCCCCGGCATGCCGGCCATGCCGCCCGGCGCGGCGGTCTGCACCGCGAAATTCGCGGCGATGCGCCCCGCGCCCCGGAAGATCAGGGTGACCGGAATGTGCTGCCCGGCGAGGAACGGACGGCTGATATGCTCCAGCATCAGGTGCAGGCCGCCGGGGCCGAGCACCGCCTGGCCATGCGCCGGGACCGGGATCTCGGTGAGCGTCCGCATGCTCATCACGGCGCCGGTCATCCGGCTCTCATGCAGGCTGACATGCCCCGCCAGCGCGCATTCGGCGCCGATCAGGGCATCGGCCGGCCCCGCATTGACGATGGTCACATAGCCGATCGCATTCTGTCCGGCGGCGGCCGGCCGCGACCAGGCACGGCTGAGCGTGATCGGGCCGCTGGCGAAGGCCTGGGCGGCAAACGCCGCGAGAGGTGGGGCCGCCCCGAGCGCAAGCAGCCGGCGGCGGGTCAAGTCATGGGACATCGGGGTCTCGGAGATGTGGGCGCGGGAGAGCGGCCAGCGGCTCTATCGTCCCCGTTCGCGCGCCGCAAGCCGCATAAGCGCGGCCGACTTGCGCGCCGCCCCGGCCTCGCGTCTGCTGCGCCGATGGCGCCCGAACTTCACCCGGAAAACTACAAGGACGTGGTCCTGTTCCTGGCCACCGCCGGGGTGGTCGTGCCGCTGTTCAAGCGCCTGAAGATCAGCCCGGTGCTGGGGTTCCTGGGCGCCGGCGTGGTGCTGGGCCCCTTCGGCTTGGGCGCCCTGGCGGCGCGCGCGCCCTGGCTCTCGTACCTCACCATTTCCAACCCGGCCGAGATGGGGGCGCTCGGCGAACTCGGGGTGGTCTTCCTGCTGTTCATGGTCGGGCTGGAGCTCTCCTGGGAACGGCTGCGCCTCCTGCGACGCGCCGTCTTCGGCCTCGGCGCCGGCCAGGTGGTGCTTGGGGTGGCGGTGATCGCCGCCGGCGCCGTCGCGCTGGGCCAGCCCCTGACAGCCGCCCTCGCCGTCGGCGCGGCGCTCACGCTCTCGTCCACCGCGGTCATCGTGCCCTCGCTCACCGAGCACAAGCGCATGCATTCCGAAGGCGGCCGGGCCGGCTTCGCGGTGCTGCTGTTCCAGGACCTGGCGGTGGCGCCGATGCTGGTGACGCTTTCTCTGTTCGCCGTTCAGGGCGGCCAGACTGACATCGCCCGGCGCTTGGTCTTCACCTTCGCCCCGGCCGCCGCCGCGCTCATCGCCATCGTCGTCGCAGGGCGTTTGCTGCTTCGGCCGATGCTGAAGTCCGTCGCCCGCGCCAAGAGCCAGGAGCTGTTCATGGCCGCGGCGCTGCTGGTGGTGATCGGGGCGGGCCTGGTTTCGGTGATGGCGGGGCTGTCGATGGCCCTGGGCGCCTTCGTGGCCGGCCTGCTGCTCGCCGAGACAGAGTTCCGTCACGAGGTCGAGGTGCTGATCGAGCCGTTCAAGGGGCTGCTGCTGGGCGTCTTCTTCGTCTCGTTGGGCATCGGTCTCGACCTTCGCCTCATCGCCGGCCATCCAGTCTTCATCCTCGGTCTCGCCGGCGGATTGGTGGTCATGAAGGCCGCGTCGATCTTCGGCCTCGCCCGACTCTTCGGCTTGAAGGCCACGTCCGCGGCGGAGACGGCGCTGGCGCTCTGCGCCGCGGGCGAATTCGCTTTCGTGATCCTGAACGCGGCGATGGCGCAACGGCTGGTGGATCCAGCGCTGGGCGCCACCGTCCTGGTGGCCGCGACCCTCACCATGTTCGCCATCCCGCCGCTCACCTGGCTGGGCGCGCGCATCGGCGCTCGGCGCGCGGCCACCGTCAGCGAACCGCCGCCGCTGATCGCCGCAGAGGCCGGGCCCTCGAAAGTGCTCGTGATCGGCTTCGGCCGGGTTGGCCGGCTCGTCGGCGAGATGATGGACGCCCACGATATCCCCTGGGTGGCCGTGGAGCGGGAGGCGCGGCTGGTGGAGCAGGGCCGGGCGGAGAAGCATGAACTGTTCTTCGGTGACGCCGCGCGCGGCGACTTCCTGATCCGCTGCGGCCTGGGGACCGCCCGCGCCCTCGTCGTGACCACCGATGAGCCTGAATCCGCGGAGGCTGTCGTCGCCACGGCCAGGGCCGAGCGTCCGGACCTGACCATTGTCGCCCGCGCCCGCGACGCGCGCCACGCCCAGCGCCTCTACGAGCTCGGCGCCACCGACGCGGTGCCGGAAACGGTGGAAGCCAGCCTGCAGCTCTCGGAGGCGGCGTTGGTGGACATCGGCATCCCGATGGGACTCGTCATCGCTTCGATCCACGAACGGCGCGACCAGTACCGCAAGGACCTGAATCGCCCGGACGCGCTCGGCGGGCGCCGGCGGCGGCTCCGCGACGCCGGCCGATAGGACTAGTGCGGCTGCCTCGACATGATGTCGGTGACGCGCAGGATCGCCGGACCCAGGATCACCACGAACAGAACCGGCAGGAAGAATAGGATCATCGGCACGGTGAGCTTGGCCGGCAACGCCGCGGCCTTCTTCTCCGCCGCCGAGAGCCGCAACTCCCGGTTTTCCTTGGCCATCACCCGCAGCGCCGAGCCCAGCGGCGTGCCGTAGCGCTCGGCCTGGATCATCGCCGTCGCCACCGATTTCACGCCCGGATGGTTGGTGCGTTTGGCGAGGCCCTCATAGGCCATGCGCCGTTCCGGCAGGTAGGAGAGCTCGGCGGTCAGCAGCGCCAGCTCCTCGGCCAGTTCGATGGAGGTGCCGCCCACCTCTTGGCCCACCTTCTGGATCGCCGCTTCGATCGACATGCCCGATTCCACGCAGATCAGCAGCAGGTCGAGGGCGTCGGGGAAGGCCTGGATGATGCTTTCGCGCCGCTTCTGGGCGGCGTTGGAGATGTAGAGGTTGGGCGCGTAGTAGCCGCCCACCAGGGCGCCCACCGAGACGCAGATCTTCATCATCGGCGCCAGTTGGCCGACATTGAGGACATAGACCATGAAGGCCGCCACCGAGCCCAGGACGAAGGGCATCACGAAGCGGAAGAAATAGAAGGTGCTGATCGGCCGGGGCCCGCGGAAGCCTGCCATTGCCAGGTTCTCGGCGACCTTCGGATCCTCCAGCAGCCTTGAGAGCTGCAGCCGGTCGACGACGTTCTTATAGACCCCAGTATCGGTCTGGCGCAGCGTCGTGCTCTTCTGGGCCAGCGCCTCGCGCGAGCGGCGGCGCAGCTCCTCGCGGCGGTTGGCGACGCTCTTCAGCCGCCCTTCCAGGCTGTTGCCGCGCAGGGTGGGCGCGGCCACGGTGATGATGGTGGCGAAGCTGATCGCGGCCACCACGACAGTCAGGATATTGTCAGGGTTGGTGACGGTTTCGGCGATCGACACGCTTCGTCCCTCCCCTAGAATTTGAAGTTGATCATGCGGCGCATGACGTAGATGCCCGCCGCCATCCAGATCGCCCCGCCCATCAGCATCATCTGCCCGCGCGGGTCGGTGAACATCGGCGACATGTAGGACGGCGTCGTCACATAGATCAGGATCACCACGCCCGGCGGCAGCACGCCGATGATCGAGGCCGAGGCGATGGCTTCGGACGACAGCGCCTTGATCTTCTCGCGCATCAGTTTGCGCGAACGCAGCACCGCCGAGAGGTTGTTCAGCGCCTCGGCGAGGTTGCCCCCGGTCTTCTGCTGCACGTTCATGACGATGGAGAAGAAGCGCAGCTCCGCGGTCGGCATCCGCTCGTAGAGCTTGTCCAGCGCCTGCTCGAGCGACAGGCCCATGCCGACATTCTCCACCAGACGGCCGAACTCGCTGGCCAGGGGCTCCGGCGTCTCGCGGGAGATGATCTTCAGGCAGTCATGCACCGGCAGGCCGGATTTGATGCCGCGGACGATGATGTCCATGGCGTCGGAGAACACCTCGGTGAACTTCGCCACCCGGCGCTTGCCGAGGAACCCGAGGATCCACAGCGGAAGCCCGAACGCGCCGGAAAGGCCCGCGGCGACCGCCAGCAGCGGATGCGGCAGAAAGACCAGGCCGCCGAGGAAGATGGCGATGCCCAGCACCACGCTTCCCACCCAGAACTGCATCACCGTGATGCCCAGGCCGGCTTGCAGGATCTTGTTCTCGAGGGTGAGCCGCGCCTTCTTCTGACGCTGATCCTCCTCCTTCAGGCCCTTGAGGATCTGCTTGCGGCGGGCTTCGGCGGTGACCGCGGCCCGGGCCCGGTTGTCGCCGCGGCTCGGCGAAGCTGACCCCAGCGCCTGCGCCCGCTTGACCGCCTTGGCCTGTGAGCCGGGGCTGCCGGCAAAGGCCAGTCCCAACCCCGCCACGGCAACGAAGCCGAGGATGGCGGCGATGATGACCAGCATGCCGGAATCCACGCGCCTACTCCGCCGCGTCGAGGGCTTCGGCCAATTCCCGCTCCAGCCCGTAGTAGCGGGCGCGGTCCCAGAAGCGGGGGCGGGCGATGCCGGTGGAGCGGTGGCGGCCGATCACGCCGCCGTTGGCGTCCTCGCCGGTGATCTCATAGACGAACAGATCCTGGGTCACGATTACGTCGCCCTCCAGGCCCACGACTTCGGTCACATGGGTGATGCGGCGCGTGCCGTCGCGGAGGCGCGCGGCCTGGATGATCACGTCCACCGAGCCGACGATCATCTCGCGGATGGTCTTCGACGGAAGGCCGTAGCCGCCCATGGTGATCATCGATTCCAGACGGCTGATGGCCTCGCGGGGCGAGTTGGCGTGCAGCGTGCCCATCGAGCCGTCGTGGCCGGTGTTCATCGCCTGCAGCAGGTCGAACGCTTCGGGTCCGCGCACTTCGCCCACGATGATCCGCTCCGGACGCATCCGCAGGCAGTTCTTGACCAGGTCGCGCATGGTGATCTGGCCGGTGCCTTCCAGGTTCGGCGGACGGGTTTCCAGACGCACCACGTGCGGCTGCTGCAACTGCAGTTCAGCGGCGTCTTCGGCGGTGATTACCCGCTCGGTGGGGTCGATGAAGGCGGTGAGCGTGTTGAGCAGGGTGGTTTTGCCCGAGCCCGTGCCGCCGGAGATGATGATGTTGCATCGGCAGGCGCCGATCACGCCCAGCACCCGCGCGCCTTCCGGACTGATCGAGTTGTACTCGACCAGGTTCTTCATGGTCAGCTTGTCCTTCCGGAATTTCCGGATGGTGAGCGTGGGTCCGTCCAGGGCCAGCGGCGTCGAGATCACGTTGACGCGGGAGCCGTCGGGCAGGCGCGCGTCGCAGATCGGCGAGGATTCATCCACCCGCCGGCCCACCTGGCTGACGATCCGCTGGCAGATGTTCATCAGCTGCGCATTGTCGCGGAAGCGCACGTTGGTCAGCTGCACCTTGCCCGAAACTTCGATGAACACCCGGTTGGCGCCATTGACCATGATGTCGGCGATGTCGTCACGGGCCAGCAGCGGCTCCAGCGGGCCGTAGCCTAGGACGTCGTTGATGATGTCCTGCACCAGCATGTCCTGCTCGGACACGCTCATCGACACATTCTTGATCGCCACCAGCTCGGCGACGATGTCGCGGATCTCCTCGGCCGCTTCCTTCTGTTCCAGCTGCGCCAGCTGCGCCAGGTCGATGGTGTTCAGAAGCGCGTTGAAGATCGTCATCTTCGTCGCGTGGTAGTAGTCGCTCTGTTCCCTCACCACTTCCTGGGCCGGCGCGGGCCCTTGCGCGGCGCGCAGCTGTTCGAAGCCGGGGGTGGATTTCGGCCCTTGCGGCGCGGCCGGCGCCGGCGCGGCAGGGGTCGCCGGGGCCGGCGCGGTCTGCGGGCGCGTGGCGATCGGCGCGCCACCGGCGGGGGCGGGCGGCGGGGCCTGGC
>JADMIO011113570.1_pt1 | contig 23453 bp, 20 predicted proteins | sample 8958161 | NCBI WGS metagenome assembly JADMIO01 (sample SAMN16585339, study PRJNA669376) | soil metagenome | isolation source: Crop rotation soil | place: USA: Cullars Rotation, Alabama | collected 2011
CAGAACACTCAAACTGCCGCCGGCATAGGCCGCGAACATGGGAATGGTCGCCACCGCGAACACGAAGATGATGGTCAGGCCCGCCAGCAGAATGTTGAGTGCGATCTCATTGGGAGTTTTCTGCCGCTCAGCGCCCTCGACCAGCGCGATCATGCGATCCAGGAAGGTGCTGCCCTGGGTGGCAGTGATTCTGACCACAATATAGTCGGATAGGACGCGGGTGCCGCCAGTCACCGCCGAACGGTCGCCCCCGGATTCGCGGATCACCGGCGCACTTTCCCCGGTAATGGCGCTTTCATCCACGCTGGCGACGCCTTCGACCACCTCGCCATCTGAGGGAATGATGTCGCCCGGCTCGACCAGCACCAGGTCGCCCCGCGACAAAAGCTGTGACGGCTTTTTGGAATATATTTTGGCTGCCTGGTCGGCCAACAGCTTGGCGACGGTGTCGCTGCGCGTGCGACGCAGGGTCTCGGCCTGGGCCTTGCCACGGCCTTCCGCGACCGCCTCCGCGAAGTTGGCGAACAGCACGGTGAACCACAGCCAGAGATTGATTTGGAGGGCGAAGCCCAGGTGGTGCTGGCCATGAAGCCAGTCACGGATGAACAGAAACGTGGTGAGGGTGGCGGTGATCTCCACCACGAACATCACGGGATTGCGCGCCATCGCCCGGGGATCGAGCTTTTTGACGGCATTGCCGACTGCCGGGATCAGGATGGCGGAGTCCAATACACTGCTGGCTTGTCTGGTCATTTGGGTTCTCAGAAGAATGTGCCGGCCCGCATCGCCAGATGTTCGACGATGGGGCCAAGCGACAGAGCGGGGAAGAAGGTCAAGCCGCCGACGATCAGGATGACGCCGACCAAAAGGCCGACAAACAATCCGCCGTGAGTGGGAAAGGTGCCGGCCGAGGCGGGCACAATCTTCTTGGCCCCCAGCGCGCCCGCCACCGCCATCATCGGCACGATGAAGAGGAAGCGGCCGATCAGCATCGCGAAGCCCAAGGCGGTATTGTAGAAGGGCGTGTTCGCGGTAAGGCCGGCAAAGGCGCTGCCATTGTTGCCCGTGGCTGAGGTGAAGGCGTAGAGGATTTCCGAAAAGCCGTGCGGCCCGCTGTTGAGTGGTCCGACCAGGCCGAGCTTGCTGACCGACGCCACAGCAGTGAACCCCAGGATGGATAGCGGCAAGATTAGGATGGCCAGCATCGCCATCTTCACCTCTTTGGCTTCAATCTTCTTGCCCAGATACTCCGGGGTGCGGCCGACCATCAGGCCCGCCACGAACATGGTGATGATAGCGAACAGCAACATGCCGTAGAGGCCAGAACCGACGCCGCCGAACACGATCTCGCCCAGTTCGATGTTGATCATGGGGATCAGTCCGCCCAGCGGCGTGAAGCTGTCGTGCATGGAATTGACGCTGCCATTGGAGGCGTCGGTGGTGGCAGTGGCCCATAGCGCTGAGTTGGCGACGCCGAAGCGCACTTCTTTGCCTTCCATATTACCGGCCTGGTTGACGTGGGCGGCGGCAACGGCGGCATTGCCCTGACCTTCAGCCCAATAGGTGGGGGCAAGACCGCCCAGGAACAGCAGCCCCATCACCGCGAAGATCGCCCAGCCCTGGCGGGTGTCCTTCACCATGCGGCCGAAGGTGTAGGTCAGCGCCGCGCTGATCACCAGAATGGACCACACCTCCACGAAATTGGTCAGGCCGGTGGGGTTCTCAAAGGGATGCGCCGAATTGGTGTTGAAAAAGCCGCCGCCATTGGTACCCAGCATTTTGATCGCTTCCTGCGAGGCTACCGGGCCTTGCGCGATCAACTGCTTGACGCCTTCCAGCCCCATAGAGTGGGTGTACACGCCCAGGTTCTGCGGCACGCCCTGCCACACCAGAAATAGCGCCATGAGAATGGACATTGGCAGCAGGACGTAGAGCGTGCAGCGGGTAATATCGGTCCAGAAGTTGCCGACAGTATTGGCAGAGCGACGCGCGAAGCCGCGGATCAATGCCAACGCCAAGGCGATCCCTGTGGCGGCCGACACGAAATTGTGCACCGTCAGTCCCAGCATCTGCACCAGATACGACATAGTGGTTTCGCCGACATAGGACTGCCAGTTGGTGTTGGTGACAAAACTGATCGAGGTGTTGAAGGACAGGTCTGGCGTCACCGCCGAGAGGCCCTGGGGATTGAACGGCAACACAGTCTGCAAGCGCTGGATTAGGTAAAGCGAGACAAAGCCGGCAATGCTAAAGGCCAGCATGGCGATGGTGTAGGTGGTCCAATGCTGTTCCTCGTCGGCCTTGACGCCGCACAGCCGGTAGATTCCGCGCTCGATGGGGCCAAGCACCGGCGACAGGAAGGTGCGCTCGCCCTCGAACAGCCGCGCCATGTAGAGCCCCAACGGCTTCACACAGACGATGATCGCCAGGCAAAACAGCCCAATTTGAATCCAGCCAATCGCGGTCATCAGAAGCGCTCCGGACGGATCAGGGCATAGAGGAGATAGCCAAGGACGCCGAGCGTGACGCAGGCGGCGAGGATATGGTCACCGCCCATCACAGCTTCTCGCAGATTAGGGTGTAACCAACAGCGGCGGCGAAGAACGCCAGGCCCGCGCATAGGAAAATCGCATCCAGCATGACTGCCTCCAATTCGGACAGCAGATTTATGCGGGTGGACATATAGATTCGACTGAGGATGAAGCGCTGGAAAATATAGAAGCTATATACGCAGCCATACGGGGTCCCTTCCCAAGCTACGTTTTGCCCTCCGCCAGCTGCGCCAATGTCGGCTATTGGCGCAAAGCGGACATGGCTCGTTTGGCAGCGGCCGTCCAGAAAATACGATGGTAAGGTGGATTGTCAGTAATGGGCTGACGATGCGGAGGGAGGGTCGGCTTAATGGAGACCCGAATGCCGGCAGACCAAATATCACCCACTAATGCGCGCAGCCCCTGGAATAAGGGGCGCCTAATTGGCCAGAAGCGTCCCCTAAAGCCGAAAGATGTGTGGGCGATTCGCGTTAGGCTCGAACTGAATGAGCGACGCCGAGACTTGGCTCTGTTTGATCTCGCTATCGATAGCAAGCTTAGGGCGTGTGATTTGGTTCGTCTGAAGGTTCAGGATGTCTATGCTGGAGCTCACGCGCGCGAAAGGGCTTCCATCATACAGAAGAAGACTAACCGGCCCGTACAATTTGAGATCACCGGACAGACACGGGCTGCGCTGGATGCATGGATCTGCTCATGCCGTCGACGCCAAGGAGACTATCTATTCCCGAGCAGACGCCAGGCTCGGCCCCACCTGTCAATACGGCAGTACTCGCGATTGATTCACAAGTGGGTGCAGGCCGCTGGCCTGGACAGCAGCCTATATGGCACACATTCCATGCGTCGAACAAAGGCAGCACAGATTTATCGCAAGACGGGGAACCTTCGGGCCGTCCAGCTCCTCCTGGGGCATACAAAGCTCGAGAGCACGGTTCGCTATCTCGGGATCGAGGTAGACGATGCCCTGAGCATATCTGAACAGGTCGAATTTTGAGGGGAGCCGGCAGGGCGGCCCCCTGTCGGCGCCTTAACGGTTGTAATGTCTCCTTTGCGCCATGTGTGGACGGCTCTCCGTTGGCAAGGGTATTTTGATGTTCTGCCCTTCGGTCGGTGCGGCCATGTGTGCGGCCTGTTGATGCGGCACACGCTGGCCGCTGGCCATAATGCCTTCCGCTGAGACGGGTCCCGACCAAAAGCACGCGCTCGAAGCGCTATGGCGCAAGTGGGTTTTCCCGTCCCCGGTTTCGACCGATGGTGCATTACATCGCGATTGCCCTTCCCAAACCTTTCCGGTGCCGCTGCCTAGGCCGCAGCCACTCGGGGTTCTCTATATCGCTCCCCGGTGACCATCATGGCCCAAATCATCCTGGCCATCTTATTTGCCAGCGCGACCGCTGCGATCTTGGGCGTGCGGCGAGCCAGCAGATGAATCAGCCATGGGCGCCTCGTCCCATGCCTTTGGGCATATCGGATGACAGCCAGGGCGCCGGCCACCAGGAGTTGCCGCAGATAGTGGTCGCCCTGCTTGGTGATGCCGCCCAGCTTTTCCCTGCCCCCACTAGAGTTCTGCCGCGGTACAAGCCCAATCCAGGCCGCCAGGTCTCTACCCGACTTGAAGGCTGTGGGGTCCGGCACCGTGGCGACCATGGCACTGGCAAGTACCGGGCCAACGCCAGGCACCTCCATTAGCCGGTGGCCCAACTCTGTGGACCTGGCGCTCGCTCGAACCAGCCGGTCGTTCTCCAGCACCTGGTCATTCACCAATCCGAGCTGGCGAACCAGCGGCGCCAGTGAAGCACGTGCCACTGCCGGCACGCGGACATCATCCGGATCATTGATGATTGCGATGAGCCGCTGAAGCCCATTGCGGCCAACCGGAGCAACTAGGCCGTATTCCGCCATATGCCCCCGGATTGCGTTGGACAGCTGGACACGCTGGCGCGTCAGCATCAACCGCACCCGGTGGAGCACCAGCGTCCCTTGCTGCTCGCAGGTCTTGATCTCGACAAAGCGCATGTTCGGGCGCGTCACCGCCTCGCAGATCGCCTCGGCATCGGCTGCGTCGTTCTTCTGCCGCTTCACATAGGGCTTTACATATCGGGGCGGCATCAGGCGCACCCCGTGCCCCAGCTTCTGAAGCTCTCTTCCCCAATGATGGGCCGCCGCACAAGCTTCCATCCCCACCAAGCACGGCGGCAGTTTCGCGAAGAAGCCCAGCAGCTTGCCGCGTGTCAGCTGGCGCTGGATGACGACCGCCCCGCCAGCATCAACCCCATGTAGCTGAAAAACCGACTTCCCAAGATCCAATCCAATAGTCACCGCAGACTCCATGGCTCTCCTCCATTCTGCCAACCCTTACAGGCTGACGGGCTGGTGAAGAGCCGTCCACAGCATCAATAGCGGACATTCGGGGCGAACTTATAATGATCCGACTGTTTCACACATCCCAAACTGAATCATCTGCTCGATTGGGAACGGTAGTCTGTACCAACCGTGCGACACGCGAAAGAAGCAATTGATCGTTAAAGGGCTTGGCGATGTAGTCTTGGGCACCGCAAAGTATAGCGCGTTGAACATCTCCTTCGCTGTGGCGTGCCGAAATCATTAGGACTGGGATGTGCCTTAGTGCTGCGCGGCCCCTGATAGTGGAGAGCACTTCAAAGCCGTCACAATAGGGGAGTCCAATATTTAGAAGAATGGCGTCTGGGAGTGTATTGGCAATGCCCGGGACCGCAGCAATTCCATCCTTGGCATATGCGGTAACATAGCCGGCGACTTCGAGCCGGGTTTTCAACAATTCCAACATCTGGGGATCGTCTTCGACAATGAAGATCTTTTTGGCTCTATTCACGAGGTGCTCTATTGGTCACTCTTTTCTTTCGTTGCGAATGCTGCAAGCAGGGCGACCGCCAAAAACCCAAAAAGGAAACCCATTATTCTCTGGACTGGACCAGGAAATACTTCGCGAAGCAATATTACGCAAACCAACCCACCGAGCAGCCCAAAAAGGGCAATTTTAACAGAACGACTCATGGGCGCCCCCAGATAGATTGAGAAAAGAGGTTACGCCGAAACGTGTCGCATCGGAAACGACCAAGAGCAACCTTGCAGATGCCTTGCAAAAAAGACTGGGCGCCTTCGAACCGCCCAGTCACCACGCCCAAGAAATTGCGTGTTTTAATCTTTGCGACGGCGACGCAGCATTCCAAGCCCGAAAAGGCCCGTGCCGAACAGCGTGACTGTGACCGGCTCCGGAACGTCGCGGATCGTGAAGCTGAGATTGTCATACTGCGTCGTCAAGGTTCCCGCCGCTGACGCAATCCCGCTGATCTGGGCCAGACCGAATAGCATTGTACCGCTGGCAAAGTTGGGATGCAGCGATCCAAACGTGCCCGTGGTGAAGTCATAGTCAGAGAAGTCTGCCGCCAACAATGCTGTATTCGAGAACCCAAGATAGCCGGTACCGCCTGGAGCATTCGGTCCGTTGAACGGTGCTCCGGCAATCGCCGCAAGATAGAAAACGCCGCCCTGCTCTATGGCCGGGCGAAAGGTGTTGCCGAAGCCGACCCCCGGAACATTGACCGAAATATTCTTATCGATCGCCGCGCTGATCGATGCGATGGCGCCCTGGGTCAGGGGATCATAGGAGAAACCTGTGTTCACCAACGCCTGAGCGACTTGCGGTGTGCCTACCAAACCGGAGGTGAAGACCGCATTGAACTGCAGCGCGTTGCCCGGATTTCCGCAAGCTCCGCATTGCAAATAACCAATGCTGGCAGTGGCATCGGAGGAGAAGGCCGCGCTTGCCGAATAATTTCCCAGATTGAATGTGCTGTCGCTGAATAACGCGCCCGCAAAGGCCGGGGCCGCACCCAGCAACAACGCTGCGAATGCCCCTGCCGCCATCCGAAAATACGCGATCATTCCGCCCTCACCGTCAAAGCCCTATGCCGGCGATGCATATGCCATGCCAGGAATTAACACTAAAACTTTCAAGTGCTTGATTTCGGCAGACCAGGTGCTTGTAAGGCAAATTTACAGCCTAAAGGCGGCTGCCGATGGTGTCGGTGGCAGTTGCAGGTGTGGCCGGGTTCGGGCGTTAGGAGAGCCTATGGCGAAGCCTTGTGCCGCACTCCGAATGTCCGCTTTGCGCGGCGGGCTCAATGGGTCATTGCAACACCGCGTTCAGTCTATCGGCGGGGCTGTCGAAGCCCAAGGTCTTTCTCGGACGCTGGTTCAGGCGCAGGGCGATCTTATTGAGGTGGGCCTGGGAGAAGTGTGAGAGGTCGGTCCCTTTCGGGAAGTACTGGCGCAGCAAGCCGTTGGTGTTCTCGTTGCTGCCGCGCTGCCAGGGGCTGCGAGGATCGCAGAAGTAGACCTGCACGTCGGTCGCGATGGTAAAGTCTTTGTGCGCCGCCATCTCCTTGCCGCGATCCCAGGTGAGAGAGCGCCGCAGCACTGCCGGCAATCTGCCGATGTGCCTAGTCAGCGCGCCAACCACGGTGGCGGTATCGCTGCCCGGAACCTTGAGAAGCATTACAAAGCGAGTGGCGCGTTCGACCAGCGTCACCATGCAGGAATGGTTCGAACCACACAGCAGGTCGCCTTCCCAATGGCCTGGCACCGCCCGGTCCTGCGCTTCGGCGGGGCGCTCGCGGATCGAGACCGTATCGACGATCTGGCCCAGGCCGCTCCTGGTGACGCCACCCTTTGCCTGGCGCAATTGCCGTCTGGTCCGCAAATGAGCCATCAGCTCCTTCTTCAAAGCACCACGCGTCTGGACGAACAGGCTGCGATAGATCGTTTCGTGAGATAGCTGCATGTCCGGGTCGCTCGGGTAGTGCTGTTTCAGCCAGCCGGCGATCTGCTCCGGCGACCATTGCAGCGCCAGTTTCTGGGCCACGCGCCATCGTAACGGCGCTTGCCGTGCCAGGCGACAGGCTTTGGGACGCAAAGCCCGCTCCCCGGCCCGCTGGTCAGCCCGGCTCGCCCGATAACCCTGGATGCCGCCGTTGCGACCGATCTCCCGGCTCACCGTCGAGGGGGCCCGGCCAAGACCGCCAGCAATCTGACGCAGCGACTGACCTGCCGCCAGCCCACGCCAGATTTCCTCACGCTCATCAAGCCTTAACGCCAGTTGCGCCCGGCGTCTCGGCGGCATGATGCCGCCATTGAGGGCCAGAACCCGATAGACCCCGCTCTTGTTCCGCCTTCCCAGCGCTCGGGCAATGTCGGCTACACACTGGCCGCTGCGCCACCGCTCCCATAGCTCGGCCCTCTGCCGGTTTGTGAACCAAATCCGCGATACCTGTTCCATGCCGCCGTCATAAGCGGTCATTCAGGCGAGACGGTTTGGACATCCAATTGGACCCAACTCAAATATCCCGCAGCCGGGATCAGTCGGGGGCGGGGATCGACCTCAAAGACTCCTAGGCCGGCCTACTGACATTGCGCGCGTTGCTACGCGGTCACCCCTGACAGGTCCTGACGTCTCCGTGCATGCATTGAGGAGCCGGCCGGGGGTGTAGCCAGCGAGCGCCCGGCTGCCAGCGAGCAAAGCGTACGCGCTTGCTGGCGGCGATTTGATAGGCGCCAGCAGGTGCGCGTAACAGGGTGGACCTGGCTATGCCCGAACGGTCCATGTCTTGTAGACGCTGTCGTAGGTCTTCGCCGCAGACCTGCCCGACGCATATCACCAAAGACAGGAAAGGGCTCTTGACGCCCCGAATTGAACCTGACAGGTCCTGACGGATGATGGCTGAAAAGCGCCAGGCTAGAAGGGCAAGTCCGGCTAGAAAGGTGTCCGATGCGCGCCTGCGCGCCGCATTGGTGAAGCATGATGGGCTTATCGCCCGTGCAGCCACCGAGGTCGGCTTGACCCGGCAGTCGGTCCACGAGAGGGTCAACAACAACCCGGAACTGTTGGAGTTCGTTCAAGACCTCCGGGAGAGCATGGTCGATGCCGCGGTGGGGGTCCTGTCCTACCGTATGAAGCGCTACCACTGCCGGCAGTCTGCGGAGTTTGTTCTCAAGCACCATGGGCGCGACCGAGGTTACGGTCCCCAGCCGGAGATCCCGCCGCCCCCACCGGACGACAGCCGGCGCATGACAATCATCAGGGAGTTGGTGAAGATGATGGATGAGAGGGCGGCCGCAATGCACGTCCGTCCAGTGGTGGACATCACGCCGGTCCTCAATGGCCATGCAAGCCCGGCTCGGCAGCTGCTTGACACTAAGGAGCGCGGAGAGCAAACCCGTAGACCCGTCTAGTGTTGCCGACTGCGTGCGCCTCATTCCAGTCTGGGAATTTGTTAGGTATTTCGACGAATCGAAAAGACCTTCGACGCCGGTTCGACTTGCCGGCAGTAGACGTCCCACTTTTCCATAAGTCGCCGGCGCAATTCGAATAGGTCACCTCTGCGGTAAGCCGCCTCGACCTTATTTGCGATTCTATGCGCCAGAGCTGCCTCGCACACCTCGTTTGGGTAACTTGTACGCTCTGCTGCCCAATCTCGAAATGTGGAACGGAATCCATGGGCAGTTAGATCGTGGCGCTTCATCCGACGGAGAAGCATGAGGAATGCCATATTTGACAAAGGTTTCCCCTGCCGCTGCCCAGGAAACACGAACGCTTCTGATTGCACATCCTTACCGGCGCATTTCCTCCTGCCTTCAACTAATTCTATAGCACGCCGGCACAACGGTACCCGATGCTCTTTGCCCGCTTTCATGCGGTCGGCCGGAATTATCCAAACCTTCGAGCTTGGGTCAATTTCGCGCCACCGTGCTCCAAGCGTTTCTCCCGTGCGGGCGGCTGTGAGGATCGTAAATTCCAAAGCCCGAGCTGCTGATCCCTCCTGCAAGGCCAGCGACTTCATAAATGCGCCAATCTCAGCGTAGGGCAAGGCCGCGTGATGGCGGACCTTTCGAATCCGACTCCTGGCCGGCAACAGCTTGTCCAAATGCCCGCGCCAGCGCGCCGGATTATCTCCGTTCCGGTACCCATGAACCTTCGCCCAATCCAGCACGGCCTCAATGCGGCCGCGGACTCGGGTCGCCGTCTCGGGTTTCTTGTCCCATATTGGGCGCAGCACTCTCATCACAAGCGCTGTATCGATAGATTGGACTGCCAACGAGCCCAGATCCGGTTCAGCATAAGTGGCCAGCGTCGCCCGCCATTGTTCCCCGTGCTTGGCGTTATGCCACCCAGCCTTGCGATCTTCGATGAACTTGGTCGCGCAGTCCTTGAAGGTGATAGCGCGGGCGGCTTCCAACCTGGATTGCTGCCGCGCTGCCTTGCGGCTCTCGATCGGGTCGACGCCGTCTAGGCGCTGCCTCCGGTGCTCAGTCGCCCTGATCCTGGCTTCGCTCAGTCCAATGGTGTGGAGCGGCCCTAGGCCCATCCAGCGTGGCCTTCCGGCCAGCATATAGCGGAACACCCAGTTCTTCGTACCTTCCGGTGTGACGCGCAGATAGAGCCCTCCACCGTCACTGTAGAGGCCCGGCGTGTTCAGCCGCCCGACCTTAAGCGCACTCAGCTTTTCCAGTGTACGAGCCATGTCCACAAACCCGTCTACACATGCTGGACGGATCATGGCGACGACTGGCGAATGTGTAAAGGGACTAATAGGCTATTTATCGCCCTCAAATACGCATCCCGGAATTACAGCGAAGGATGGCGAATTTGGATTTGGCGGACAGGGTGGGATTCGAACCCACGGTACGCTTGCACGTACGCCGCATTTCGAGTGCGGTGCCTTCAACCACTCGACCACCTGTCCGCCGGCGGTGATATGGGAACAGGGGCGGGAACGCAAGCCGTTTTATATGTTCAGTTTTCTCCGCCTGCGCTTCTCCTAAAATTCGACCAATTCCGGGCGATGCAATGCCCCTCAGGCGGCGAACAAATAAGGTCCTGGACCATTCTTGGACCATTCCTGGACGCTAAAGGGCTGACAAGTGGTCACCGTAATTCCCCAGGAAATCTGTGCAGTCGCTTGTGTAATTAGCTTTTGGGCACCTACCCTATTGAACGCCACTTGCTGCAATTAGGGGGATCAATGGCTCAGCGCGAGATTTCAATACCCAGGGCTACAGACGCGGCCGTTGTGGCTTTTTTTCAGAAACTGCACGCGCAGTTCGGATTTCAACCTGGACAAACCCATGTTGTTGGGATGGATGCCACCATTCCAGTGCCCAGCCCTCAGGCCGACACTCTGCGTGATCGAGGACAGTTTTCGATTGTGAGTGTTCATGGGGCTAAAAATCCGGCCCACATTGCCTTTATCAGGAACAGCGATGCTTCCAGGTTCGGCGCTCCGGACAAGCTCACAATCAATAACCCTGGAACGACACTTTCATTTGACGAAATGCTTTCGATCAACGAATTAATCAATGACACCTTTACAAGGAACGCGAATGCAATAGCGCCCGCCCTAGCCGAACAGGGGCCGTTCGCCGAAATACTCGCCTCGCACTTGACTATAGCTAACTCGTTAGAGCAGAGCCTAACCAAAATTGGGGAGCAGTTCGCCGCGGAGCGCTTAAAGCTCGAAAAGGAACAGCTGCGTTTTGTTCAGGAAAAGCAAGCGGAGTACGCAAACCTTGAGCAAAAGCTGCGGGAGGAACTCGCAGTTAAAGAGACTGCTCTTTCGGACCGCCAAAAAGAACTTGATGACCGAGACAACATGCATGCCCGTCGCGGACTGCGCTCTGATCTAAAGCGACGGTTACAAGAACACGCCACTCGTTTCCAGCTCACGGGCGAGACCCGCAGATTGCGGTTGCCCGTCCATGCCGCCGTCCTGCTGGCGCTGCTGCTATTTGTGATTGCCATTGGGTATAGCTGGGCATTGCTTGCAAAAACTCCAGGCGACATTGGGCTAATGGTGAAGTCCGGCGTGCTTACGGTTGCCGCGTTAGGTGTTTTAGCTTGGTATTTACGATGGATGAATCGCTGGTTCGAGCAACACGCGGATGCGGAGTTTAATCTAAAACAGTTTGAATTGGACATTGATCGCGCCAGCTGGGTTGTCGAAACAGCAATGGAGTGGCGCGCCTCACAACACGGTGTAATTCCAACTTCCTTGTTAGAAAGTATAAGTAGGAACTTGTTCTTCCGACAGGACCGAATCCGTGACGAAGAAATGCACCCCGCTGACTATCTGGCATCCGCTCTGCTTGGCAATGCCTCGAAGGCAAGGATCAAGCTCGGCGATGCGGAACTGGATTATAATCGGGGCGCGCTAAAAAAAGCCGCTTCTACGGTTGAAAAGCCATGAGGTTATGGAGTGGAGTGGCTGATTATCGCGTTTTGAACCAGTGAACCCGCCACTTGAGCGGCCGCGGCTTCCGCGTCCGTGGTGGAATGGCTATAAATCCCAAGCGTGATGGCCGCATTGGCATGACCCAGGCGTGCACTGACAGCGGCCACCGGCACTCCGGCCTGCAGCAAAAGTGTGGCGTGGGTGTGCCGCAGGTCGTGGAAACGCAATCCTGCTAGTCCCGCCTTCGCGGCGCGCAGCGCGAATGCCTTGCTAATCGGACCGTGCCGACGCGGCACGACGGGGTTAACTGCCGACGCGGGGAACAGCAAGGCATCATCGGGCAGAAGACTCCGAAGCGTCGTGACGCCCTCCATGCCACGCAGCGAACGCTGCTCCGCCTCTTGGCGCTCGCGTTCGCGCCGCATCAGGGCTACTAGGCTCTCATCCAACCGGATGGTGCGGCGACTGCGCTCCGTCTTGGGCGTGCCACGGCTCAGTCCCTCGCTTGTTGGTTTCAGCGCCGCATCAATTTTGAGCGACTTCGTATCGAAGTCCACAGCGGTCCACTGGAGCGCCAGCAGCTCATTAACCCGTGCGCCCGTGCCGGCGGCCAGGGCGACGATAAGGAACAGAGGATCACCGCTAAACGCGCCCAGCAGCCTGTCCAGTTCCGGCTGGGTGAGCGCCCGCCCGCCACTCTGCGCGTTGACCTTGGGCGGGGATGCGTTCGTGACAGGGTTGCGGGCAATGGCGCCAATCTTGGCCGCCGCCTTGAGACATGAGCCCAGCACCACGTGCACATAGTGCACCGTGGAAGCGTGCAATCCCTCACTCTCCAGCTGGCGGTATAGCTCATTGATGCGCACCACCGATAATTTTTGCAGCGCCAGCCTGCCCAGCGTGGGGACAATGTGATTGTCCAAGATACCCTTCTGGCGATCATAAGAGCGGGTTGAAACGGTGCGCCTGAGGTACTGTTCCGCCCAGGTCGCGGCCCACTCCGCCACCGTCATGGTTGTAGGAGCGGTCCAGCTGTGCTGGGCGATTTCAGCCCGGATCACGTCCCGACGGGCTATGGCATCAGCCTGCGTGCCTCGCACCGTCTCAATGTGGCGCCTGCCGTCGTTTACGTAGCGGATGCGCCACGTGCTTTCGCCGCGGCGGTCAATTCCACAGAGCTTTTTGGCCTTGCGTGCCATCACTTCGACTCCTTGCGGCTTCGTGCTGGTTGAGGCGCGAGTTGTTTCCAAATTTCAGCGAGCGCGCGCTGCTCTGGGGGTGGCGGCACGGGCTTTCCGGCCTCATACGTGTGCTCCCCCGAGTTTCGCAGCCGCAGCCACCAGTAGTCAGCAAACGTTTCAGCATCGTCGCTGGGGTCAGGAAGTGTTTTGGTTGTCGGAAACAAGCGCGCTACAATTCTATTGGTGCCGTTTTTGAGATATTCGGCCTGCTTATCCGGCGGGCTGTAGGCAATTAGCTGGTGGGAAAGGAACGCAATTAAGCGCCCAAGCGCTTGTGCGTTTTGAAGCAGGCCCTTTTCAAGCTCATCCCACGCTCCACGATCCAAGCTCGACTGCAATCGGTCTTCAATTTCGGCAGGCAGAGAGCGCCCCGCGCTCTGTGCCCTGTCCTTAATTTTCGCCAGGAGCGTGTTGTCTAACCGCACAGGTGCGGAATTTAGTTTGGGCATACTTGGACCTATTTGGGCTGCGCCAGCCCAACGCTATACCATCCAGCAAGCCCGAGGGCAACCCCAAAGGTTGACAAGGCATCCCCGAGCATCATATAAGGCTCCAGAGATGCCCGCGCGCGGGCAGGGAATTGGAGCGTCAGATGACCGATACACCCCTTGGAAAGCCGCTAATGCCGGCGGAGCTGGCAGAACTGCTTGGCTGCAGTCGGCCTCTTATTGATGCCGGACTGAAAAACGGGACGATTCCCCATACCCGGCTGGGCCGTCGCATTTTCATACCGCGCTCTGTGGCGGATGCGTTGCTCAACGGCCATCCCCTAAAGCGCGCCGGATGATTGTGGTGCAGCCATGGCTTCCACACCTCCCCCAGCAACCTCGCTGTCCGTGCGCGACTTCTTCGCCCAGCTGTTATGGGCGATGAGGCGCAATGCCGATGAGGACAGGCCCTTTTTGCTTGCGTTTCTGCAGCTTCCCGATGGCCGCATAGAAGCCGGTATGCGCGACGGCGCGACGACTTACAAAACCGTCAGTAAAGGGTCTATGGCGGGCTTTGAAGGGTCTAGGGCGGGCTTGGTTGATAGGCCGCTCGCTCGAATGATGCTGAATGATTATTTCGGCGCACTGCGGGAAACCATTCTCAAACGCACGAAGGGCAGCCGGAAGTGACAAATCATGAAACTCAACCGCGCGTCCCAAGAATCGCGCCCTACGGCGGGCAACACCTCCAACGCTGCCACGCCAACCAGGACGGGCGTGCATATGGGCCAACCAATCCAGCCGCGAGGTTGGGCGATCACCAGTCAAGCGGCCCCAGCGCCGGCCTGCGACCGTTCTCCTGAGGAACTGGAGCTTGAATACCTTGCGGCGCGTGCCCTTACCGTGGAGGTTGCCCGCCGCGCTGGCATCTCACCAGTCGCCAGCGCCACCACGATTCATAGAGGGTATGAAAAGCAGCCCTGCCTGCTGATCCCCTACTTTGATCCAATCTCCGGCGCCGTGCTGACCTACACTGCCAATGGCGAGGTGCACGAATACGCGCGCATCCGCCTGTTGGGCGAGAATCCAGTCAAAGGATTCGTGAAGACCAAGCCCCTGCGGTTCAGGCAGCCAAAGGGAAGTCCGGTTTTCGCCTACTTCGCCGCGGGCACGGGCATTAGCTGGCAATCGGTCCTCCAAGACAAAGAGATTCCGTGCGTCATCACTGAGGGCGAGTTCAAGGGGCTATGCGCCTGCGAGCATGGAATCCCCACCATTGCGCTGGGCGGAATCGACAACTTCAAGAATGACGGCGTGTTCCTGTCAGAGCTGGAGCCCTTTATCGCCGGCGGCCGGCAGATCATCATTTGTCCAGACAGCGACGTTACCGAAAAGCCGGGCGTCCAGGCTGCCGTGCGCCGCCTCACCGCTGAACTGAGGAAGCGTGGCGCAGCCGTTCATATCGCCCTGTTGCCCAACGGCGATGACGGAAAGCTTGGACTGGACGATGCAATCAAGACCTTTGGGGCTGGCCCCGTCATTGAGTTTCTGCAGCAGGCACCGCCAGCCACCGATTTTGAAACCGTCATAGACGTGGCGCCCGCTCGGCTACTTGAAAACCTGGAGCAGCTGGACGAAGCCTTTGCCGCCTCTGAGTTGCTCCTGTACCAGCGCGCCGGCCACCCGGTGCATGTGGCGGAGGCGGGCAGCTCTGCCCATGAGGACAGCGTGCGCCGTTCAGCCCATGCCCACGTTGTGCGGGAAGTCACGACCCCGGCTTGCCAGCAGCTCGCAATGCAGGTGGCCAAATTCACCAAGTGGAATGAGCGCCGGAAAGGCCCTGTCGCCTGCGAGTGCCCACAAGGCTTAGCTGAGCACTATATCAACCGGGTGCACGGCTGGCGTCTCAAGGAACTGCGGGGCATTGTCCAGGCACCCACGATCCGGCCTGACGGCACAGTGCTGCAAACGCCCGGCTTTGATGCGCAATCCGGCATCCTGTACCTGCCAAACGCCGACTTCCCGCCCGTCCCGGCCCACCCAACTAAGGCTGACGCGCTCGCGGCGCTGGACGAACTTCGTCACGTCGTGCGTGGCTTTGAGTTCGCATCGCCGGAGGCGGAGGCCGTGTGGCTCGCGGCCGCGATAACCGCGGTTGTGCGGCGGAGCCTGCGCACCGCGCCCATGTTCTCTTTCTCCGCCCCGGTGATGGGCGCCGGCAAGACGCTGGCCGCTGACCTTCTCAGCATCATTGCCACGGGCCATGAGCCGGCCGTCATGTCCCAGGGCGGAAGCCCGGAGGAAGATCGCAAGCGGTTGCTGTCCGTGCTGTTGCGGGGCGATAGCGTCACACAGATTGACAATTGCGAGCTGCCAATCGAAGGCGACGCCCTTTGCGCCATCCTCACCTCACCCGAATGGCAAGACCGTATTCTTGGCCGAACGGAGATGAGCAAGGTGCCCACGAACACCACCTTCCTTGCCACTGGGAATAACCTGAGCTTCCGCGGCGACATGAGCACGCGGGCCCTCATGTGCAAGCTGATGCCTAAGGCTGAGCGGCCGGAGGAACGTGAGTTTGCCTGGGACGCCCGCGCAGAGACGCGAGCCGCGCGGCCCCGGCTTGTCGTTGCTGCGTTGACTATCATCCGGGCTTACATCGTTGCTGGGTGCCCTGTGACAGGTCGCAAGCCCTTTGGGCGCTTTGAGCACTGGCAAGAGGTGATACAGGACCCGTTGCTTTGGCTTGGCGCTCCCGATCCGTGCAAAACGCGCGAGCTGGTGGAGCGGAATGACCCTGACCGTGAAACGTTCGGCCGCCTGATCTTCCTATGGAGCAAGGTGTACGGCCAGCGCGAGGTGCGCACCAAGGAACTGGGTGACCTGACGATGATAAAAGCGGGCGATCCAGCGGAGAAGCGGGAACTGTATGACTTGGCCTGTGAGCTGTCGGGCGGCAAGGGCCGCGAGGTGTTCAACCCCGTGGCATTCGGGAAATACCTCCGCTCAAAAGAGGAACGCCTGTCCGGTGGGTTCAGGCTGATCCAGGGCAACGATAAAAAGAGGAAGGTGGCCACTTGGTCGCTTGTGGCGGCATGAGCGGGCATGGAATTGCCGCGTTTCTGCGGCTAGCACCCAATTTGGCGGGGGATGGCGGGGGACGTACCTACCCACGCGGGAATTTCGCAAGCTACTATATTTATAGAAACGTATTAGCACGCGAAAATATAGGAAGGGCTGTACGGCCCCCCGCCATCCCCCGCCGCGGTACTGGCGCAACCCCTCTCAACCCAGCGGCCCTAAGGGCTTGGGACATACCGGCGGTAAAAAATGCAGCTCCGTAAGAAGCCACCACAGGCGCCCGCGATCGCCGCGCTGCGTGACGCTCCGTCGTTCAGTGAGCTGGACGAACGCGAGGCTCTGTTCGTGGTCGAGTATGTGGCGCGCTCCGGCACGGCCGGCGCGGGTGCCGATGCTGCCTTAGCCGCAGGGTACTCAAATGACAACCGAAACGCGGCCCACAGCATGGCCTCCCGCCTCCTTCGCCGGCCCGCGGTGCTGCGCGCCATCAAAGACGAAACTGGCCGCCGGCTGGCCTCAGCTGCGCCCCTGGGCGTGGCTGTGTTGGAGAGCCTTGCCCGGTCAGCCCGCTCAGAACAGGTCCGGCTGGCGGCAGCCAACGCGCTCATAGATCGTGGGTTCGGTCCCGTGGTCAGCCGAAACGCCAGTACCAACTTGAACGTGAGCGCGGGCGTAGAGGATTTGCTGGACCGTTTGGACCGCGCGGAAGCGGGGAAGCGTGCCCAGCCCCATGTTATAGACATAACACCATCGGCCAGCGGCGGCTCGTAAGCCGGGCTGGTCACTTACTCAGATTCGAAAAGGTCATCTTAAACGGCCGGCTGGGAGGAGCGTGCTCATCAGGTCCGCCCTCTAGCGGGGCTTCGCCCACCACCAAGGGACCATAGAGCGGCGAATTGTCAGTTCCGGCCCGCGCGTTCTGGTTCTCATAAAGCCAAACGACCAAGATTGTAAGAACTACCGCCGCCAGAATAATGCCCGCCGCGATTTGAAGGATGAGCATGCCGCCGCCCCTTACGTCGCCACTGCCGCGCGGCAACCCAATGCCGCGGCCGCAAGAAGCGCCCTATCTTGCCACGACGCCCCGGCGGCTTCCAGATTGAATAGCAGCTCTGACACCGCGTCAGCCTGCCGATGCGTCTCAACGGGGATCACCACAGCATCAATGGCGTGAGCGCCACTTAGCGCCGCGGCTGTGCAACGGTGGCACCCATCGTCCAGCAGCAGCTGACCATCAAGTGCCAAAACAAAGGGCGCCGGAAAAGCCTCGCCACGCGCCATAGCGCGCTCATATGCGAGGGCCTTGCGCTTCCCCCTAGCCAAGAGGCCATTGTTGGTGAGCAGCCGCGCCCGCATCTCTACGGGGCTCTCGCCGCGGAGCCGCGCGAAGGGCCGTCTGCCTCCAACCCACAGGTCCGCTAGCTTCACGCGCCGCTGTTCAACTTGGCCAGCCATGTCCGCCCCAATGCAAAACCCGCCATCAGCATTGCACGATGGCCGCGCAACGCAATGCCGGGGCTTTGGCGATCAAACAGCGATGACACGCAGCAACACGGTCTTGACCCGCAGCGTGACAACGCGAGTTGCAGCAAAAGCACATGTCGAAATTATCGGCGACGCAGGCGCAAATCGCTGGGCAATGGTCCCGATTGTGGTCCACGGCGCTGCGCAGAATAAGCTAAGCCATTGCGTGCAATGATTTTGCCGCGCGGCCGATACTGCACACTGCGTGCGGTGCCAGGGATTCACCGCGATTCATTCCGTTTCGAATCCGCGAGAACCAAGCCGCGCGCCCTGCCACGTCACGGCAGTCGCCGGCACGTCGTGACTTGGAAATTTCGCGCCCGGCCCCCCCCGGGGGTATGTTCGATAGGATTGGAGTGCGCGGCCAGTATGGGCGGCTCAGCCGATAGAATCTAATTTCCACTTTCCGCTAATATATCTCCCAGATATATTAGTGGCGGTCCGAAATGGCCCCTATGCTCCAATAGCGGACATCCGCAAGGGCAATCTCACCGGGATCACAACTGCGGTCGAAGGCTACTCTGCCGGCCCACCTTGCGCTGCCCCTTCGTCCATGGCCCGGAAACTGCCGAACCGCTTCTGCAGACTGTCTAGGTAGGTGTAGAGCACGGGGGTGATGTATAGGGTAAGGAGCTGGGAAAAGAGGAGCCCGCCCGTTACGCATAGTCCTAGCGGACGGCGCGCATCCGCGCCCATCCCCGAGCCCAACGCGATAGGCAGAGTCCCCATTAGGGCCGCCATGGTGGTCATCATGATGGGACGGAAACGCACAATGGCGGCTTCATAGATGGCGTCCGCGGCGTGAATGGCTTTTTGGCCCCGCTCTCTCTGCAGGGCAAAGTCGATCATCATGATCGCGTTCTTCTTGACGATTCCCACCAGCATGATCATGCCGACAAAGGCATACAGCGTCAGCGGGATACGGGTGAGGTACAGCATCAGCATCGCGCCCAATGCGGCCGACGGCAAGCCCGATAGGATGGTTAGCGGGTGGATGAAGCTCTCATACAAGATGCCCAGGATGATATAGACCACGATCACCGCAACCAGCAGCAGCCAGCCCATGTTAGATGTCGAGCTTTGGAACGCGGCCGCAGTGCCGGCAAAACTTCCCGACACGCTGGTGGGCAAGCCGCCGATCCGGTCAGTGGCATTGCGTACGCCCGCCACGGCATCGCTCAGCGCCTTGCCCTTGGCCATGTCGAAAGAGATGGTGATCGCAGGAATCTGGCCGGAGTGGTTGATCGACGGCGGCATGGTCCTCCGGCCAATCTGGGTCACCGCCGTTAGCGGCACCATGCCGCCGCCCTTGCCCCGCAAATAGATGCGCGACAGGCCGCTGGCGTCTAGCTGGTATTGCGGCAGCAACTCCAGGATCACCTGGTATTGGTCGGTGGTGGCGTAGATCTGCGACACCTGCTGGCCACCAAAGGCAAGCCCCAAAGTGTTCTGGATATCGTCCGGCGTGACGCCCAGCGCCGCCGCGCGGGAGCGGTCAATCGCCACCTTAATGGTCGGCGCCACCTTGTCCTGGTCGCTGTTGACGCCCACAAAGGTGGGATCGTCCTGCATCGCCAATATCAATTGTTCGGATGCTTCCTGGAGCTCCGTTAAGTCCAATCCCTGCAGTGTGTATTGATAGCTCGAACGGGAAAACCGGCCCCCGATGCGGATGATCGGCGGGTTGTTGAAGGTAATGGCGGTGCCGGGGATGTTTCGCAACTTGCTGCGCAGTTCGCCGACCACCTCGTCCGCAGAAAGCTTGCGTTGGGACAGCGGCTTCAAAGCGATGTTCATGTCGCCGCCCTCGTCCCCCTGCACATCGGCAACATTGGGATCGGCCTGAACAACCTTCATCACGCGTTTGGTATAGGCGGTCACCTGGTCGAAGGAGGTGCCGGTCTGGGTCTGTACGCTGCCGTGAAGCTGCCCGGTATCATCGCTCGGCAGGAAATCCTGCTGCATGATGGCGAACATGCCGACGTTTGCGAGGATGCTGGCAAAGAACATGCCCAAGATTACCTTGCGATGACGCAGCGCCCATCTGAGGCTCCTGTCATAGCCGTGCTGGACTCGCAGAAAGGCCGCCTCATTCCATTCGTAGACCCAGCCATGCGCCGTCTTGTGCTCGTCCTTCAACACGCGGGCGCACAGCATGGGCGTGAGCGTTACAGAGACAAAGCCGGAGATCAGGATGGCAATGATGATGGTCACAGCGAATTCATGTAGCAGCCGGCCTACGATGCCGCTCATGAAGAGGATGGGAATGAACACAGCTGCCAGCGACAAGGTCATGGACAGGATGGTGAAGCCGATTTCCTGCGAGCCGCGGCACGCCGCGCGGTAAGGAGACTCGCCCAGTTCGACATGGCGGACGATATTTTCCAGCATCACGATGGCGTCGTCCACCACAAAGCCCACCGACAGGGTGAGCGCCATCAGCGACAGGTTGTCGAGGTTGAATCCCAGCAACTCCATGCCGGCAAACGTGCCCAGGACAGTGATGGGCAAGGCAAGCGATGGAATGATGGTGGCGCTGACCGTGCGCAGAAAAAGGAAAATCACCGCCACCACCAGAATTGCGGCAAGTATGAGCGTGAATTGCACATCATGCACGGCGGCGCGGATGGTCTGGCTGCGGTCGTAGAAGACCTTCATTTGAATGCCCGCCGGCAATTGGGCAGCAAAGCGCGGCAGGACCTTGTTGATCTGGTCCACGATCGCCATTGTGTTGGAATCGGGCTGACGTTGCACCGCCACCGTCACAGCGCGCTCGTCATTCAGCCAATCGATGGATCGCACATTTTCGAAACTGTCCACCACCTTTGCCACGTCCCCGAACGTGACCGCGCCGCCGTCGCGATAGGCAATAACCTGCTTTCGATAGGCTTGCGCATTGTCGAGCTGGCCTTCCGTGCGGATGATGGCGTTCTTGGTGGGACCGTTCAGCGTGCCCGACGCCTGGTTGCTGTTGGTGGCGGCAACAGCCTGCGACAGGTCCAGCAAGGTCATCTGGCGAGCCGCCAGCGCCGCCGGATCGGCCTGGATGCGCACGGCAAAACGCGCCTGACCCATGATATTGACCTGGGAAACGCCCTCCAGAGTGGAAAGCTGGGTGGCCAGCAGGCTTCGCGCATACTGGTCCACCTTGGAGATCGGTACCGTGTGGGAATAAAGTGATACGAAGAAGATTGGCGCTTGCGAAGGATCGTTCTTCCGCAGGGAAGGCGGATTGGGCATGTTGCGCGGCAACCGGCGCATCACGCCGGTGATGGCGGCTTCCACATCGGTCGCGGCGATATCGACATTGCGCTCCAGGTGGAATTGCAAAGTGATATTTGTGTTGCCCAGCGAACTGCGCGAGGTCATCGACTCCAGCCCGGGCACGGTGGCGAAAGCGTTTTCCAAGGGCGTCGCCACGGCCGATGCCATGGTTTCAGGATCCGCGCCCGGCAGGTTCGCCTGGACGCTGATGGTGGGAAAATCGACGTTCGGAAGCTCGCTGACCGGCAGCATGGCGTAACCGAACAGGCCAAAGATCACTAGAGCCGCCATTACCAGGCAGGTCATGACCGGCCGCTGTATGAACGGTGCCGAAAGGTTCATGGCCGGGACGCGCGCTTGCGGCCTGGGCCCGCGCCGGCTCCATTCTGCGTCTGGCCCAGCACGCGTACGGCACCACCGGGTGTTACGCGAAGCTGGCCTTCCACCACCGCCACGTCACCCGGCGCCAGGCCCCTGCCCGACACGGCGACATTGGTGCCGTCGTCGGTCAAAACCTCAACCGGGGCCTGGATCGCCTTGCCGTTCTTGACCAGGAACAGGAATGGGCCGCTGGGACTGTCGTTGATAGCGTCACGTGGCAAGACCAGCGCCTTGGGAATGTCATTGAGCTGGACCGTGACATTGACCAGCTGGCCCGGAACCAACGACAGGTCGCCATTAGGGAAACTTGCACGCAATTCGATGCTGCCGCTCTGGTTGCTGACCATATTGCCGACGAAGTCCACCGAGGCGGACAGCAAATTGCCGGAACGGTCACGCACATCCAGGATGGCCTGCAACGGCTTGACTTGCTGACGCGCCTGAATGCGGGCCAATTCGCTTTGCGGCAGGGTGAAGGATACTTTGATAGGGCGGACTTCAGCGATGGCGACCAGCGAGGCGCCAGCGCCATTGGAGGTCGAGATCATATTGCCCGGCTGGATCAGGATGGGCCCGGTCTTGCCATCCACCGGCGAGCGGATCTGGGTATAGCCCAGATTGAGCCGCGCCATGTCCAGCGCCGCCTTGTCGGCGGCGACGGTGGCGATCATCACATCAGCATTGGTTTCGGAGGTGTCGCTTTGCTGCGCCGAGATCGCGCCTTGCGCCCGCAGCGCGGCGTAACGCTGCTTGTCGCGCATCGCGTTCTTCAATTGCGCCTGATCGCGTTCATAGACGGCTTTGGCCTGGGCCTGCGCCGCCTCGAACGGCCTGGGATCGATCTGGAACAGCAACTCGCCTTTTTTGACGAACTGGCCTTCCTTGAAATGGGCGCTCTCCAAGGTGCCCTGTACGCGCGCGCTCAACTGCACCAGGGTATTGGCGACAACCGTGCCCAGGCTGCGCTCGACCACAGCCATGTCGCGCTGTTCCACAACCGCCACACGCACCGGGGCGGCATTGGCGCGCCTGTCAGCACCACCGTCACCGGGATGGTTGAAAACCCAATAAGCGACCAGCACCAGGATCAGCAGGCCGCCGCCGATGGCAAGGCTTCGCGTACGGGGAAAAGGTCCTGGACCGGTCAGCGAAACCGGCCGTACCATTTCCCTTGGATCCGGTTGCATCATGACCCCAATGTACTCCAAACCTTGTGAATTCCAGTATTTTCAAGCGGCGCACGTACGGTTGGCCCCCGTCTAAAGCCATGGTTGGCTATAACTTTTGCCAACGTGAACGATCTCAGGGGGTTAATCGGAACAGCAAACCCAGGCCCGCCACGACGCTAAGGCCAATGAACCCCGCTGGCGGAAATCTTAAGGCTTGTATGCGTGTATGAATATATGCATACAATATATGCATACAATCCGTGATTTTGAGGCAAGTGATGATCCAAAAAATCCTGATTGCACTGTTTCTGGCCTGCCTCGTTCCGCCGGCCTCGGCCACCGAGCGCGGATATCTGGGCGTTTGGTTTGGCAACCTTTCTTCCGGGGAAAACGATGTGAAAAGCGGGGTGATTATCAAAAAGGTGTTTGCGGGTATGGCTGGTGAAAGGGCCGGTCTTAAAGAGGGCGAGATTGTCACGGAAATTAATGGTATAGCTGTCCACGATCCCGCGACTGGTGTCGACCTCCTCGCAGAAAACAACGCCGGTGA
>JADMIO011660987.1_pt1 | contig 23453 bp, 19 predicted proteins | sample 8958161 | NCBI WGS metagenome assembly JADMIO01 (sample SAMN16585339, study PRJNA669376) | soil metagenome | isolation source: Crop rotation soil | place: USA: Cullars Rotation, Alabama | collected 2011
AATAGCGCCAGGCTGGCTGGGGCGTCTTGCGCCTCCAAACCGGTGGAACCCTGAGGATTCATAGGAAGGCACCTTACTCCACGCCAATTTGTAACGCAAGCGCCACAAATTGTTACCCTTTGGCCGCTTCTTTGGCCCAACTGTCGCGTAGGCCGACGGTGCGATTGAAAACCGGCTTTCCAGGCGAGCTATCCTTCGGATCAACGTAGAAGTAGCCCACACGCTCGAATTGAACCCGATCACCAATATTTGCGACACCCAGGCTTGGCTCCAGTTGCGCCGATTTCAGGACCTCCACCGAGTGCGGATTTAGGAACTGCTTGAAATCAGCGCCCTCCTTTTCGTTGCCCGGATCCTCCACATTGAACAGGCGGTCGTAGAGGCGAACCTCCGCTTCCAGAGCGTGTGGAGCGCTGACCCAATGAATCGTGCCCTTCACCTTGCGGCCGGATTGCGGCTGGCCGGGGCGAGTCTCTGGATCAAGCGTGCAACGAAGCTCAGCGATGTTCCCCGCCGAATCCTTGATCACTTCATTGCACTTGATAATTCCGACATAGCGCAATCGGACCTCTCCGCCGGGTGTCAGGCGAAAATACTTCTTGGGAGGATTCTCCATGAAATCGTCCTGCTCGATGTAAAGAATGTTCGAGAACGGAACCTTCCGAGAACCAGCATTCGGATCCTCGGGATTATTGATGGCTTCGATCTCCTCGGTGTGGCCATCGGAAACGTTGGTGAGAACAACCTTGATCGGACGCAAAACCGCCATCACGCGAGCGGAGGTCTTGTTCAAGTCTTCGCGAATGCTGTATTCGAGCAGGGCAATATCGGTGAGCCCATTGAATTTGGTCACCCCGATGCGCTTGCAAAAGGCGCGGATGGATTCCGGCGTGTAACCGCGCCGTCGCAAACCCGCGATCGTCGGCATGCGCGGATCATCCCAACCCGTCACAAGGTTCTCCTCCACCAATTGAAGCAATTTGCGCTTGCTCATCACCGTGTAGCTCAAATTCAAGCGCGCGAACTCGATCTGCTGCGGATGACACGGCGTCTTGAGCGTGTCGAGCAACCAATCGTAAAGCGGACGATGCACCTCAAACTCCAGCGTGCAAATCGAATGCGTGATCGCTTCGATCATATCCGACAACGGATGCGCATAATCGTACATCGGGTAAATGCACCATTTGTTCCCGGTGCGATGATGCTCCACTTTGCGGATGCGATAGAGAATCGGATCGCGCATATGGATGTTCGGCGAACTCATGTCGATCTTGGCCCGAAGGACGTGAGCGCCCTCTGCAAATTCACCAGCCCGCATGCGGCGGAACAAATCGAGGTTCTCTTCGACGCCACGATCGCGAAACGGACTTTCCTTGCCGGGAACAGTCGGGGAGCCGCGATATTTTTGAATGTCATCAAAGGAGAGATCGCAAACGAACGCCTTCCCCAATTGAATCAATTGCTCGGCAAAATTGTAAAGTTGCTCGTAATAGTCCGACGCGAAGAATTTCTTGTCGCCCCAATCGAATCCAAGCCAGCGGACATCCTCCTGGATCGAATCAACGTATTCGACATCCTCGCGAGCAGGATTGGTGTCATCGAACCGCAGATGGCAAACCGCGCCGCGATCCTTGTTGTCCAGAGCGATGCCGAAATTGAGGCAAATTGACTTGGCATGGCCGATGTGAAGATAACCGTTGGGCTCTGGCGGAAAACGAGTCACGACGCGCCCGCCGTGCTTACCGGTGCGATTATCCTCAGCGACGATGTCACGGATAAAATCGGAAGGCGCGGTCGGCGCGGCCGATTCAGCAGATGAATGGGTTGTGGTCATTGGCAAATTCGCAGGCGAAAGGTAGCAAAGCGAGAGCGATTGTCGACCACGCGCAAGAAGAATTCTGAATGCCTTTGATCCAGCTTCGGCTCGAGTTCGTCAAGCGTCGAAGATCAGGCGGCAACGCAAAGGCGTTATGCCTGCAAAGCCTGGGATTGTCCCGATCACATCGGGACTACCCCCAGAATCCAGGACGGTCCGAATCGAATGTCGTCGAACTCGCCTTTCCAAAATGAACCTTTTAGCCTCGTCCAGCGCTAAACTAAAGCCAGCAAGGCCTGCTATGACCAACGTCATCGAATCCCTGGTCGCTTACACCAATATCGCTTTCCAGTTGATGCTGAGCGACGTCTCCAGGACCGCCCAGGCGCTCAAGCTACCGCTGCCCCAACCGGTTTCGGCTCAAATCGTCTCGCAGTGGAAAGTCACCTCCCTTGAGCCCGAGGTCAGCGGTGAACTCTCTGTCTCCAATTTCTCATTTTACTTCCAAAACGGTTATCTCGCTCGCTTTTTGGACCGAAGCAACGCCATCTCCATTCGCCAGCAGAGGAATCCTCTCGCTCACATCGATGCATTCCGTTCGCGAACGCCCCCTACAATGACCGAAGAGCAAACCGCCATCCTGACGAAAGTCCAAAAGAGGCTCGCCACCTTGGGTGTCGACACAACGCGATTGGGCGAAGGGCGCGCGCAATTCATCTCGCGGATGCCGAGTCCGCGTTATTGGGTTTGGTGGACGACCAACGGCGAACGCGTCTTGCGGCTCGAACTCATGCCTAACGGCGAAGATTTTACTGGCCTGGAGTTCTCAGATTATGCCCTTCCAATCGCGTGGAAACAGAAGGTAGCCCTCGATCAAGGCGTTCCACCCACGATCGTCGCTGTATTCTCCAACGCAGTCGCCGTCGCCTGCGGCATCGACAGCGCCTCCGATGATCAGGTTCACCGCGCGGTAAGAGATTGCTTCGAAGGCCTTCGCGCAAAAACGGGCCGCCGGGAAATCCGCCGGGTCATCGTCGAAGATAATCTTGGCAGGAAAGATTTGGTGGCCGCGGATCTCGCCGGTATGATCAACGACCCGATCTATATTGCGATCGACTGGACCAATCCACCGCCGCCGTTTCCTGCCGACAAAATCGCCAACGCAGCCCGGGGACGGCGGGGCATTAGCATGGCCGCTATCACGGGCGGCGTGGAAATCAAAGCGATGCCCGCGCCGTTTTTCAAAACGTTCGGGCCCGAACCCACCCAACCTAAGGCACGCGAAGAAGCGACCGCTGCATACGTTCCCGCCGCCCGGGATTTCATCAAAACGTTCGAACCGCGCGGTCCCGCCACGGCCAATGTTCTTTTCTTGATCCCTCCTTCAGGCGGATCAGGTCTGAGGCAACAAGCGCTTTTCACAGCCGGCAAAGACCGCTTTGTCTATATGACCTCTTCCTTCGAAGCGGCGCCGACCCACTATACGACCAGCTTTGGCGGGAACTCCCGTGTGGATGAACCAATCCTCCTGCTCTTGAGTGGCGCCTTCAATTGGCTGGAGGAAGACAATTCGCTGGCACGCCGAGAACCCAGGCCAATGCCCATGGCGCCATTGCAAGAACTGCTTCCGTTTCATGAACACCCGCTCACCCGAACTTACCAGGCCCTCGGCGATACCGGTCTCCAAATCCTGACCAAGGCCAAACAAGTCGAAACCTTCCGTCTTTGGCTGGTTGAGGAACGCCACAGCCGCGACCTTTCCAGGGCCGAACAAATCGACGGGCAGGCCATTCGCTATAAAGGCCCGAAGCCGGATGCCAAAATCAAAAATCAGCTCGCCGACATGATCCTTCAGGAAATCCCACACATGCAGCTGCTGACCATGTGCATCTACGATCCCGGCGTGGCCTTCCGCTTGAGCGCGTCGGAAGGCTCCATCACGATGCTGGTTTGTTTTAACTGCGCTGACTTGAGCTGGACCGTCCGCGACCCGAGCGGCAAGACATTGACCGGCGGCAGTCTTCGACCGGACGACGCCACCATGAATCAACTCCGCAAAATAGGCCTGAAAGCATTTCCCACGTTCAAACAATTGAAAGAGCGCCATGGAGAGTAATGACATCTCTCACTGCCGATTTCGCGGATAGCGCGGATAAATTTATTTTTTTATTCGCGTTTATTCGCGTCGATTCGCGGTTGATTTCATTCCCCTTCCTCAACATCGATGCTTTAGCGCTCTTAACGCTTTAGTCATCTCATCCCCTCAATCGCCCGTCGAATTCCCTGAGCCACATCATTCCAAGCCTCATCTCTGTCCTTCCATTTCATCACCGGCTTGGCATCTTTCGGGAGCCCCTGGACCTTCCCAAACGGCGCCGATTTCCAATCACACGCGCGCAAAATAATCGGAATCACCTTCGCGCCCTTCTCGTGCCGCTCCATGGCCCGTTTCATCTCCTTTTCGTAGCAATAGTCCGACGCAATAAAATCGGCGCTCACCAGTAGTAAAATAATATCCGCCGACTCCAGATTCCCATCGATCGCATCCTTCCATTCCTCTCCCGCAAGAATCTTCCGGTCATGCCAGGTTGAGATCACGTCCTGTCGTTGCAACAACTTCAAATGTGTTTCCAATTGATCCCGCAACGATTCGTCTTTGTGCGAATAACTATAGAAAAGCCTTTTACCCTTTTTGACCTCGAGTTTTGGATCTGTTTTTCGCCGCTTTGTTTCATCCAAATCCACGCCGCCCAACAGCTCTCCAACGTCTACGATCGTCACTTCTTCGCCAACAACTTCCGGCACAGATTGGATGCCCTTCTTTTCAAGCGCTACCAGCTTTGAGTAATCAATCGAGACTGTGGGAGATCCTGGCAGGGGCACTTTGGCGGTCACTTCCAGCTTGGGGATCTCGGCGTGAATCCGCTCGAAGTCCGATCGAATCACCGCCAGCAATCGACGCTGCCCTTCCGCCTTCGGTCCAGTGACTCGGATCACAATTTTCTTTTCCGCCAGATCCGCCTTCACCAAAGCCCGGCTCTGCTCCCATTGCAGGACAGCCCCGCTGCGCCAGCGTGCGTGGCCTTCGCTCAACGCATGCGTCCGCACAATGAAGCTCGGCATCAATCCCTCCGGGAGAATGGCGTAGTGATACTCAAAATTGAGGCATCGATCTGGCGCGAATTCGCCGACTAAATCCGGCTCCTGCTTGTCCAGCAACTCCGGCACCAGGTAACGATGGTCCGAGTGATCCTCTGGAAACGAGAAACAGAGTTTGAACTTCCGCATCAGTTCCATCAGATACTCGTGCTTCTCTTCGGGATAATCCGCTGGCGGTAACAGCGATCTCAATTCCTGCAAACGCAAAACGCCTTTGTCTTTGGCTAACTTTTCGGCGTTCAAGAGCTTGTAAATCCCGGTCGTCACCCAGTGCGGATTCAAGATGCTGGTGTCGCGCAAACGAGGATCATCCCGATAGTTCAGGGCAATGCCCAGGCAATGCAAAAAGCCGGCCAGATCGTCCTGGGCCTTGAGATCGTTTTCGTTGTGCTTGCGGCACAATTCCCGATACCGATCCAGACTCATGAAATTATCTTTCATCCCAGCCAGCGCATCCTTGATCGAGAACCAACTCGCCGGGAATTTCGCATGCACATCTTTCAACTCGGCAATCTCTTTTTGGACGGCGGCGGCAAGCTCATCGATTCCCGTCCTTGGGCTGCAATCCGTTTTGATGAATGCGCGGATTTGCGGGTACTTTGCTTGCAAAGCGCGGTAATTGAGATCAAACGGATGTTGCTTGATCTTATTCAACACGACAATCACTGGCGACTCACCGCCAAAACTGCTGATCAATTTGAGCCAATATTCCGAGTCATAATCCTCTCCGCCTTCCCGCCCGTTCAGCACGAGCAAATAAAGGCTCCGCTCCGTCAGAAAGAACTGATGCGTGGCGTGCATGATCTCCTGCCCGCCAAAATCCCAGATATTGACCCGAACGTCCGTTTCTAGATTTCCCCCGATTTTGACTGGCCACGGAGTGATTCCAATTCCCTCCGTCTTATTCTGCTGGGGATCGAATTTCCCTTCTACCAATTGCTTCACCAGGGAGGTCTTCCCGACAGTCCCACGCCCTACCAAAATCAGTTTTGCTTCGTTCAACGGTCGGGCCCCTCCTCGCGTGCGGAAAAAGTATTCCAAGATGCTGCCAGGTTTGGCCCATTTGTCGCTGGGCACGGAGCCTTCGCTGGGATTTGGTCCAAGAATTTCCGTCGGAATCCCCAAGGCATCATTTCCGTGAAGGGCAAGCTCCTTGAGCTTTCCAAGTCTCTGTATCGCATCTGGCAGTAAGCTCAGCTGATTGTTGGGAATATGGACGTCTTCCAGATTTTTGAGTTGATCAATGGATTCTGGCAGAGCACTCAATCGATTGTCGTATCCGTAGAAACCTTGCAGATTCGTGAGTCCGCTGATCGTATCTGGTAGATCGATCAGTTGGTTGTAAGAGACAAAGAGCATTCGGAGATTCGTGAGCCGACCAATGGACTCCGGCAGGGTACTCAGTCGATTGTTGGAGACATCGAGATTTTGGAGACGCGTGAGTCGACCGATGGACTCAGGGAGGGAGCTCAGTTGATTGTCGGAGGCATCGAGACTTTGAAGATAGGTGAGCTGGCCGATGGATTCGGGCAGGGTGCTTAGTTGATTACCGCTTAAATTAAGTCTCTCGAGACTGGCTAGTTGGCCGATGGATTTTGGGGTCCATCTCAATCCCAAATTGGATAATCCAAGATATCTTGCCTTGAGTACGCAAGCTTCTTGGATTCGTCGTTCGGCGATTTCCTCGGGACTTTTCTCCTGCCGGTTGCCCTGAGCTTTCTTTGATTTCCTCGACGCCATAAAAAACCATTCAAAATTGTTTCGTCGTGAGATTCATTCTTCTTCCGGAATTAAGCGGAGTTTCACGCGGAGGCGCGGAGAGCGCGGAGGTTAAGAGGCTTGCTCCGCGCCTCCGCGTGAAACGCAAATCAGCAAAAACCCGGATTCCAATGCCTCGTGCTTCATTGGGACCGTTTTTTCTAATCCTGCAATCTTCTCCAATATGTTCCCAGCCTAAAAACGAAACCGAATCAGAAGTGCATGCGATTCAGGCTGCCCGGTCAATCATCGCCCCTCTCTGGAATCGCGTTGCGATGCCTGTCGGTAGCCGTGGCGGAAGAGCCTCCTTCCCCAAAGAATCCTGTTAATCGTATTAATCCTGTCTTCCCTGCAAGATATTGTCTTCTCCGTGTCCTCCGTGAACTCTGTGGTTAATCCATAAATATAAAAGGGTTCATTTTAAACAAAAAAATGTTGACACGTTTATCCCCTAAGGCATACTCACGCTCGTAACTGGCAGAAACGTCGTTGGCCCTTGGTAAAGGAACACCAAACTGCGCGTAAGCAGGTCAATGACATTTCCTCCGGTCGAAAAAGAAAGGCAAAACCATGAACACGCAAGAACAAGGCAATAAAAACGGCTTGAACGAGGATTCCGCAGCCAATTCCACCCTCCCCTGGAAATTTCCACCTTTTCCATCACCGCCCGATTTCCAGTCCACCCAACCAACACCCTTTCCGTCCTGACTCCGGACCAACTGACCAACACTACGACTGCTCTAACCATGAACTACGACCGCGTTCAGCAACGCCTCGTCTAGCGCACGATTAAGCCAAACCGCAAATATTTTGAAATGCGCCCGCATCGCTTTCTTTCCACATTTTTCCATTGGCTAGTTGGCCTGAATTTTGCATTGTTGCCGCCCTTAATTATGCGTTTGTCGGTTTCGAATGGCAGCTCCCTGTTGTCGCTCTTGCGAGCGAGCTTTTGTGTTTTAACCGTTATCTGCGCCATTTCAGCGCAGGCCCAGGATACGCCGCCGCTGGTCGTGCAGGGCAGGGCGACGGTCAACGGTCTTGCCTATTCGGGAATTGGGCGATTCAAATTCGCGTTGGTGCACTCGACCGGAGGAGCCATGCTTTGGTCACACGACGGCACTACCAACGCTCCCAATTTTGAGCCGACCAGCTCGATTCAGCTCGCGATGACAAATGGGCTCTATTCCGTCGGGCTGGGCGACACGTTCGTTCCCAATATGCTTCGACCGTTGAACGCCGCGATTTTCAATAATACGGATGTGCGCCTCCGCGTTTGGTTCAACGACGGCACGAACGGCTTCCAGCAACTGATTCCCGATCAACGCGTCGGCGTCGTCGGATATTCGTTCAACTCGCAGAAGGCGGATACGGCCGCCGCGTATACCGGTCCGGTCACGTTGACTCAACTTCCGTCCAATTTGGTCACGAACAACGCCACCAACGTGACTTTCACGGGCACATTCACTGGCGACGGGTCAGGATTGATTGGGTTGCGCGGTTCTGCGCCGTGGCAATTGGCCACCCCGGGCGTTACCAATGATGCTTTTCCAAATACGAGCTATCTGGTGACCAGCCCGGCGGAAACGGTGATCCGTCTCCCGGAAACGGCCAGCCTTCGAGTAGGCGATGTGATCCGAATCTCCGGGGCGAATCCTGGCTCGTGGAAGATCGCGCAGCGCGACGGCCAGGCCATTTACTCGGCCAATTTTACGGGTGGCATTGCCGCCACCTGGACTCCTCACCAGTTTGTTACGAATTGGAACGCTGCCGCCTCTTCGCGCGACGGGATGACCATGATTGCTGGCATCTATAACAAAGGTCAGATTTATCAATCCACCAATGGAGGAGCCAATTGGAGCGCTTTGCCGAACAGTCCGGTCAAGAGCTGGCGCTGTCTGGCCTCCTCTGGAGATGGTTCACGGATCGTGGGCGGGACCGAGGCCGATACGCTGTATATGTCGACGGATTCAGGCCAGAACTGGGCGCCACGCGCAGCCCCGGCAGGGAATCTCACTTGGACCGGCATTGCTTCCTCCGCGGATGGAACGAATCTGGTGGCAATTCCATTCAATGCTCCTCTTCGGATTTCCAATGACGGCGGTCTGAACTGGCCCACGCCCCCAGGGACAGGATCGCGGCCCTGGCGGTCCTGCGCGATTTCAGCCAATGGTTCCAGCATGTTTGCGGCGGCTGCCGGCGACCGAATTCTTCTGTCGAAGGATCGTGGCGCGAGCTGGATTCCATCCAATTCGGATCAGAAAAACTGGTTTGCGCTTGCTTCCTCCGATGAAGGGTTCCGGGTGGCGGCGGCGGTGCTGGGCGGGTTGATTTACACGTCCCCGGATGGTGGCACGAATTGGATCGCCCGCAACAGTTCCGGCACGCACGATTGGGTGGGCCTGATCTCTTCGTCAGATGGCTCGAAGCTCGCGGCCATTTCCGACCAGATATACACGTCATTCGATTTCGGAGCGACCTGGACGGCGCATGAGACGAATCGCGTTTGGACGGCCATCGCCGGGTCTGCGGACTTGACGAGAATGGTGACAACCGTCTTCCCGGGCCGGATTTACACCTCGGAAGCGACACAAACCAAATTTACAACTCCCGGAACAACGGGCTACCTGGTGGGAGGAGAGTATTCGGCAGTTGAATTGCAACATCTCGGCATTGGCCGGTTCATGCCGCTCAGTTCATCCGGTTCCATCATTGCGTATTGATCGATGAAAAAAGCCTTTCAATACATCGTTGCCGCAGTGGCGATCTTGTGGACCGCGAACCCCCGGGCGGACGTGGCGACGAGCCAAAATTATGCGATCACTGCGGAGACGTTTTCCGCAGGAGGCGGGATCAATGGCTCTGGTCCGTATCGCCATGATATAACGATTGCGCCTGTGGCCGCAGGTCGAATGGTCGCGTCCCCGGGCCTGGGCTTGACGGTTGGCTACAGTTCACAGTTGAACAACCCACCGGTGGCCGCAAACGACCTTCGTTCTCATCCGGCAGGTTCTTCGGTGGATTTTCCGTTTGGGTTTCTTTTGGAAAACGATGACGATATCGACAGGGATCGCATTGGTATTTTGGCCGTGTCGGCGAAAAGCGCGGCTGGCGGCAATGTGACTTTGACTCCGACCCTCGTCAGCTACACGCCACCGGCTGGATTCGGAGGCGCGGACTCGTTTCAATACACCATCCGCGATTCCAATGGCGACACTGCCACGGCGACGGTTTCGCTCCTGATCGCGCCTGCGGCCACCAATCAAGCCATCAACACCATTGCGTTTTTTCGGCAGAGCAACGGGACGCTCCTCCTGCGCTTTCGTCAGGCGCCAGGATTCACCGATTATATCATCGAAATGACCGACGAACTGGAGAACCTGCCATTGGAGACAGTTTGGGAGACGGTCTATGTGGCTCACCCCACTGCGGATGGAATCGTCGAAGTAGTCGTGAGCGGAAGGGGCGGCGGAAACGTCTATTTCCGCGCATTGGTGTTTTAGCTTTCGGTTTTCCAGTCGTTCCCGTTTAGAGCTTTTGGATCAGGCGCGCAGCCAAATCGCGAGCCGCATTTTCCAGAGCTGTCTTGGCTGCGGTTTGTTCCGTCGTATCGACGGCGACGCTTGTCTGACGGTCCGACGTTAAGATTGATCCGTCACTGCGTCGTCGCGCTTGTAGTTCGATGCGGCTCTTGCACGAGATCAAGTTTCCTTTGCGCAAACCGAGCGCGCTGAATGCTTCTCCCGTTATTTCCACATCCGGTTTGCGGTCCGATTTTTCGTCCACAACGGTAAAGCCAATTTCCTGAAAGATATGACGCAGTTCAGTCTGGGCGGCTGGGTCCGCGGTTCGCGCGCCGAAATGGACTTCGGGAATTGACACAGAGATCGCTGTCGTGCGTTCTTTTTTGTTGTTTGCGATCAGCTTGCGGAGTTCTTCATCGCGATCGGCAAAAGACGGCGCCAATTCCGCTTGTTTGGCGCTGACTGTTCCGCTGACTTTGTCCGCCAGGGCCGTGGCCAACTCGCTTAATGACTTGGCTCTAACGGTCTCGCCGAAGACCCGGCTGGTTTCCGCGCTCATGATTTTTGCAACGGCAGTGATGTCGCTATCGAGCTTGAAGACGCGCCCGGTGATCAGCACTTTTGCCCCGGTCAGCTTTCCGACCTTGGCCGCCGTTTCGGTGGTCACCGTTCCCGAGGAGCCTAATTCCTGTTCGCCGAGAATTTTTTCGAGTTCCGCGCGTTCAACGGTAATGACCTTTTCATTCGTGGAAAGAGCCGATTGAAGCAGCGCGCTGATCTTTGAACCGGCGTCGCGCAACGCCTCTTCTTTCGCCTCGAAATCAAATACGGCAACGGTCATCGGCTGTTGGGCAGCCCCAACGACGTTGCCGGCGATGGCCAATGAGGCCGTAATAATGCAGAAAAGCCTTCTCATAGGTATTACTCGTTAATATCGGAATGTTTGCGTTTTCGCAAAGCATATTGTGCCGCTCGCAAAAAATTGATTTGGGCTGCCGGTGAACTTGCAAAATCTGCCAACAGGGTCGGCTCGATGCTGACCACGAACGCTCGATTCTTCATTTCGCCCTCGATTGGCAATCGATCCAGTTCCCGCCCGCCTTTTTGCAGGTGGATGATTCCAACGGCTGCCTTGGAAAGGTCTGAAATCAACTCGGGGGAAACAAATCCGCCTGCAAAAATGATTGCTGGCTTCTCGGTCAAAATCGGGGAGTCCAAACCTTTGATCCGTGAAAACTCAATTCCAGCTTTGGCCAAAGCGGGCGCAAAACGATCGTTCTCATCAAAAACCAGAAGTTGATGTTCCGCGAACGTCTCTTTTAGCTGGGAAAGCAAATTTGGTTGAAAGGCCTCAATGACAACCGAACCGACAGAGGCGCTATCTTCAAAAAACTTGATGGCGAAACTCGTGCGAGACTTTACCTCTGGTAGCGACAGAGAAAATGATTCGAGAACCGACTGGCCGGCGTGCAGTGGAATTTCCTTCCATTTGGTTTGCTGACCGACGGGCGCCGCCACGCCGGTAGCGAGTTGGAAGACTCGATATTCGAGTGATGCCTTGTGATCCTCGCCGCCGTTTTTCACGATTAGAGGAACAACCTGTTTTTCACCGCTGAAAACCAGCGCCGGCTTTTCGCGCAATGTAATCGAAACTTCCGCCGCCGACACTGCTGCGCTCAACCCGAGCGCCACAAAAACGCCCTTCATCAAGAAAGCTTACTGTTACTTTTCAGCGCTGGCGAGCAACGTTTGAAAGTGCGGGGGATCTTCCTCGCGCGCCACGATGTCGATGTCGATCTTCTTGAAGCCGGCTTGTTCCAGCCAGCGGTGCAGGTCCGCTTCCCGAAAACCAAGCCACCGATCTCCATATAGTTCGTGCGCCTGTTCGAATTGGTGCGCGAGAAGGTCAAGCATCATCAATTGCCCACCAGTGCGAAGAATCTTATGCACCGAAGCCAGCGCCTGATCGGGGCGTTCGGCATGGTGCAGGGCCTGGCTCAGGACAACGAGATCAACCGAGTTCTCATCGATGGGTGGATTTTCGAGATTGCCCAGGCGGAATTCCAGGTTCTTCAAACCATTCTTTCGCGCCTTTTCTGCGCCAAAGCTCACCATTTTTTCGGAGTTATCGACTGCGATTACTTTCTTGGCTCGGCGCGCCAGCAGTTCCGAAAGCAATCCCTCGCCAGATCCCAGGTCGGCGATGGTCAGCGGCGGCAAAATTCGCAGCAACAAGTGCCCGAACGCTTGCCAGGATCGCCCAGGTCCATAAGAGCGATCGAACCGTCCCGCGATCTGATTGAAATAGTTCTGGGCCTTTTCGTTTCGCCGGGCCAGAACGCGCTTCAAATTCACTTCGTCGCCCGCGAATTCGTCCGTCTCTTTCGCGCCGCGAATTGCGACCTGCAAAAGCTCCCTGGTGGGAGCGTCCGGCGTCTCTACCAGCTTGTAAAAGGTCCGTTTACCTTCGCGGCGCGATTGAGCCAGGCCGGTTTCGCTGAGCAAGCCGAGATGCGTGGAAATTCGCGACTGGCCCAGGCGGGTGATTTCCTGAAGCTCGTTGACGGACAGTTCTTCGCGTTCCAAGAGAGCGAGCAAGCGGAGGCGAGTGGGATCAGCCAGCGTGCGAAGCGATTTAAGGGTTCCGGACATTTCGACGATAAAAAACTGTTTGACGTTTTTGTGATTCAATATATCTTCCCATCCGGATACGTCAATATTTTAAGTGTCTGACCCGTTTACGCATGAGCAAGAATTACATTTTTTCCTCCGAATCAGTTGGCGAAGGCCATCCTGACAAAGTTTGCGATACCATCTCTGATGCGGTGCTCGACGCCTGTTTGAGCGCCGATCCAAAGAGCCGTGTGGCGTGCGAGACCTACGCCAAGAGCAACATTGTCATCGTCGGCGGCGAAATCACCACCAAAGCCAAACCCGACTATGTCAAGATCGTGCGGGATGCCGTTCGCGAGATTGGCTACGTGAATGACGACGACGTTTTTCACGCCGACAAGATTTTCGTCCAAAATATCATCACCGCGCAAAGCCCTGACATCTCTCAAGGAGTGGATGCCAAGGCCGCTGAAGGCAAAGACACTGCCGAGCAAGGCGCGGGCGACCAGGGATTGATGTTCGGTTTCGCGTGTGACGAAACTGAGGAATTGATGCCTGCGCCGATCATGTATGCCCATCGCTTGGGCCGCGAATTGACCCGCATCCGCAAGGCCGGCGAAGTCAATTGGCTCCGGCCAGACGCTAAGAGCCAGGTCTCGGTTCAGTATGTGGACGGGAAGCCTGTTCGCATCGTCAACGTCGTGATCTCCACCCAGCATGCTGAATCCGCCAAGCACAAAGTCATCAGGGATTTCTGCATCAAGAACGTCATCAAGAAGGTCATTCCTGCGAACCTTCTGGATAAGAACACCGAGTATCTGATCAACCCGACTGGACGTTTCGTTGTGGGAGGGCCTCAAGGCGACACCGGATTGACCGGACGCAAGATCATCGTCGACAGCTACGGCGGCATGGGCCGTCACGGCGGTGGAGCCTTCTCCGGCAAGGATCCGTCCAAGGTTGACCGTAGCGCCGCTTACATGGGGCGTTACGTCGCCAAGAACATTGTGGCGTCTGGCCTAGCCACGCGCGCTGAGATTCAGTTCGCCTATGCCATCGGTCATCCTCAGCCGGTTTCGGTTTGCGTCGACACCTTCGGAACTGGCCTGATTCCCGACGAGCAGATTGAAGCCGCCGTCCGCCAAGTCTTCAGCTTCAAGCCGGCCGACATCGTCAAGCAGTTGAATCTGCTGCGTCCGATCTATTCGAAGACAACCAATTATGGCCACTTCGGCAAAGTCGACGACGTGAACAGCATCACCTGGGAAAAAACCGACAAAGCCGCCGCCCTCAAGAAAGCCGCGAAATAATTTAAACAAAGAAAGACAAATGAGCGCCACAACAACAGCTCCCGCCAAAACGACCGATTACAAGGTCAAAGACATGAGCCTGGCCGAATGGGGCCGGAAGGAAATCAACGTCGCCGAGCACGAAATGCCCGGCCTCATGTCCGTCCGCAACAAATATTCCGCCACCAAGCCCCTCAAGGGCGTCCGCATCACTGGCTCGCTCCACATGACGATCCAGACCGCTGTCCTCATCGAAACCCTCGTCGCCCTCGGCGCCGATGTTCGCTGGGCAAGCTGCAACATCTTCTCCACCCAAGACCACGCCGCCGCCGCCATCGCTGCCGCCGGTGTTCCCGTCTTCGCGTGGAAAGGCGAATCCCTCGAGGAATATTGGTGGTGCACCGATCAAGCCATCAAATTCCCCGGCGGCAAAGGCCCCCAACTCGTCGTCGACGACGGTGGCGACGTCACGCTCCTCATCCACAAAGGATACGAACTCGAAGAAGGGTCCGACTGGGTTAACGGCCCGAGCGGCAGCCACGAAGAATCCGTCATCAAGGATTTGCTGAAGGAAATCAAACGCGAGAACCCCTACCGCTGGCACGAAATCGTGAAAGACTGGAAAGGCGTCTCCGAAGAAACCACCACAGGCGTCCACCGCCTTTACCAGATGCTTGAGGCCGGCAAGCTTCTGGTCCCCGCCATCAACGTCAACGATTCCGTCACCAAGAGCAAATTTGACAATCTTTACGGTTGCCGCGAATCGCTTTCAGACGGCATCAAGCGCGCCACCGACGTCATGGTTGCCGGCAAAGTCGCCGTCATCTGCGGCTACGGCGACGTCGGCAAAGGCTCGGCGCATTCATTGCGTGGATTCGGCGCCCGCGTCATCGTGACCGAAATCGACCCCATCAACGCCCTCCAGGCCGCCATGGAAGGATTCGAAGTCACCACCATCGAAGACACCCTCGGCCGCGGCGACATCTACGTCACCACCACTGGCAACGTCGACATCATCACCGTCGAACACATGCTCGCCATGAAAGACCAGGCCATCGTTTGCAACATTGGCCACTTCGACAACGAGATCCAGGTCGACAAACTGAACAAACACCCGGGCGTCAAAAAGCTGAACATCAAGCCCCAGGTCGACCAATACACCCTGCCCAATGGCCGGCAGATCTTCATGCTCGCCGAAGGCCGCCTTGTGAACCTTGGATGCGCCACCGGCCACCCGAGCTTCGTCATGTCCAACTCTTTCACCAACCAGACGCTGGCCCAGCTCGACCTCTGGAAGAACAAGGACACCTACAAAGTCGGCGTCTATCGCCTGCCCAAGAAGCTCGACGAAGAAGTCGCCCGCCTGCATCTCGAAAAAATCGGCGTGAAGCTGACCAAACTGAGCCAAAAACAAGCCGAATACCTCGGAGTGCCCGTCGAAGGGCCCTACAAACCCGAACACTACCGCTACTAGGCGAAAGACAAATATCGAAAGGCTGGAGCAATCCAGCCTTTGCTCGTTTTAGCTTCGCCGGACTGTATTGGAGTCTATTTGCGCAACCGAAAGAGCTCAGCGCTTGCGCCGCCAAAAATCAAATTTGTAACGACAAATTGGTCGCCAAGAACTGTTGGAGCGGTCGGAGAGTCAATCCATTCGATCTGCGAATTAAACCTTTTGGTCGACTGAAGGGTAAACCCAACCGAATTCGTTGGCCATAACAGTCGAAGTTGATTTTCTCCAATAGAAATCGCTTTCAGTCGAGGCCCGCTTACGGCAACAAATGCGTCGTACCATCCGCCGTTGGTCAAGGTTGTGGCGCCCAATGTCGTCGTTCCCTGGATATAGCCGGTGACGAAAATATTCCCATTGTCATCGGCAGCGATGTCAACGCCGACATCTCGATGCGTAGAGGCAGAGGGCCGCATCACCCAGAGGATGTTGCCGGCTGGGTTGAACTTTGTTACGAACAAGTCGCCAAAGCCGCCCGCGCCGCTGGCGATTATGTCTCCGAAAATCCCGGTTTCCAGGAACATTCCGGTGACGTAAGCGTTCCCTGCTTTGTCCACCGCGACACTCTGTGTAAAGTCTATCTGAGTACCTCCAACATTCTTGAGCCAAATGGGTTCGCCCGCCGAGTTCAGATGGATCACGAAGACGTCATCGCTGCCACGGCTGGTCACAGTGAATGGGCCAATGGAAAGAGAATTGTTGAACCCTCCGACGATAAAAATGTTGCCCGATTCTGCGACGGCCAATCCGAGGTGCGGTTCGTAGGCGGTTCGAGTTCCGACGTGCCGAGCCCATAATGCCGTGCCATCGCTGTCAAATTGCGCAGCGTAAATTCCATCGGCCAGGGACAAGTTCGTCAGAGTGAAACTGCCAATATTAACAGCGCCACCTGAAAAAGATCCGATCATGCAAACGCGGCCAGATGCGTCGATACCAACGCCGTTTGCGGTCACTGCCGCTGTGCCCGCAGTTTGCTTCACCCAAATTACATTTCCCAAAGTGTCGTATTTTGCGAGAAACGCAGACATGGAGCCGTTACTCACGGACAGACTGTCGAAACTCGTTCTCCCTCTAAAGTTCCCGACGATAAAGCAGTTGGTGTTGGCGTCGGTAACAACGGCATTGGCCGCGGTTGATTGTTCACTCTTGATCTGTTTAGCCCACAGCGCGAATCCGTTCAGATCGTACTTCACGAGAAATGCGTTGGACGATCCAACATTTGTAAGAGTGGTTTCACCAAAGCGTGGATTTCCTCGAAAATCGCCAACCAAAAACGAATTTCCCAAATGGTCAACGGCTATGCTTTTTCCGTCGACGCCCAATGAAACGTCGGCTTGCTGAAGCCACTTGAGGTTGCCAGCCCAATCATATTTTGCCACGAACGAATTGTCGCCACCGGCGGCAGTGAGGTTTGTGCCTCCAAATGTTGCTTGCCCAGAAAAATAGCCGGCCACTAACACATTGCCTGCTTTATCGACAACAATGCTCTCTCCTGTCGAATGATCATTGGGGGAATTTGGCCGCGCCTGTCGACTCCAGGTAAAGTCGAATTCCGGGGATTCCGTGGAATTTGACACTGCATGCGCGACCATTCTTTCCCTGTCTTGAAAATCCATCCCACGCGAACCGGATAGAAGGGCGCAAAAGAAAGATAGTGTCAGCCAGAAAATGCGAGGGCTGATTGCGGTTTTCATGCTCGCTAATCTTAGTTCGGGCCGCACCAGCGCGCCAATTGCAAAACGGCTTCGAGCAAAGAGTCACTGCCTCGCTTTCGACGATTGTGAGCGGCCATTCGGAAGGAGATTGTGAAATTTTTCACAAATGGGCTTGTCGGGAAAAGCGGTGAGGGGTAATTTGGTCTGGAGAGGAGGCGATCACGCCTCTTGTTTCATTTATGGCTGAAACGTTGCATCAGGCGCCCGGTGGCGCAGAGGTAACCGAAGGGGTCGCCCCAAAGCGGCATCTGGTTACGGAGTCGCCCAAGCGGGAAGAGATCGGTTACAATTCAAAGATCGAAGGGGATGTCGTCGTCACCCGGATTGATGCCGCTCTGAATTGGTTCAAGAAGAATTCACTCTGGCCCATGCCAATGGGCCTGGCTTGTTGCGCCATCGAATTGATGGCTACGGGGGCTTCTCGCTATGACATTTCGCGTTTTGGCGCCGAAGTGATGCGTTTTTCGCCACGGCAGTCGGATGTCATGATCGTCGCTGGGACAGTGACTTACAAGATGGCTCTGGCGGTGAAGCGCATTTACCAGCAGATGCCAGAGCCGAAATGGGTGATCGCCATGGGGGCTTGCGCTTCGACCGGCGGGATGTATCGGAGTTATTCGGTTTTGCAGGGCGTGGATAATATCATTCCGGTCGATGTTTACGTGGCGGGCTGCCCACCGCGGCCTGAGGCGCTTTTGGATGCGTTGATGCGGTTGCAAAACAAGGTGGCTAAAGAGCCGACCCTCAAGACGCTGAAAAAAGCGGCTTGAACCGCGAATGAACGCGAATTTTTCCTGATATGTCCGCTTTGGATTTAGCTGCGAAGTTGAAAGGAGAGTTTCCGAATTTGATTTCGGAACCGGCAGAATTTCGCGGCGAGGTGTCAGTCTGGGTGGCGGACGCGGAACAGATCGCGACAGTGTGCGCATTTTGTAAATCGGAGTTGGAATTTGACTATCTGCTCGATGTGTCCTCGCTGGATAATTACGGAGAGGATCCGCGCTTCGTTTTGGTTTATCATCTGCAAGGATTGGGACATCGGCGGCATTTGCGGTTGAAGACGGCCGTTTCGGAGGAGAAAGGGGAGTTGCCCACGATATCTACAATCTGGCGGACGGCAGATTGGCACGAGCGCGAGGTCTACGACATGATGGGGATCCGCTTTCGCGGGCATCCCGATTTGCGGCGAATTTTGATGTGGGAGGGGTATCCTTATTTTCCGTTGCGAAAGGATTTTCCACTGGCTGGGAAATCAACGGATGTGCCGGAAGTGGCCTTCACTGAGGCTTCGCCAATGATGGGTGGGCCATTCGTGACGGTGGCCGGCGGCGTAGATACGATTGCCCGCGAACCTCGGGTGCGGATTCCGGAGACGGATTCTTTGGAGGCGAACGCTCGTTTGGAGCGCAGGCGGGATCTGGGGCGGGCGGATGAGCAGCATGGAAATGTGCTGGGAAGCGGAGGAACGAAATGAGCGCGCCGACAACGGCTGAAGTGGAGTTTAAGGATGCTGCTGGCCGGGTTCCCACCACGCCACTTGCTCCGAAAGGCCCTCTCCCTGAGGGAGAGGGGGAAACACAGGACATCGCCGGTGAGAAGATGGTTCTCAACATGGGGCCGTCACATCCGGCGACGCATGGCGTCTTGCGGATCGTTCTTGAGCTGGATGGGGAGATTATCACGAAGGCGATTCCGGATCTGGGCTACCTGCATCGGGGGGATGAAAAAATCGCTGAGAACATGACGTATACGCAGTTCATTCCGTATACGGACCGGCTCGATTATCTGGCGCCGTTAGCGAATAACGTGGCGTATGCGCTGGCGGTGGAGAAATTGATGGGAATCGACAAGCAACTCACGCCGCGCTGTCAGTATATTCGCGTGATTTGCTGCGAACTCGCGCGCATTTCGGCTCACCTTTTGGGACTCGGGGCATTCGCGATGGATGTAGGCGCGCTGACCGTATTCCTGCACACATTCACGGAACGCGAGAAGATTTATAACCTGTGCGAATCGCTGACCGGCGCCCGGTTCACGACGACCTATACACGCATCGGTGGATTAAGCCGTGATTTGCCGCCAGGTTGGACGGATGCGGTGGCCAAATTTCTGGATGAAGTGGTCGTTAATTTCGATGAATCGGAGAAATTGCTGACACGCAATCGCATCTTTGTTGATCGCACCAAAGACATTGGAATCATCACGAAGGAGCAGGCGATTGATTATGGGCTGAGTGGGCCGAATCTGCGTGGGTCGGGCGTCGAACACGACGTTCGCAAATCCGAGCCGTATTTGGTCTACGATCAGTTGGATTTCGAGGTGCCTATTGGCTCCGTGGGCGATTGCTACGATCGGTATTTGGTGCGGATGGAGGAAATGCGCCAGAGCGTGCGCATTATCCGTCAATGCCTGAAGAAGTTGCCCGGCGGGCCAATCAATATTCCAGATGGGAAAACAGTCTTGCCGCCGAAGGAAAAGGTGCTGACTTCGATGGAAGAGTTGATCCACCAGTTCATTCTCGTGACGCAAGGGGTCGACGCGCCGCCGGGAGAGATTTATTTCGGCGCCGAGAATCCCAAAGGAGAACTGGGCTTCTATATCAATTCGAAGGGCGGTGGGACGCCGCATCGACTCAAGATTCGGGCGCCATCATTTGTGAACTTGTCCATTTTGCCGGCGGTGATGCCGGGACATATGATGAGCGACACCGTGTCCATTTTGGGATCGCTCGACTTCGTGATGGGAGAGTGTGACCGATGAGCGCGCCTGCTCATGCAGTTGTTCCAGTCGCGCCGAGCGGGCCATTTGCGGTACCGGCGGATTTAGAGAGGGAGTGCGACGAGTTGATTTCGCATTATCCCGTCAAGCGAAGCGCGGCGTTGATGTTGTTGCATGCGTTGCAGGAGCGATTTGGATTCATCCAGAAAGAAGCGATGGAATGGATCGCCGCGAAACTGGAATTGCAGCCGATCAATATTTACGAGTTGGTGACGTTTTACCCGATGTTTCGGCAGAACCCGGTCGGGCAGAAGCATTTCAAGGTCTGCCGAACTTTGAGTTGCGCGTTGGGCGGATCGTACAAGCTGCATCATCATTTGTGCGAGCGGTTGAAGCTGGACTCGCACGCGCACGGCGCGCAGACAACGCCGGATGGAAAGTTTACGGTTGAATTTGTGGAGTGTTTAGCCAGTTGCGGGACGGCTCCGGTAATGATGGTGAACGAAGATTTTTACGAGGGCGTGACGCACGATAGGGCGGATGAACTGATTGGGAAAAAGTGAAATACGAATTCGCGAACAAATTTGCAGAGGCGTGCGGGAATCAAGGGTTTGTTTGTCCGAAGATTTGCACGCCGGAAGAGTTGCTGGGAAAATTTGGTTATGAAGACTGATCCGGTTGTTGATGAGGTCCGGGCGGCACGTGAGAAGTTGTTCGCTGAGTACAACTACGATCTCGCCGTCATGGTTGCCGACCTTCGCGAGCGAGAGAATTTGCACGGGAATCGCGTTGTCAGCCTTCGCGGAAAGCAGGAAAGTGAAAAAGGGAAAGCCGCGTGATGAAATGGCTGCCGAACATGGATTTGAACCATGACAAACAGATCCAGAGTCTGCTGTGCTACCGTTACACCATTCGGCAAATGGGATTGCAAATCTACGGCTTTTGCACGGGCAGTCAAGTAAGGTGATATGGCTCAGGAATATCGTCTCATTTTCAAAAATATCGACGCGCCGGGATATACCACCGACATCGATTGTTATTTGCGTCATGGCGGTTATGAGACATTGAAGAAGGCCGTGGCAATTCAGCCGAAGGTCGCGGGCGAGAAGACGATTTCGCCGCAGGAACAGATTCGCGAGGATGTCAAAGTGTCCGGGTTGCGTGGGCGCGGCGGGGCTGGTTTTTCGTGCGGCCTGAAGTGGTCGTTTGTGGATCGGAAGAGTGGGAAGCCGATTTACTTGATTTGCAATGCGGATGAATCGGAGCCCGGGACGTTTAAAGATCGGCAGATCATCCACAAGGATCCGCATCAGTTGATCGAAGGGATGATTATCTCGTGCTTCGCGAACGACGTGAAGCTCGCTTACATCTACATTCGTGGAGAATTTCCGGAAGGAGCTCGAATCTTGAACCGTGCGCTTAATGAAGCGCGCGCGAAGAATTTTCTGGGAAAAAATATTTTAGGGACCGGGGTCGAATGCGAGATTCACGTGCATCGAGGGGCGGGCGCTTACATTTGCGGCGAAGAGACCGGACTGATTGAATCGCTGGAAGGCAAGCGGCCTTATCCGCGCATCAAGCCGCCGTATTTCCCCGCCATTCTCGGTTTGTACATGTGTCCCACCATCGTGAATAACGTCGAGACGTTATGCGCGGTGAAACATGTCGTGCAGATGGGCTCGACGGAATATGCCAAGTTGGGAACGCCGAATAATACCGGGACGCGCGTGGTGAGTTTGAGCGGGCAGGTGAAGCGGCCTGGATATTACGAAATCGAGGTGGGGAAGGTTTCGATTGGGGAACTGATCAACGGCGAGAATTTTGGCCAGGGCTTGCGCGAGGGGCGGCAATTGAAGGCGGTGATCCCCGGCGGGTCGTCGGCCAAGGTTTTCAAGGCGGGCGAGAAGTTTAAGTTGAAGAAAAAGGGGCCGGACGGAAAAGATATCGAGCAAGAGGTCGATATGCTCGATTTGCCGTACGACTTTGATTCGTTGATTGCCGCGGGGAGCATGTCAGGGTCGAGCGCCATCATTGTGATGGATGATTCGACAGACGTGGTGGAGGCGTTGGGAAATCTCTCGGAATTTTACGCTCACGAGAGTTGCGGGCAATGCACGCCATGCCGCGAAGGTTCGCTGTGGATGCACAAGGCGTTGACTCGGCTGAATAGCGGCCAGGGGCGGAAGCAGGATGCGGATTATCTGCTGAACATCGCGAACAATATCCCAGGCGGTCGGACGATCTGCGCGTTTGGCGAAGCGTGTTCATGGCCGGTGCAAAGCTTCGTCACCAAGTTCAAAGACGATTTCGTGGCGAAGGGAGCGAAAGCGGAAGAAGCGGCCAAGAGCAAGATCGCAGCGGGCCCGACCAAAGATTTGAAGATCGCGGCCAGCCCTCACTAGAGAATCTGTATGTCAGCAGTCACCGAAACAAAACCAACGCCGAGCGCTCCGCCACCTGTCGAGACGATGACGGTGAAGGTCGACGGCGTGCCGTTGCAGGTTCCGAAGACCACGCCGGACCCAATGACCGGCAAGCCGATTCCGACGACCATGTTGCAGGCTTGCGCGCAGGCCAAAGTAGATGTGCCGCATTATTGCTATCATCCGAAGTTACCAGTGGCTGGAAATTGCCGGATGTGCCTGGTGGAGTTCGGAACGCCTGCCATGGGGCCGGATCGCAAGCCGATCATGAATCCGGACGGCACGCCGAAAATCGCCAAATCACCTCGGCCGGCTATTGCTTGCGCCACGCCGATTTCGCCAGGGATGGAGATTTATACGAACACGCCAGGCGTGGACCAGATGCGCAAAGGCGTTCTGGAATTCCTCCTGATCAACCATCCGCTGGATTGCCCGATTTGCGATCAAGCCGGGGAATGCAAGTTGCAGGAATATTCGGTGGAATACGGACAGTCCGAGAGCCGTTTCATCGAACCGAAGGTGCATAAGCCAAAGCGGGTCGATCTTGGTCCTCGGATCGTGCTGGATGATGAGCGTTGCATTCTTTGCACACGCTGCATTCGGTTTACGCGCGATATCGTGGGCGATGATGCGCTGGGAATCGTGAATCGTGGTAGTTACAACACGATTTCCGCCTATCCTGGCAATCAATTCGACAACAACTACACGTTGAACACGGTCGACATTTGTCCAGTCGGCGCGCTGACTTCAAAGGATTTTCGTTTCCAGATGCGCGTTTGGTTTCTCAAGGAAACCAAGAGCCTTTGCACGAGTTGCGGCACCGGTTGCAACATCGTCATTGGCTCGCGTGAGGAGAAGATTCATCGCTACGAGCCGCGCCAGAACGACGCGGTCAATTCGACGTGGATGTGCGATTATGGGCGGCTCCGAT
>JADMIO010634539.1_pt1 | contig 23451 bp, 18 predicted proteins | sample 8958161 | NCBI WGS metagenome assembly JADMIO01 (sample SAMN16585339, study PRJNA669376) | soil metagenome | isolation source: Crop rotation soil | place: USA: Cullars Rotation, Alabama | collected 2011
CCCCCCGCCCCTTCTTGTAGACCGCCGCCATGCAACTCGCGGTCCGCGTGCACGGGCGCAGTCATCGTTTCGGGTCGGTCCGCGAGGTGCTCGCGCGCGCCAACGAGCCCAAGGCCGGCGACGAGCGCGCCGGCATCGCCGCGCGCTCCCATCAGGAACGCGCTGCCGCGAAGATGGTGCTCGCGGAGCTCACGCTCGCCGATCTGCGCGCGCATCCGGTCGCGCCGCTCGACGAGGACGAGGTGAGCCGCGTGATCGACGCCGGCGTCGACGAGGCCGTCTATCGCGAGATCCGCGGGTGGAGCGTCGGCGAGCTCCGCGACTGGCTCTTGGCCGACGAGACCACGACCGAAGCCATGCGACGCGTCAGCCGGGGCCTCACGGCCGAGATGGCGGCGGGCGTCGCCAAGCTGTGCTCCAATCTCGACCTCGTCTACGCCGCCCGCCGCCTGCCCGTCACCACGCGCGCGCGAACGACCGTCGGGTTACCGGGACGCCTGAGCACGCGCCTGCAACCGAATCATCCGAGCGACGGCCACGAGGGCATCACCGCCGCGATCTACGAGGGACTCGCCTACGGCGCGGGCGACGCGCTCATCGGGATCAATCCGGTGATCGACGAGGTCGACAGCGTCACCGGCCTCTTGCGGCTCACTCACGACCTGATCGAACGGTTACGGATCCCGACGCAGAATTGCGTCCTCGCGCACGTCACCACCCAGATGCGCGCGCTCGAGCGCGGCGCACCGATGGACATCCTCTTTCAGAGCCTCGCCGGCACCGAACCGGCGGTCGCGAGCTTCGGCACGTCGGTGGCGATGCTCGACGAGGCGAGCGCCATGATCCGCGAGCGTTCGTCGCTGCGCGCGCGCGGCGCGGCGCCCGCCCAGCACGTCATGTATTTCGAGACCGGCCAAGGCTCGGAGCTTTCCGCGGGCGCGCACGGCGACGCCGACCAGGTGACGCTCGAGGCGCGCTGCTACGGGCTCGCGCGGCGCTACGATCCGTTCCTGGTGAATACGGTCGTCGGCTTCATCGGACCGGAGTATCTCGCCGACGGCCGCCAGATCGTGCGCGCGGGGCTCGAGGACCATTTCATGGGGAAGCTGCTCGGCGTCCCGCTCGGCGCCGACGCGTGTTACACGAACCACGCCGAGGCCGACCAAAACGACTGCGACACGCTCGCGACGCTGCTCGCGACGGCGGGCTGCAACTACTTCATGGGCGTTCCGGCCGGGGACGACGTGATGCTGAGCTACCAGTGCACGAGCTACCACGACGGCGCGACGCTCCGGCAGCTGCTCGGTCTGCGACCCGCGCCCGAGTTCGAGACGTGGCTCGTCGAGCGTGGCCTCATGCAGGACGGCCGACTGACACGTCGCGCCGGCGACCCGTCGGTGTTCCTCGCCGCATGAGCACGGCGAGCCCCTTCGCCGCGTTGCGCGCGAGCACGCCGGCGCGCCTCGCGATCGGCCGCAGCGGCCCGCGCCTCACGACCAAAGAGTATCTGCGGTTCCTCGCCGATCATGGTCGCGCCCGCGACGCCGTATTCACCGAGGTGCCGCCCGCCGTCGTGAAGAGGCTCGGCCTCACCGAGCTCGCGACGGAGGCCACGACTCGCGCCGCGTATCTGCAGGAGCCGCGCCTCGGCCGCGCGCTCGCCGCGAGCGCCCGCACGCGGCTCGCGCGCTGCCGGAAGCGACCAGAGGTGCAGCTCGTGGTGATCGACGGGCTGTCGTCGGCGGCCGTCGTCGCGCACGCCGCGACGCTGCTTCGCGCGCTCACACGCGAGCTCGGCAAGCGGCGCCGTCGCCTCGGCACGCCGCTCTTCGTTCGAAACGGCCGCGTGCGCATCCAGGACGAGATCGGACACCTCCTGCGTCCCGAGGTGTGCTGCGCGATCGTTGGCGAGCGCCCGGGCCTCGCGACCGCGAGCAGCCTCTCCGCGTATGTCATTCATCGTCCGAGCCGCGCCTCCGCGGAGCCCGATCGCACGCTCATCTCCAACATTCACGACGGCGGGATTGCACCCATGAGCGCCGCGCGTCAGATCGCCGACCTGATCGACGAGTGCCTCGCGCGCGGCGCGAGTGGGGCGTCGCTTGCCGCGCTGCGCGGCGCCGAGCAGGTGCCGTAGACGCATCTATCGTGCGCGCGATGCCGCATCGGGCATGCGCCTCTTGCAGCGTTGCCAGCTCTCGGTCGCCGCGCGTTTCGACCGCGTCGAACGGCCACATTCGCCTTGACTACCCGGGCGAATGTCCATAGCCCACGATCGTGCAGCGCCCCCTCCTCGGTCTCGTCGTTTGTCCCCGGTGTCGCCAACGTTTCACCCTCGACGTGTATCGCGAGGAGCGGTCGACGCAGGGCGGCGAGAGCGAGGTGTGTGAGGGCGCCCTGCGCTGCCTCGGATGCGCCGCGGCGTTCCCGATCGTTGCCGGCGTGCCGCGACTTCTGAACGGCGCATTGCTCGCGAGCGTTCGTACCCGACACCCGCGCTTTTTCGCGGACCATCCGCATTTTCTCGCCGGCCATCTCGAACGCGACGACGTACTCACGGACACGCAGGAGAGCTTCACGCGCCAGCGACTCGACCTCGATCTGCCCGGTCCCGAGCTCGCCGCGCAATGGCGTAAGAACCTCCAGCGGAATCTCGGCAGCGCGATCGCGCTCGACGATCTGCACGGTCGTCGGGTCCTCGACGTCGGCTGCGGGTTCGGGCGCCATCTGCGCGTGGCCGCGGACTGCGGTGCGGAGGTCGTCGGCGTCGATCTCTCGGGCGGCGTCGAGGTGGCGCATCGCAACCTCGCGGGGCGACCCAATTGCCACGTGATCCAGGCGAACGTCCACGAGCGCCCGCTCCGCGACGATCTGTTCGACGTGGTCTGGTCGTTCGGCGTGCTGCACCACATGCCCGATCCGGCGGCGGGGTTTCGTGCGCTGGTCGATTTCGCGCGCCCCGACGGCGGACTGATCGCGATCTGGGTGTACGGCTACACGGGCATGCGGTTCACCTATCGCTTGTCCCACATGCGGGCGCTGCACGCCGTCACGCGCTCGTTGTCCGGGACGGCGCGTCTCCGCGCCTCGCAGGTGGTCGCCGCAGCGCTCTCCGCTCTCTACTGGGAGCCGTTGCGGGCACTGCGCGCCGCCGGTCTCGGCGGCGTCGTGGACCGCGCGCCTCTCACCGACTACATCCAGCATGGGTGGAAGGCGCGCGTGGCAGGTGTGCACGATCGACTCTCGACGCCGATCACGCACTTCCACGACCGGGACGAGCTCACGACATGGCTCCGCGCCGCGCAGCTCACGGGCATCGAGGTGTCCGACACCGATCGGCGAGGATGGCGGGCCTCGGGACGGCGTACGCCGCGCGCGGAGTCGGCCGTCCGTCCGCGGACGATGACCAGCGACTACACGCACCACGAAGGCGTGCGACCCGTCGCCTAGCGTCGTGGGTAGCCGGGTTCCGCGACGTCGGTGTATGACGGCGCGATCCCAAGGTGCGCACGGTCCTCTACGTTCTCGCCCTCGTCGCCGCCGCGTGCGTCGCGCTCGCCGTTTCGGTCGCGCGGGCTCAGTATCCGCGGCTCCGCGTCCAAAACCTGGTGTTTCGATTCTTGATGCCGGTCGGTCAGCGCGTCCTCGGCGTTCGACCCGCCGCCGCACCGGACGACCGGGCACGAGCGTTCGCGTACGAGGATCCTGCGGCACTGCGCGCGCTGCGTGAGTCCCATGGGCTCGATGCCGTCGTCGCGGGCGCCGGCAACGACTTCGAGCGCTGGGTGCTGCTCATGCACTGGGCGCGCGACCGATTCCCGCACCTGCCGAACCCGAACGCCCCGGACGCGCAGGCCTTCGACGGCGCCGCACTGCTCGCACGCCACCGGGGCGATGCCGGCTACCTTTGCGGCACCATCGCCCCGTTGCTCGTGCAAGCCGTGACCGCACTCGGGGGCCGCGCTCGCCGCGTCGAGCTACGGTTCACGCCGGGCGACAGCCACGTCGTGACCGAGGTGTGGTCGGATCATCTCGGCAAGTGGGCCGTTCTCGATCCGGACTACGACGTCTACTTCACGGTGGGCGGCGTTCCGCAGCACGCGCTCGAGCTCCATCGCCACTGGGCGAAGGGAGCGATCGACGACGTGCAGGTCCACTGGCGCGACAGCCCCAACAACATCTACCGCCCCGACCTCGAGGCCGGCCCGCGCGCGTTCCTCCAGGACATCTTCCGCACGCGCGATTGGCCGCGATGGGACCGGGAGCGCAACCACCACAAAGGCGAGCGCTTCGCGGTGCGTCTGCTGAACTACTACAGTCACGTGTCGTTCCCACGGCGCAACGACTGGCAGTCGCGACCGCTGGCGTGGTGGCATCCCGACGGCAACCACGTGCAGGGCTCGTTGGTGATCGCAGAGCCGACGATGCCGGAGTGGGAGGATTTCCTGGTGCGGGTAGGGACCGGCGAGGCGTTCTACGCGCCGCCGCCCGGGACCCCAACGCGCGCGGGGCGTTGAGGCCGTTCAGGCGCTCAGCCGTTCCAGCTTCTCGTAGAGGCTTTCGACGTCGCGTTTCAGGCGCGCATAATTCGAGAACGCGGCCTGCGGGTTCGGGTGCGTCTGGTAGAAGTCGGGGTCGTTCATCACCTGGGACAACTCGGCCAACTCGGCTTCCTTTGCGGCGATCGCGCTTTCGACGGTCGCGGCCTCTTTGGCGCGCTTCTCGGCGGCACGCGCCTGCTTGCGCTCCTCGTCCCGATTCGCGCGCTCGACCTCGCGCGCCACCTGGCCGTTGGCGGCCTCGGGTGACGGCGGGGCGGCAGGAGCGGCAAGCGACGTCGGGCGCGGCGGCGCAGGCGCCGCCATCGCTGCCCCTGCCTTCTTCGCGAGGTACTCCTCGTAGTTGCCGAGGTACCGGACGGCTTCGCCGTGACCCACTTCGAGGATCTCGGCGGGCAGGCGGTCGAGAATGTAGCGGTCGTGCGCAACCAGCACGACCGTACCTTCGTACGCGAGCAAGGCTTCCAGCAACACTTCCTTCGCGGTCAGGTCGAGGTGGTTCGTCGGCTCGTCGAGAAGGAGGCAGTTGGCGGGCTCGATCAGCAACTTCGCGAGGGCAAGTCGATTGCGCTCGCCGCCCGAAAGCACGCGCACCGGCTTGTCGACGGCATCGCCGCTGAAGAGGAACGCGCCCAGGAGGTCACGCACGCGCGGAACCATTTCGACCGGTGTCACCGCCATCAGCTCGTCGAGGACCGTCTTGTTCGGATCGAGCACGGCCGATTGATCCTGCGCGAAATACGCGAGGCGAACATTGTGCCCGGCCGTACGCTTGCCCGCGGTGAGCGGCTCGACCCCCGCCAAGAGCTTCAGGAGCGTCGACTTGCCCGCGCCGTTCGGCCCGACCAGCGCCACTTTCGTGCCGCGCTCGATCGCGACATCGACGCCGCCATAGACCGACAGGTCGCCATACTTCTTCACGGCGCCTTCGACGGCGACCACGATGCGGCCGCTGCGCGGCGGCTCCGGAAGACGGATCGTCACGCGCCGCTCGTGCCCTTCGGGCGGCGACAGGCGCTCGAGCTTCTCGAGCTGCTTGATCCGGCTCTGCACCTGCGCGGCCTTCGTCGCCTGGTAGCGAAAGCGCCGGATGAACGCCTCGACGCGCTCGATCTCCTCCTGCTGCTCGGTGTACGCGGCGGCTTCCTGTGCGCGCCGCTCCTCGCGCTGCTCCAGGTAGCGCGTGTAGTTGCACGTGTAGTCGGTCAAGCGGCCTCGCGAGACCTCGGTGATGCGCTGGACGCAGACGTCGAGGAAGTAGCGATCGTGCGCGACCAGGATGACGAGCGACTCACAGGTGGCCAGAAACTCCTCGAGCCACGTGCGGGCCTCGAGGTCGAGGTGGTTGGTCGGCTCGTCGAGCAGGAGGACCCTCGGCCGCCGCAGCAGCAGCTTCGCGAGCGCGATGCGCATCTGCCAGCCGCCGCTGAAGGTGCCGACGTCCCGGCCGAAATCGCCGCTGCGAAAGCCGAGGCCGTTCAATACGCGCTCGGTCTCAGCCTCGAGATCGTAGCGGGCCAGCGTATCGAAGCGCTCCCGGACGTCATGATACGCCGCCATCAACGCGTCGTGCTCGGGACCCTCGGTCGGCGCGTGAGCCAGCGCATCCTCTAACCGCCGGCACTCGGCTTCGAGCGCGTGCTGGTCGGCAAACGCGTCCATCGCCTCTACTAAAACCGACCGCCCAGACGCGCCCACGACCTCTTGCGGCAAATAGCCGACTGTCGTGCCCTTCGGCAGCACGATCTCACCGCTGTCGGGCTCCATCTGCCCCGCGATCATGCGCAGCAAGGTCGACTTGCCGGCGCCGTTCATGCCCGTGAGGCCGATGCACGTGCGCTCAGGCGCGAACCAGTTCACCGCGTCGAGGATGCGCTGACCACGGAAGGTCTTGCTGAGGTTCGCGATCGTGAGCACGCGCCGTATTTAGCCGCTGACGGCCGACCCTGCCAGCAACGGTCGGGCTTGCGGATTCGCTCGGAGTGCGTCGAACCCCGTCAGGCCGGCGGCCGAACTTTGACGATCACCGTCTTGCCGCTGCGCACCCGATCCGGGTTCGGCTTGAAGAGGCCGAGCCACGCGATCCAGTACTTCTGCGCGTAGACGGGAGCCATCTTCGCCGCGACCTCGGGATCGGTCAGAAGCTCCGCGGGCCCGACGAAGTGCGGGCCGTCGGCAGCGCCGACCCAGACGTAGAGCGGGCTCCCCTTCTTGATGCGCTTCGCCTTGTAGCTGCTCGGCAGGGTCGCGAAGTAGATCGCGTCCCCGTCGAACATGAACCAGACCGGCACGACCTTGCTGAGGGAGCCGTCGTGGCGCTTGGTGGCGACGTAGATCTCTTTCGAGGTCTGGAGCGACGCCGTGACCTCCGCGCTGAAGCCCGCCTGCGCGATCGCGGCGGCGCACACAGTGGCAAGGATCATCATGAGCATCAGCATTCGACGCATACCTCCTCCCCGGTGTCTGGCGAACGCAACCGCCGAGCCGTTGCGACGGTTCGCGTACCACTCGCACCGCTCCGACGCCACGACGACGCAGAGCATCCTTGACCGCCGCGCCGTCGCCCATGCAAATACGGTGGCGCATGGTGGGGGCTTGAGGACGTTCGAACGCTACGTCGATTGGGTCGTCCGCCATCGCATCTTCGTCGTCGTCGCGATGCTTCTCGTCACGGGCTTCTGGGCATCGCAGCTCCCCGCGCTGCGGGTCGAGATCGACCCTGACGCGAACCTGCCGCAGGACCACCCCTACATCCAGGCCCTGAAGACGCTCGAGCAGACGTTCGGAGAGAAGAATCTCGTCGTCATCGGCCTGTTTCCGAAGAATGGGACGATTTACACGGCGAGCTTCCTGACGACGCTTCAGCGCATCACGCGAAGAATCGGCGACGTGCCGGGGCTCATCCGCTCGACGTACTTGAGCATCGCGTCGCCGCTGGCCAAAGCGATCGAAGGCGAAGGCGACGCGTTGCTCGTCCGCCAAATCATGGAAAAGACGCCCACGACCGCTGACGACGTTGCGGAAATCCGTCGCCGCCTCAATGTAAACCCGTTTCACATCGGCATCATCGCGGCCGCGGACGGGTCAGCGGCGGCGATCGTCGCGAACTTCAAGCTCAGTCCGGAAATGTCTGGATATCCCGCGATCCAAGAGCACTTGAGCCAGATAAGCGCCGAAGAAAACGACGGCACCTTCGACGTTTATTTCGGCGGGATCGTCGCTCTTAATGCAGGCTTGGCGAAGATCACCGAGCGCACGGTGATCCTGTTTCCGATCGCTCTACTCGTGATCGCGCTTCTACATTTCGAGGCCTTCCGTACGCTCCAAGGAATGCTGCTGCCAGTCGTGACCGCCATTCTCGCCGTCATCTGGAGCCTCGGCTTGATGGGAACGCTGCGAATTCCGCTGGACCCGTTCAACACAACAACGCCGATCCTCATCCTCGCCGTCGCAGCCGGCCACGCCGTCCAGATTCTCAAGCGCTACTACGAGGAATACGAGCGCTATCGCGATGCTCACGTTGCCATTCGCGTTGCCGTGACGAAGGTCGGCCCCGTGATGTTGACAGCCGGCGCCATTGCGGCGCTGTCGTTCTTCTCGCTGACCGCGTTCAGGACGAATACGATCCGGAACTTCGGCATGCTTGCCGGCTTCGGGATCGTAGCGACACTTCTGATCGAAGTGACGCTCACACCAGCGGTCCGCGCGATGCTCGCCTCTCCACGGCCGCGCGAGATCGCGGGTGAAGCACGCAGCGGTCGGCTCCTGGCCGGCGCGCTTGGTCGGCTAGCCGCGTTGGTCTCGCGCGAGCCTCGGCGCGTCGTTCTCGCCGCCCTCCTGATCTCGATGATTGCAACCGTGTGTGCGACTTGGATCCGCGTCGACACGAGTTTTAAGCGGCAGTTCCCAATCGGACACCCGGTCCGCGTCGCGGACGACATGCTCAGCCGTTCCTTTAGTGGCACCAGCACGCTGGTCTTTCTCGTCGAAGGCACGAAGCCGAACGCGCTGCACGAGCCGGAAAATCTTCGGGCGGTCGAGCAGCTCCAACGCTTCGTGGAGCACGACCCGACGGTCGGCAAAACGCTCTCGATTGTAGACTACATTCAGCAGATGAACCGTGCTCTGAACGGCGGCGACGCGTCTTTCGCGACCATTCCCGCCACCGCCGATCTCGTCGGGCAGTATCTATTCCTCTACTCGATGTCGGGAAACCCGGAAGACTTGAACAGTCAGATCGACGCCGATCATCAGCGCGCCGCCGTTCGAGTGTTCCTGCGGAGTGACTCGACCGACCATGGCGAGCATCTTCTGGCACTCGTCCGATCGCAGGTCGCCGCGACGTTCCCGCCAGGCCTCGGGATCCGCTATTCCGGGACCATCGCCTCGAGCGCCGCGCTCACCGAGACGATGGTCCACGGCAAGGTACTCAACATGGCGCAGATCGCCGCGATCATCGTTCTGATCTCGGGACTCGTCTTACGGTCGGCACTCGGCGGCATCCTCGTTGCGACACCGCTCGCGGTCGCGGTGTTGGTGAACTTTGGCGTGATGGGAGTGCTGGGCATCCCACTCGACATTATGACCTCGCCGATCGCCGCGATGGCGGTGGGCATCGGCTCCGACTACGCCGTCTATTTCCTGTTTCGCTTTCGCGAGGAGCTGGCGACCAGTCGCACCCGATCTCTCGCGCTCGCAAGCACGATGCAGACCTCAGGAAAGGCCATCGTCTATGTGTCGTCGGCCATCGCCGGCGGCTATCTCGTCCTCTGCGTCTCGGGGTTCGTGTTCCACATGGAGCTTGGAATCCTGGTGGCGCTGGCGATGATCGTCTCCAGCCTGGCCGCAATTACGCTGTTGCCGGCGTTGCTACTCGTGACCGAGCCCGCGTTCCTGTTTCCGAAGAGCGAACATCCGAAAGGCGAATGACCGACTTCAAGCGATCGGCAGCGCGACGCGGAAGGCGGCACCGCCATCGCCCTGTGGTTCGAGCGAAAGCTCGATGTTCTGCAGATCAGCGATGCGCGAGGCGACGAACAACCCCATACCGAGCCCATGCACCGCCGTCGTGAAGAACGGCTCGAAGATTCGTTCACGATGATGCGCTGGTACCCCAGGACCGTGGTCGCGGACGCACGTCACGACCCGACCGGTCGCGTCGTCGAGCGTGACTCCAATCTCGATCTCGCCACCTTCTGGCGAAAACCGGACCGCATTCTGGAGAAGCGTCTGGAAGAGACACGTCGCAGCATCCGCGTGGACACGCACGTTCGGTGTCGCCACCGATTGCATGATCCGCCTGCACACGACGCGCTTTCGTCTGAGCTCCTCGGCCACGTTCTCCTCGGCCCGGACGAGAATCGTCTCCAAATGGTGGGCGTCCTGGCCTTCGGCCGGAACCGTCGTGGCCCGCATGATCTCGAGAACGAGATTACGGATCCGATCCGTCTCTGCGAACGCCATGCTCAGATAGTTCGTCCGAAATTCGGGATCGTCGATGTGTGTCGGGAGAAGCTGCAAAAAGGTACGGATCGTGGCAAGCGGGTTATTGATGTGATGCGCCAGCCCAGACGCGAGATACCCGAGTGTCGCAGAGCGCTCGGCACGTTGTAGTCGATCCTCCAGCGCCCGACGCTCCTCGGCAAGGCGATAGCGAGACAGCACCTCCCTCACGAGATACGGCAGGATCGCAAGATACCCTTCCTCTTTGACAATGTAATCGTCGGCGCCGAGCTTCATCGCCTCGACGGCGACCTTCGCGGACGCCGCCGTCGTGACGAAGAGCGTCGGTGAAGACTCGGCCGCGCTGCGAATCTGGCGAAGAAGACCAAGACCGTCCCCGTCAGGCAGCATATAATCGAGCACGTAAAGGTCGTAGCGGCGGTGCGCCATGTGTCGCCGAGCCTCCGCAACGGTCGCAACCGTATCGAGCGTCCAATCGCCGAGCACCGCCGACAACTCGTCCGCGATCAACACGACATGAGACGAATTGTCCTCGACCAACAGCGCCGACTTACCCATACGACGTCCCGACCCTTCCCCCGCCTTGCCGAGGCGGGAGCACCGTATCTCGACCCGGCTCCGCGGCTCAAGCGCAGATCACCGTTCGAGGCATCTAGCCTTCTACATTGCCGCGCGCACCTCGCCCTCCACGACGGCTCGATTCGCGAGCTTCAGTCCGACCATGAATGCCGCACCACCCCCTACGGGGGTATCCATCAAGACGAGCTTGATGTCTTGGAGATCGGCAATCCGGGAAGCGACGAAAAGGCCCATGCCCAAGCCATCCACTGCCGTGGTGAAGAAGGGCTCGAAGATCTTCTCGCGGTGGTCCGTCGGAACTCCCGGTCCATGATCTCGAACGACCGCAATCAGTCGCCCGGACTCGGCGTCGACGCGGGCATCGATCTCGATCGTGCTCCCCTCCGGTGAAAATCGCACGGCATTCTGCAAGAGCGTTAGGAAGAGGCATGTCGCCGCCTCGCCGTGGACCTCGACCGCCGGTAAGTACTCGGGTAACTGGCGCCGGCATACGATCCCCTTCGTCTGCATCGCGCCTCCGACGCCCTCCTCGGCACGATCGAGAATCTCTTCGAGCGTTTGAACCTCGTGTCCGTGCTGGGGCACCGTCGCCGCGCGCATGATGTCCTTCACGAGGTCACGGATCCGCTCGCTCTCCGCCAACGCCATCTCGAGATACTTCGTCCGGAACTCTTGGTCGTCGATGTTCGTCGGAAGCAACTGAAGGAACGTTCGAATCGTTGCCAATGGATTGTTGATGTGATGCGCGAGGCCCGAGGCGAGATAGCCCAGCGTCGCCGCGCGCTCCGCACGCTGCAGACGATCTTCAAGCTGCTGACGCTCCGCCGCGAGCTGTCGACGCTTCAGCACCTCCTGCACCAGGTACGGCAGCACCGCGAGATACCCTTCCTCTTTGACGATGTAATCGTCGGCACCGACTTTCATCGCATCGACGGCCAGCTTCGCGGACGAAGCCGTCGTCACGAAGATCGTCGGCGTGGTGACACCGGCCGCGCGCACCTCGCGCAACAGCTCGATCCCATCGCCATCGGGCAGGCGGAAGTCGAACACGAACAAGTCGTACGTGCGACCCGCCATACGTCGGCGCGCTTCCGCCAACGTGGGCGCCTGATGCAGGGTCCAGCCCGTCAGAGCCAACTCGAGCTCATCCGCGATCAACTCGGCATGCGAACTGTTGTCTTCGACCAACAACGCCGCTTGACTCATGCGGTCGCCCTCACTTCCTCTTGTGGTTGAGCTTCACGCGGGAAGCTCAGGTGAAATGTCGCGCCTTCCCCGGGTTCCGAAGCGACCCAAATCCGCCCGCCGTATCGCTGAACGATCCGCTTGACCACGGCGAGACCGATGCCGTGACCTTGCTGGACCTGCCCAGCGACCACCTGGTCTGGCGCGCGATGGTACAACTGAAAGATTCGAGTCAACTGACTGCCCTCGATCCCTACTCCGTTGTCGCGAACGTAGTACTCAACACCGTCGGCTGTTGCTCTGCCCCCGATCTCGATGCGTGGTGCCGCCTTGTCCCCGACGTACTTGCACGCATTGCTGAGTAGGTTTTCGAAGACGTGGTACATCGGCTGCTGTTGTGCTTCGAGCGGAGGTAGATCACCGACGACGATGTCGATGCCCTTGCTTTCTACGACTCCGTGCGCACGCGCGACGGCGTCGCGCACGACAGCGTCGACACTGACGAGCTCTCGGCGCTCCGCGACTTCGCTCGCTGTGGCAGCTTCCAGCAGATTACGGAGCATCGTGCCCATCAGACGACAGTCCCGAAGAAGTCGCTCGGCATAGCGCTGCCCGCGCGGAGAAAACTGCGGGCCATCGAGCTCCACAAGCTTCCGCGTGGTCTCGGTGCTGGCCACGGCAACGTTCTGGAGGTCGTGGGTCATGATATGGACCATCTCCTCCAGCTCGTCCTTGCGCTCCTGCAGCTGGCTCGTGCGCGCCTCGAGCTCACGCGTGCGCTCCCGTACACGCTGCTCGAGCGATTTGTTCTGGTCCTCGATCTGCGCTTTCGCCTCTTTCAGCTGATCCGAGAGAGTGCCGGCGAGGTACGCATTCATGAAAAAAAATATGACGGCACCGATGATGAGAGTGACCTCACCCGCGAACGAGAAGTGATGGGCCCAGACTCGCGACGGCGCAGCGACGAAACCAGACCGGATGCTCGCGCTCATCAAAAGGAGACAGAGCGCCGCGCCGCTCGCGACGAGGTAGCCGCCGTTGCGCGACGTAAACGTCGCAGACGTGATCACGATCATCGAATAGATGAAGGGGCCGAACGCCACGTCGAGACCGCCCATCGAATAGATAAGCATACTTATACCGATCAGATCGACGCTCCAGTGCAAGAAGAAATCGCGCACTGGAAATCCGCGCGCGCGACCGGCGTACCAGTACGGGATGTTCGCGGCGCAGGCGCCAGCCACGACGAGCGCACCGGGAAGGAAATTGAGCAGCGGGAGTCCCGACGGGATGGCCGTCACGAGCAGTACGAGCTCGAGGAATGAACATGCTACGAGCCGGAAAAACAGCCCGTCGACGAACGCCTGACGGCGGCTCGCAAGGTCCAGCGCTGCGAGGTCGCTCACGACGCTCTCTCCAGACGTACCCAGATTCCCTCCGGATCGGCGCCAGGGAGCCTGCCGAGAACGGCATCCGCAGCGGCCGTGGCTGCGTCAATGCTCTGTTTCAGAAGATCTGCCGCGACCGCGACCGGTATGCTGCGGTCGAAGACCATCGGATTCGCGATTCCGAGTGCGACGTCTGCGCCGGGCAGCGGAAAATCCGCGATGAGCCCGGGCACGTGCAATGACGGCCGAGCGCGAATTGCGATCGGCCAGATCGTGGAATGGAGGCGAGCGGCCATCCGCACAATGCCCGTCGGCACCGTACCGTACGTACTGCCGCCGTCGACCGCGATGAAAAACGGCATGGGATTCCGCATCCAGTTGCTCACGTCCTCGAGACGCTTAGCGTTTCCGCGGATGTGAATTTTTCGCATGGCGAGTTGGAGGCGCTCGCCCATTGCGCGCATGATCTCCCCGCCCAAGGACTCGTCGGCGATGATCTCGAATTGCGCCAGCGCCCGACGCAAGCCGAACTGCTCGAGCGCCAACAGCGCGATTGTCATCTGATGCGCACTCCAAAAGGGTACGATGACGTGTCCCTTGGAAGCATCCAGAACGAGCCGATCAGCGAAGCGGGCGCACGACTGCCCGCTCTCGAGCTGGCGATCCGCCGATGTGACATGAAAAGTCGCACGTCGGCCGATAGAACGTAGGGATGCCGCTGAAATGCGGCCCAGCGCGGACGCCACCCATCGCTCCCTGACGTTCACCACCCCGACCCTCGCAAGCTCTCGCTACTGTAGATGACAGCGCGAAGCGCTGCCATCCCAAATCGGGATTGGAGGCAGCGCGCTGCGCAGCTACGCCGTCGTACCGTACTGCTCGACGAGCGCGACGATCTGGTCCATGTCATCGACCTCTTCGAGCTCCGCTTCCGGCACGTGCACACCGAACGTATCCTCGATCGCGAAGACGATGTTGATGGCCGCGACCGAGTCCATTCCGAGATCTTTTCGGAGCGACGCGCCGCTGCGGACTTCACCGTATGGCCGCTGCAGCTCGTCCGCGATGATTTGCCGCACTCGTTCTTGCACTTGAACGTCCATGACAGCCCCTTTAGTTGGTTGCCGCCTTCACGACGAGCGCTGCATTCCGCGAGCCGAAACCGAACGACGTGGACACCACGGCGCGCAACGACATCGTCCGCTTACCCTCCGGAACGTAGTCGAGATCGCATGCCGGGTCGGGCTTAGTCAGATTGATCGTGGGCGGCACGATGCCGTGCCAAAGGGCGAGCGCCGAGACGATCAACTCAACGGCACCGGAGGCGCCGATCAAGTGACCCAATGTCGATTTCGAGGAGCTGATCGGAATCTGCCGGGCGCGCGCGCCGAGCGCCATCTTCAAAATCGACGTCTCGGTGGAGTCGTTCTTCGGCGTGCTGGTTCCGTGAGCATTCACGTAATCGATGTCAGCGGGATGCAGCTTCGCATGCTCGAGCGCCAAGGTTATGGCACGTGCGCCCTGACGCCCCTCGGGCTCGGGTGCAAAGTGATGGAATGCATCGCACGTAGCACCGAACCCCGCGAGCTCCGCGTAGATCCTGGCGCCCCGTTCGCGCGCACTCTCCTCCGCCTCTAGGACAACGATGCCCGCGCCCTCGCTGATCACGAACCCCGCTCGATCAAGCGAGAACGGTCGCGAAGCCCTCTCGGCGGGCTCGTTCAGAATCGAAAGAACGCCCAAACGATCGAAAGATGCGAACAACAGCGGAAAAATCGGAGCATCGCTTCCACCGGCCACCACCGCGTCCAATGTGCCGCTCTGGATCTGCGCGAGGGCCAAGCCGATCGCGTCAGCTCCGGCCGTGCACGCGCTGCTTACCGGAAAGGCCGGCCCGCGCAGGCCCAGTTCGATGCCGACCTGGGATGGCAGAGTCCCTGGATACTGCAGCGGGAACATCGGATGCACGCGTTGCAGGCCGTGCTCGAAGAACGTCACGCCATCGGTGACGGTCCGATCAATCGCACCGACGGCGGACCCGATGCATACCCCGACGCGATCGCAGTCGATCTTCGGCGCTCCCGCGTCCTCCCACGCCATGCGCGCGGCGGCGACACCCAGATGGACGAAACGCGCGAACGAATGCAAATCACGGCGCGAGACGAAGTCTTCGGCGCGGAAGTCGCGGATTTCGCCGGCAACACGGCTCGAGCACGCTGTCGCATCGAAGGTGGAGACGTCTTTGGTGCCGGAGCGGCCTTCGGTCACTGCTTCCCACGTCTCTCGAACACCGGTTCCGCAGGGGGTGACGCATCCCAAACCGGTAATCACAACTCGACGCAAAGGCCGTCAACTTTCTCCGAGGGGTGTGTCAAAGTAGCGCAGGCTCGAACGAAGAAGCAAGTTTCACGACAACTAATTCACGTTAGATCAGCGCAGGACGCATGGCATCTTCTAGCGTCTAGCGATCACGCTATTTGTAGTGGTCCAACGCACGTCGACCACCATCCGTGCACGGGGAGAGCGGGCACCGGTCCGGCGGCGGACGTCACGACCGCCCGATGCGCCGCAACGCGGCGGGCGTCAGAAAGAACTCGAGCGACCCCGCCGACCGCGGCGGCAACGATGCGACCGCGATGCCGGCGAGTCCTGCCTTTCGAAACGCCATGTGCACGAGGCTGGGCGTGCCGGTGAGAAGGGTCGAGGCCAGCGCAGCGAGATCGGGCTCGTGGCCGACGAGAACGATGCCCTTCGCGGCGCGGGCATCGGCGAGTGCGGCGAAGACGGCGTCGGCGCCGTTCCCAGGCGCGAGTGCTGCGGTCTCCTCGATCTCCAGATCGAACGCGTGCGCGACGATCTCCGCGGTCTCGACGGCGCGACGGAGGGGACTCGTGAACACGCGCTCGACCGGGAGCTCGAGCGCGCGCATCCCCGCGACGACCTCACGGAGCTTGCGCCTCCCCTCATTCGTCAGACGTCGATCCTCGTCGCGACCTGTGGCGCTTCCGTCCTCGGCGATGGCGTGACGCAACAACATCAAGAGATGCGGACCGGACATGATCCGGCTGTCGCAGATCACGCAGATCGGCGCAACACGGAATCCGCCGTCGTTGACTTGGCGACGCGCCACGACCCACTCTCGGCCGTGGCCGACGACCTCGACGCGCGCTCACCCGCCGAGCTTGCCTATCTCCGCGCGGTGCTGGCGGCGAGCGCGGTGGCAGCGGACCTGCTCGCGGCAATGGAAGACGTCGCGGAGAAGCTCGCGCCCGAACGCTCGGCGGGGCTCGCAGCGGCGATCGACCGACGCTTCACCGCGACCCTCGCCGACCGCGGACGCGAGCTCGACGCGGCACCGGCACCGGAGGCGCTCGCCTCCTTCGATCGCATCTTCGCAGCGGGCTTCCGCCACGCGCGCGAATGCGCGTCGCTCTTCGCAGGCTTTCCGGGCGCGCCACCGACGGAACGCATCCCGCGTATCCTGGCGGCATTGCATCACCACGCGCAGGCGCAGGAGCATCTGTACGTCGTACGCTCCCTGCTGCCGTCGTTTCGCGACTACTGGTCGCCGGACGCCGCTGGGTCCACGCCGCGCTCGGACGCGCCACCCGCGCGATCACCCCTGACCCGTGTCTCGGCCGGGGGCCACCACGGCGGCTTCGCGGTGTACGTTCCGGAAGATTACGACGACCAGCGCCCCTGGCCATTGATCGTCGCCCTACACGGCGGCTCCGGCAACGGCCGCGACTTCTTGTGGACGTGGGTGCGCGACGCGAAACGCAGCGGCTACCTGCTCGTCGCCCCGACGGCCGTCGGCTCGACCTGGGGCGACGTCGACGAGCTCGGCCTTCTCGAGATCCTCGCGTGGATGCGATCGCGCTACGCGGTCGCCGAGGATCGCGTCCTCCTCACCGGCCTCTCGGACGGCGGCACGTTCACGCTCGTCTACGGGCTCGCCCATCCGGACGTGTTCCGAGCGCTCGCGCCCTGCTGCGGGGTCTTTCACCCGGTGAACTTCGCCAACGGCAACCTCGACCGCGCACGCGGCGTCCCGATCTACCTCGTGCACGGCGCGCAGGACTTTCTCTTCCCCGTGGGACTCGCGCACATCACGCGGGACACGCTCACCGCGGCCGGCGCACACCTCGACTATCGGGAGCTGCCGGAGCTCTCCCACACGTACCCGCGGAGCGAGAATCCACGCATCCTCGAATGGTTCGGCGGCGTCGTGGCTCCCGTGGCGGAGCCTGGGCCGATCGGCTAGGGTCGCGCGCCAATCCCCAATCCACACGAAACGTCCAGGAGGATCTCATGAAGCTCGATAGCGCAGTGGCGATGGTGACCGGTGGTGCGTCTGGTCTCGGCGAAGCGACGGTACGCACGATCGTGACCGGCGGCGGACGCGTGGCGATTCTCGACCGCCCGAACTCACCGGGCGAGAAGCTCGCGGCCGAGCTCGGCGCCAAGTCGGCGATCTTCGCGCCCGCCGACGTGACCTCGGAGGACGAGGTGAAGGCCGCCGTCGACAAGACGGTCGGCGCCTTCGGCAAGGTCAACGTGTGCGTGAACTGCGCGGGCGTCGGGATCGCCGTCCGCACCATCAGCAAGCAGGGTCCGCACTCGCTCGACATGTTCCACATGGTGCTGAAGGTGAACCTGCTCGGCACCTTCAACGCGATCCGCCTCGCGGCCGCCGCCATGGCGACGAACGAGCCGAACGAGGAGAAGGAACGCGGCGTCATCATCAACACTGCCTCGGTCGCCGCGTTCGACGGCCAGATCGGCCAGGCCGCTTACTCCGCCTCGAAGGGCGGCGTGGTCGGGATGACCCTTCCGATCGCGCGCGACCTCGCCTCGATGGGCATCCGCGTCTGCACGATCGCGCCCGGCACCTTCGACACGCCGATGCTCGCGCTCCTGCCGAAGGAAAATCGCGACGCGCTCGGCGCCGCCATCCCCTTCCCGTCGCGTCTCGGACGCCCTGAAGAGTTCGCGGCGCTCGCCAAGCACATCATCGAGAACTCGATGCTGAACGGCGAGACGATCCGCCTCGACGGCGCGATCCGGATGCCGCCGAAGTAAGCCGCGTCGCGCGGCGGCGTCTCGGTCGAGACCGAGACGCCGCCGCCGTTGCTACTTGTGCTCGTCGAGCGTCTGGAGCAGCGACGCCATGTCCTCGGCGTGCTCCTCCTCGACCGCCAGGATGCCTTCGAGCATCCGCCGTGTCGTCGGATCCTTGTCGGTGACGTACGCGATCATCTCGCTGTAGGAGTCGATGGCGATCCGCTCCGCGACCAGGTTCTCCCTGATCATGTCGACCAGGCTCTGGCCCTCGACGTACTCCGAGTGGCTGCGGGTGAGCATGCCCTCGGGATTGAGGTTGGGCTCGCCGCCGAGCTGCACAATTCGCACGGCGATCTCGTCCGCATGGCCCTGCTCCTCGGTCGCGTGCTGCAGGAACTCTTGCGCGACCGATTGCGCATGGATGCCGTTCGCCATGAAGTAGTGGCGCTTGTAACGCAGCACGCAGACGATCTCGGTCGCGAGCGCCTCGTTCAGGATCTTCACGACGACCTCGGGGTCGCCGCGGTAACCTTCGGTGACCGCCCCGCGCTCGATGTGCTCCCGCGCACGGCGGCGGAGCGTCTTGATGTCGGTCAGGAACGGCTTCTTCTTGTTCGGCTTGTCTTTCTTCACGGTGCTCTCCCTCGAGTTGGCACTCAGATGCGTTGTTGGTCGGCGAACCGCCCGGCGTAGACGGCGGTGCCTTCGGCGCGCTGCAGGACGATTTGACAGAGTCGGATGCCGGCCCGGATCGCGAGGGGTCGCCCAGCCACGTTCGCCATCTCCAACACCTGGCGATTGTCGACCCCAGGCGCGACGAAACCGGACGTGACGTGGATCATGAGACCGAGGCGGGCGTAGCGACTGCGCCCTTCGAGCCACCCGCAGACGTCGGGCGGGAGATGGATGCGCTCGCGGGTGATGCCGTGGATCGTCTCACCCGGTTCCAGGATGTACGGCTCGGTGAGCGGCCGCACCTGCGTCACCGTCCGGTAGTCGGCCGCCTCGTCGAGATCGATCACCGGCGGGCCACCCTCCATGACGCGAATCTCGTCGCCCAGATGCAGGTCGATGGACGCGGGGCCCACCTGATCGGGCTCGAGCGGGTCGATCACCAGCCGTCCGCTCGCGATTTCCTTGAGGATCACGTCATGGGTCAGGATCACTCGGGGGTCTCCTTGCGCGCGGACTGTAGCGGCGTCCGGGCGACTAGGCGAGTCGCTCGAACCGACGCGGGCCGATGCGCATTCGGCGCGCTGATCGAGGGCATCACGCGATGCGCCACGAACCTAATGAAACTTGACAGAAATGGACATTGCCTATACCTCCGTTCGGCGGACGGGGGGCGATACCTCATGAAATTAGGCGAAGAGCACGCAGACCTCGATGACATCGATCGCCAGATTCTCGCTTTGATGCAAGAGAATTGCCGTCTGCCGCTCGCCAAGATCGGCGAGAAAGTCGGTCTCTCCGCTCCGTCGGTCATGGAGCGCGTCAAGAAGCTCGAGGACGGGGGGATCATCACCGCATACCGTGCGGTCGTGAACGCCCGTCTGCTCGGCAAGGACATCACCGCCTTCATCGGCGTGTCGACCGGTCATCCGCATGCGATCGACACCTTCGAGCACGAGATCGAGTCGCTCGACGACGTGCTCGAGTGTCATCACGTCACCGGCACGCACACGCTGATCTTGAAGGCGAAGACCCGGAACACGTCGTCGTTGGAGGAGCTGATCAGCCGGATTCGGTCGATCGAGGGGGTGGTGCGGACGGAGACGATGGTGGTGCTGTCGACCCACACCGAGCGCTTTCAAGTGCCGGTGGTCGAGCAAGCTCCGGTGACGAAGCGCGGGCGACGGTCCGCGGACAAGGCCCTGCATCTGAAGGGCGTGCACTAGGAGGAGCCACCCATGGCACGAACACGACTTCCCGAACGCCAAGGTCTCTACGACCCGATGCACGAGCACGACGCCTGCGGCGTCGGATTCGTCGTCAACATGAAGGGCGTCAAGTCGCACACGATCATCGAGCAGGGCCTGCAGATCCTCGCGAACCTCACGCACCGTGGGGCGTGCGGCTGCGATCCGCTGACCGGTGACGGCGCCGGCATCCTCACCCAGATGCCGGACGCGTTCCTTCGCAAGGTCTGCGCCGAGCTCGACATCACCTTGCCCGCTGCCGGCGAGTACGGCGCCGGCATGGTGTTCCTCCCCGAGCGCGTCGACGAGCGGAACGAATGCCTCGAGATCTTCGAGAAGGTCGTCCGCGAGGAAGGTCAGCGCCTCCTCGGTTGGCGGCGCGTGCCGGTGAACGCCGGCGCGTGCGGGCCACTCGCCCGCGAGTCGATGCCGGAGATCCGTCAGATCTTCATCGCGCGCGGCCGCACCACGCCCGACACCGCGGCCCTCGAGCGGAAGCTCTACGTGATCCGGAAGCGCGTCGAGCGCCTCGTCCGCGAGTCGGGCCTCCGCGACTCCGAGTCCTTCTACGTGCCGAGCCTTTCCACCCGCACGATGAACTACAAGGGACTCTTGCTCCCCGATCAGATCCCGCTCTTCTACAAGGATCTGACCGATCCCGACTTCACGAGCGCGCTCGCGCTCGTCCACCAGCGCTTCAGCACCAACACGTTCCCCTCGTGGGACCGCGCCCACCCCTATCGCTACGTGGCGCACAACGGCGAGATCAACACGCTCCGCGGCAACGTCAATTGGATGCACGCGCGCGAGTCGATGTTCGCCTCGCCGCTCTTCGGCGAGGACATGGAGAGCCTGTTCCCGATCATCGCGCCCGGCGGCAGCGACTCGGCGGGCTTCGACAACGCGCTCGAGCTGCTCGTCCACACGGGCCGCCCGCTCGCGCAGGCCGTCATGATGATGATCCCGGAGGCCTGGCAGAAGCACGAGCAGATGAGCGCGGAGAAGCGCGCGTTCTATCGCTACCACGCGTGCCTCACGGAGGCCTGGGACGGCCCCGCCTCGATCGCCTTCAGCGACGGCACCGTGATCGGCGCGGTGCTCGACCGCAACGGCCTCCGGCCGTCGCGCTACGTCGTCACCAAGGACGGGCTCGTGGTCATGGCGTCCGAGGTCGGCGTCCTCGACATCGCGCCCGAGAACGTGCTCGCCAAGGGCCGCTTGCAGCCGGGCCGGATGTTCCTGGTCGACCTTGCGCAGGGCCGCATCATCGCCGACGAGGAGCTGAAGGCCGCGATCGCCGCCCGTCAGCCGTACCAGCAGTGGCTCGACGAGAGCCTGACCAAGCTCGACGCGCTTCCGGCGCCGACCGTGCCGCCGCCGGCCTTCGACGATGCGACCCGCCTCACCCGCCAGCAGGCCTTCGGCTACACGATCGAGGACCTCAAGTTCCTGATGGCACCGATGGCGCTCAACGGCCAGGAGGCCGTCGGGTCGATGGGCACGGACACGCCGCTCGCCGTGCTCTCGAACAAGCCGCAGCTTCTCTTCAACTATTTCAAGCAGCTCTTCGCGCAGGTCACCAATCCCCCGATTGACCCGATCCGCGAGGAGCTGGTCATGTCGCTGAAGGCGACGATCGGATGCGAGGAGAACCTCTTCGAGGAGACCGCCCGGCACTGCCGGCAACTCGAGCTCGAAGAGCCCGTCGTCGACAACGCCGCGTTCGCGAAGATCAAGGGGCTCGACCGCGACAAGCTGCGGGCCGTCACGATCCCGATGCTGTATCGGGTCCGCGACGGCGGTGCCGGACTCGAAAAGGCGCTGTCGGTGCTGTGCTGGGAGGCCGAGGTCGCCATCACCAACGGCGCCACCCTTCTCATCCTGACCGATCGCGGAATGGACGAGGAGAACGCGCCGATCCCGAGCCTGCTCGCGACGGCCGCGGTGCACCATCAGCTCATCCGGAGCGGCAACCGCACGCGCTGCGGTCTGGTGATCGAGTCGGGCGAGCCGCGCGAGGTGCAACACTTCGCGCTGCTGGTCGGCTACGGCGCAGGCGCCATCAATCCCTACCTCGCGATCGAGACCGTCCAAGAGCTCGTACGCGACGGCGCGTTGAAGGGCCTCACCGAGGACGAGGCGGTCGCGCATTACCTGAAGGCCGCCAACAAGGGCATCCTCAAAGTGATGACCAAGATGGGGATCTCGACGCTCCAGAGTTACCGTGGAGCGCAGATCTTCGAGGCGATCGGCCTGAACCGCGAGCTCGTCGACGCGTACTTCACCGGCACAGCGTCGCGCATCGAGGGCATCGGCCTCGACGCGATCGCGGCGGAGAGCGCGTCGCGGCACGCGCACGCCTACGAGGTCGCCCCCGAGCTCGACGGCGACCTCGACCCGGGCGGCCAATACCAATGGCGGCGCCGCGGCGAGTTCCACATGTACAACCCGAACTCGATCGCGATGCTGCAGCATGCGGTCCGCGCCGGGAGCTACAAGCAATTCAAGAAGTACTCCGAGGTCGTGAACGACGAGAGCCGGAACATGGCGACCCTACGTGGTCTCCTGAAGTTCAGGCCCTCGAAGTCCGTCCCGTTGGACGAGGTCGAGCCGGCCCGCGAAATCGTGAAGCGCTTCAAGACAGGCGCCATGTCCCTCGGCTCCATCAGCCGCGAGGCCCACGAGAACCTCGCCATCGCGATGAACCGCATCGGCGGCAAGTCGAACACCGGCGAGGGCGGCGAGGACCCCGTCCGCTACGAGCGCGACGCCAACGGCGACTCGCGCCGGAGCGCAATCAAGCAGGTGGCGTCGGGACGCTTCGGCGTGACGAGCCACTATCTGGTCAACAGCGACGAGATCCAGATCAAGATGGCGCAGGGGGCCAAGCCCGGCGAGGGCGGCCAGCTCCCCGGCCACAAGATCGACCAGTACATCGCGAAGATCCGCTACTCGACGCCCGGTGTCGGCCTGATCTCGCCGCCGCCGCACCACGACATCTACTCGATCGAGGATCTCTCGCAGCTGATCCACGACCTGAAGAATGCGAACAACAAGGCGCGGATCAGCGTGAAGCTCGTGGCCGAGGTGGGTGTCGGCACGGTTGCCGCCGGCGTCTCCAAGGCCAAGGCCGACGTCGTCCTGATCAGCGGCCACGACGGCGGGACGGGGGCGTCCCCCCTCACCTCACTCAAGCACGCGGGCATCCCGTGGGAGCTCGGCCTCGCCGAGACCCAGCAAGTGCTCGTGATGAACGACCTGCGCGGGCGCATCCGGGTCGAGACCGACGGTCAG